>ERZ795051.760-NODE-760-length-46183-cov-5.748959_pt1 | contig 46183 bp, 41 predicted proteins | sample MGYA00375135_ERZ795051 | MGnify/ENA primary metagenome ERZ795051 (study PRJEB30180, sample SAMN05720222) | activated sludge metagenome | isolation source: Anaerobic digester | place: Japan | collected 2015-05-26 ... | reverse complement strand
ATTTTTATTCCCCCAGTAGAACTGGGGGTTTAGTTACGCTAAAGCGCCAATAAAAGCCATAGAGAAGTATCTTCCCTATGGCTCTTTGTTTATAATTCTTCCTCAGCCTTATCAAGTGCCGCAGCGATAACTGCGTCCATATCATAGTACTTGTACTCACCAAGGCGTCCGCCAAAGATGATGTTCTTCTCCTTCTCAGCAAGCTTCTTGTACTCGGCATAAAGAGCACCGTTTTTTTCGTCGTTAACGGGATAATATGGCTCATCGCCTGGTTTCCACTCAGAGGAATACTCTCGGCTGATAACTGTTTTCGGCAGATCATTTCCGTTCTTATCCTTGCCGAATTCAAACCACTTATGCTCGATTATACGTGTCCAGGGTGTCTCCCTGTCGGTATAGTTCACAGCAGCATTGCCCTGGAAGTTAGGCTTATCCAGAAGCTCGTTCTCGAATCTCACAGAACGGTACTCAAGTGTACCGAGGCTGAAATTGAAGTAGGCATCGATAGGGCCTGTATATACCACCTTCTCAGCCATTGCATCAAATCCGGCCTTATCGCCGAAATAATCAGTGTTCAGGCGAACCTCTATGCCCTCCAGCATATTTGCCACCATATTGGTATATCCGCCCACAGGTATACCCTGATATAAAGCGTTGAAGTAGTTGTTGTCGAATGTAAGGCGCACAGGCAGTCGCTTTATGATAAATGCCGGAAGCTCCTTGCAGTCACGTCCCCACTGCTTTTCTGTGTAGCCCTTTATGAGCTTCTCATATATGTCACGGCCGACCAGTGATATAGCCTGCTCCTCAAGATTCTTTGGCTCGCCGGTGATCTCCTTGCGCTGCTCCTCTATCTTTGCAGCAGCCTCCTCAGGAGTAACTACCCCCCACATCTTATTGAAGGTATACATATTGAACGGCAGTGAATACAGCTCGCCTTTGTAATTGGCAACAGGACTGTTGGTGAAGCGGTTGAACTCCGCAAACTTTGTGATGTAGTCCCAGACCTTCTTGTTGTTGGTATGAAAGATATGAGCGCCGTACTTGTGTACGTTTATGCCTTCAACTTCCTCTGTATATACATTTCCGGCGATATTTTGACGCTTATCGATCACGAGAACGCTCTTGCCGGCTTTTTTAGCCTGCTGTGCGAATACAGCGCCGTAAAGTCCAGCGCCGACTATAAGATAATCATACATTATTTTTTACTCCCTTTCTTTTTTCTTAGCATCTGCCAGAACAGTTCGTTTGTCAGCTCTTCCTTACTAATGAGCAGGAACACTCCGTATACTCCGAAGAAAAGGCTGCCGGATACTGCCAGGATGACAAATGTTCTGATCATTGTGCTCAGTCCCAGTGAACCTAAGACCAGCGGCACCCAGAATGAAGCTGCTGCTGCAAGGATAAGTGCAGCAATGATCTTACCGAAGCTTATCTTCCTTATTGCATCGATAACATCTTTCCTGATGTAGATGTACTGCACAAGGAGAACGACAAATTCCGCTACAAGTGTACCTATAGCAGCGCCGGATGATTTCAGCAGCGGGATCAGTGCGGCGTTGAGTATCAGATTAACAACAGCACCTGCTATCTCAGAGTACAGCACTATCTTCTCCTTACCAAGAGGAACGAGTATCTGTATACCAAGTATATTGCTCAGACCAATGAGAAGCAGCGTTGGCATAATTATCTGCATTGGTACTATAGCGCCGCTGTAGCCTTTACCAGAGAGGAAGCGTATGCCCTGGCTGGCATACATCATAAAGTAAACTGTAAGTGGCGAGGCGAGAAGTATAACGAAGTTGAGAGCCTTCTTGCTGATCCTCTTGAACTCCTCGGTCTGGCCGTTCTTGACATAATAGGAAACTCTCGGAAGGAGAACTGTACCAAGGGATGTTACAACACTGACGAGGATAGTTTTTATCTTCGTTGCCGCACCGTAATATCCGACATCCGTATCCGTAGTGATAAACTTCAGCATAACGGTGTCAAGGTGGGTATATATCGTAGTTGCACATGACATTGCGAAGAATATACCGACAGCATTGAGATGCCGCTTTACATTGTAGTCCTTCATCGGCTTCATGTCAATGAACCTGTGAACATGTATGAAGTTGAATATATTTGAGGCAACACCTGCAAATATAGATATTCCGCCGTAGATCACATAGTCGTTCTTCTCACGTATAAGTGCAAACATTGCAAGCAGCGCAATGAATTTGAAGATTATAGATCTTATGGTGATATATGTGTACTGCTCCAGAGCCTTGTACAGCCACTCCATACCGATCGAGGTAAGGAGTATATTGAAGCTTACTATGATGTACAGCAGTCTGTCGTCCTGAAGCTTAGGCACTGTAAATATGATTATGAAGAAGGCTATGTATGACAGCAGGCTCATTATCAGGTTTATGATGAGGAGCTCGTGGACTGTCTTTGACAGCTTCTTCCTGTCGTCTCTTACACTTGCACAGGCTCTTATACCATAGGTCGGTATGCCAAGGTGAGCCACCAGCGTGAAGTAGGATATAAATGAAAGTGCGAACTGGACCTTTCCTGTTCCTGCCGGTCCCAGGACACGGGAAACATAGGGGAAGGTTATCAGCGGGAAAATGAACGACGACATTGTCAGTATCGTATTCATTATAAAATTAAGCTTTATGGATTTTGGCTTTTTGGTGTCTGCTTTTACCATTTGATCCTCCTGACAGGTCATCAGTATTTCTAATAATTGTCATCAGAATATTTTTTGCAGCAGCTTGATCCTACGCTTGAGGAACACAGCAATTGCCGCTCCCACAACTCTTATAACAATAACAGCCAGATACACGGCTGCTGCATATGCAGCATATCTTGCGGCAAGATTATCTCTGACACGCCACAGTGTAAGGCCTTTCATTTCCAGACAGTGGGTACAAAGTATTATGAGTGTGTCCGCACCGAAGAATCTGAAACAGCCGTTCAGCTTGGGGGAATGTACCTCTATCACCTTGGAAATATACAATATGACCAGCATACCAGGAAAAGCAAACAGCAGATTCACCGGGCCGTATCTGTAGCTGTTTGAAGCTAATATAGTACATCCGCATATATACGGTCCGACAAACGTCAGCGGCACTGATACAAGTACTATCCATACCCTGCTCACTTTTTCAATAAGCTGGTACTTTCTGCTGAGATAGCCTGTGTACAGGAAAACTACGGCTACCATACCGGGCTGTATACTCATCGGCAGCCATACGAAGTGGACGGATATCATACCGGCAGCAGCGGATATAAGCACTACCACCCATGAATGGCGGCATTTCAATGATAGATTCAGTATCAGCAGTCCGAAGAATATTGCCGGCAGGAACCATATGGCACCTATATCAGGGATTATGGTGCTGCTTCCACGATACAGCGGCATATCCATTCCGCTTCCGTAAACCGCCGCCAGTGACTGCACCTTAAAAAGACGTATCGCCTCAGGCCAGTTTCGCCGCAGTACCTTCTTTCCGGCACTGAGTGCAATGATTCCGACAGCAGTTACAGCGTATGGCACCATCAGCCTTACGCCCTGCTTGCGGACATATTCCTTCACAGGACGCTCCTTGAAGAAATATCCGCTCACCAAAAAGAACAGCGGCATATGGAAGCCATATATATAATCCTTCAGGAAACTTCTGTCAGGAACAGTATGTCCTATTATAACGAGTATTATAGCTATGCCTTTAGCGATATCGATATACTCTATCCTCTTTTTAGCCTTATTTTCTTTCGCTTCTTTTGCCATAATAATCTATTCATCACTCCCGGTATTTGCTGATCGATAATGTGGATATGTGTTATAACGAGCAGCATACAAAGAATATTATAATCAGGATTTATAAGATTTGGATATATGAAATTCTCTATAGCATTCATACAGAGCCATACCATAAGATATTTTTCGTTATTCTTCGCAGCATACCTTGTGACAACAGTATATGCAATGACAAGTACGCCAAGTGTGAATAAACCGTAAAGGAATGCTACCTGAAGATATCCGTTATCGATATAATTGTAATCGGATTCACGCTTGTTTCCGACCAATACAGATGTATTTCCGACAAGCTCTATATCATGTCCGAAGAGGTTATAGCCCTCTTTGAGATACATTTTCCTTGCAAGGTTCAGACGGCTTGAGAGAGCTTCATTTATTTTTTGCCATGTTCTGTTCCTATCGTTATAGATAAACGTGAGCACTATACTAAGAACAGCCACAAACGGATAAATAAGCGTAGCTGCTGCTTTGAATATGAATCTGTCGGTAGTAAATGTCTTTCTTCTTAACAAGAGCAGCCAAAGTACGAACAGTCCCAGTATTATAAACATATCCGTTCTTGTCTGTGTTTTTATATAGAAAAAAGACATCAATCCTATACCAATGATCCAATGCCATAACTTCATCTTATCACCGAGAAGATACATTATCATGTAGAAGCAGTTCATGAACATGACGTTTATAAGTCCGGCGTAAGTATATCCCAGCGACTCTCTTGTTCGGCCTTCCTGAATGAAAATGTGGTTCTCTATTATCCCCACCTTGCTGCACGCAATGGCCATGAACATCACAGACAGGAATATTGCAAGACTGATCTTGACTATCTTCCGGAAGTTGACGTCATATGCCGACAGTATGACGAACATGGTAGCGATAAAGGTTATTCTCGACGTTATTATATAGCTTATCGTAAAGCCGCCGAAGAATATTCCCGTTATGGCTGCACGCCGTATCGTATATCTTCCCTTTACGAACCACCTTACAGCAAGCACTCCTATTACATACAGGGATATGAGCTTTGTAGTGACTTCGGGTAAAAAATACGAAAAAGTAGTGGCTTTTATGGCATACCAGAAAAGCCACGGGATATAAGCCACCCAGAACAGAAAGTCATAGGCGCTCATATTACAATTCAGAGAAAAACTAAGTTCTCGTTTTAATTTTATCTTCAAGGTCTGTCTCCTGTGGGATAGATCACATAAACTTCTTCATAAACGGATACAGCATGAATTTTGATCCGCAAAGGAGCTTTACGAATCTGCTGTACTTCTTTGCCTCTGAAAGTGCTCTCGGGCAGACCTCTTCAACTCTGTTCACAAATTCCTTGAGCTGCTTCTTGTTCTCAGCGCTTCTGTCCAGCATACAATAGTACTTGCACTGCGAAGCAACTTCCTTGCGAAGTCTGAGCATCAGGAGCTTCTTCTTGTTCTTGTCCTTCAGGGAGTTGTAAACGTCAGCTATATGGAAGAACACCTTCTCATGCTCTTTATAGTGCTTCTTGATACCCTCAGGGCTGACGCTCTGTCCCTCTCTGCCCAGTCTGTACATATATACAGGGAAATGACATACATAGAAAGACTTGAGATAAGGGAGCGGGAAGTTGACATACTCAACATCAGTATAGAAGCAGTGCTCAGTAATGCTGAGCTTCATATCCTTGAGAATCTTTGTCTTTACTGTAGTTGAATGCATGGAGATTGGCTTCTGGAAGTCAGCATCAGAGAATGAATGCTTGCCCTCCTCAAGATTTGCGAAAAGATCACTGTTAACGATCTTATCAGTTCCCTCGTACACCTCATTAGTCTGTGTATAAACAGCATCGGTGTCGATAGTTTTCAGGAGAGCCACCAGTTTCTTAAGGTTCTCGGTATCGAACCAGTCATCTCCGTCAAGCTGCTTGAAGTACTTTCCTGTTGCCAGCTCGACGCTCTTGTTGATAACGGAACCGTATCCGCCGTTCTCCTTATGCACGCCGAAAACTGAGCCGGGATACTTATCGGAATACTCTTTTACTATATCCAGAGTTCCGTCCTTACCGCCGTCATCGACTACAAACACCTCTATATCGTCAATGATCTCAGGATCAATGAGAGAATCGAGAGTATTGCGGATATATGTCTCTACATTATATGCAGCTATCGAAATAGATAATATTTTACTCATATCTTATCCCTTCATGATATCGATGGTACTTTTTACGCCGTCCTCAAGAGAATATGAAGCCTTCCAGCCAAGGCCTTCCAGCTTATCTGAGGTAAGGCTGGAATTGTCCATCATATTATAGCCCTTCTTTTCAGACTCTGATGCCTCTTCAAACACGACCTTTTTACCGGAGGCCTTTGCGATCTCCTCAGCTATCTGTCTGATACTTACGATAGAGTCACGGTTGGATATGTTGTATGCCTCAGTAGGCTTACCTTTGAGGAGCACGAAGAGTATAGCAGTAGCGCAGTCCATGCAGTAGCAATAGGATCTGAGCTGGCTTCCGGCACTCTTCATAAGGATATCCTTTCCGGCAAGAACGTCTCTTACGAACTGTGCAGTAGCACGGCTGTCCATAGGAGTTGCAGTCGGGCCGTAGATATGTCCCGGACGGACGATAACAGTCTCTATATTATGCTGCTGATAGTATGAAACGCAGAGCGTCTCAGCAGCTCTTTTTCCTGACGGGTAGCAGGCACGGGTATTGAGGATGTCGATGAATCCGTAATCGTCCTCGTTGTATGGGCGGTGCGCCTCTTTCTTTCCGTATACCTCACTGGACGAAATATAAAGGACCCTTTTAGTACCAGCGGTATGGGCATACTTAAGAAGCTCGTTAACGCCCACAACATTAGCCAACAGGGTCTCTACAGGTTCAGAGAGATATGCTGCCGGATGTGCATTGCTGGCGCCGTGTATGATATAATCAGCCTTGAAATCGAATTCCACAGGCTTGACTGCATCATAATAAACGTAATGCAGCCACGGTTTGCCGTAATAAGCAGTAAACCTGCTGCTTATCTCTTCCTCTGTACGTGCCGCAGCATATATATCAACGTGAAGTATATTCTTTTCATTAGCGTAGCAGAGTGCATCAACCAGCGGTGAAAGGATAAGGCCGCTGGCGCCTGTCACCAGCAGCTTTTTTCCGTCCAGCTCTGCAAGTTCCGGAATAACAGCGATCTTTTCAAGCTCGCTAAAATACTTATCACAGTAATTCATAGGATACTTACCTCTTATTTCAGCCAGTTATCTTTTTTGGTATTCAGAAGAGCCTTGAATATCATAATATCGTCAACTGTTGTTATTTTCAGATTTTCCTCAGATCCCTGAGAGAAATACACTACCTCTCCGAGGCTCTGCATAAGGGTGCATGAAGCGGCAGTTTCAGTGATATTGCGCTTCTTTGCTTCATCGTGAGCCCAGAGCAGTTTTCCGAGGGTATAGGTATGAGGAGTCTGTGTGCGGAAGAGCTGCTCTCTCGGGATAGAAACTGTTGATGATATACCGTCATCGCTGCTGCGAAATACAGCCTCAACACATGGTATAGCTGCAACAGCGCTTCCGTGCTTCTTGAAGGTAGCAAGGCTGTTGGAGATGATCTCGCTTGATACCATACATCTGTTTCCGTCATGTACCATTACTATATCCTCAGGATCAAGCTCGGCCTCAAGTGTCTTGAGACCGTTGAGGATAGACTCCTGTCCTGTAGCTCCGCCGGGAACCACCCAGCGCAGCTTTGTTATATTGAACTGCTTGGCATAAGCCTTTACAACGTCTATCCATGAAGGGATAGTAACTACGATTATAGCATCAACAGCAGGATGATTCTGGAAAGCTTCCATTGTATGGATGATTATAGGCTTGTTCTCAACATGGATAAACTGCTTTGGTATATCCTGTTTCATTCTCGTGCCTGAGCCTGCCGCTGTTAATAAAGCAACTGTCATTATGATTCCTCCTCAACATTTTTCACTTCATTCACCCAATAGTGTTCCGAACCATGAGGAACACGCTTGTCCTCGGGCGGGAGCTTCATAAAGTCTCCGTAAAGGTTGCCGAGATATATTTTATAGTTGGCATAGCTTCTGAATACGCAGTCCTCAAACTTATAGTCTGCCTGCGGAAGCATATCCGACTTCTTCCACCTCTCCTTTATTCCGTACATACCGTTCACACAGCCCACGTACTCCGAAGAACCGAATGGATACTTCTTACAGATCTTATCAAGGCGGACAGCAAGTCTCCTGCTGCCAACAGCCTTGAGCAGCGGTCTGTAAAGATCCTTCACGAAAGCGGCAGCCTTGCCCTTGCGGCTGGTGCCTCTTCTTTCAAGGCTGGTATGGAGAAATCTTCTCATCTGTTTTACACGGAAGGACTGCGTCTTCATTGCGGTATCACTTGCAGGCATACCGTCAACAATGAAGATGTCTATGCCAAGAAAACGGCAGTCTGTATTGTCCTTCATACCTGCTTCCTTAGCAACATCCGTTCTGATATATCTTCCGAACTGGCGCAGGAACTTTCCGTTTATAAGGGAGATGAGCTCTCTTTCCGGCGGAAGATCTATCTTTTTCTTCATATCGAGCTTCATGAGCTTTTCAAAATCCGGGCGTGGCATAGCAACGTCGATATCATTATCCCATGGGATGAAGCCGCCGTGTCTTACTGCGCCCAGCAGGGTTCCTCCGCAAAGATCATACCTGAGGGAATTATCTTTACAGATCTTATCAAATTCCTTCATCAGTTCAAGGTATACACGCTGTGTATCCTGAAGTGAAAGCATATTATGTTTATCCATTGATCTAAGCACTCCATATAATCATATACTGCCGACCGGATATCCGGGCAGCCGAACTATATAATGCGGACGCCTTTCCTCTCATTAAAGTCATTGATGATCTCGCATATAGCCTTTGATACGTCTGGCTCAACAGCATAAAGAGACTGCGACTGCGTTATAGATCTTGCAAATACAGCGAGTTCCATACAGATGCCCTCGCCGTCAAGCTGGTAGAAATACCTCTTGTTCTCCAGCGGATCCTCGTATCTTACCTCGAAGTAATCCGTTTTCCACCAGGGAGCAGGTACATATACATAGCCCTTTGTACCTGAAATGACCAGATCGCCCTCGGACTTAACGCCCTTGCCGACCTTAAGTGAAGCCACGGCATTGGGGTATACGAAGGATATCTTCGTGAAAGCGTCAAAATCCTTGTTCTCGCCTACGAAATGGCTGACTATGCTCTTTTCGGTATAATCAGTACCGAGGAGCTGGAATACAGGCAGCAGGGCTGTTGGGCCCCAGTCGCAGATGCTGTTCCATTTACGCTGGATATCATCTGTATTCAGATCCTTAAGACTGGTGCAGGTTGCGTCAACAGAAACCACATTGCCGATCTTTCCGCCCTTGACCATGAGTATAAGGCGGCGATATGCCATAGAGTAAGCCGTTCTCAGAGCATCCATAAGTCTTACTCCATTTTCTTCGGCCAGCTTCTGAAGATTATCCCACTGTTCTCCGGACATTGCTATAGGAGCCTCGCAGAGAACGTGTTTTCCGGCACGAAGCGCCTTTTCTATCTGTTCATAGTGATCCTTTGGAGTAGAATGAACATATACCGCATCGCACTTTGTCAGGAGCTCATCATAGTCTCTTGTAACAAACGGTATATTCATGACTTCCCTGCCGATATCCTCCGGAGAATCCGTGCAGATACCGCTGAGATTGATGCCGTTGACCATTTTCACCTGTGAAGCCACCTTCTCAAGGAAGCGTGAATTGCCCACAAGTCCAAGATCCAGAGCACGCTGTTTCTTTCTAAGGTCAGAGCTGGAGATGCCCTGTGTCCTGTCAAGATATACCACATTGCAGTATTCATTGAGGTAATCGAATATCCCCTTCCAGTCCGAACCGACTGTGAAGATATCGATGCCGTATTTTTTTATATCATCTATCTTCTGTCCCTCATACTCCTCAACGATGATCTCATCTGCCAGACCGGTGGATCTGACATTTTCGATACGCTGCATCAGAGACTGCTGGACATTTATCTTGCCTCTTGACTTATCGTAGTCATCAGATGTTACTCCGACGATAAGATAATCGCCAAGTGCCTTTGCACGTTCAAGCAAGCGGATATGGCCATAATGAAGCAGATCATAAGTGCCGTAAGTAATGACCTTTACCAAATGATCACACCCCATTTCAGAGCCAGAGCTTATCATGGGGAGCTAATGAAAGCTCATCCTTAACGTCGCCGAAGTACTGGTAGATCTTTGAAGCGGCAAATATATCATGAAGTGACATACCAACGTTGTAGGAAAGTATCCTCTCATCGTGGTTCTCACGGCCGACCTTCTCGCCTCTGAGGACTTCTGATGTCTCTGCGAAGTATTTGTATTCGTTGAAGTACTTGAAGCCCTTTACCTGACCGTAGTCATCGCCGTATACCTTATCGAACTCTGTATCGCAGTTCTGGAATCCTCTTAAATGTACAGGGATAACGAGAACGCCCTTCTTGAACCACTCTACCTCGCCGAGAAGCTCCTCGGTATAGGTAATACTGGAGATAACAACATCGCTGTTGACGATGAGCTCCTTGACTGTATCAACTATAACAAATTCAATATTGCTGAATCTGCTGTATCTTTCTTTTATGCGCTCAGCATGATCCTTGTATCTGAGAAGCTTTATCTTCATCGGCTTTGCTGAGAAGTGAGCTGTGAGGACCTCCATTGTAGCAACGCCGATATTTCCGAAGCCCATTATACCTACCTCGTAGAAATCCGGATTTGCAAAGGTCTCCATAGCGTGAACTGTAACAGCGCCTGTACGCATTGCAGTGATAAGGCTGGCGTCCATGAGAGCGAGCGGAGTACCGTCCTCATATCTGTAGAGCATGAGCTGGCTGTCAAGAGAAGGTATTCTTCCGAGATATCTGTCTACTACCTTAACGCCCATAACGTTTTCGGGAGGAAGGATACTTGGCATTGTATTGAAGTATGAACTGCCGAAGTGAAGGCTTGTCTTTGCGGGCATAGTATAGAGATGCTTGTTCTTTAATACGGTATCTGCCCATTCAAACCAGAGATTCGGTTCGAGACCAAGGCCCTTTATCATATCATGAGTGATTATTTTCATACTTTTATCTCCTATTTAAGAATATTTCTCTTTACGAGATCATGAAGCGCATCTGAAAGCTTTTTATTGTCTTCAACAGTAAGACATCCGATATGTCCTACTCTGAATATCTTATCACGCATATCTCCTCCGTTTGGACATATCCACATATCATACTCATCCTTGATCATCATGAATATGTCATATGCAGAGCAGTTGCGTACAGCAAGAGGAGTAACTGCGTTTGAAAGCGACTCTGAACATATATCAAGAGGAAGATCAGCTATCCTCTCACGGAAATCAGCAGCAAGTGCTGCTATCTTCTTATGTTCAGCCTCAACTCCGCCGCTTTCCTTTATTTCCTTGAGTCTTGCGTTTATCTGTAAAAGCGTGCCTACAGCAGGAGTGAATGGAGTCTGTCCTCTCTCAGCATTCTTGAGGGCGCTCTTCAGGTCAAAATACAATGAGCTTACCTTTCTGCTCTCTATTCTTGACACAGCACGCTCTGACATGACTATCAGGGATATACCGGGAGGGCAGGCAAGTGCCTTCTGGGAACCTGTTATCATTATATCAGCGCCGACCTGAGCCATATTGAACTGATCGGCAAGAAAAGCGCTTATTGCGTCAACTACAAGGAGAAGTCCTTCCTCACGGCAGAATCTTCCGATCATATCAGCGTCATAGAGTACGCCGGTGGAAGTTTCGTGGAGGTTTACAAGGAAGCCTGTAAAGCCCTGTCCTCTGTAGTTATCAAGCATATCCTGGGTAAGCTTCTTTCCATGCTCAAGCATGATAGCGGTATGAGGGATCTCGTGTATCTCACAGATCTCAACGAAGCGAGCTCCGAAGCTTCCTCCGTTAACGATGAGGAGCTTGTCCTCCTTACCGAACATATTGATTACTGATGCTTCCATTGAAGCGGTACCGGAACCTGTTATAAACACAGCTCTCGCATTTTCCTCTGCTCCGGCAAATTCCTTGATAAGCTTCTCATTCTCCAGCATTACTGCGGAAAATTCGGGTGTACGGAAATAAGGAACGTTTTCAGTTCCTATCATTCTGACCTTTTCGCTTGACTGTACAGGTCCCACCGTAAAATTGATCATTGACAAAACCTCTCCCAAAAAATTATTAGCATAGCCCGGCTGCTGACTACAGTATTATCGGGCTACACACAAACCCTTATATATTATAAATAGTAAGCATTATTCACCGGTACCGTATGCACCGAGATCAAATTCAAGATATTTGCTCCTGAGCTGCTTATCCTTCGGCGGTATCTTCATATAATCGCCGTAGTGCTTTCTCAGATAATGATCTGTATTTCCGGGAACGAGCAATTCTCTTCCCTCATAGTCAACTTTTCTGCCCTTGAGGAGCTTTTTTCTTTTCTCCAGTTCACCGAAGAAATGCTTTCCGTCAGAAGGCAGTGTAACGTAGACTGAGTCTTCCTTCTTACAGCAGGAATACCACCAATCTGTCCACTTTGCCCAGCGCTCAATGGAAGCAAAGCTGCAAAGCATACCGAAAGCTGACTTAACCTTGAATGATAATCCGCCTGAGAGCTTGCTGAATTCATCGTAGTGCATCCACAGTCTGCGGCAGGAAAGTGCGAAGCCGAAGAACATACACATACCGCCGTGGAGAGTCCTCAGCAGCTTGCTGTCATAGGTATTCTCGATAAGGAAAATATCTATCCTTACACCGCAGTCATCCAGATCCTTTTCAAGGACAGTGCGGTAGGTAGTATTCTTAAGGCGTACCTTCGGGATGAGACGTCCGTAATTCTCCTTATCCCTTGCGTCGGAAACTGTATACTTATCGCTGCGCTCCGCCCTCATGGCATCAGCCAGCTTAAGGTAATCCTTTCTGGTCATGGCGATATCGATATCGTCATCCCACGGGATAAAGCCCTTGTGGCGCAATGCACCTATAGCTGTGCCGCCGATGATATAGAGCCTGAGCCCATATTTCTGGCATATCTCATTGATATCATCAAGCATCATGAGCGATACACGCTGGATATCCCTGAGCTGCTGCTCTGTAAGTACCGGCGTATCGTCTGATGACGCACCCTTTGATACATCATGAAGTCTCATTGTTCACTTACTCCTCATACCAAACTTTATGCAGGAAATATTGCTGTGCCTCAGATCTTTTCAACAAATTCCTCAGCGTGGACATTTCTCTCGCTCTCCGGCGGAAGCTTCATATAATCGCCGTAGAGCTTTGAAAGGTACTCGTCATATTCCTTAGGGCCTACCAGCATCATATCCTCGAACTGGTACTTTGTATCCTTACCAAAGCATTTTTTGCTGAATATCTCTCTGAAAGCGTGAGTGCTTCCCATGAAGTTGAAGACGTAGTTTGAATCCTCAACAGGATACTTCTTCAGCAGCTTGTCTATTTTATCCAGCAGTTTCTTGCTGTTCCATGATTTTCCGAGATGTGTTATCATAAGGAACTTTATTATCATCCTGTCCATAAGCGGGCGTCCGGGACGCTTTACATTTACTTTATCGAAGCAGGACATATGGTACATGAGCCTTACAGTAAGGAGACGAGCCTTGTGGATAAGTGTCCTGATCTTTCCGTCAGGCATACCATCCAGTGGGAAAAGGTCGATCCAGAGTTCTTCCTGTCTCTCCTTTATGCTGCCCATTCTCTTTATATGATAGCGGGTATCCACTATTCTTGCATAGTAGTAATGGTGATAGGACTTGTCACGGTAAGTCCTTATCTTTAGGTAATCCGGCAGTTTGCTGCGGCAGGTCTTAAGGAACCTCTCATAGTCTTTTCTCTCGATTCCGATATCTACATCATCATCCCATGGGATGAATCCCTTGTGTCTTACTGCACCGAGCATTGTGCCGCCGAGGATATAATAGGAGATATTCTCCTCCTCAAACATCTCTATAAGCTTATGAAGCAGATCCATAACATGGACCTGTACGGGAGACAATGTTTTTTCTTCTGACATTTCCATTCACTCATACCTTTCAGTTTACTAAACTACCTAAGACTTCACCATAAAAAATATGCTTCACCATGCAACTGTTCAGCTGCGGCCACATGAACTTTCAAAACATAACAGACTGCTCCGAGACATTATCATATGCCTGCCAGACCGCCTGTCCGCACCGCTGAAAAAACGTATAAAGCATAATTCACGAATTTAATTGTAACACAATATTATTTATATGTCAAGCCAAATTTGCTCTGTAACTGCGATAAGAGGGACATACTGTCAAAAGTAACGGCGGTGTTTTTACTCAGGGTATATATCCTGTCGAATATAACTATAATATATATTGACATATTGTCATTATATACATTTTTCCCGCAAGTATTGCGTTATTAACATTTTCATGATATACTTATATTAAGTATATATTCCACCGGCAACAACAATGAATAATAAATGAAAGGTGAGATAGTTATGACGAAAAAAGCGATCGCCCTTTTAGCCTCCTGTATCCTGAGCAGCAGCTCAGTTTCATTCCTGTGCGCCGGCAGTGCGTATTCTGTATCAGCTGATGCTATGAGCGGAAAATGCGGTCAGAATGCCCATTGGAGCTTTGACACCGAAACAGGCCTGCTCCTCATAGCAGGTTCAGGCGCTATGACCGACTACGATCATCCGTCAGCTTACAATTGCAAGCTGCTCTCTCCCTGGTACGCTCTCAGAGATGAGATAACCGCTGTCCGTATCCAGGACGGTATATCATCTATCGGCAGCTATTCATTTTTAGACTGCACAGCGCTAAGATCAGCAGAGCTGCCTGACTCTCTGTACAAAATCGATGAGTCATCATTCTATGGCTGTTCAGCCCTTGAAACAGTAAACATCCCTGTAAACACATATACAATAAATGGCAGAGCATTTGCAGATTGTTCCTCATTAAAGGAGATATCATTCCCCTCATCTCTGAATTACATCGGACCGGCCGCCTTTTTTGATTGTTCATCGCTGAAAAATGTGACATTCAATGAAGGGATAACAGAGGTTGCTGATAACGCTTTCAGCAACTGCAGCGCACTCTCCTCAGTTACTCTCCCCCAGAGTCTTAAAGAAATAGCTGAAACCGCTTTTGGTCTGAAATGCCAGCTCATTGACGATTTGTACGACTACACAAAATATGAAAACTTTGAGATAACCGGCTATGACAAGTCTGCTGCCCAGAAATACGCCAAGAGCTGGAGATTCAAATTCAATATCATCAGCACTCAGCCCGATATTCCGGATAGTGCAGAAGGTGTCCTCAGCTCATCGATGTCATGGACATTTGAAAAGAGCACAGGCACCCTTTCTATCAATGGCAGCGGCGATATGCCGGACTATTCATCCGGTGTCACTCCGCCATGGCAGGACTTCTCAGACGGGATAACCAATATAGTCATCAGTTCCGGAGTTACCGGCATCGGTCCTTACTCATTCAAAGGGCTGAATTATCTTCGCACTGTCACCCTGCCCGATACGCTCTCAGAGATCGGAAAGGCAGCATTTGCTGAATGTGATGTGCTGGAAGCAATAGTCATTCCCGGCTCTGTCCGCAGCATCGAAGATTCAGCTTTTTCCGGCTGTACTTCACTTAAAGAAATCACCTTCAGCGAAGGCCTGAATACTATAGGCAGCTATGCTTTCTGCGGATGCAGCAGTCTTGAAAGAGTTGAGCTTCCGGAAGGTTTATCCGCTATAGGCTATGAAGCCTTCACAAACTGTACAGCCCTGGATCATATCAGCATACCGGATACTGCCGGGACTATAGGCGAATATGCCTTCGGCTACACCTACTGTGACGGTACTTATCTGACATACAGCGATAAAACCGCAATTTACGGCAGCAGAAATTCCGCTGCTGAGCGCTACGCTTCGGATTACGGCATACAATTCGTCTGCACTGATCCGGAAGTAATAACCACAACCTTATGCACTTCAACTGCCGCTACAACAACAACGACTGTCACCACTGCCGATGATACCGCCGGAAGGCTTTGCAGCTGGGCTGTAAAGGACTACCAGGACAGAAAAGGCCTCACCGGTGTAACTGCAAAGGTGTTGTCAGCCTCAGCAGATAATTATGTTATAGCACTGTACAATAAGAACGGAAAGCTCCTGGAAGTTTACACCGTTGATCCGTCAACAGGAATAGGAACGGATTCCGCCGGATATACAGTAGATCTTCCCCAGACCGGAAACAATTCCCCTAAGGATATCCTTGTACTTGCCGCAGCACTTGCAGCAACGCTATCCGGACTTGCGGCAGTATGGCGCTCAAGAGTTCTCCGCCGTAAGGAAGATCAGCAGCAGTGACTTCTCTGCACTTCTGACACTTTTGTGACAATTTCATTACACAATTACGGGGACTTATCCTGAATGATATGTTATGATATATACAGACCAAGAGAAACGGTCAACAAAATTATCATTCAGGAGGTTTTCGCTATGAAAACAAATATTATCAAAACATTATGCATCACCGCTCTCGCAGCTGCACTCCCGGTAAATTCCCTTGCATCATCAGCAGCATACAGCGAGCCGGAAACAACAACTGCCGCAGTTTCTGTTTCCGAAGTAACAGGCATAGGCACTGAGGACGATCCCTTCACATTTATCACAACTTCCGCTGCCGATAATAACAGCTGCTGTGTTGTAACTTCCACATTTGAATTCTCCGATGACGAAGACGGACAGTTCACTTTCTCAGGCGATCTGGATCTTTCTGCTCTTACTGAAGAGGAGCAGGCTGAGCTGAACGATCTTTACGATCAGCTCTCAGCTATCTACATGACAGCGTTTCCAGATGACAGCACAGAGTATACAGACGAGGAATACAACGCCTTCTACGAGGCACATCAGGAGGAGCTTGACGATCTCAACGACAGGATATTTGAGCTTGAGGAAAAAGCCGGATTGTATTCTGACTTCTATTATGGCTTTGACGATATAGACTACGGCGATCTGACTGAGGATGAGATAGCCGAGCTCAACGGCCTTTACGACAAGCTCTGCGCTCTCTTCGATGAAGCCTTCCCGGACGGCGAAGAATGGTCGGACGAGGTCTATGATGCTATAGAAGCAGACAATCAGGAGCTTTTTGACAGAATTAACGAGCTGGAACAGAAGGCCGGCTGGATCACAGAATTTGAAGTAACCTCAGATATCGATATGGACTACGGCGATCTGACTGAGGATGAGATAGCCGAGCTCAACGCTCTCTTTGATAAGCTTGACGATATATACGCACAAGCTTTCCCTGAGGACAGAGAATATTCTGACGAAGAATATGACGCTTTCTATGCAGAGCACCAGGAAGAGCTGGACAAGATATATGAAAGAATGACCGAGCTGGAGCAGAAAGCTGGATGGTGCGAGGAATTCTCCTTCGATGACGAACTCCTTGAAAATGCACTGACAGAAGAGGAGTATGCTGAATATCAGCAGATCATCGACAGATTCTCAGAGATAGATGCACTGGTTCTCGACGGCAAGGAGGATCTCTCAGATGAAGAGATCGAGGCAGGATATGCTCAGTATCAGGATGAAATGGATCAGCTCATCCAGCGCCTTACACAGCTTTACGATCAGGCATACGGCAATGACAACATCGTATTCTGCGGCAGCTATGAAGTTGCCACAGACGACGATATCATCTGAAACAACGCTTTAGATCAAGTAAAATAACACACCAATAATGATATAATAAAATACAGCAGTGGGCCTGTCCGGAGTTTCCGGACAGGTATTCCGTGTTTGGAGGTACATATGGAAAAGCTGATATATGCAGCAGACGATGAACAGGATATACTTGACGTTATGCAGGAATTTCTGCAGAATGCCGGCTTTAAAGTACGGACATTCCCCACAGGAGACCAGCTGTATGAAGCCTTCCGGGAATCCCCCAGTGATCTTGTGGTGCTCGATATAATGATGCCCGGAACAGACGGCCTCACTATCTGCAAGCAGCTCAGAAGCATTTCCAATGTGCCGATAGTCATACTCACAGCAAAAGAAAGTGAGACAGACCATATGCGTGGCTTCATGCTTGGCGGAGATGATTACCTTATAAAGCCATTCTCACCTTCCCTTCTGGTGATACGCATAAAGGCTCTGCTGCGCCGTATGGAGATGATACAGACTCCATCTGCTCAGATAAGCACATTCGGCGACCTGATCTTTTCCGAGTCTGACCATACCGTTACCTGCGCCGGGAAACCGATGTCCCTGTCAATGACGGAGTTCTCCCTGCTTGGGTGTCTTATGAAGCATACCGGCGTTGCCGTGTCCCGTGACGAGCTGCTTGACAGGGTATGGGGCATCGAAGCGACCGACATCGAAACAAGAGTTACTGACGAAACGGTCCGCAGGATCAGGCAAAAGCTGAAGGCCTGCGGCAGCAAGGTGAAAATAGCAGCAGTATGGGGCTACGGATACAAACTGGAGGCAGAAAATGAATAAGCTTTGCTGGAAAATAGCTGTACTGGTAGGATGTGTCGTTCTTGTGCTGATGCTGATAGTGACAGTCACCTTCAACATCATAGTACGCAAAAGGATGAGACACAACGCCGAAGAAGCGCTTAACTACGTCTTTGTTGTAGATGTCTCAGATATCACTGACCTTCCCATGTACCAGCCGGAGGTGATCCTGCTTTTTGAGGATACTGAAGAAAATCTGCTGTACCCCAATTACACCCAGAAGGAAAAATCCATAATAAAATGGTGCAGCGATATCGAAACGGATACCATAAAGCAGGCTGATATAGGTGATAACAGCTACTATGTTCTGTTCAGGGACAGCGATGAGCTGTTCTCTGAGACCTATGTATTCGGCTTTGATGATTCTATCGATATAGACGATGAGGCTTTTAACGATACCGCCATTGAATCCGAAACTTATACGTTTCAAGAAGGTGATCCTGATCTCATCGGTCAATACGACACCAGCGGCAGCTACAAGGGAATGATCGCCTATATCGATATAACCGGTGAAATTGGAATGATAAGGCGCATCAACATCGTCTTCCTTATCTCAGCCGTTATCATAGGAGCCCTTGGCAGCGCAGCCGGCTATTATACCGGAAAAAAACTGGAACAGAACCAGCTTGCACAGAAGCAGTTCTTCGAGAACACCTCTCACGAGCTGAAAACGCCCCTTACCTCCATTAGAGGCTATGCCGAGGGGATTGAGACCGGCGTCATCACCGACTACAAGCGCACCGGAAGAACTATTGCTGCTCAGACCGAAAAAATGAGCCGGCTGGTGGAAGAGATACTATGCATGGCTAAGATCGAAAGCGGCTCCGTTTCCCTTGAACGTGAGGATATCGAGCTTTCCGGATTCATACAGGACTGCCTTATGCCATTTGAGGGAACTGTTCTCAGCCGTGGGCTGGAGGTCTCACTTGACCTTATGCCGACAACAGTCGCTGCTGATCCGGACAAGCTTGAGCACGCCATATCAAACCTGCTCACAAACGCCCTGAAATACGCACGTACAAAGATAAGCGTATCCTGCGGCAGCGGAGGCTTCTGCATTTCCAATGACTGCGAGCCCCTGTCGGATGATACTCTGTCGCATCTGTTCGAGCGGTTCTATACCGGCCGTGACGGAAATACCGGAATAGGCCTTTCACTGGCAAAGGATCTCATTGAGCTCCACGGCTGGCAGATAACCGCAAGGCGCACTGAAGACGGCGTTTGCTTTGATGTCCGCTGCTCAAAGACTGCAAGAAGAAAATAACTCTTCCGGCAGTGCTGCTGAAATAAAGAAGCTCCCAGTCAGCCTGAAAACGGCTGACCGGGCTTTTTGTAATAATAAAGGCGGATGCGAATATAATTTAGTAAACATTATCGCATAATGCAGAAGGAGATAATATTATGTACAATATCCGCAGAAGGATAATCAGCGGAGCAGTCCTGTCCGGATGTGCTCTGCTCACCATCTTTGCCTCATCCAGAATAACCGAAAAAGCCGGCAGGAATGCGCTGCCTGTGGCAATGACAGATATGAGCAGCGAAACGCCAACTATCATCCTGGACGCAGGACACGGCGGCTCATACTAAACAAGTCTCCTCCCCTCACCCCCAATACCTCCGCCGAAAAAAATTTGACACTCTATACCAAGCGTGCTATAATGAGTGTACACCCCTCCATTATGCAATGAACACCGATAAAAACGGCTCTGAAAAAAATTTTTTTCAGAATAGTGTTACACTTTGGCAAGTTCAAGCAAGTATATTAAGTGTAAGTGTCATACGATGACCTGAATACACTATTAATTAATGGAGGTAAAAATTATGAAAAAGACTTTTAGAAGAACAGCAGCGATATTGCTCGCAATGTCAGTCATCGGCATGGGTATGCCGAACACAGGAGTTCTCGTCCCCGAGACCTCACGTACCATAACTGCACACGCAGAGAGCTCAAACGTAGAATACGACGAGGAAACAAAAACTCTCACCCTTAAAGCCGGTGCAGTTCCTCGTGACGTAAGTAAATATAAAGACGCCCTGCACATAGTTGCAGAAGAAGGGGCTGTACTTCCATGGAGTTGCGAGCTCTTATTTTTAGGGATGAACGTTATAACTATCGATCTTTCAAAGGCATATTCTTCAAATGTGGAAAAAACTGATAGAATGTTCTCTCACTGCAGCGAGCTTAAGTCCGTTGATCTGAGTAATTTTGATACTTCAAACGTAACTGATATGAGCTTCATGTTCGATGATTGCTCATCGCTTTAATCTCTTGACCTGAGCAGTTTTGATACTTCAGAAGTTACAGAAATGGAATATATGTTCCATGGCTGCCGGTCGCTGAAAAGAATCGACTTGCATTCGTTCAACACTTCAAAACTTGATAGCTATTATAATATGTTCACAAATTGTGAATCCCTTGAATCTCTCGACCTGAGCAGCTTTGATACATCTAACTTCACTGATATGGGTGGAATGTTTTATAACTGTTCATCACTTACTTCACTTGATTTAAGTAGCTTTGATACTTCAAAAGTAACTAATATGTCTGGAATGTTTAAAAACTGTTCATCATTGACTTCGCTTGATCTTAGTAACTTTGATACTTCAGAAGTTAAAGATATGCACTTAATGTTTGAAAACTGCTCTTCACTTACTTCCCTTGATTTAAGTAATTTTGACACTTCAAATGTAACTGATATGACGGGAATGTTTGAGGGCTGCTCGGCACTTACTTCGCTTGATTATAGTAAATTTGACGATTCAGCCAAAAACTCAACTATGAAATATGACGAGGAGACTAGAACTCTCACCCTTAAAGCCGGGCAAGTTTATAGAAACGTAAGTGAATACAAAGACGCCCTGCACATAGTTGCAGAAGAAGGGGCGATACTCCCAAGGAGTTGCGGACGCTTATTTGCAAATATGAACGCTATAACTATCGATCTTTCAAAGGCTGATTCATCAAATGTAGTATCTATGTATGAAATGTTCTATGACTGCCGGAAGCTTAAATCAATTGATCTGAGCAATTTTGACACTTCAAAAGTGTATGATATGAGCTCTATGTTTGATTGCTGCTCATCGCTCACTTCTCTTGACCTGAGCAGCTTTGATACTTCAGAAGTTTTCAACATGGATGGTATGTTCTACGGTTGTCGGTCGCTGAAAAGAATCAACCTGAGTTCGTTCAACACTTCAAAACTAAATTCTGCAAATTGTATGTTCATGAATTGCGAATCTCTTGAGTCTCTCGACCTGAGCAGCTTTGATACATCAAACATTGTGTGGATGTATTATATGTTCTCTAACTGTTCATCGCTGACATCACTTGATCTGAGTAACTTTGATACTTCAAAATTAACTGAAATGGGTGCAATGTTTCACAACTGTTCATCGCTTACTTCTCTTGATCTGAGCAGCTTTGATACTTCAAAATTAACTGATATGGGTGGAATGTTTGAAGGCTGCTCATCGCTTACTTCTCTTGACCTGAGTAACTTTGACACTTCAAAAGCGACGAATATGGGTGGAATGTTTTATAACTGTTCATCACTTACTTCCCTTGATCTGAGTAACTTTGACACTTCAAACGTAATTAATATGTATGGAATGTTCGATGGCTGTTCATCACTTACTTCACTCGATCTGATCAGCTTTGATACTTCAAACATAATTAATATGGTTGAAATGTTTCGTAACTGCTCATCACTTGCTTCACTCGATCTTAGCAGCTTTGATACCTCTAAAGTCGAAGATATGCACTCAATGTTTGAAGGCTGCTCTGCCATGACCTCGCTCAACATTGACAGCTTCACTTTTACAGAAGAACAGAATACCCGCAATATGTTCAAGGGCTGTCCAGAAGAGATAATTCCCGATATGTTCAAAGCCCGGTACAGATTTCTCGCCGGCGATGCTGACTGCGACGGCAATGTCAAAATGAATGACGCTGTTCTGGTAATGCAGTCTATCTCCAACCCGGACAAGTATTCTGCGGACGGTACTGCCGATACCAAAATAACCGAAACCGGAATGACCTACGCCAATGTTCATGACAGAGAGACCAGCACCCTTACTCCTATGGACGCCCTGCTGATACAGCAGTATCTGCTGGGACAGGTAAAGGAGCTATAAAGATATAACCCATAAATAATACCGAAAGAAGTGATAAAACTTGAAAGGCAGATCTTTTTTAGCCGGAATAGCAGCGGCTTTTGCCGCCTGGGGATTGCTTACCCTGGGGGACTGCTTTGACGAATATGTGCTAAATGAGGATTCGGCTGTCGGAGCCTTTATCTTCCTGACTATACCGATAGCGATGTTCATATTCTACATCCGGCACTATCGCAGATCAAGGCCGGAAATCAATAAGCTGATATCCTGGTTCGCAGGCTATTCGACACTGTTCCTTGCGGCATGGGCTTATGTCTGTTCAGGCAACGGTCACTTCTTTATCCCACAAAAAAGCAGAACTGACTGGTTAGACTTTAACGGCATAGAGTACCTGCTCTACGGATTCACCGCATACTTTGCTTTTCTGCTGCTTTGTGCTGTATTCCACCTGATAGTGTTCATCGTGAAAAAAGCAAAGAAACAATAACGTAATATCAAGATATTATCCTGATATTGAAGTTTACTTTAAGGAGGAGTATTATGGAAACTATCACTGAAAAGACCTTTTACAGCCAGCTCTCCGGCAGCGCTGCCGGAGCTGTCACTGCAACTCTAATTGGTACTGCAATAGTCGGCGGAAGTGCCTTTTTCTGCGGTTCACAGCTTGGCTGGACGAATCTGCTCTCGGTAATACTTCTTATCCTGACGATCCTGTGCGTTATGCTTCTGCTCTGGTTCATCATCAAAGCAGCAAGAGTGAAGAAGCATCCGGTCTTTCAGCGCTATGGCAATGCAGCTATCCTCGCTCTGAAGATCAATAACGGCATGAGGTCCCCCAGGTATTTTGCAAAGTCCCTCATGGGCAATGCGCCCTTTGCAACGCTTCTGACCGACGAATTCATCGTTTCCGGAGCTGAGCTTGTAAGCTACATGGAGCTAAAGGATCTCCGCAGTGTCAAAACCGGCGCTTTCGGTCGGTACCACAGGATAACAGTTGGTGATCCACTGCTTACAGCCACTTCCGTTGCAGCAAACAGGATCGGAGACAGATACCTTGAATCAAAGGGCGTAAACAGCCAGACAAAGTTTGATATGCTTATTATGAAAGATGATCAGGGCAAGGAGCATACCTACAGCGTTCAGCATAAAGATATGGAAAACGTGCTTAATACGCTCCGCCAGATAGCTCCGCACATCAGATTTGAACAATAAGCTCATTAAGAATACCGGCACTGCCAGTAAAGGCAATGCCGGTATCTTAGTTATATCATTATTTTACCATGATGTCTCTGAAAATTGCAAGGTCTGTCTCATCGTTTATTCCGTCATCATTAGCATCAAGGAGCTCGATCTGGAACAGAGAAAGATCACTGTTCTCAGGATCTGCATAGTATGCTTCAACTGTATCATAATCCTCTTCATCGAACTTTCCGTCGTAGTTCATATCGCCTCTTGGGAGAAGAACATCAATATATCTGTCAATGCTTGTATCATCGCCGCCAGCCTGGAATTTAGCTGCTACCTGATCGTCTGGAGTGATATTTTCAACAGCAACTACATTGCCCTTATCGTCCTTGACATAGATATTCTTGATAACGACCTTTGTATTGCCGCCCTTATTTGCATTATTAACATTCACTCTGAATGATCTGCCGTTTCCTCTGTTTCCACGTTCATCAGAGCAGAGCTCAGTGATATCGGAAAAAACAGGGCCGCTGTAAACTACAGTGCTCGTTGTTCCCTTTGCTCTTGGGGATTCTAATTTATGGGTTCCGCAGGAGTTATCCACAGATATATCATAGAAATTGTTTGTCATAAGTTCAACTTCTGTAACGAGCTTTATATCCTTCTTCTCAACATTGATAACAAATCTCGCATTGAAAGCAGGGATCCTTTCAATGTTATGTTCTACCTCCTTATCGTTCTCATGAGTTATAAAAGTTCCTGTAGGTGCAGGGCAGTTGACAAAGCTTTTTTGTATACCGCATCATACATTACCCATATATATCCGTCGTTTGCATATCCGGTTCCCCATGAGTTAACGACCTTGAAAGCGCCTCTCTCGCCCGGTTCAATATCACCGTCATCATTTATATCAAATCCGATACTGTCATCATATCCGACTATTGTAAATGAATGTCCCGAATCATCTCCATCTACCATCTCATTTGTATTCTGATATGTTACCCATTCTTCTTTTCCGTTAACTTTTACCTTAGTTTTAAAAGAATCAAAATTGAATTTAGAAGCAGATGTAACAACTATATTTCCGTTGTCGAGAGCAGTCTTGATATCCTGGAGAGCTTTTATATCATTCTCCTTTATCTCCTCATCAGTGAACTTTCTTGGAACAACTCCCGGGATCCTGTCGGTCATTGTTTTTGCCTGAATGATTTCAGGAGAGCCGCATCTCCACTTAAGAGCCTCAAAAAGTGCCTTTTCGTCTCTCGGAACAGCTCTATAGATCCTCTGGATACGCCAGTAACGACCGGCATCATTGCTTACCGGAACGTAATACTTCTTATCAGCAACCGAAAGATCATCGTATTCCTTCTGGGAGATATATTCGCCCTTGCGTCTGTACATATTGCCAAACTTTTCAAACAGATCTTTTTCGGCTTCTGTCAGATCATTATATACGCTTTCGTATAAATAATAAGCTCCTACTACATCTCCATCCTTAAAACTGATACCTTTACCGCCGTCATAAGGAAGATCCTCCATTTTCACGGCGCCATAGTGCTTAAAAAGTCCGTATGCATCCTGTTCCGATGATCCATTAGCAACACCTCCATTGATCTGCGGATATGTATACGCCGGAGAGTATGTAAAGTTGAGGAGCTTCTTTGCATCCTCTCTTACCTTTTCCTGATCCGGATCATCCTTGTGTGCATTCAGATAATCATTGTACACTGCCTTCCTTGTCTCATATGTGAACTGATAATATGTGGTGGAGCTTGATGCACACGAACCGAGAGATCTCTGATTAAAGATCTCAGGGAAGAAATCCTTTGTAGCTTCATCAGTTGTGAGATCAACTTTTTTTGTAAGAAACCTCATCAGCGTTAGCTGCCATAGCAGCGGGCATAACTGCCGCTGTAGAAGCTATCAGTGCAAGTGATGTAACGAGTGCTGAAAATCTGTGTTTCATAAAATTATCCTTTCAAAATATATTTTAGGAAAGCCGGAAGCAATGCTTTGGACCCAGGTACCAGTCTTTCTAAATAGCACGCTCGCAGCAATATTGTCCTATCGGACAGCATTTTTTCATAATCGGCCAAATGTATAATTATTTTATTACCCAAGCGGAAAATTCTATATACATTTACGCAATTCACTTTATATACATATTTAAATGTAAAAAAGCGGCGTGATAAGATTTTTTCTTATCACGCCACACCTGCTTCAGGTCATTTCATTTATGTTTTCGGAGTAAGGCTCGTCACCAGTCCAAGCAGAAATCTCTGTATCTGCAAAGCGTCCTGTGGAGTTATTCCGCTGGTGCTGTTGTCGTAAACATTTGCATTCACCCATCCCTGCTGTTTTATGTGAGTGCTGTCAGTTCCCTCGAGGCCGTAGCGGTCTGCATTTGAAAGAGCCTGCATTATGAGAACTGCATCATTCATCTTAACAACGCCGTCATCATCTGCATCTCCCCATACAGTAGCCTGCGGTGAAGGAGGTGCTGTTGTTGTAGTGGTAGTAGTTGTTGTGGTGGTTGTAGTCGTTGTTGTAGTTGTAACTATCGGAGCAGCTGATGCAACATAATTATCAATGATACCTGCCCAGAACTTACCGATCTTCTCATAACCGCCGGAATTCGGGTGGAGCTGGTCATTGCCGATATCGCTCATGCCGTTAAGGCAGCCGTGAACATCAGCAAACTGTACGTTCTTTCCGGAAGAAGCATATTCATCAGCCACCTTCTTGACAGTCTTGTTATAGTTTGCAACTCGCTGGGAGTTTCCGCCGTATGCGGTAAACTCAGGTATGGAGCCTATGAAGATCATACTGTCTGCGGGAAGATCCTTGAGGATATAATCCAGCAGTGAGTGAAGATCTGTCTCGCACTCGCTGAGATCACGGTTTGCAGTCATATCGTTTGTACCTATGATGAGGAGCACGATATCAGGTTTTGCACTTGCGATAGCGTTCTTGCTCTGGAGCTTTTCAAGGAGACCGTTTTCGCCCCAGCTCGGGATAGGATACTTCTGAACGATAGTATATCCGCTGTAGCCGGCGTTATTGTCATCATACTGTACATTCTGTCCATTGAAATTGAAGGAAGCAGAATTCTGTCCCTCCGGGCCCACCATATCGATCTGAGTATAGCCCTTTTCCTTAAGGAAATGATAGAGGAACTTTCTGTATCCGCCGGTATCGCCCATTCCGAAGGTAATGGAATCGCCGATAGGCATTATCTTTATAACGCCGTCCTTGCTGAGACTTCCGCTGCCGTGAGGCTGAGGATCAACATTTGAGCTTTCAACAGTTCCCTGACCGGTAACTACCTTTGACGGAACATTAGCCTTTGAGACCTGTACCTGATCCACATAGAAATCGCAGAGATCACCTGAGCCCTCAGGAGTCTCGAAGTAAAGGATAAGATCGCCGCTCTTATCAGGGATAGTAAACTCAACGTTCTCGATCTTTGTCCATTCGCCGCTCTTTGCCGAGCAGTCAGCAATATGATTGTAGGAAGCACCATTGCCGTCACCCTGCTGGAGAGACATCTGGATAGTCACATCCGAGCCGCTCTTCTGGAGGACTGCCGCACTGAAGCTGTAGGTCTCACCGGGCACAAAAAGATCAGATGAGAGCGGTATTGCACAACCGTTCCACTCCTTCTCTCTGCCGGAAACATAGAGTGAGGAAGAGCCAGCGTAGTAGTTCTTCTTATCTGTGCTGACAGAAGCGCTTCCCCTGCCGGACCAGTCATCAGTGCCGTTTTCAAAGTCATTGACAAAATAGTTGTCATATGGATAAGGCTCTGATGGCTCAGGTTTAGTTGTTGTTATGATCGGTGTCGTAGTTGTAGTGGTGGTTCTGACAGGAGCAGCCTTGCCTGCCCAGAGGATAGAATCGTCGTTGATAACTGACATCATAGTGTCGATGACACCCTCTGAGGCTGAATACCATGAATTGCTGCTTCTGTTGAGATAGCCGTGAGATTCACCGCCGTTTCCGCCCTCAACGTTATTATCCCAGAGTATACATGGAATACCGGCTTTCTTAGCCTGTGTAATATAATCCTTTGCCCATGCCTTACGTGCGCTGAGATTGTCGAAGTTTGAAGCGCTGAACTCACCGATGACTACCGGGATATTCTTCTCGTCCTCAAGCTGTTTGAGGCCGCTGAAGAAGGAATTGATGGATTCGGTATAATTTTCACCCCAGCCGCTCTGTCCGGGATAGTTGTGGTTGGAATATGAATCCTCTGCCATTGTGAAATAGTATGGCAGATAAGCGTGTACAGAGTAAGCCACATTTCCGCAGTTTGACGGGAATGTTACTGCACGTATAGCCTTCATATCCGAAGAAGCACAATAGCCGGGCAGCATAAGGAGACGCTCCTTATTTGAAGACGAGCCCTGCTTGCGGACAGTCTCAACGAACTTTGCATTGAGCTTGTTGATATAGTTCCATGAGTAGCCGTTGTCGCCCTCACCGTTGCCCCACTGACTTACAGCGGCATTTCCTGTCTGACGGGGCTCGTTCATGCCCTCGAAAACGAGGTGCTGATCGTAGTCCTTGAACTCCTCTGACACCTGGCTCCAGATGTCAGTGATCTTTTTCTCTGCATTCTGGTAGGTCTGATCGTTGAACTGAGAAACATTTACCCAGTCCTCGTGGTGTACATTTAGGATAACGTACATATCATCGTCGATACAGTAATCAACGACCTCCTTGACTCTCGCCATCCATGCACTGTCGATGTTGTTGCTTCCGTCCAGATGAGGATACCATGTGGTAGGTATTCTTACCGTATTAAAGCCCTTCGCCTTAACTGTGTCTATCATCGCCTTAGTTGTCTTTGGGTTGCCCCAGCTAACCTCAGTGTTTACGCCTGAATAACCGGCACCTCCTGTTGCGTCAAGGCTGTTGCCTATATTCCAGCCTATCTTCATCTCACGGGTGATCTCAAAGGCGTTCATGCCGCTTGCTGCGTCAGCTTCCTTCACTTCCGTGATATACGTGAAATGCAGGCTCGTCAGCATACAGGCGGCAGCTGCGGCAATGCTTACCGTCCTTCTGATGAATGATCTCATTGTGAACATCCTCCTTTTTTAATTTAATAGTGCCTGCACACACTATTTCATTTTCATTTTATCACATTGCTCAAAACAAGTCAACAAAAACAAGCTATGTTGTACACGTTTGACGTGTAGAATAATCTTCTCTTCTTTTGGCGGTTTTAACCAATAAAAAAGGTGCTTTTTTGTAGCTTTAGGAGAATTGTATTGACGATCAATGAATATGATAATATTTATACGCTGCAGCTCTTACGCCTGCGTGATTGATTTGTCCGCACTTATATGGTATATTTTATATAAAGAAAAACAAAGCTCAGTAATGCCGCTGAAAAATATTCCTGATTTTTTTATTTTTACTGCGACAACATCCTGATTTTTTTCGTATAAGTAACAAACGGAAATATTTCCTGCGAAAGGAGGAACAGCATGGATAACGGTTCAAGTAGCTACAGCCGTTTCCTGTCGGGAGATAAAGATGCTATCGATGAGATAATAAAAGAATACAAAGACGGTCTCGTTTATTACCTTTACAGTATAACCAGAGATATGCAGCTGGCCGAAGAGGCAGCTATCGATACATTCGTCAAGCTCTACGTTGACAAGCCCCGTTTCAAGGGCAGCGGCGCATTCAAGACCTGGATATACACGATAGGGCGAAACAAGGCTTATGATTCAGTACGGAAGCTCTCGAAGTTATCCTGTACTCCTCTCGAAGAAGCATATTACATTTCCGACGGGAATGATATAGAAAAGAAGGTCGACAAGGACGAGATGCGGGCCGACCTCCGCAGGATCGTCTCAAAGCTGAAACCCGAATACAGTCAGGCCATATGCCTGGTATTCTTTGAAAACTTCACCAACGACGAAGCTGCAAAGATAATGAACAAGTCCAATAAACAGGTAAGAGACCTGCTGTACAGGGCAAAGCAAATACTAAAAAAAGAACTGACAAAGGAGGGGGCGGTATATTATGGATTATAAAGAAATGGCTGCCATCGTCAAACAGCGTGGCGATCAGATAATAGCCGAAAAGCAGGCACGCAGTGTCCGTATAAAAAAGATAACTGCCGCAGCCGCCGGAGTCTGCACAGCAGCAGCTGCCGCCTTTGCACTGTGGAACGGTGGGGCACTCAGCAAAGCTTCCTCCAAGGACTTCGAGGAGCACAGCAACATCATCTCTTCAGAAGATATGGATAATATCGTTCCAAGCACAACTGTAACAAATAAAAACGCTGAACATACCGTTACGGTAACTACTGCCGCACCAGTTCACGGAAGCAGCAAAACATCCACCGTAAGTATTCCACAGGTATCAGCTATAAGCAACAGCAGCATTACTACCACTTCACAGTCCGGAGCAGAAAAAATTCCGGACACTGCGGTCACGACTGCGGCATATGTTTCTTATCAGAAGCCGTCAGTCACAACCTCCGCAGTTAAGTCACATGATATAGAAAACTATAGACCTATAACCCAAGAGGAGGGAATAACTATGATAAAAAAATTCTTAGCAGCTTTAGCTGCGGCATCTACAATGACAAATACTGCTCCTGTAAGCACTTCGCCTATCGTCCGCTATGGAGAGGATAGGTATGCGGCCGCCGACAATATGGAGTATTTTGAAAAATTTGATTCTGGTGAACTCAGGACTGACCTGAACGGAGACGGAAATTTTGATATCCGTGATTGCTTTGCAGTTTTCTTATGTGATAATCAAAGCCGCAAAGAAGTCAATGATGACAACGGAAATTTTGCCAAATATTTTACAAGGGAAGAACGCATAAATATTATCGGCAGCGAGAATTTCGATGAAAACGGAGAGCTTATCGATCCGGATGAAATGATCATTCAGTATAATGATTGGACTTTTTTTAATTACTATTACAACAATAACGGAATAATACCATCAGACTTCGATATAAACAACTTCTGTACCCTCGACGGCAGCATAGCGTCTGATAGCTGGTATATGGCTTCATATTGCCGTCCCGGCACTCTTGGATTCGGCTACGCCGAAAAATATGACAAGGAAAACAATGTAAGTTTCGATTTCAATGAAGACGGTATCACAGATATAAAGGATTGCTTTGATTTCTGGATATTCTCAGATTATGCCGGCTCATGGGGCGGTATTGTTAAAGCATCATATGCTGCTGTTCTGGATAATTACGAAAATGTATATTATAGAAATCCAGGCTGGATGAAACTGCATTACTATGATGATCTTCTGGGCAAAGAACCTATCGACGGAGTATCAATACCTTTGAATGAGTATATCCACGAGATCCCACTTGATGAAACAACTATCAGAAACTGTGCCGAATACACTGTAGAACATCCATTTATTGATGCCTCCATAAGTCCGATCGGAACATATATGATAAGATACTTTATGAAAAACTATGATTTTTCAGAGGAATGGCTCGATCCTCAGTTCTGCTATGATTACTTCCATAACAGAGTGACCTCATTAGGCTTTACAGACGATTTCACAAATGAAATGATAGAGCATATGTCAGGTATCAACGGATACGGATATAGTTACCTTGGCGAAGCAAGAGTTCTCGCTATCGAAGCAGGTCTGGTCAATTACAATGATTATTGTGATATTCTCACCTGGCACAGCCCGAATCCAAATTATCTGAAATACACCTATGCTATGTACGAACAGGCAATTCAAAACGGAGAGATAGCTGAACCTGACATGGACGGCGACGGAGATCTTGACGAAATGGATCTTACTATTTTAGGTATCCTTTATAACCGTGAAAAAACATACAGACCTATTGACGACAGCTTCTCTAACTATATTGAAAGATGTTTCAGTAATATGGACTTCTTCGACTGGGAGCCAGATATAGAATTCCTTTCAAAGCACTTTGACTGCAACAACAACGGACTTTCCTGCGACAGCTCAGATGCGCTCTTCGCAGGCATATACGTTTCAAAATACGGCACGATCGACCGATTCAACGATAATTACAATCACAGTCTCTTTGGTTTTGCTGAAGAACTTATGCACGCTATCCCTGAGGGAGCAGACGGCACTAAAACACCTGCACACGTATATACTCCTCTACCAACAGAACGTACAGGTGACGCATCTGACGACGGTGTTCTCAAGATGAACGATGCTGTTCTCATAATGCAGACTATCTCCAACCCTGACAAATACAAGCTCAACTCAAGAGGTGAGTTCAACGCTGATATCTACAATACCGGCGATGGAATAACTCCTATGGACGCTCTTAAAGTACAGCGCTCTCTTCTTGAGGACTGATCTGCAATAATAAGTTTTTAATATAACTGTACCACATTTAATAGCAGTATATGTTTTCCCGGGGAAGGACCTTTCTGAAGAAAGGTCCTTCCCTGCTCCCGTTTACAGCGTCTTTAAGCTTCTCCTCCGGGCAGACAGCATCGGCCGGTTCACAGCTTCCAGCGGATATGTACTTCACGCAGGCCGTTTTTGTCTGCCAAACCTATCTCGATGCAGTCGATGAACTCATCGGCGGCAGTACGATCAAGCTTGTTTAAGGGAATGTACTTTTCAATCACATCGCTCTTTCCAATGGGAGAAGCTTCACTGCGGCAGAGCTCAATCTGACGGACGGTATCTTCTATAAGTACAGACAGAGCCTGTTCCTCCTGACTGAGACTTTTACGGAACAGGAAATAGTCCTCATCAGAAAGCGTTCCGTCCAGCTTATCCTTATACATTCTAACAAGCCTATCCTTGGCATTGCTCTGCTTTGCCAGGAGGACTGACAGCTTCTTTTCCAGCTCCTTCAGCCGGTCACTTCGGATATCGCCTATGCGTATATTCTCAGGCCGGCAGTTTTTTTCAAGGATACAGTTCAGCTCGCTGAGGATACTCCGCTCCAGCATCAGTCCGCTTATGGAAGACTTGTTCGGGCAGTCCATAGCGCCGGTCTTATGGGAGGCGCATTGCAGGCTGTAGTACCTGACTGTACGGGCTTTATTGTAATACACATTGCGCTTCATCGGCCTTCCGCATACAGCACACCTCACCTTCCCTGAGAGTGGGGACAGCTCACCGGAGGACTTCCCAACACGGGCATGGCTGCGGAGCCGTTCCTGAGTGCGCTGCCAGGTATCCCTATCGATCAGTGCCTCATGAGCATCGGGTATCCTTATCCATTCATCCTGCTCCACCTTTTTCCGCTTCTTGTTCTTGTAGCTGATGTGGTGGGATTTGCCCTGTACCAGTGTTCCGGTATACATTTCGTTTGCCAGTATCCTTGCAATAGTGGACTGAGTCCAGAGCCCCTCCGGATTTCCTGACTCAGCATTGCTGTTGGAATACTTTGAGCCCTTCTGCCGTTTATATGCAGACGGTCCGGGGATGGCACGGGCGTTCAGCTCCTGAACTATCCCTCTGTAGCCCATCCCGCTCACATACATTGCGAATATTCTCCTCACCACTCCTGCGGCATCCTCGTCTATGATAAGGCGGTGTCTGTCCTCAGGAGATATCATGTAGCCGTATGGCGCAAAAGATCCGATGAACTGTCCCTGCTCACGCTTATATGCAAGGGTGCGGCGTATCTTAGAGGAGATGTCCCTGACGTACATCTCGTTGTAGGCACTGGCAAACAGCCTCATTGTGCCATAACTTTCGCTTTCGGAGTCAGCGCTGTCGGCAATACCTATGAAGCGGACTCCCCATTCAAGGAAGCGGCCGTTGATGTACTGCTCGATGATGACAGTATCTCTTGAAAAAGCGGGACTGATCCTTGCAGAGGACGATGTTGATATTTCCTTTTTCGCAGTCCCTGAGCAGCCTTCTGAACTCAGGGCGGCTGCTGTCAGTACCGCTGGCACCGTCGTCAGCGTATATGTCGTATATCTCCCATTCACGCTCACGGCAGTAATCCCTGAGCATTGACTTCTGGTTCTGTATGCTCTGGCTGTCGCTGCCTGAGGAACGATATCTGTCCTCCACAGACAGCCGGCAGTATATCCCGACTTTCGGCATTGTTCTCACCTCTGCTGAGCGTCTGTGGTCTGTCTGAGCCTCTGATCTATCAGCTTTTCTATTTTTTCCGTTACTGCCTTTTGCAGACTCTCAGCATCGGAGGAAACAAAGCTGCTCCTGATAAGTATTTTCTGTTCCATGCACTTTCACTCCTTCTGTTCTGATTCTATTCGCCGCAGCAGGAAATTATACCCTGCCGGCATCGTGTGGAAGCTACCGTAGCATGAAAAGAATATCGGCTTACGAATGTAGATATGGCCGTGCAGACTTACATAAAATGGTCGACTTACGGGTGATATCCATGAAGCCCCTACTTATTTATCCTTCGGCACTTTCACCTCCTTGTGATAGCTGTTATTATATTAGCATATGTTAACTTAAGCATCGATCGGCAATGCATCTTTTCGTCAGTTTTAACATTATAGCTCATTGCCGGGACTCTAAAAATGTTAGTGTAAACAAACTTTATAAAACTAAATTGACAAGACTTTATACAGTTGTTATAATTATATCGTTAGTTGATTCTAACATTCGATCATCATAGCAGGCTCCTTTCGGTTATGGATAAGTGCGATATCCTGCATACACGAGCCTGCTTCCGTCAATAATGTGAATATACACATTAAATAAAAATACAGGAGAATATTATGGACTATTTAGAAATTGAAAAAGTTGTGGGACGTGAGATCCTTGACTCCCGTGGAAATCCTACTGTTGAAGCTGAGATCACTCTTGCTGACGGTACAATTGCAAGAGGTACTGCACCAAGCGGTGCTTCCACCGGCGAATTTGAGGCTCTTGAGCTCCGTGACGGCGGTGAGCGCTATCTCGGAAAGGGTGTAGAAAAGGCTGTCGAGAACATCAACACTATTATCGCTGAAACTATCACAGGCATGGATGCCTCCGACATCTACGCTATCGATGCAGCCATGATAAAGGCTGACGGAACAAAGGACAAGTCAAAGCTGGGTGCAAACGCTATCCTTGCGGTATCTATCGCCTGTGCAAGAGCAGCAGCAGCTTCACTGGATATTCCTCTTTACCGTTTCCTCGGCGGTATCCAGGGAACAAAGCTCCCTGTACCGATGATGAATATCCTCAACGGCGGCGCTCACGCTGACAGCGCTGTTGACACTCAGGAATTCATGATTATGCCTGTTGGCGCTCCTTCATTCAAGGAAGCTCTCCGCTGGTGTGCTGAGGTATTCCACACACTGAAAAAGCTCATCAAGGATATGGGCGATGTTACAGCAGTTGGCGATGAAGGCGGATTTGCCCCCAACAAGCTCACATCTGACGAAGAAGCTATCGAAAAGATACTCGAAGCAGTAAAGGCTTCCGGATTCGAGCCCGGAAAGGACTTCATGATCGCTATGGATGCTGCTTCCTCAGAGTGGAAGAGCGAGAAGGGCAAGGGCTTCTACAAGCAGCCTAAGTCCGGCAAGGAGTTTACTTCTGACGAGCTTATCGCTCACTGGGAGGCTCTTGTTGACAAGTACCCGATCATCTCTATCGAGGACGGTCTCGATGAAGAGGACTGGGAAGGCTGGCAGAAGATGACCGCAAAGATCGGTCACAAGGTTCAGCTTGTCGGTGACGATCTTTTCGTTACAAATACAGAGCGTCTTTCAAAGGGCATCTCACTCGGCGCCGGTAACTCCATCCTCATCAAGCTTAATCAGATAGGCTCTGTTTCAGAAACTCTCGAAGCTATAAAAATGGCTCACAAGGCTGGATATACTGCAATTTCTTCACACCGCTCCGGCGAGACTGCCGATACTACTATAGCTGATCTTGCAGTTGCGCTCAATACCTGCCAGATAAAGACCGGTGCTCCTTCACGTTCAGAGCGTGTTACGAAGTACAATCAGCTCCTCCGTATCGAGGAACAGCTTGGCGCTTCTGCCTGCTATCCGGGTATGGGAGCATTCAACGTAAAGAAGTGATCTATACTACTCTCCATTTTATTGAAATATCCGCCTGCAATTTGCTGCAGGCGGATACTTTTATGCAAGTGCGATATCAAGTGTCATCATCAGCGTAAAGCCAACGGAAAAAAGCAATACTCCTATATTGGAGTGTTCTCCCCCGGACATTTCCGGTATCAGCTCCTCTACGACCACATATATCATAGCTCCTGCGGCCAGGCTGAGAAGATAAGGCATGACAGACAGAAGATGGCTTGCAAACATTATTGTCAGCAATGCACCTACCGGCTCAACTGCCCCTGAAAGCACGCCTCCTGTAAAGGACTTTCCCTTACTTTTGCCCTCCGCATGGAGAGGCATGGAAATTATAGCACCCTCCGGAAAATTCTGTATTGCAATACCAAGAGCAAGTGCCAGCGCACCGCCTGCGGTCATATTTTCCGAGCCGGTAAGAAAGCCGGCATACACGATCCCGACTGCCATCCCTTCAGGCAGATTATGAAGTGTAACAGCCAGCACCATCATAGTCGTCCTTGTCAGCTTTGAAGGCAGTCCCTCTGCCTTATCCGAATTCATATGCAGATGAGGTATCAGGCTGTCAAGCAGGAGCAGAAACAATATGCCGCCCCAGAATCCGGCCACAGCAGGCAGAAACGCAAGCTTCCCCATAGCTTCTGACATATCCATCGCCGGAATAATAAGGCTCCATACCGAGGCGGCTGTCATAACTCCTGCTGCAAAGCCCGTAAGTGCCCTCTGAACGTTTCTGCTCAGATCGTGCTTCATAAAGAAGACACAGCCGGATCCTAATGATGTGCCGATAAACGGGATAAGAAGCCCTGACAATAACTGTATATTCAACAAGAAGCGGTCACCACCGGAACACAGCAAGTCTGTTATTGATATTTCTGCCTATAACTGCAAAAAGCTTGCCTCTTACAGAATATTTCTTCATTTCCTCATTGTAGCTCTTCTCTGAAACAAACTTCATGCGTGGTTCAAGCTCAAGATACTCTTTTCCTGATCTCGTACCCCAGCCAAAGGAGGCATTTGTATGCTTTACTGCGTCATGATGCTTGCCGTGCTTTTCCAGGAACGGCGAATGGAGCTCCGCAAGGAGATAGCCATGCTCAAAGCTGTCACAGAGCATATTCAGGCAGGTCTTTACCTGTTCCTTTGAGAAGTATTCCAGCACGCCTTCCATTACGATAATGTTCATTTTTGCCTTTGGGAGCTGCTTTGTCCATTCCCCGTCAAGTGCGCTTCCGTCCAGCATCGTGCAGCGCTCTCTGTCCTGATAAACCTTACGTCTTACTGCTATCTGATCGGGAAGATCAACATCGTACCAGATAAGCCTGCCGTTATCCACTTGCGAGAACTTGTCATCAAAGCCGCATCCCAGATTTACACACAATGCATCAGGATACTTTTTCAGCAGTGCCTTCAGTTTCTCCCGGAACATTATCGTTCTTGCGACCACTCCCTCATGGGACAGAAACGGATCATACTTGCTGACATCAACACCGATAGTATCGATCATCTCCTTCGCCTTTAAGTCCTTGATACGAGGGTTCGGGCGTTCGGTCTCGCTCGCTTTTATTGCAAGCGGGATAAGAGCAGTTTCCTGAATATCTCCGAATTTAAGCTCCATAATAATAAGGCTCCTTTAGTTAGTTTTTACTAACTAAATTATATCATGTTTTTCTTTTCATGAGTACGATTGTTGCAACGCAGCAACAACTTCTGTAGTATTGTCTATGCTGATCCACCTACAGACAGCATGAGCGGATAAAGCCATCAGTTATTACATTGCTTCGACTATGTTTAAGCTGAGCCCCCACATGGCGGGGCAGACGGAGGCTGCTCCTCAGCAGAGGGAGTACCTGAGAAGGGAATAAACCTGAATATCCTGCTAAAACTGAGGGATATGCTGGAGATGAGCGGCTACGAAGTGCTCGTTACAAGAGATGAGGATATCTCTATCCACGACGACGGCATTGAAGGTCTTGCTGCCCAGAAGAGCAGCGACATGGACAACAGGCTGGATATTTTCAACAGCAGAGACAATGCCGTATGCGTATCTATCCACCAGAACCAGTTCAATGACAGCCGCTACAGCGGTGCCCAGATGTTCTACTCCTCCTCCAACAAAAAGAGCGAGAGCCTTGCCAGAGCTTTACAGAAGCGCTTTGTAGAATACCTCCAGCCGGACAACACAAGGGAGATAAAGCAGTGCGGCAAGGAGCTGTTCCTGTGCTACTACAGCAAGAATCCTACAGTAATGGCGGAATGCGGGTTCCTTTCCAATCCGGAAGAGGCCGCACTGCTGAACACAGACGAATACCAGAGCAAGGTGGCATTTACACTGCTCTCCGGCATAATCGATTTCACAGGTCAGAAGTGAGAACGTCTTGACAAACTGAGTACCATAGAGTATAATAGCTGAGAAAGGAGTTGATAGAATGCAGAATGTATCAACAGAAAAAGCACTCCGGAATCAGCTTGCTTCTATCCGTATGGAAGGCTTCCGCTTCTCCGAAAAAGAGATCAGCAACGTAAAAAAATGTCTGAGCGGCGAAATGACCTTCAGCCAGTTCAAGGATAAGATCGTCAGGGATGTCAGGAACAAGTAATGGCGGTCTATAAGATCGAGGGCTGTCAGTGGAATTGCTACCCCGGTACAACTGTCCTCATAAACAAACTGGACATACACGATCAGGCAGAGCTTGATGCTGTTGAAAAACAGATAACCCTTCTTCGTGCAACACAAGCCGAAAAAGAGACCGGATTTGTCAATGTTGATTTTGGATTCTACAGATCTCTGCACGGCTTTCTTTTCGGAGATCTTTATGATTGGGCAGGTTCTCTGCGTAATATAAACATTTCCAAAAAAGGAACAATATTCTGCGATCACAACGAGATCGAGCGCATCGGCGATCTGAAATTCAGCAGACTAAGAGCTAAGAATTACCTGAAAGGTCTGTCATACGATGAATTTACAGATGAACTGACCGACCTGTATCACGAGCTCAATATGCTTCACCCGTTCCGTGAGGGCAACGGACGCACACTTCGTCTTTTTATAACACTGCTGGTCAGGAATACCGGTCACGATATCGACTTCACCCTATGTGACACGGATATGCTGAATATTGCTTCAATAAAAGCTGCTCAGGGAGATCATTCCCTGCTGAGAAACGTCCTTGCGGACATTATAAACTAATAACGCTCTGCTCACTGTTTTCGGACAGGAGCAGATTTTTTGTCCCCGGATCCTGCCGGAAATAAAGATATTTAACCGCCGCCCTCTCCCCCCTCTGCAATATATCCTTTTTTATTGACATCAATGCAGCAAAATGATATAATTGATATGTATCTGGCCTGGAAACCAGGCTCATGTATTAATAGGAGGTTCCATATGAAAAATAAGATAATCTGCCTGTTATCAGCTTCGGCTATGGCAGTAACACTTGCTTCATGTTCAAGCTCAAAGAGCAGCAGTTCATCTGCACCCGCTTCACGTTCAGCCGCCAGCTCAGAAAATATCGATGCCAGCAGCTACGAAAATGTTTTCAATAACTATATCACAGCTTTCTATACCGACAAGAACGCTGAAAAGGTAATGGAATACTCCGTGCCAAGGACTGTTATCGATAAGCTGAAGGCCGACAACAGATATGACGAGGCAAAGTCCGGCTATGAGACCAAGATCAACTCACAGTTCGCAGCATACGGTGACGCTCCGGATTACAAGGGGATAGTCTCCTCATCAGATATGTCCCCCGACAACTATATCGCCGCTGCCAGCTACCTCAATGATTATTACCAGACCGGATATGCTGATGTTAAGGTCACATCCGGATATGAGGTGGTTTACTCCATAGACTATAAGAATTCCGACGGCAATACCAGCAACAGCGAGTGTACAGCCTGCATCGTCGGCATCGAAGGCGACAGCTTCAGAGTCATCGACGGCATGAACGGCGACCTCCTTGCAAAATTGTATAATTCCACTACATATTAAGATTATTTTAAGGAATATATTATATAATATATAGTATAATATTATATCAGGAGGGAGGATGAAAGTATGTCCTTTCCACGCAGAATTACCGCAATTCTGTCCGCTGTACTGTTTATGGGAACATCCCTGTTCTCCTGCGGAAACAAAACAAGCGAAAGCTCTGAGACATATCCCGAAATAAACATTACCTTCTTTGATGTGGGCAAGGCCGACAGTATATTGATATCCACCGAAAACAGCAATGTCATCATCGACTGCGGCGAAAAAGGCGATGGCAAGGAGATAGTCCAGTTCCTTGAAGAGAAAGGAGCAGCGACTGTTGATTACCTTATAATCACCCACTACGACAAGGACCATGTAGGCGGCGCTTCAAAGGTGATCAAAAGCCTTGATGTAAAGAATGTCCTCGCCCCCGACTATGAGGAGATCAGCGAGGAGACCGAGAAGTACGAGAAAGCTCTTGCAGGAAAGAATATCACTCCCCAACGGCTGACAAGCGACCTTTCATTCGACCTTGACGGCGCTTCCTATACAGTTTATGCTCCTAAGGAGACCTACTACGGCGAGGATAACGACAACGATTTCTCCCTCGTCACAAAAATGCAATACCATGATGTGTCGTTCCTGTTTACAGGAGACGCTATGGAGCAGAGACTTGAGGAGATAATGGACATCGGCAAATGCAATCTGCTCAAAGTCCCATACCACGGCCGCAAGCTGGACAATCTAAAGGACTTCCTTGAAAGCACTAAGCCGGACTGTGCTGTTGTATGCACATCGGCTGACGAATTTTCTTCAAAGACCGAAAAGGCTCTGCGTGAACTGGATATAAAAACATATGCTACCTGCTACAACGGCCGCATAACAGTTTCCAGCAACGGCAGAGACATGAGCGTTTCAACAGAAAAATAATCTCATAAACTATAGATCATCTGCTTTAAAACAAAAATGTATAAAACGACCGCCGCAGCCTGAATAAGGCTGCAGCGGTCTTTCTATATCAAAGCAGCCCTCCGATGAAGCGGCAGGACTGCCTCTTCCGCTGTGCGGTGTACCATTTGCCGGAAGCTTTTCACGGGGAAGCTCCCACTTGCCGGCGGTACACATCTTTATGCTGCTTATACTATTCTATGCAGGAAACAGGGAAATGCAACAATGAAAAATTTAACATAACCACTTCCCTCATTCACATTTTTTCTGCTCATGAAATAGTATTTTCATCCTTGTCAATTTTATGTAACCGGTTATAGCTTTTCCGTAAATAAAAATAATCCAAAATGTATCACAACTGATATTGCCCTGTTATTGTATTTTTTGCCCGCATAGGATATAATATAATCACAGCAAGAGAAAGGAAGCTCTTCTGGGAGGCTAATAAGCTTTCCGGCCAAGGAGAGCCGACTAACAGGAGCTTGATATATAACAACCTACCGCTTCAACGTCTACTATACCTCCAGACGTTATCACATGGCTCATCTGCCGCACACAGGTGACGCCATAAACACACACCTTTTCAGATAAGGGAGAACCGGCAGCCATAACTGCCGGTTCTTTCTGCTTTACAAATCACAGTGAAAATGATATAATATTAAAGTATATCATAATACTATATGGAGGAAGCTATGTCCAAAGATAAAACAATTGCTGCCGAACACAAGCCCGGCAGACTTATGAATAAAAAATGGTATCTATACCTCACAGAGTTTTTCGCAGGAATGTCCGTAATGGCTGTGGAGCTGGGGGCAAGCAGGCTCCTCGCCCCGTATTTCAGCTCGTCACAGATAGTCTGGACGATCATCATCGGCACTATAATGATAGCTATGGCTCTCGGCAATATCTACGGCGGAAAAAGTGCGGACAAAGATCCTGATCCCGACAGGCTCTACCGCAGGATACTCATTGCCGCCGTATGGATAGCTGCTATACCATTCTTCGGAAAGTTTGTGATACTGGGCATTTCTGCCCTGCTGGTAGTCACGGTGAACACCAATTTTCTTATCTGGGCAGCCTTTATCACCTGTATGGTGGTGTTCGTGTATCCCCTTTTCCTGCTGGGAACAGTAACACCCTCGCTGGTGAAGTATACCGTTGACAGCCTTGATGACAGCGGAAAGACAGTGGGTACCTTAGGCGCATTCAATACCATTGGCAGTATAATCGGTACATTCATCCCGACCTTCATCTCCATCCCTGCCGTTGGAACAGCGGCCACATTTCTGATATTCTCAGGTATACTACTCATCCTCGGTCTGGCCTACTTCATTGCCAACAAACGCAGCCCCATACGCTGCGGAGTCGTATCAGCACTGTTCCTTTGCTGCTGCATACTGTCAAATATGTTCGGATTTGCCTTCTGGGAGAAGCACCTCGTCTATGAGGGCGAATCAGTATACAACTATCTTCAGGTCAAAGACGACGGTGATACCACTTCATTGTCCACAAATGTTCTCTTCGGCGTACAGTCTGTATACGTAAAAAGCGGTGAGCTGTCAGGAATGTACTACGACTACGCAATGGCCGCTCCGCTGATGACAGGCAGCAACTCCGACAAAAAAGATATCCTTATCCTCGGTATGGGTACAGGCACTTACGCCAAGCAATGCCTGAACTATCTCCCTGATGTATCTGCCGAGGGAGTTGAGATAGACGACCGCATAACCGATCTTGCAAGAGAATACTTCGACCTGCCTTCCGAGGTGAAGGTCACTACCTATGACGGACGTGCCTTTCTCAATGTCTGCGACAAGAAATACGACGTTATCATGGTAGATGCTTATCAGGATATAACTATCCCATTCCAGATGTCCTCTGTGGAGTTCTTCCGGCTGGTGAAGTCACATCTGACAGACAACGGCGTTATGGTGGTGAATATGAATATGCGCTCGGACAGCAGCGACGGCATTAACAGCTGGCTGGCAGATACTATTTCCAGCGTGTTCGATACCGTTTATACCGTAGACGTAAACGGTGCCACCAACCGTGAGCTGTTCGCCTCTGACAACAGCAGCATGAAGGATGTTCTTGTCAGCAACTCCGGCGATCTCAGCAACAGCAAGCTGAAAGCTCTTATGTCAACTGTAAGCGCAGAGCTTGTCCCCTACGAGGCCGGGAACCGTATACTCACCGATGACAAGGCTCCTGTGGAGCTCCTCGGAATGAGAGTCATCGATGATATCATACAGGATGAGCTGGTTTACTATAAGCAAAAATTCAAAGATGAAGGATTCAAAGGGCTGCTTGAATGATACGCAACAGTTCTTTGTATAATATACACATTAATTCACCGCGTTTATGCATTTTTCTCACAAATTTTACCCTGAATAGTTGAAAAAACGGCAAAACCATGATATAATTAAGTATTATAACACCGATCACACCAAGGAGGTACTAAATTATGATATGTCCATTCTGCGGCAAAGATATCCCCAATGGATCATCCATGTGTCCTGAGTGCAGCTGCTCTATCCCGCCACAGTCTCCTATAAGGAGCTCGATCTCTACGACATCGTCAGGCGGCAATTCCGGTATTGCAGGTATAGCAGACAAGCTGAAAGGGATCCCTGCAAGACTGGTGGCAAAAATAGCTTTCCTGATAGCAATACTCTGCTTCGTTTTCCCCTTTGTCACTATTTCCTGTGACGCAAGTGATGCGGTCAATTCCTTCAGTGATACCGAGGATGAATACAGCTTTGAAGTTACATACAAGGGCTATAACTTCATATTCCCGTCAACTATCGATGAGGATAACGCAAAAGTCAGCAGTGGCTGGGACAATAACAGCAGCAGTAGCAGCTATGACGATGACGAAAGCTCTTCCAGCTCTGACAGCGATGACAACGGCAGCAGAGATGTCAGCAAGGAAGATCCTGACAAGAGACTGATAGGCGTTGTGATATGCTGCATGGTCGGATGCACCTTGCTCTTCATCAAGAAATTTGACTGGATGCCTGCTGTCTCAGCAGTTCTCAGCTTCGCAGGAATAATCCTCCTGTCCCGCTTCAAGTCCACTTTTGCTGATAAATATCTGGAAATGGACGGTGCAAGTGGTTTTAGTATTGAAAACTTCCTGGATATTGATTTCCGGTTCGGATACAGTTTGTGTATGCTGTTCCTGATAATCTCTCTGATAGCATCTGCGATAACTTTCCTTACCGAGAAATTCCAATACGACAGGCAATTCTGAATATAAATATACCTTGAGCCTTTGAAAAAGCCAACAAAAAGCGAGTGTGTGACATAGCATCACATACTCGCTTTTCTTTTATTATAGATCAAGATGATTTATGAGTTCACTTTGCATCAGACTGGAATAGGAAAGATACCATTTACCGTTCTTATTAAGGAATGCGCTGGCATTTCCGGTAAATGACTGGCCATTGGAATCATCCTTATAGAATACATAGTGTATTACCTTTGCCTCGCTGTAGGAAGTACCCAGATCCGCATTAAAATCGTCAAGCTGATCCTGCTCCACAGCTTCAAGATCTTCCGCAGTTACCTCCACCGTCCAGGTATCCTGTCCGGAGTCACTGTAAGCGTCCATTATCTCGCTGACCGATGTCATAGACTTATCAATTGCGTCAACTATAGCTTTCTTGCTGAATACTACCGCAGGATCCTGCCCGTCCAGCTCATCCTTTATCATAGTGCTGTACTTTTCCATTTCCTCCGGATCAAACATTGCATATACAGCCTCGGCATTGTGTCCGAGATAGGCCTTGTAAAAATCCTGAGCAAGGGCAGTACTGTCAGAATAGCCTCCCTCATCCTTCTTTTCAGCGGAAGCTGAAGTAGTTCCTTCTGTCGCAGTCTCCGAAGGCTTTTCCGCAGTCGTTACGGCAGTGGTCTCCTCCTCTCCGGAAGCAGTCTCAGTGGATGTCTCATCTGTCTGGGCTGTCACATCGGCGGCAGAAGTCTCCGCCTCTGAGGAACTGGTATCGGATGTTTTTTTACCGCCTCCGCATGATGCAAGGGAAGCTGTCATAACTGCCGCAGCAATAATCGCTGCAAGTCGGTTGCTTTTCATATTTTCTCCTTTTCGCACAGAAAGAGCTGCCAGAGACGGCAGCTCTTTTTTATCAATAATCTTTTTTCTTTCCACAGACTCTGCAGGCCTTGCCGATAAGCTTGAAGTCTCCGCCGCAGTACTGGCATTTTCCCTCTGCCTTTCGCTGGGAAACTACCTTTTCCTGGTATGCAGGGAACTTGCTGAGGTTATCCTTAAGGTACATCCACGAAATATTCATCAGATTCGGACAATCGCTGAAAACATTGTCGATCTTTCCGACGGATGTAGGAATCTTGATCTGCTCAAGATTTGTACAGCCGCTGAAGTCTCCCACGAAGGTGGTGCTTGCCGGAAGCTCGATCATTCTCAGTGATGTACATCCTCTGAATCCGTCAACAGATGTAACGGAATATGGTATCTCGATCTGCTTTAGTGATACGCAGTCTGCAAATGCAAACGGGCCTATCACCTTCAATGTATTCGGCAGCGAGACCTCTGCAAGATTTGTACATCCGGCAAATGTCCTGTCTGTAATAGCGGATACACCGTCAGGCACTTCAATTTTAGTCAGGCTCTCACAGCCGGAAAATGCATATTTACCGATCTGCTGAATGGTATTCGGCAGCCATATTGATTCAAGGCTCTTACAGCCGTTGAATGCAAACGCACCTACGTCAGCGATCTTGTTTGACATATCTATAGATTTAAGGCTGGAACACTCTGCAAAAACACAATCCGCAATAACACTGATATTATTAGGCAGTGATATCGACTCCAGTGACTCGCAGCCTCTGAATGCCCACGGACCTATCTTTGAAAGGCTGTCCGGTATCCTTATGCTCTTGAGATTTGTACAGTTCCTGAATGCATAGCCGCCGATCTCATAAAGTCCGTCAGGCAGCTTTATGCTGGTCAGGCTCTTGCAGTCCTCAAAGGCATGATCGCCTATCTTCTTTACACTTTCAGGGATCTCCAGCATCTCAGCATTTCCGGAATACTTCATCAGAACACCGTTCTCTACCTCAATGCTCGGCTTTGAATGAGAAATATGTACGTGTTTCTTTTCCTCAGCCTTGGGAGCTTCCTTTACCGGCTCGGGCTTCTTTTCCTCAGCCTTGGGAGCTTCCTTCGCTGGCTCGGGCTTTTTCTCCTCAGCCTTGGGAGCTTCCTTTACAGGCTCAGGCTTTTTTTCCTCAGCCTTGGGAGCTTCCTTTGCTGGCTCAGGCTTTTTCTCCTCTGCCTTTGGAGCTTCCTTTACAGGCTCAGGCTTTTTCTTCTCTGCCTTTGGAGCTTCCTTTACAGGCTCAGGCTTCTTCTCCTCTGCCTTGGGAGCTTCCTTCACTGGCTCGGGCTTCTTTTCCTCTGCCTTTGGAGCTTCCTTCGCTGGCTCGGGCTTCTTCACCTCTGCCTTTGGAGCTTCCTTCACTGGCTCGGGCTTCTTTTCCTCTGCCTTTGGAGCTTCCTTTA
>ERZ795051.746-NODE-746-length-46709-cov-4.849466_pt1 | contig 46709 bp, 33 predicted proteins | sample MGYA00375135_ERZ795051 | MGnify/ENA primary metagenome ERZ795051 (study PRJEB30180, sample SAMN05720222) | activated sludge metagenome | isolation source: Anaerobic digester | place: Japan | collected 2015-05-26 ... | reverse complement strand
GCAATGACTACGAAGGTCCAATTGAAATTCGAGAAATCAAATTGCGTTGTGCGCTGACGGCTCACAGCAAGCCAAAAACAAAAGTGCCTGTACTCAACAAAGGCAAAACCGCTATACTGGGTTCTGGTCCTGCCGGTCTTGCATGTGCACATTACCTTGCACTCAATGGGTATCCTGTTACAGTGTTTGAACAGACTTCCTGCATCGGCGGCATACCCGCTTCTGTAATTCCTAAATTTCGTATTACGAAAGAGTCCTTACAAAAAGACATCGAACGAATTCAAGCACTGGGTGTTACTTTTATTAGAAATGCAAACCCAACATACAATGAACTTAAACAACAGGGTTTTACTTCAATTGTGCTTGCAAGCGGTACGGCTATCTCAAAGCCAATCGATATTAAAAATTGCACCATTCCGATTATCACAGCCCTGGACCTGTTAAAAACATTGCACTTAGAGCGCGAGAAAACTCGCAGCTTTATGGAGCAATATCAGCATGCGAATACCATCATTGTTATTGGGGGCGGGAATACTGCTATGGATGCAGCGCGCATTGCGTCCCGCCTTCCCTGGCGTCCTGATGTATACATAGCGTACCGAAGGACAAAAGAAGAAATGCCCGCAGATAAAGAAGAGCTTGAAGCTGCTTTTGCTGACGGTGTTAAGCTGCTTGAACTCTCTCTCCCCGAAGCGGTTATCCAAAAAGAACGACCATATATTGTAATCAGAAAAATGCTACTTGGAAAACCTGGTGATGATGGAAGGCGTGTTCCCTATCCTTCGGATATTACCGAATTAAAACCATGCGACCTTATCATTTCTGCAATCGGAGAAACAGCGGACACAAGTCTGCTCGATCAATTTAATGTTACCCATGAAAGGGGATACCCGCTCTGTAATCCAGAAACGATGATGAGCCTTTCCAATACAGAGGTTTTTGTAATCGGAGATTTACGGCGTGGTCCTTCCAGCATTATAGCTGCAGAAGCCGATGGCAAAAAGGCAGCATTTGCAATATTGCGCACTGCAGGTATAGAGCCTGTTGATAGCTTGACAGATACGCCACAAAACAACCCTAAACTTGACACGATCCGCATGAAACGTGGCACCTATCAATCCAAAATCGGGCCTCGTAATAGAAATTTTATAACAAATGAAGCACAGCGCTGTCTTTCCTGTGACGTTGCGTGTTTGAGATGTGTGGAAACGTGTCCCAACAGAGCTAACGTTGCCATGCCAATACCTGTTATGCCAGGAGGACCATTTAAGCAACCATTGCAAATTCTCCACATCGATGCGCTCTGTAATGAATGCGGCAACTGTTCCTTTTTCTGTCCCTATAACGGTGAACCGTGCAAAGACAAAATCACGCTCTTTGATAGCCAGCAGGAACTGGAGACAGGTTCCAATGCGGGTTTTGCATTTACAGGAAACGCGACTGAACCAACTTTGATTCTGCGAACCGAACAGAAGGCAAAACCTCTTGTACTTTCGTATGAAACATGGACTACAACGAGTGATGCACAAGCCGCACCCCTCCTGCTTGCTGCACGCGAGCTTTTTACAAAACACCGGTACCTGCTTGCTCGAACCGAGCTGTACAACAAGGAGCAACACCGATGATACTCATAGAAAACACACGAGTCATCAACTTTAATCCATTATCTATATCAGAGCCTCTCGATGTAGTCATCGATGGTGCTCATATTAAAGAAATTGGAAGCGGGCTAGCAGCACGCTATCCCCAGGCTGAAAAAATAAGCAGTCCATATATCAGTCCGGGACTTGTCTGCTCGCACAATCACTTTTACTCAGCACTGGCACGTGGACTCATGGCACCTGTTCCTCCTTCAAAAGACTTTGTACAACAGCTCAACAACCTCTGGTGGCGCCTTGATAGAGCGCTCGATGCTGATATGATACGTGCAAGCGGAATTGCAGGAGCACTCCATGCTATACGGCATGGTGTTACTGCTGTTATCGATCACCATGCAAGCCCGAACTGCATTGAAGGATCTCTCGATCATTTAGCAGCAGGGTTTGAGCTTTCCGGTCTGCGGGGCGTTCTCTGCTATGAAACAACTGACCGTTATGGCAACCAGGGTGCAGAAGCCGGAGTAGCTGAAAACATTCGTTTTAGCAAAAAAACTGCTCACAACCCTCTCCTCAGAGGCGCCATTGGCGCACATGCTCCGTTTACCGTAAATAATACCGTACTTGCTCTGCTCACTGAAGCAGTCCGAGAAACAGGAGCAGGACTCCACATCCATGCAGCAGAAGACAAATTCGATGCGGTACACTCGCGGTATCAGTATGGTCTCGACATTGTTGACAGACTTGAACGGGCAGAAATTCTCTCTCCTAAAACAATTATCGCACATGGACTTTACCTAACAGCTTCTGAAATTGAAACACTTAATCGTCATGACGCATTTCTCGTTCACAATGCCCGCTCCAATATGAACAACCACGTTGGGTATAACGAAGCGTTGCATCTTTATAAAAATGTTGCGCTTGGTACCGATGGCATCGGCAGTGATATGGTAACTGAAACTATATGCGCTTTCTATAAACATCGAGATGCAGGCGGACCACTATACATGGATACTTTCCTCGGTATGCTCTGGAATGGCAATGAACTCCTCAATCGGTACTTCCCTGAAAATAAGTTTGGCTACATTGCTCCAGGATATGCTGCAGATATTACCTTCTGGGACTATGAACCACCTACTCCCCTCATTCCTGAAAACCTTATGGGACACATGGCATTTGGGCTATCCCCTGCATACATCTCAGGCACCATGATAGCCGGTAAGCTCGTTATGAAAAACAGAACAATTCAATTTGATACAGCAACTCTCTTAAAAGAAACACAAAACCAGGCACGAAGGCTCTGGAAAGCAATGGAGGCAATATGAATACAAGAGCAGAAACTATCCGAACACTCGCAGAAAGCTACAAAGATTGGACAGCTCAGACACTTTCACGAATCATCAAAGTGCCTGCAATGAGCAACAAAGAAAAAGAACGCATTATGCTGCTCAAAACTATTTGTGAAGAAATTGGCTTCGATGAAATCAGAATCGATGGTCTTGGGAATCTCTTAGCCCGAGTGGGAAATGGTCCTAAAAAACTCGTCATCGATGCGCATATTGATACAGTCGGTGTTGGCGATCCCGCTCAGTGGAAGAAAGATCCTTTCTCTGGTGATATCGAAAATGGTTTAGTACACGGCCGCGGAACGAGCGATCAAACCGGTGGTGCTGCTGCTATGCTTGCAGCAGGAAAAATTCTTAAGGAACTTGCTTACAATGGTGCATATAGTGTCTGGTTTGCATTTACTATAATTGAAGAAGACTGCGATGGTTTGTGCTGGAAATACTTAATCGAGGAAGAGCAGTTTAAGCCAGATTATTTTGTTTCCACGGAACCCACCTCACTCAGGCTCTATCGCGGACACCGCGGCAGAATGGAAATGGAAATTCATATTAAGGGACTATCCTGTCATGGCTCTGCGCCAGAGCGTGGTATTTCTGCTGCTTATAAAGCTGCTCGGGCAGCTCTGGCTATAGAAAAACTCAATGAAGAACTCCAGCCCGATGACGATAAGTTTCTCGGGAAAGGCACCGTTGTTGTTTCTAAAATTGATGTTCATGGACCCTCTCAATGTGCAGTGCCAGACCAGGCAATGCTCTACCTCGATCGAAGACTGACCTGGGGCGAAACTAAAGAAATCGCTGTTAAGCAGGTGCAGGATGCCCTTGCAAAAGCTGGCGTCACCGATGCTGAAGTTATTATTCCCGATTACAATATTCCCAGCTGGACAGGCAAACACTATTCGCAGGAACTCTATTTCCCAACATGGAAATTCCCCGAGACACATCCACTCATCCAGAGCGGCATTAAAGCTCATGAAGCAGTTTTTGGCAGCAAGCCAGTAGTGGACAAGTGGACGTTTTCCACAAACTGTGTAGCGGTTGCAGGCCGCCACGGTATACCCTGTATCGGTTTTGGACCAGGAGATGAAGCACAAGCGCATGCACCAAACGAGGTTACTAGGATAGATGATCTATGGAGAGCTGCAGCATTTTATGCCGCTCTACCTTATTTTATCGAGGAGTAGCCAAATGAAATGGAAGTACAGATGCAGTGAGTGTGGAAAAGAGTTCCCGCTAGAACCAGGCGTCTATGTCTGTGACGAATGCAGCGCATACCAGAAACATGATGAGCCTCTGCGTGGTATTCTGGAATGTACAATCGAAGTAAACCCTAAAGAACGAAAAAGGATTCTTCAATTGGAAGAGGATCTTCCAGACCCAGTACCATACGATTTCCAGCCGAACGTTCAAGTTGGTTATACACCGATGCACAGTCCATTCCGTCTTCAAAAGAAATATGGTTTTGATAGACTGTACATTAAAGATGATACTTGCGAACCTACTGCTTCATACAAAGATCGAGCATCATATTTAGTTGCGGGCTTTGCAATCCAGCATGGCATTAAAGAAATAGCGCTAGCCAGCACCGGTAACGCAGCTTCCAGTATGGCTGGCATTGGTGCAGGTGCCGGGTTGAATGTTACCGTATTTCTACCCAAAACAGCACCCATTGCTAAACGCATACAGGTACTGCAGTACGGCGCAAAACTCATAGAGGTTGATGGTACCTACGACAAAGCCTTTGATGAATGCCTTGCATACTGTAAAGAACACAACGTGCTCTGCAGAAATACTGCATACAATCCGCTCACCATTGAAGGGAAAAAGACTGCTGCTATAGAAATCTGCAGTCTCATTCATCCCGATCACGTTTTTGTACCTGCAGGCGATGGTGTCATACTTTCAGGACTCTATAAGGGTTTTGAAGAATTATATGATTTTGAATTTATTCGTAAAATGCCAACTTTGTGGGCATGCCAGGCAGAAGGTTCAAGCGCGCTGGCACGAGCATATTCCAGGCTTACATCCGACAAGAAAGCAATCTTGTATGATAAATCCAATAACAAATTTGCTGGTGCCCCGCACGAAGAGCACCCTTGGCGCAAATACTTTGATGTAGTACCGAGCACTACGTTAGCAGATTCCATATCCGTTGATATTCCCAGAAATGGTTACCATGCACTCAAACAGCTCAATAAGTATAACGGTAAAACCGTAACCGTATCTGACAGCGAGATTCTTGAAGCACAAAAAGAACTCGCCAGCCTAACTGGTGTATTTGCTGAACCCAGTTCAGCTACGGTACTTGCAGGCTTCAAAAAAGCTTCTGCTGAAATACCCAGGTCAGCAGTAGTAGTTCTGCTCGTCACCGGAAGCGGCCTTAAAGATATAGCATCTGCAGCAAAAGGGCTTGGCTTGTAGTAACTTTTATTTGTTTGAAAAATTGAAAACACAAGGAGACCACTATGATCGATTTACGAATTAACGAGAGCCAGCAGCGCAAGAACATTGAACGCTGCAAAGAAAAAGGTATTCTGCTCCCCACCTATGCACAAATGAAAGACCCTTCACTGATTCCTGCCTCAATTGTCGAAGAACTCAAATCAATTGGATTATGGGATGTTCACAGCAGAAACCTTTTCCGGGTAACCTGGCATAATGAACCCAAAGAGCGTGGTGGTGGTTTTGGGCCTGTTAATTATTTTGAACTTCCTCGAACACTAACTGGAACTAAAGCACGCATTGCAGCAATAGTCGGAAAATGGTTTCCTACTGGTGCACATAAAGTAGGAGCAGCATATTCCTGCCTCGTTCCGGAACTCATTACCGGTCGCTTTGATCCTGCGAACAAAAAAGCTGTGTGGCCATCAACTGGTAACTATTGCCGTGGTGGAGCATATATAAGCCGCCTCCTTGCCTGTCCATCGATTGCCATTCTCCCTGCAGAAATGTCTCGAGAACGCTTTGAATGGCTCAAGACTATGGCGGAAGAAGTCATTGCTACCCCAGGCTGTGAATCCAATGTAAAAGAAATTTTTGACAAATGTGTTGAGCTAGAAAAAACCCGCCCGGATGCAGTTATTTTTAATCAGTTTGATCAACTCCCCAACCATCTCTGGCACTATGCGGTTACAGGACCAGCACTCGAAGAAGTATTCAACAAGCTTAACCGTGGCAACGACCACCTTGCACTTTCCCTCTTTAGCTCAGGCTCAGCAGGCACACTCGGTGCAGGAAGCTATCTCAAAGATCACTTTGCAGGTACCCGTGTAGGTGTTGGCGAAGCGTTGCAATGCCCAACAATTCTTGAAAATGGTTTTGGAGGCCACCGTATTGAGGGAATTGGTGACAAACACATTCCATGGATACACAATCTTCGTGATACCGATGTTGCTGTAGCAGTCGATGATGAAATTCCCATGCGCCTTCTCAGACTATTTAATGAACAAGCAGGACGGGAAGTGCTCAAAGAAAACGGTATTCCTGCAACGGTTGTGGACAACCTCGATCTTATTGGCATTTCAGGCATCGGAAATCTTGTTGCTGCAATTAAAGCTGCAAAATATTATGAACTTAGCGAAAATGATATTGTGCTCACCGTATTCACTGATTCACTCCAGCTGTATGGTTCACGGCTCCAGGAGCTTACAGAGGAACGCGGTCCCTATACACAGCGCCAGGCTGATAAAGATTTTGATATGCTCCAGCGGCTCTCTGTTGATTATGTAGCGGATCTAACCCATACCGATAGACGACGCATACATCAGCTCAAGTATTTTACATGGATTGAACAGCTTGGAAAATCTCTTAATGAATTGAGAGCTCAATGGGAAGACTATCGTTCGTATTGGGGCAATTTGCATAAACAAACCGTCGAGCTTGATAAGCTTATTGAAGAATTTAATGCGGAGGTTATGCGGTGATACTCCTTAAAAACTGTTTCTGGGTAATGAAACCTCACTATGGAAGTGGCAACAGTGCTGGATCGCTTGAAAACGATTTACATGGTGTAGATATACTCATAAAAGGGAACAGAATTGCGGAAATAGCTCCAACGATTACAGCTCCTGCTGGAACAACAATTATTGATGCCTCGAAGCATCTTGTTATGCCAGGGATGGTTAACACCCATCACCATTTTTACCAGACACTCACGAGAAATGTTCCTGCGGTACAGAATGCAAAGCTATTTACCTGGCTCGTGTATCTCTATGAAATCTGGAAAGGCATTGACGAAGAAGCTGTATACCTTTCAAGCAAACTGGCCCTTGCTGAACTTGCTAAAACAGGCTGTACACTTTCTACCGATCACCACTATCTCTATCCTGTTGATTTTAAAGACGATCTACCTGGACTCCAGTTCAAAGCTGCATCAGAAATAGGAATACGTTTTGCACCAACCCGAGGCTCTATGTCTCGTTCCAAAAAAGATGGAGGATTGCCGCCGGATACCGTGGTTCAAGATGAGGAGACCATACTCATTCAATCGGAGGAAGCAATACAGCACTATCACGATCCCGCACCCGATGCTATGCGAAAAATTGCTCTTGCTCCCTGTTCTCCGTTTTCGGTATCCGAAAACCTTATGAAAGAATCTGCACGGCTTGCGCGACGCTATGGAGCGAGGCTTCACACACATCTTGCAGAAACTGCAGACGAAGATGAATACTGCATGAGAGTATACGGACGCCGCCCGCTCAAAGTAATGGAAGACTGCGAGTTTATTGGGCCGGATGTGTGGTATGCTCATGGCATACATTTTACCAACGATGAGCTTGAAACATTAGCCCGCTATCAAACAGGTGTTGCGCACTGTCCTGCCTCTAACATGCGTCTCGCCTCCGGTATCTGCAGAGTGCGCGAAATGCTCGATAAAGGTATTCCTGTAGGACTGGCCGTTGACGGCTCAGCGTCTAATGACAGTTCGGATATGCTCGGCGAAGCCCGGCAGGCACTTTTGCTCCAGCGCGTACGTTATGGCGCAACTGGCAGTACTGCACGCGAAATATTTGGTATTGCGACAGAAGGCGGCTCGCGTTTACTTGGTTTTCCTCAAGCCGGCACACTGGAAATCGACTCGCTTGCAGACATCGCCCTGTTTGACCTCAGCAGGCTTGAATATGCAGGAGCACTGTCAGATCCCCCTGCAGCCTTGCTGTTTTCCGGATATAATCATGGAGTAGATTATCTTATTGTTAATGGCTCCATTGTCGTATCACAGGGAAAGCTTGTGCATGTTGACGAAGAAGCCCTAGCAGAAGCTGCCAACAAAGCCGCACGCAAGCTCTTATCAAAAGCAGGAGTGCACATGCCATGGTAACCGTAAAAAACTTGATACAGCCTGCTTCACTGGATGAAGCAGCTCTCTATACCGCACATAATCCGCAGGTTCCTATGCTTGCAGGAGGAACGTTTCTCCTCGCGCACCCAGAGCCGCTCATACTCGAAACAGTTCTCGATATCAGCCGCATTGTTCCAAAGTTTATCGATGTGAAAGAATCAGAAATCATTATCGGTAGCGGTACAACATTTCAAGAACTCCTTGAATCAAATGCTCCTCCCATATTTATAAAAGCACTTCTCACCATGAGCAACCGCAATATTAGAAATAGAGCAACCGTCGGCGGTAACATTGGAGCAAATAAATCGTGTGCAAGTCTCATACCCATATTCCTCCTGCTTGATGCAAAACTAAAAGTAACCTCGAGCAAAACGCTTGTTCCACTGCAAACGTGGCTGCATAATCCTCAAGGAATTATTCTGGAAGTACACTGCAACAATCCCAGGGGACTGGCTATGAACTTTACATTTTTTAGACGCACATCCTGTGATCTCTCCTCAATAACTGCAGCGGTTGCGTATAAAATTTCCAGCACCAGGAGTTGCACAGAGCTTCGCATTGTGTTGGGCGGTTTTTCTAAACATGCCGAACTCCGCCCAGACATAGCTTCTCTCTTTGAAGGAACACCAGTGCCTTCAGACAAACAGGCAATCCGAACACGTATACAACCGCTCCTTCATGCTATCACCGACCAGCGCGGCAGTGCAGAGTATAAAGAATATATCGGTGCTGAGAAATTAGCAGAAGCGCTCATGAGCGCGGAGGTTCAGCCATGATAATTTCATTCACACTCAATGGAAATCCAATAGAGTGGGATATCGATCCTGGTAAACCACTTCTTGAAACCCTGCGGAATCATGGTATTGTATCAGTGCGCAATGGATGTGATGGCGAAGGTGTTTGTGGTCTGTGTGCTGTTATTCTTAACGGACGGCAGGTAAACTCATGTCAGGTGCTCACCGGTCAAATTGCTGGAGCAGATCTCATTACCGTAGATTTTTATCGCACTAATGAAACAATACGAATTATTCAGAAAGCACTTATCGATAGTGCGTGTGTACAATGTGGTTACTGTACTCCTGCAGTCACCTTAGCAATTTTTAACTTACTCCAGCGCAACCAGAATCCTGATAAACAAGCAATTAACGATGCGCTTTCCGGTACACTCTGCCGGTGTACCGGTTACCAGCAATTTTACAATGCCGTACAGCTCACGATTAAACGACTACAGGATCCGGCATACCATGAATCATTGTATCCGGAATTTAAGCCAGAACTCCGGCATGTAGGAAAAAACCGAGCTAAAGTCGATGCACTCATGATGGCAACTGGCCAACGCCTCTATGTGGAAGATTTTGTTGATCCCGATGCGTACCATGTTGTCCTGCTCGAAAGCCCTCATGCTCACGCCTTTATAAAAAAGATCGATACCAGTCAAGCGCTTGCAATGCCTGGTGTTGTTACGATTCTCACCCATGAAAACTGTCCTCAGCATACTTACACCACAGCGGGACAAGGATATCCTGAACCAAGCCCCTACGATCAGCTCATGTTTTCCCGCAAGGTTCGCTATGTAGGAGACAGAGTAGCTGCAGTACTTGCCAGAACTCGAGAACAAGCCGAGGCTGCAGCAGCAGCCATCGTTGTGGAGTATGAAGTACTGCCTCCCGTGCTCTCGATTCGTGATGCACAAAAGCCTGGTGCCCCCATCGTACATCATGGTACCGTTTCCTATGCTGATGGCACAAAACCTGAAGGTATTTCTACAGAGGGAGACCCTCGCGAAGAACCCATTGTGTACCAATTCACGCTGCACGGAGACCCTCATAGAAATCTTGCAGCCAGCGCATGCGATGGTATTGGGGACATAGATAAAGGTTTTAGTGAAGCAGATGTGGTCATAGAACGAACGTATATTGGCAATCGCGTTCAAAGCACGCCACTGGAACCGCATGTTGTATACGCTAAACCAGAGAAGGGACGCCTCATTATCCATGCATCAACGCAAGTACCATGGCATGTGAGGCGCATTGTTGCCCGCGTAATCGGTCTTCCAGAACATAAAGTCCGCATTATAAAAGAACGAGTAGGCGGTGGCTTTGGCGCAAAACAAGATATTGTTGTAGAGGACATTGCTGGCTACTTAGCTTGGACAACCGGGCTCCCCGTTTTCTTCCGCTATACACGCAAACAGGAGTTCCGTTCGAGCCGTACACGGCATGGCATGGAAATTACCATGAAACTGGGAGCTAAAAAAGATGGAACACTCACTGCAGTATACATGAAACTTGATGCAGATACTGGCGCTTATGGACAGCACTGCCTCACCGTACCAATGAATGCGGTAAGCAAGAGCCTGCCGCTCATTATCTGTGATAACATGCGCTTTGAAGTTAACAGCTGGTACACAAACCTTCCTCCCGCAGGAGCATATCAGGGATACGGTGCTCCCAAAGGTTCTTTCGCAGTTCAGACCGCTCTAGCAGAACTCGCTGAAATACTCGGCATTAATCAGCTTGACCTCATTGAAAAAAATAGAGTGCATTCGGGAGCCCGTATTGAAATTTTGCGCAGTCTCGGCGAAGGGCGCCCCGGTGCTCCGGTAACTCTCGGGGAATGCGGACTAGGTGAAATGATTAGTCGTGGTCGCAAAGCCTTTGCCTGGGACGCTCCACCTCCCCCAGCAACAACGCTTGGCTGGAGACGTGGTCGTGGTGCCGTTATTATTCAACAAGGCTCAGGTTTACCTGGTCTCGATGCTGCAAATGCGGAAGTTCGTCTCTTATCCGATGGCTCGCTGCTCCTCCTCTCTGGAGGCGCTGATCTTGGTACAGGGCTTGATACCGTTACCGCTAAACTCGTTGCAGAAACCCTCGCTGTCGACCTCGAACACATCAGCGTTGTCTCTGGTGATACGGATATCACTCCTTTTGATAAAGGCGCTTATGCTAGTTCGGGCACCTACTTTTCTGGCAATGCTGCACTTAAGGCAGCAGAAGATCTCAAGAATAAATGTCTTGCTGCTGCAAGCATACTCTTACAGGAACCGGTTTCACAACTCAAGCTCGTGTATCCTGGAACCATACAGGGTAAAACAGGTGCAATAACACTTGCGAAACTCGCACACATTTCCGTTCAAGGCGAAGGACACGCAGAACTCGTTGGGTTTGGCAGCTTCAAGACCGATCATGCAGCCTTCCCCTATGCAGCGCATTTTGTAGACTTAGAAGCAAATCCGGATACGGGAGAAGTGAGGATACTCCGCTACCATGCCTATCAAGACTGCGGAACACCTATCAATCCCGACCTTGCTATGGGACAGGTCTATGGAGCTGTATTAAAAGCCATCGGACATTCGCTTTATGAAGAGCTCCTATTTGATACAAAGGGGGCACTCATCAATACCAATTTTCTCGACTATAAAATTCCTACAATATACGAGGTGCCAGAAGACTTCCACGTTGAATTTGTCCCTGTAGACGATGAGATAGGTCCCTTTGGCGGGAAATCAGTTTCAGAAATATCGGTTAATGGAGCTGCTCCTGCAATTGCAATTGCACTGCATGATGCGCTCGGTATCTGGTGCAGAGAGTGGCCATTCACACCAGAACGTATTTTGAAACAACTCGGAACTATACAAACACCACACAAAGCAGTACTGTAGCGCTGCTTGAATATAGCGTATTGAAACAGAGGAGGAACGATGAGCGTTATTAATGATTTACTCGACAGGTTGTCAACAAAAAAAATTGCCATGTACAACAAGGATTTTCTCTTAACATGGGAAAAAACAAGCGATGAAATAGAAGCAACTTTTCTTGTTGCACGCATTCTCCAGGAAATGCGTAAAGCAAACATAAGCCCCCGCATCTGGCATTCCGGAATTGCAGTTTCTAATTTCCGGGATAACTCTACACGAACCAGATTTTCGTTCTCGAGTGCTTGCGATTTGCTCGGTCTCTATGTACAGGATCTCGATGAAGGCAAGAGCCAGATTGCACACGGTGAAACGGTTCGGGAAACTGCTGTAATGATTAGTTTCCTTACTGAAGCAATTGGCATACGCGATGATATGTATCTCGGTGAAGGAGACCGGTATCAGCGTGAAGTTGCACAGGCATTAGATGAGGCTGTACAGGATTCAATACTCCCATCCCGCCCAACAATCGTCAATCTACAGAGCGATATCGATCATCCAACACAATCTATGGCTGACATATTGCACCTTGCAGAACATTTTGGTGGACTCGATAAACTCAAAGGGAAAAAAATAGCAATGACGTGGGCATATTCACCCTCTTACGGCAAACCACTCTCTGTTCCACAGGGCATTATCGGTCTTGCAACTCGTTTTGGAATGGAAGTACACCTCGCACATCCGGAAGGCTACGACCTCATTCCAGACGTTATCGAACTTGCTAAAAAGCAGGCTGCAGCGAGCGGCGGCAAGTTCGTCCACAGTCACAGCATGGAAGAAGCTTTTAAGGATGCTGATATCGTGTATCCCAAAAGCTGGGCTCCCTATGATGTAATGCTGAAGCGTGTTCCCCTCCTCCACGCGGGCGACCAGGCTGGACTTAAGGAGCTTGAAAAGCAGTGTCTTGCTAACAATGCAAAATTCATTGACTGGGAATGCACCGAAGAGAAAATGAAGCTTACAAAAGGTGGCAAGGCGCTCTACATGCACTGCCTACCAGCAGATATTACTGATGTTTCCTGCAAAGCAGGTGAAGTTGCAGCAAGCGTTTTTGATCGCTACCGCAATGACACCTATCGTGAAGCAGGATTCAAACCATACATCATCGCAGCAATGATTCTTCTCGGAAAACGCAAGGACCCTGTGAAAACACTGAAAACTCTCATCGAACGTAATCACAAAAGGGAAATTGAATAGTATGTAGCCCTTACATTTTGCTCCGTGCTGTTACAGCCATATGCTCAACATATAGTACACAGCACATAATCCTTGCTAAAGAGGTTGCCCAGTAAAATTAAGGCAACCTCTTTTCTTTTACTGTTTATGTATTTTTCGATACCCTTGCACTTGATTTTCTCATGTAATACTACTATTGTTTACCGTATGCTTGCTATTCTTTCTCTATTCACATGGTTTGAAATTGTACTGTGTTTTATTCTTTTTATTCCTTTTCAGATTGTTCTATTTTTACTTACTGCACCTTTTGATAAAAAACGAATTATCATGCACTATCACTCTTCGCTCTGGTGTACCATTGCCCTTGCATTAAGCCCCCTCTGGAACCTGGATATCCAGGGTAAGCAGTATCTCGACAAGAAAAAGACACACATTGTTGTCATGAATCATCAATCCCTGCTCGATGTCCTTATTGCTTTCCGGCTCTTTTATCCCGTTAAAATGATTAGTAAAAAAGCACTTGCATTTGTACCTATTGTTGGATGGAACTTACTCTTGAGCGGTCATTTGCTTGTCGACAGAAAGAGCCTCAAGAGTCAGATGGGCGTACTTGCATCAATAGAGAATCATCTTAACCGAGGGGAATCAATACTATTATTTCCAGAAGGCACCAGAACGAAAGATGGCGAAATCCATGAATTTAAAAGAGGAACCTTTAAAGCAGCTATTAATACTAAAACGGATATTCTTCCCATTGTTATCGATGGACCCTACCAGCTCCTTCCTAAAAAGGGCTTTATTGCGCCGGGAAAGCATACTATATACATTCATATTCTGCCGCCAGTTCCTGTTTCAGAATATCAAAACGCAGGTGATCTTGCAGAAGCAGTCCGAAACGTTATGGTAAATGAACTCATAGCTATTAGAAAGGTTACTTGATTGTTTTTAGCTGTGCAGCGAGCGGTTTGATTCCAAAAAATGTAATGTACCACAACGATACTAACTGTTTATGAAACCAGGCACCTGGGTCCTTTCCCTATGAGGTCTTCCCTACCCGCTAACGTGAGAGCTTCTTTGACAAGCTGGCGATTTTCAGGATGAGAGTATTGGAGAAGCGCACGCTGCATAGCCCGTTCTCGCGCACCTTTTGCCGTATACACCGGCTTGCCGGTCAAAGGATCAATTCCTGTATAGTACATGGCGGTCGCAAGTGTTCCCGGAGTCGGATAAAAGTCCTGGACCTGGTCAGGAATAAAGCCCGAATCACGGAGATACTCCGCAAGCTCTACGGCATCCTTGAGCGTAGCTCCTGGCAATGATGCAATAAAATAGGGAATTAAAAACTGTTTTAGTCCCAGAGTTTTATTGATTGCTTTCCATCGTTCTACAAATTTTTCATAGACAGCGTGTGGCGGTTTTCCCATCAATGCAAGCACATGATCAGATACATGCTCTGGAGCAACTTTAAGCTGCCCAGAAACATGATGCAAAGCTAACTCTTGCAAAAATTCCTCATTGTTGCCTGCCAAAATATAATCAAACCGAATACCAGAGCGTATAAAAACCTTTTTGACACCAGGAAGGCTTCTCAATTTTTTTAATAACAGTATAAAATCTTCATGACTTGTTTTGAGTGATTTGCAAGGGACAGGTACCAGACATCTTTTATCAACACAAGCAGAGCCATTTTCCTGCTTAACACAAGCAGGATTTCTAAAATTAGCAGTGGGACCGCCAACATCATGAATGTAACCCTTAAAGTTTTTCTGCCTGGTTAATACACGAGCCTCTTTGAGTATCGATTCATGAGAACGACTCGTTATAATTCTTCCTTGATGAAACGCCAGCGAACAAAACGCACATGCTCCAAAACATCCACGGTTTGAGGTTATCGAAAACTGTACCTCATGAAACGCAGGGACACCTCCATAGGTATCATAAACGGGATGCCATGCCCGCATGTATGGTAAATCATATAGCGCATCAAGTTCATTTCTGGTTAGCGGATATTGAGGCGGTTCCTGCACAGCAAATTGATTTCCTGCCTGTTCAACTAAAACATGAGCTGTCCCAGGGTCGGTATTTTGATATTGCAATGCAAAAGAACGCGCAAAAATCTGTTTATCCTGAGCTGTTTCTTCAAATGACGGAAGCCAAATTGCAGTACTGGGAACATCGTTTACATGTGAACAACGCCACACCGTTCCACGAATACCCCGCAAACTCACTATCGCTTGTTCATATCCAACCTGCTCTGGTGGATTATCTGCTAATCGCCTTGCAGTCTCTAACACTGCGCGTTCTGCCATTCCATATATAACTAAATCAGCTTTTGCATCTAAAACGATTGGTCTCCTCACTGTATCAGAAAGGTAATCATAGTGCGAAAGCCGGCGGAGCGATGCTTCAATCCCGCCTGCAATGATCGGTACACCCTTAAATGCTTCCCGAGCCTTTGTACAGTACGCAATAATCGTACGATCCGGCCGTGCTGATGTTTTCCTGCCATTTTTTTGATAGTGGTGGAGCGTTCCATCGGCACTGCGACAGAGCGAAGGATCACCTCCCGGACTGTATTCATCTTCCGAGCGCAATTTTTTATTAGCAGTATACTTGCATACCATCGAATCCATTGCACCGCTCGTAATAAGAAATGCGAGACGTGGTTTTCCGAGAGCACGAAACACTGAAACATCATCGGGATCCGGACGTGCAATGATTCCTATCGTATAGCCTCTACTTTCCAGTAATCGTGCTATGAGTGCAGTTCCGAACGATGGATGATCTACATATGCATCACCAGAGAGTATTACAAAATCTAATCTTTGTACCGCTGCTTTAGCTAAATCAGCTTGTGTTGTAGGAAGAAATGGCATAGCAAGAGTATAAAGAAAGTCTTTTTTACTGTATAGTGTTCCTGACAGAAGCTCAGCAAGAAACGAAACTAAATATAAAATCATTATAAAACATAAGCTTATGAGGAGTATAATTTTGTATACTTTACTGGATTTTAGCTTGAATAAGATATTTCACAGTAAAATACTCGTTGTATCAGTTTTTGTACTTTCTGTTTATTCATTAATACTTAATATTACTAGCAAATCAAGCAAAACCCTGTTACTTCGCAGCTGGTGGATTTTAGGTTGCGCACTATTTAATGTAGTAGCATTCATAGCTATCAAATCATTTTTTAAAACATCATCAGAAATATTTATTACACTCAATTACATTCTTTTAACTATGATCCCGCTTATCCTCATTCTCATATTTCTAGATATATTACAGTCTACAGGTTTCCGGCCAAAATTATTTACTAAAATTTATATAGCTCTCTGTTCTCTACCCATTATATTTATCTACATTTCAGGAACGTTCACTTTTAATGGCAGCGACTATATCCTTGCAAAAGGGTATATCCCATATGCAATAACCTATTCATTGCTCTCACTGACACCCTTAATTTTTTTCATAATTAAGCTTTTTAAAAAAGACAAGCGCCAAAAACCCGATATTCTTTTATGGCTTTTTGTCATCTGTTATTTAATTCTCATGCTCTCTACTATTGCAGATAGCGTTGATTATCCGCTTGCACAAGGAAAGTCTCCACGAGCCGTTTTTGCTATCACTCTCTTATCTCTCTATGGTGTTATCAGCAACGCCATTAGATACAAACAGATAATTCGCAGCATGGAATATTTTGAGATTTATGACGAACTCACTGATACTATTAAACGAAAAGCCGGCATGGAACAATTAGAAAAAAAAAATTGATGCTGCATCATTTTCTAAAACACCTTTTACACTCATTTTATTTGATATCAATAACTTCAAACAGCTTAACGATTACTATGGATATAACGCTGGTAACGTATGCCTTGCGCATATAGCAAAGCAAATAAAACGATTTCTTTCACCCCAGGATTTAATCTGCCGGACAGAAGGCGATGAGTTTTTAATTTTGACAGATGGAAAACATACTCTAGAATCAAAAGTGGTAAAAAATCTAATCCACAACATTGATAATGTATGGAAATACGAAAACCATCTCCTTTTGCTAAAATACCGCATGGGTATAAGTATTTTCCCTGATCATGGAAAAACTGTATCTGAACTCATGAAAAGCGCTGATGAATCACTCGTTGAAGCAAAAAAAACTAATGCACCTCAGGTCGTTATATACAATGAACAACTTGCAGAACGAAAACGTGCAACCGAAATAATAACTGCTCAGCTTAAAAAAACACTGTCTGGTAAATCTTCATCTAACCGATTTGTGCTCCATTATCAGCCAAAAGTAGACCGTCATGGCACTGTAAAAAGTGCTGAATGTCTCGTACGCTGGATATATGAAGATAAATTGTACTATCCGGGAACTTTTATTGAAATTGCTGAAAAAACTGGACTCATTTATGAAATTGGAGACATAGTACTTGATACAGGCTGTAAAGAACTAGCACTCATTGCACAACAAAATCCGACAGTCAATATTGCACTTAACATTTCTCCGCAACAGCTCAACAACACAAAATTGTTTAACTCAATTCATGATAAAATTACTAAATATAGTGTTAACCCTGAACAGCTTGAACTAGAAATCACAGAATCTACTATTATGGACTCTTGGAACTCAAGCGAAGTTGAAACCTTTATCAAACAGGTTCGCACTGCAGGTATAAAAGTCTCTATTGATGATTTTGGAACAGGATTATCATCTCTTTCGCGTTTACTAGAAATGCCCGCTGATATTCTTAAAATTGATCGCTCATTCGTTATCCATTTACCAGACAATAAAAAATCACAGCATATGTGCAAATCAATTACCAGTCTTGCTCACGATCTTGGCATGTCTGTTGTTGCTGAAGGCGTAGAACAAACCGGACAGGCTGTTTTTTTATACTCTATCAACTGCGACTACATCCAGGGTTTCTGCTTTTATAAACCCATGCCCTTCGATGATTTTATCACTTTACTAGCTAATCAATAAGGCGTTTTAATCTACTTCACCGCTAATTTTTAATGCGATACAATTTTTATGGTATAGTAGGTATGAATATTTCTCGTGGCATCATAGAAACATCAAAAAGCATTTCAAGATTACTGGCTGTAAAACATTGAGCTTTTGCATTACATAAAAACTGGATGCCACTCTTTATTCCTATAATATAATCAGCATAGTCCTGAACTATAAATAAATCATGAGTAGCCATAAGTACTATTGACCCTTGCTGCTTCTCTCTTTTTAACATCGTTATCAACGTTGCAATATGTGCTGGATCGAGCATATCGGTAGGTTCATCTAGCAGTAAAATGCTGCTGTCCTGTACTAAGACCCTCGCAATTCTTACGAGCTGCAATTCTCCGCCAGATAGTTCTGTTATTCTCTTGTAGCTCAGATGCTCAATACCAAGTTCATTGAGACATTGCACTGCTCGCGCTTCATCGGATGGAGCTGGTGTTTCAAACAGCTTTAATGAAGGCGCCCGGCCAAACAACACATACTCCAACACACTAAAGGAATAGGCAATTCGTTCTTGCTGAGGTAAATAAGCAGGTTTTTCACTGCATAAAAGTTTTCCTGTATCGGGTTTTAGTATTCCACAGGCAAGCTGTAACACGGTAGACTTTCCACCGCCATTGGGTCCAATAAGTGCACAGATCGATCCGCCTGGACATGTGAAAGAAATATTGTTTACTGCACTCTGTTTTCTATGTGGATATGTGTATGTAACTTTATCAAAAACTAACTCCATTCGCTATCCGCGTTCCACCTTAATTGGAATAAATACCAACAAAACAGTAAAACTTGCTGCGCCTGCTAGTGCAGTGACAATTCCTAATGGCAATTCAATTGGAAACAAGGAACGTGCAAGTGTATCACATACAGCCATAAACATACTTCCCAGAACAATGGAAGCTGGCACGGTACTCCTTGTCTCTGCACCAAATACGATCCTTGCTATATGAGGAACAATTAAACCCGCCCAGGCTACAATACCTGCATACGCTGTTACTGCAGCTGTACCTGCTACAGCAAACGCTAATAGCACAATCCGTAATACAAACGGATTTTTTATAAGACTTCTTACTGCTCTATCATCTAATGCAAGCAGACCTATCTGCCAGCGCAAGCTTATTAAAACCAAGCAGCTTATACCTGCAATAATACTCGGAAGCACCAGCATTGGTAAACGAACACCCGATAATCCACCCATAAGCCAGTATGTTATTTCAGGAAGCTGTCGCAGTGGGTCTGCTGTAAATTTGATCAGCGAAATCAGCGCTGATAACACTGATGAAACAGCAATACCAGCAAGTACCAGTCTCAGTATGAGTCCTCCAAACCGGATGTATTTTGCAAGCAGTATAGAGAGTGCCAGACTGAGCAGAGCACCGGCAAAGGCACATCCAATCTGTAACGTAAATGGGAATCCTGCAAGCATTGCGATGATAGAACCAAGTCCCGCTCCTTGTGAAACACCAAGGAACCCGCTATCAACAAGCGGGTTTGCAAAAACATACTGAAATACGCATCCGGAAAGACCCAGCACAGCACCTAAAAGCAATGCTGCTACCATTCGGGGTACACGTATCAAAATAAACATACGGAGAGCAAGCTCATCATGTAGAATATCGTTGAGTGTTAGCAATCCTGGTTTTGGATACCTTCCCCATAAGGTGAGTGCTATAATTACGACACCTGCTATGCATGTAATGAGAAATAGTTTTACCCTATTTGTCTTTACAGTGCTATTCAATACTACCGCCAAATTTTATTGCTATCTTTTCCTCAAATGCAGAGCGGTCAATCCCATAAAAATAATTAAAAAATTCAAATGCTTCCTCTCTAATCTGTACTGTCTGGGTGTTTTCAGGATTTATTATTTTAGCTACCCACAACAAACCAAGAATCCATCGGGTATCAGGCTGATCCCATGAATAAAAATCCTGCGCAAAACCAAAAACCTTTCCTGTTTTAATTGCGTTGATAGCTTTATATGCATTGTCTTTCATTATTTTTTGTGCAGCGAGCTTTGCATCTTCTCGATAGTTGATAACCAACATGATATCAGGATTCCATGCCTGTAACTGTTCAGGGCTCACCTTTGCCCAACCAGAACCAGGATTGCTCCCCTTCCATATAGGAATACCACCAGCCATTGCAATCATTCGTGTCTGTATCCATGAATCGGGCGGAACCATAAGTCCATCAGCTGTATACTGTACAACCAGTACTTTAGGTAGCTTGTCTGGCTTTTTCAGATTCTGAACGAATGATACTTTTCTTTTATAGTACTGAATCAAAGCATTTGCTCGCGCTTCTAATCCAAATAATTTTCCAAGTGCCGTAATATCTTTGTAATAATCCTCTGGACTCTCTAAATCAAGATACAAGACCTTGAATCCCAGATCTTCAAGTCCCTTACCGAGCGTTGGCTTCATTGTACTCTTGAAAATAAAGATATCGGGTTTGTACCCAGCATACGTCTCTACACTTGCATTTCTATCAGGCTGCGGTTTGCTGAGAAACCCCGGACTAACAAGTTCAAGAAATGATCCCAGCCCTTGGTCTGTCCCCGCTATAGCAATGACTGAATTTCTCAATTCCGGAAACGCATATACAACATCAGCGACCATTACTACAGCTTTACCACCTAACACGATCGTCTGTTGTTTGGATTCTCCCCAGATCATGAACACTGATGCTATTACTAGAAACAGCGCAATTCCAAGCTGCAATTTTTTATTCATTTGTGCTCTCCTTTTACCAACATGGCACCATGTATTGTGTTGATTTTGAATACTCTATGATGATCCATATAATTTACAATAGTGATCATATGTTTCACGTGTATCAATGTCCATTGTTATTGCTTGAAACGGTACTTCAACTCCTATGCTTTTCTTTGTCTCTAAAAATGGTCTAAACCGTTCACCCTGAGGCAAGCGAAGAATATCGTTATAGAGTGATCTGCTTACCCAGACGGGATGACCATACTGATTATTGTACTGCGGAAATACTACATCATACTTCTCACGCTCAATCTTTTTCATTGAAGCAATAATAGTTTCCAACATGTTGCTTGTTAAACAGGGCATATCACCATGTAATAGCCAATAGCTATTTTCTCCACCATGAAGCATCCCTGCTTGAATTGAAGTGATCATACCATGCTGCCAGTTTTCATGTATTACTATTGAACTTTTGGAATCATCTACATATTGGCTTATTTCATGCAATATTGCATCGGCACAATAACCTAAAACAACGAGGGGTAACAAACCTGTATTTTTAACGGTACAGATAACACTGCTCAATATTGTTTTATTATTCCAAGGCAAGAGCATCTTGTTACAGCCCATTCGCGATGAGGCTCCAGCTGCTAATATGATACAGGTCTCTTTGTTTTTCATTCTTGAAGAAGTACATTATAGCATACAGTATGAATTTTTCAAAACAAACCATTGACTATAAAAAAATTGCTGTTTTCCTCGAAAACCAATATACGAAATACCACCATGCAGAGTTTATTGCACCGGATCCGCTTATGGTGGTGCGTACATATGAAGACTCGCGAGAAAGAGAGTTTGCAGCATTTATTGCTGCTCATTTCGCACTTGGAAGAGCTTGCTGTATTTCAGACACAGTGCAAACTATACTGAATGGTATTTGTGTTACAGCACAGCAAAAGACCAACAATGATTTTGCATCAAAACCACTCAGTGCTTTACTTGCTCTCGATGAGGCAGATCTTTTTTATACATTTAATAATTTTGTGTACCGTTTCTTTTCATTCTCTGACCTCGTTAGTCTGCTCCTCACTTTACAATCTATTTATACTTCGTATGGATCTCTTGAAAACTTACTTGCACAAAAACTGATAAACACGGAAGGCTCATTGCTTACTGCATTGAGCCAATTCGTTAGCGCATTAGAAAGTGCAAACCCGTCGCAGCATACATGGAAACCCAATTTAATTCCTTCACCAAAAAATGGGTCAGCATGTAAACGATTGATGCTATTTTTACGATGGATGGTGAGAAAAGATGCGATCGATCCGGGTGGATGGTCAATACTCACTCCCGCTGCATTACTCGTTCCCCTCGATACTCATGCTATACGATCATATCGTAAGCTAGGATTTATTCAAACCACTGCTGTCACCATTAAAACCGTTCTTACCGTTACAGATCATCTCAAACACATAGCACCAGAGGATCCGCTCAAGTATGACTTTGTTTTGAGCAGACCGTATGCTTGAATTTTTGCATAAAATATACGATAGTAAAGCTAGCTGGTATCTCGTTGAGACAGCCAGCTCCGCTGATTTGATCCATATTGCGAGCGGTTTGCCATAGGGCAAAAAAATCAGCTAAAAAGGAGGCCATCCTTTGACTGTTGTTCCCTTCATTATCATTCCTCCTTTTTGCATGCTGAGCTTTACTCTTTACTAAGGGGGAAACATGGATTACAAAATAAAAGACATTTCCCTGTACCAGGCAGGAAGGCGTCAGCTCGATCTTGCAGAAACTGAAATGCCTGGTCTCATGCAGGCTCGTGCGCGTTATCAAGATACAAAGCCACTCAGCGGCTCACGAATTACAGGAAGTCTGCATATGACAGTTCAGACTGCAGTGCTTATCGAAACACTGGTTGCGCTTGGTGCAGAAGTGCGCTGGTCATCGTGCAATATTTTCAGTACACAGGATGAAGCTGCTGCCGCCGTCGTCGTTGGCAAAACAGGAACCCCAGATAAACCTGTCGGAGTTCCTGTATTTGCATGGAAAGGTGAGTCGCTGGAAGAATATTGGGACTGTTTATTCGAAGCGTTTCTGTTTGGTCCTAATAAAGGTCCGACCCTCATTGTCGATGATGGTGGCGATGCTACCCTCATGGCACATCTTGGCTATAGAGCAGAAGAACTGCCTTCGATACTTGATACTCCATCACACTCTGACGATGAGTATTACTTAAAAGCAAAACTTAAACGTATTCTAGCAGAACATCCACAATTCTGGCACAGCATTGTACCTGATATTGCCGGCGTATCAGAAGAAACCACAACAGGGGTGCACCGATTATTGCGTATGGCAGAAAAAGGAGAACTGCTCTTTCCCGCAATTAACGTTAACGACTCGGTTACAAAGAGTAAATTCGATAATCTGTATGGATGCCGGGAATCACTCATCGACGGTATCAAGCGGGCAACCGATATCATGCTTGCAGGAAAAGTTGCAGTCGTCTGCGGTTATGGCGATGTAGGTAAAGGCTGTGCTCAGAGTCTCCGCGGTCAAGGCGCACGGGTCGTCATTACAGAAATTGATCCCATCTGTGCATTGCAGGCAGCAATGGAAGGTTATGAAGTTGCACAGGTAGAAGACATGCTTGACATTGCAGATATCTGGGTTACCGCTACAGGCTGTATCAATGTTATCAGAGCTGAACACCTCGCGCATATGAAGCACCGTGCTATTGTGTGCAATATCGGACATTTCGATCATGAAATTGACGTGGCAGGCATGAAAAAAACACCCGGTATACAGCGAATACCAGTTAAGCCACAGGTCGATGAGTGGGTGTATCCTGATGGTCACGCAATCATTCTGCTTGCAGAAGGCCGTCTTGTAAACTTAGGATGTGCTACTGGTCATCCTTCATTTGTAATGTCCAATAGCTTTACCAACCAGGTTTTAGCTCAGATTGAACTCTGGACAAACCGACACAATCGAAACCCAGCAGTGCGTGTGCTTCCTAAAAAGCTCGATGAGGAAGTTGCTCGACTGCATCTTGAAAAACTCGGCGTCAAGCTTACAAGGCTCACAGCGGAACAGGCAGAATATCTTGGCGTAAATCCAGATGGACCATTTAAGCTTGACAGCTATCGCTACTAACAATGTTAATATTTTATAACAAGGAGATATACAATGAAAGATAAGCGTTATCTATTTACTTCCGAATCCGTTGGAGAAGGACATCCCGATAAGATTTGCGATCAGATTTCTGATGCGGTACTTGATGCCTGTCTAAAAGATGATCCGCTGAGCCATGTGGCCTGTGAGTGCTATACTACAACAGGTATGGTTCTTGTTGGTGGAGAAATAACCACTAAAACGTACGTCGATATTCCAGCTATTGCTCGCTCTGTTGTAAAGCAAATTGGCTATGATAATCCTGATTATGGTATTGACTGGGAATCAATGGCTGTATTAAACACAATTCATGATCAGTCCCCCGACATTGGACAGGGTGTTGATGGTCATGGTCTCTATTCTGGACAACAGGGTGCAGGAGACCAGGGCATGATGTTTGGTTTTGCCTGCAAAGAAACTGCAGAGTATATGCCTGCACCAATTTACTACGCTCATCGTATTCTTCAGCACGCAACCGGACTCAGAAAATCGAAAAAACTACCGTGGCTCCGTCCTGATGCTAAAAGCCAGGTCACCATTGAATATGAGGGACACATCCCCACCAGGATTGATACTGTCGTGGTATCACACCAGCATGACCCAGATATCACCCATGAGCAAATTCAGGAAGCAGTTATCGAAGAAATCATTAAACCTGTTCTCGAACCAACAGGACTGCTTACAAAAGAAACAAAATATTTTGTAAATCCTACGGGACGATTCGTTATTGGCGGTCCTATGGGAGATACTGGTCTTACCGGCAGGAAAATCATTGTTGATACCTATGGTGGCATGGGACGTCATGGTGGTGGTGCTTTCTCAGGAAAAGATCCCACCAAGGTTGACCGTTCAGCAGCATATATGGCTCGCTACGTTGCAAAAAACATTGTTGCTGCAGGCCTTGCAGAACGCTGTGAATTGCAGCTCTCATATGCAATTGGTGTTCCCTTTCCTGTATCTATTATGCTTGATCTCTTTGATACCGGAAAAGAACCAGAACATAAAATTATTGAGGCAATAAAAAAAGTATTTGATCTTTCGCCTGCAGGTATAATCAATATGCTCAATCTGCGGTTACCTGTCTACCAGGAAACAGCTGTCTATGGTCACTTTGGAAGACCTCAGTTCACCTGGGAAAAAACTGATCAAGTCGAAGCATTAAAACGAGCCTTATAGCACATGTGTCAAAGCACATAGTCTGAGTCATGTAGCTCAGACTATGTGTACACAATAGGAGTCCTAAATGAATAAAGTATTTGTTTTAACTATTGCTGTTGTTTTGTTGTTAACAGCCTGCTCGACAAAAAGCCCTGCGCTCGAAGAGTTTACTGCTGAACCAGCACTGCTTCCCGTTTTTGTTATTCCCGCAGTCGATATACAACATCAAAACGAATTATTGAGCGTGAGTATCGAACCAACACAAATCGACAATAATACGCTTTCAATTGAATACACACTTATTTTTAAAGACGAAGATCATCCCAAATCCGTTGTAAATTGGGTCTATGATATTTACAGATCTTTTAAATACAAACGAATTGCAGATACTGAAACCTTTTTTATACAATTCCAAAAGAATCTTTCTGGCATTTGGCAACCTGTACTGGTAAATTTTTCAAACGTATTTAGCGGCCAGCAAACTTTTTTTGAGACTAATGTCAAACATTATTCAGATAAAGTACCTGCATCCTCTTTCACATTTGTGGACAACCGTATTGTTATCTATGTAAACACATGGAATCATATGTTTGCTCACTTTGATACTAATCCTACATTACCAAAGGTAACTATCGACCACTATCTCCTCTACCGAGGAACAAGACAGCAGGTAGAGTTTGCACTTACCCACTAGTCAATAATTCTCTTCTACGTTTCACGTGAAACAAAAAGACTGTCCCCGAGGGACAGTCTTTATTATTTTTGGTAGAACCCAGTTTCTGTTTCACGTGAAACAATCAGGACTCTAAATCTTCTTGTTCTTTTACTATTCTATCGATACCTACAACGACATCAGGACTTTCTATAGCAACAATTCGCACACCCTTAGCGCTCTTTCCGCAAAGCCTGATAGCATCAGCACTAATTTTAAGAGTCTTTCCTTGTCCTGTCATCACGACAATATCATCTTCTTCTTTGAGTGAAATTGCAGCTGTTATTTCTCCAGTTTTTTCATCAGGAACATACACTCGCTGTCCTTTTGTTGAGCGGCCATGAACAGAAAAATTACTGTACTCAATGCGCTTACCAAAACCGTTAGTAGTAATTATGAGCATCTGTTCTTCGTTGTTTACTCTTAGCATCGATGCAAGTTCATCACTACCTATTAGCTTGATTCCTGTTACTCCCCTACTTGCACGCCCCATAACCCGAATCGTAGCTTCTTGAATGCGAAGTGCTTGACCATGCCGTGTTATAAAGACTACTTCATCATTACCACTTGTCAGGCATGCCGATACGAGCAGATCTCCCTCATCGAGCTTGATTGCTATTATTCCTCGCGTTTTAGCGTTTACGAATTCACTCGTTGCAACTTTTTTTACAATCCCGTTTCTTGTACCCATAAGAACATATTCATCATCTCTAAACTCATGAATGTCGACTATTGCGGTAATTTCCTCATCTGAATCGAGAGCAAGCAGTCCTTTTACATGGGCACCTCTGCTTGTCTTATTTGCTATGGGTATTTCGTGAACCTTTTTATAGTAGGCTTTTCCTTTGCTCGTAATACATAGAAGATAGTCATGTGTATTTGCTATAAACAGCTGACTGATTGCATCATCTTCAATAAGATTTGCACTATTTGAGCCTTTGCCACCACGGCTCTGGATTTTATAAGCTGCAACCGAAAGCCGTTTGATAAATCCCTTGTTAGAAATGATAATTACCATCTCTTCTTTTTTTATTAAATCATCGATATCTATAGATTCTGCTTCGCTATCTACAATTTCAGTTTTTCGATCATCCCCATATTTCTCAGCGAGCGTTTGTAACTCTGTTTTTATTACTTCGAGTAGCTTTCGTTGATCAGCAAGAAGTTCTTTATAATATGCAATTTTAGCAAGCAACTCTTTGAGTTCGTTTTCAAGCCGTTCTACTTCCAGTCCTGTCAGGCGTCCGAGACGCATATCCACAATTGCCTGCGCTTGCATTTCTGATAAACTAAAGCGGCTTATGAGGGCTGCCTTTGCGTCATCAATGCTCGATGATGCTTTGATAATACGAATTACTTCATCAATATTATTGATAGCAATGATGAGGCCCTGCACTATATGTGCACGTTCTTCGGCTTTTCGTAAATCATAACGGGTACGCCTTGTTACGACATCAACTCTATGTTTGACAAATTCTTCTATGAGATTATGGAGCGTCAATACCTGTGGTTTGCCATTAACGAGTGCTAAGTTAATAACACCAAATGTCGATTGCAATGCAGTATGCGTAAAAAGTTTATTGAGAATGAGTTTTGGCTGAACATCTTTTTTGAGTTCCAGAACGATACGAAGTCCCTCTCTATCTGACTCATCTCGTATATCTCCTATGCCTTCTATTACTTTATCACGTACCAGTTCTGCAATATGCTTTACAAGGTTAGCTTTGTTAACTGCATACGGTATTTCTGTAAATACAATTTGCTCTTTACTGTTTTTTAGTGATTCAATTGTAAACTTTGCCCGTATGATTACCTTGCCTTTACCGGTTTTATATGCTTGTTTGATTCCTTCGCGACCATAGATAATTGCTCCTGTCGGAAAATCGGGGCCTTTCAGGTAATACATCAGTTCATCTACGGTGATTTCTGGCTTATCAATATACGCACATATTGCAGCAACGGTTTCTCTCAGGTTATGTGTTGGCATATTAGTAGTCATGCCTACTGCAATACCTGATGCCCCATTAACGAGTAAATTGGGCAATGCCGATGGCAGCACGAGTGGTTCTTTTAAGCTTTCATCATAATTTGGCCCAAAATCCACTGTTTCTTTATCAAGATCTGTCAACATCTCATTGCCATACCGTGACAGTTTTGCTTCGGTATAGCGGCTTGCAGCAGGTGGATCTCCATCGATAGAACCAAAATTTCCCTGTCCCTGTACGAGCGGATAGCGTAAACTAAAATCTTGAGCCATTCGAACAAGTGCATCATACAACGATAGGTCGCCATGCGGATGATACTTACCCATTGCATCACCGGTAATGCGGGCACACTTTTTTGTCGCTGTATTTGGCTTTAGGCCTAATTCATCCATTGCATAGAGCAACCGCCGATGCACCGGTTTTAGTCCATCACGGACATCTGGCAATGCTCGACTTACAATGACGCTCATTGCGTAATTGAGATATGAGTTCTTAATCTCATCTTCTATTGGTACTGGAATTATTTTTCCTGTTTTATGTGTTTCTTGTTCCATAGTTTATACATCCAGATTTATAACATTTAGTGCGTTTTCTTCTATAAACTTACGTCGCGGTTCTACTTGTTCACCCATCAGTGTAGTTAGCATTTCTTCAGCTTCTACAGCATCTTCCATCTGAATCTGTACTAAATTTCGTGTAGCTGGATTCATGGTTGTTTCCCAAAGCTGATCGGGGTTCATTTCACCCAAACCTTTATAGCGTTGTACTGACATTTTATCTTTATACTGTTCATACTCTTTGAGAATCCTGTCTTTTTCTGCATCGTCATACGCATACAGAGTCTTTTTTTCAAAACTAATTTTATACAGTGGCGGCATAGCTAGATATACATGGCCCCGCTGTATCAGTTCGTTCATATACCGGTAAAAAAAAGCTAAAAGCAATGTTCTGATATGAGAACCATCGACATCAGCATCTGCCATAATTATGATTTTATGATACCGTAATTTTGATATATCAAAATCCTCTCCAATATTGCAGCCGAGCGATTGAATAATGGGTTGCAGTTTATCATTACCAATTACTTTATCGATTCGCGCTTTTTCAACGTTCATCATTTTGCCCCAGAGTGGCAATATAGCTTGAATTGATCTATCTCGACCGCTCTTTGCAGATCCTCCTGCAGAATCACCCTCTACAATAAATAGCTCACATTTTGCTGGATCTTTTTCAGAACAATCTGCAAGCTTGCCAGGTAACCCACTGCTCTCGAGTGCTCCTTTTCTACGTATGAGCTCTCGTGCCTGTCGTGCTGCAATTCGTGCTTTTGCTGCAAGAACGATTTTCTCTAGTATCGAATTGATAATGTCAGGATTTGTCTCAAAAATAAATAAGAGCTGATCGTAACAGACTGTCTCTACAATGCCCTTAACTTCTGAATTTCCAAGTTTTGTTTTGGTCTGTCCCTCAAACTGGGGGTTAGGCACTTTTACCGATAAAACTGCTGTCAATCCTTCTTTTACGTCGTCACCGGTGAGCGTATCATCTAATTTTTTTCCCAATTTTGATTTTTTTAGATACTCGTTTAGAATGCGCGTCAAAGCTGAGCGAAATCCGTTAACATGAGTTCCGCCTTCTTTTGTATTGATACCATTAACAAAAGCAAAAAAGTTTTCACTAAAACTGTCGTTGTACTGTATGCCACATTCGATTTCTATTTCTTCTCTTGTGCTTTGAAAATAAATTGGTGCTTGGTGCAATACATTTTTATTTTTATTGAGGTATTCAACAAATTCTTTGAGTCCACCCTCAAAATAAAACTCATGACGTTTAGGTGTACTCAATCGGTCATCGGTTATCGTTATCGTAATGCCTTTATTTAAAAAAGCTAATTCACGCAATCGGTTCGATAAGGTATCAAAGCTATAAATAGTTGTTTCGAATATTTCAGGATCTGCACAAAAACGTACCTCAGTTCCCTGTTTATCAGTGGTGCCCTGTTCTTGTACCGGACATACTGGAATACCTTTTTCATACCGCTGGTAGTAAATTGTATTATTCTTATATACACGAACTTCGAGCCAGCTTGAGAGTGCATTGACTACAGAAACACCGACACCATGCAATCCGCCAGAAATTTTATAGGTATTTTTATCGAATTTTCCTCCGGCATGCAATTTTGTCATAACCAATTCAAGTGCACTAACTTTTTCTTCTGGATGAATATCGACTGGTATGCCTCGACCATTATCAATGACAGTAATCACATCATTTTTTTCCATAATTACATCGATACGGTTACAAAAGCCAGCAAAAGCTTCATCAATTGAATTGTCGACAACCTCATACACTAAATGATGTAAGCCATCGATGCCCGTCGACCCGATATACATACCCGGGCGTTTACGAACCGCTTCCAGTCCCTTAAGGACATGAATATTACTTGCGTTATACGTTGATTCCATGTGTCTTTCCAAGAAATTACTGTTTTACTCAGATTATGAGTGCATAAACAAGATTTTTTGTTCTTTATTATAGCATAAAATATAACTGTAAGTAAATGCAGCTATGGCCGTGCCATTTTGTGGAAAAGTTGTGGAAAAATCGTTATTAAACTCATTAAAATATTGTATTTCTACTATTTAAAAAAATTGCTAATATATGAATATCTTAATAATTGCTTAATGTTTTGTTATTTATTTATAATATAAATATTTAGTAAATTTATTCAATTCTTTTTTATTTTTACTTGAATATTTACAGTATTTGGAATACAGTATTTTTACTCTCATTGATATTAACAGCTTGTGGAAAACTTGTTAAAATATTGAAGATTTATGGAGAAAATGTAATGAATACATGGGACTATTCAGTATTTTGGGACGAAGCAATGCGTCAGTTGTCAGAAGAACTCAATACACATGAATTTTCGATGTGGTTTAATATTCTTTATGATTCTTCTACACAGGATTCTATAATTATTAAAGTACCATCATTATTTTATAAGGACCAGCTTGAAAAAAAATACCGTTCTCTCATAGAAAAAAAACTCTTTGAACTATCCGGCAAAAAACTATTGGTAAAATTTATTGTAAATGGAAATACCGCTGAAACTAGCTTTCATAAACCTACTAACGAAAAAACCATGGAAACAAATGAAAAACTACTGCAAGAGCAACCAATTCAAACACCAAAAACCCCTCAAGTAAAAAAGCATCCACAATTAAGCTTGAATTATACATTTAGCAATTATGTTATTGGCGACAATAATTCTTTTGCTGCTAATGCAGCAATCGCTATTGCTAATAACCCTGGTTCGGCTTATAACCCATTTCTTATTTACGGTGGTGTTGGTCTCGGTAAAACTCATCTCATGCAGGCTATTGGCAATAAGGCATACGAAAATTTTCCTAATAAAAAAATAATTTGCGTTACAGCAGAAGAGTTTACCAACGAATATATCAATGCAATTCATAATAAAGATTTTTCTGCTTTTAAAAATAAATATAGATCCGTTGATATGCTCCTCGTTGATGATATTCATTTCTTTGAAAACAAAGAAGGTTTTCAAGACGAAATGTTTTATACATTCAATGCTCTCTATGATTCTGGTAAACAAATGGTCTTTACCTGTGATAGGCCAGCATCTGAATTGAAAAATCTAACCGATCGTTTACGAAGCAGATTTGAGCGTGGATTAAAGGTTGATTTACAACCTCCAAACTATGAAACACGTATCGCAATTTTAAAAACAAAAGCTGAATCTTTAAAACTAAATTTGCCACAAGAAGTACTTGATAGTATAGCACGCAATGTTGCAACAAATATCAGGGACCTCGAATCTACGTTAATTACACTGGCTGCTTACGTTGAAATTACCGGTAAGTCTATTACTCTCGATGTAGCTAAGGATGTACTCAAAGATATATTTAATCAATTCAGACACGTTAATGTATCTATTGATCATATAGTAAGAGCCGTTTCTGATTACTTTAAAGTTTCTACAAACGATATTAAAGGAAAAAAGCGCTCTAAAAAAATTGTATTTCCACGTCAGATAGCCATGTATATTGCTCGAGAAATCACAGAATATTCTACTACTGAATTGGGTATTGAATTTGGTGGCAGAGACCACACTACCGTCATGCACTCAGTCCAGAAAATTGATGAGCTCATTAAATTAGATCCTTCATTAAAAACAATTATTGAGCGAATAATTCAAAATATAAAAACATAGCTAGTTTTTCATATCTGTAAAAAATGTGGAAAGCGTATTAACTTCCTGTTAATAAGCTCATGTTTTTTTTGTTGTTGTTAATATTGTGGATTATTTTTCAATTTTACGGTTAGATTTTTATTTTTTTATTTTTATTTATTATAAATAATTAGTTTACTTTTCCACAAAAGTTTTACTTATTATTATGACTATTAAATTTAAATTTTAAATAAGTTATTAATAATTCCAATCCTCTTTACTTACTTTAATTAAAAACTTTATTGCATTAGTGTTTTAGTATATGGTATCATAGATGAAAATTCTTTAGAGGTATACTATGAAATTTTCATGTGAAAAGTCTGTTTTATATAAAGCAATTGCCATTGCTCAGGAAATAATTACGAATAAAAATTTTATTTCTGTAGTATCAAATGTTTATCTTGAACTAAATGATAACAGGCTTACTATTAAAGGCACAAATGTAAAACTTGGACTCATTACATATATTGAAGTTGACGGTCATGAAAATGGTTCCTGTATAGTATTCTGTGAAAAATTTGTAGAAATACTTTCTGCTTTACCTGATGGAGTTATAGAATTTGAAGAAACAGGTAATGTAATTAAAATTAAGCCAGCTTTCAAAAAAGTACAATTTAATATAAAAGTCATCTCAAATGAACAGTTTCCTTCTTTTTCTGAAATTAGTGCAGATAAGTATATTGATATTCCTGCAGAAAAATTTAAAAAGATGATTCGTCTTACTTCGTATGCTGTTTCTGACGATGAGACAAGGTACTTCCTGTCAGGTGTGTATTTCGAATATAAAGATGGTCATCTTATTATGGTAGGTACTGATGGTAAACGTCTTGCTCTCTGTAAAGTAAGATTTGATTTGAATAAAACTTTTAAGGGAGTCATCATACCTCCAAAAACACTTGCTTTTTTCTTAAAATATATACCTAACGAAGGTGTAATAAAGTTTTTTGCTGATGAAAAAAATATTTTTGTTTCTTTTGGAAATATATTTATTACGAGCATTCTTGTTGAAGGTGAATTTCCAAATTATGAAAAAGTTATCCCAGCAAGTCATGAATTTGAAGCAGTAATAAAAAGACAGGATATGTTAGAAGCATTCCGACGAATTTCTATTTTTATAGAAAAAAAATCACGCAAAGCAATAATGACGTTTTCTCCTGAAAAACTTACACTTGTTTCAGAAGAAATGGAACTTGGTACAGCTCGTGAAGAAATAGATTGCTTATATGATGGTGCAGCTATTAGTATTAGTGTTAAAGATTCTCATATTGAAGAGCCTTTAAAGTTTTTTGATACAGAAGATGTGTCAATTAAGTTTAATGCTAACAATAGTGCTATTCTATTATCACCAGTTAATGCTGATGATACTTATTTTAATGTCATCATGCCCATGAATATTGATTGATGCAGTTTGTATCTGTTTCTTTTTTTAACTTTCGTAATCTTGAAACAATAAAAGATTTTAATTGTAATGCAGAAAAGATATTTCTCATAGGAAATAATGGTACCGGAAAAACAAATTTTCTTGATGTTCTTTATACAATTTGTTATGGGTCTTCTTTCAAAGCAAGCGATATTGCAAATGCGCAACACGGAACAAGCAGCTGGAAAATTTCTGCAATAAAGCATACTGATAAACTTGTAGACACTCTTTCTGTTTCATGGGATAAAGAAACGGGAAAGCAATATAGTATCAATGAAAAAAAAGTTCACGATAGAAAAGAATTAATTGAAAAAAACCCAGTCATACTGTTTTCCTATGAAGACTTATCATTTGTAAAAGGCAGTAATGAATCGAGAAGACAGTTTTTAGATCAGACTGCTTCTTTATGTGACAATAGTTATATTGAATGTTTAAGAAATTTTAAAAAACTATTAAAGCTTAAAAACTTTTCTCTAAAAAACCATACGTTAGATTTATTAGATATTTATACGGAACAGTTTTCTGTTTATGCTTTTGAATTAGTACAAAAAAGAAGGCGTATAATCACAGAATTATCTCAAATTTTTTCTGATACTGTTTTTAAAATTACAAATGGAAGCTGTAAACTCTCGCTCCGATACATACCATCATTAGCAGAAGCAAGTATCGATGACTGCAGAATGCAAATTAAAAAAATTAATGGACGAGAATTATCAGCTGGTATGAGTCTTAAAGGACCTCATCGAGATAAAATAGAGTTTATAGACGAAATTGGTGATTTTTCTCTCAGGGCTTCAATGGGACAGCTTCGTGCAATTGCTCTCAGCATGCGCATAGCTCAGTCATTGATATTTTCAAAATTTCATGGTACTAATCCTATTCACCTATATGATGATGTTTTGCTTGAGCTTGACTATGAAAAACGAATACAATTCATACAGTATTTACCTCCAAGTTCACAGTCATTTTTTACATTTTTACCAACAGAACCATACAGGGATTATCTTGATAAAAAAACAATGATTGTTGAGGTAAGTAATGGAAGATTCTTTCATAGAAACAGCATCTGATATTCTTGCGAAACTGCCAATTTTCAGTCAAACTCAGCAAACAGTAGTCCGTGAGCTAGGACGTTTTTATGCTAACTGGAAAAATATAGTAGGAGACAGTTATTATTCTCATACGCGGCCTGCAGATATAAAAAATGGTATACTTATAATCGAAGCGGAACATTCTGGCTGGATTTCGTTGATGCAATTTCATGCTGGATCAATACAAAAAAAAGTTCAGGCAAAATTTCCGGAATTAAGAATTACCGGTGTAGCATTTCGACTTTATAATCAGCTTGATTCAGAAATTCCAAAAAAGAAACAAGAGGAACCGATAGAATCTCATTCAGCTGTTCAAGAGCCACCAAAGGAATTGCACGAAATTTTGGATAAAATTGAGGATAAGAATTTTAAAACACTATTAGAACATGTTTCAATTAGTCTGCTTAAATCATGCAATACAGGAGAAAAAAATGATACATAAACTAGAAGTATATGGTCATGCTGAGGAACTCATACATGCTTCTGCATGTGATTGTGCTCATTGCTCTCAAACAGAGTGTGTAAAAGAAAAAACTATTGCTGTATATTTGAAATTTTGTGAATTGCTTCAAGCTTCCCAATTATCAGAAACAGTAATTCCAGAATTTATTGAAATAAGTGAAGAGTCATTAAAAAAGAATGAAACAGTTCATCAGTTGTTGTCTATGGCTCAGCTTGAGCCTGCAATTTGTCTTGATGGCAAATTGCTCTACTTAGGAGGTTTTAATCCTCAAGGATTACTCAATGAACTAACAAAAAAAATAGGTGAGGGAACACTATGATTGATCAGAGTACTATCGATGGGCTTACTGTAGATACATTCGCTTTACAAGCAAAAATAGCTCAAGATTTACAGGTTCGCATTAGTCAGGTATCGAGTGTCTTTCAGCTTGCTGATGAAGGCTGTACCATTCCGTTTATCAGCAGATACAGAAAAGAGAAAACTGGAAATCTTGATGAGGTTCAAGTTAGAGAAATTTTTTCAAAGCGGGCATCCTATACAAATCTTGAAGAGCGGCGCATAGAAATTATAAAGAGCATCTTTAATCAAGGAAAACTTTCGGATGATCTATTTGAGAATATTAATAAATGTACAACCCTGGTAGAGCTTGAAGAAATATATGCTCCGTACAAAAAGAAAAAGAAAACACGCGGTATGCTCGCAATAGAAAAAGGTCTTGAGCCACTCGCTGAAATTATTCAAACGAAAGACAAACAAGCTGTAGATGAAGTTGCACCGCAATTTATCTGTACAAATGAAGAAAAACCTGAATTAAGTGTAACTAGTGCAGAAGAAGCAATTTATGGTGCAATGGATATAATCGCAGAAAAAATATCACAAAATCCTGAGTACCGTGCCTTTATTAAGCAACATTTTTATAACAATTGCAAACTATACTCAAAAGGCATTGATGATGCGAAAAAAGATACAAGTGTGTATCAAATGTACTGGGATTTCTCTTCTCCACTTAAAGATGTTAAACCACACCATGTGCTTGCTTTAAATCGTGCAGAACGTGAGGGAGAGATTTCTGTAAACCTTGAACCAGATTATGAGACAACACTTACCATGTTTTATGATCAGTTCAATTTAGTTAATTCGTACTATAAAGAAGCAATACAGGATTCTTTTGAAAGGCTTATTGCGCCTTCTGTACTGCGCGAGCTTCGTTCTGATGCAACTGAACATGCAGAGCTTCATAGCATAACCGTATTCAGCACAAACTTAAAGCATTTGCTGCTTACTCCGCCAATTAAAGGAAACAGGGTATTGGGTATAGATCCTGGAATTAGAACAGGTACTAAATGTGCAGCACTCGATGAGACAGGTAAATTTTTAGGATACTTTATTATAAACCAGGAACATAATTTTGAAGCTGGAAAAGAAGCTGTAGCTAAAGCTGTAAAAGAATATGGTATTCAGGTTATTGCAGTAGGAAATGGTACTGGAAGCAGTGACGTTTGTAGACTCGTCAGTGAAGCAATACAGGAAAAACAACTGAATGTGCAGTTTACAATTGTTGATGAGGATGGTGCATCAGTTTACTCGGCAAGTGAAATTGCCCGTGAAGAGTTCCCTGAACTCGATTTAACCATTCGAGGTGCTATTTCAATTGGTAGACGCCTTCAGGATCCGCTTGCTGAGCTGGTTAAAATCGATCCAAAATCAATAGGTGTAGGTCTCTATCAGCACGATGTAAACCAAAAAAATCTAACAGAAAAACTTGATGAAGTTGTTGAGTCTGTCGTAAACAATGTAGGAGTAAATATCAATACAGCAAGCCATGCACTGCTTAAGTATGTGTCAGGTATCAATTCTTTGCTTGCAAAAAAAATTGTAAAGTATCGAGACGAAAAAGGAAAAATAGTTAGCAGAGAAGAGCTAAAAAATATTCCAGGTCTTGGGGATAAAACTTTTGAACAATGTGCTGGATTCCTCAAGATCCCTGAAAGTGAAAATCCCCTTGATAATACATGGGTACACCCCGAAAATTATGCACTCGCATCTGAACTGTATCCGTTAATAAAAGAACAAAAAGAAATTACAAAAGCAATGAAAGATCAGCTTAAAAATAAATATGGTGTAGGGGAAACAACTATAGAAGATATCATTCTGGAACTCAAAAAACCAAATCGCGATCCTCGCGATGAGCTTCCCAAACCGCTCTTACAAACTGGAGTTCTTGTTTTTGAAGACCTTAAAGAAGGAATGATTGTTACAGGAAAAGTAAAAAATGTCGTTGATTTTGGAGCGTTTGTTGATATTGGTATAAAAGAAACGGCATTGGTGCATATTTCTGAAATTTCTGATACCTTTGTAAAAAATCCGCTCGATGTTATTAAAGTCGGAGAAGTAAAGGAATTTAGAATTATCGGGCTCGATACAATTCGTAGAAGAATAAGTCTTTCCTGTAAATCAGTTTCTCGGTTACAGTCTGGACAGGATCGTGCTCAACAGGGAAAAGCTGATACTGACAGTAGTGCTCATAGTGCAAAAAAAGTAGTTACAGTAAAACGAAAACAGACAGAAGGTAATCGTATGCGCACTACTGATACTGATGATGGAAATACTTATAATCCATTTGCGGCATTGCTTAAAAAATAAGTAGCTCAAATAACTCCACTACTATCAAAGGGAGGAGTGCTAAAAAAAAGCGGCCTGGCAAGAGGCCGCTTTTTGCTTTAAGTCATATGCGCTAGATGTATTACCAGCGTCCGCCTGGTTTTTTCATAGGGCGATTCTGCATTGCATTTCGATTGGCATAGAGCTGAGTAAGATCATAATCCTTTCCAGCAACGGTCAGTTTGGTTGCCAAGAAGAACCATGTGTTCTGAGCGTACGGAACTGGTTGTGTATACCCTTCGAGTTTTACCTGTGCGCCTTCTTTAAGCTCACTGATAAAGCCATACAGATATGCTGGTAGGCGGATAAAGTAGGTATCAGTTTTTGTTACAACTGCAGGATGACCCTGAACCAGTGTTAGTTTTCCCTCAATTTTAATTACTTGCTGGTTAGTGTCTGCAGGGAATGTTCCCTGATACATTTGACCACCCATGCCAGGTCCAAAACCCTGAGCTGATACCGAAACAACCACTGCAAGTACTAATGCAGTTAATACGGCTGTCTTTTTCATAGCTGTCTCCTTTAGATAGCAGATTTGGGAAATCTTTTCCCGTGTTTGTAAAGTAAACATAAAATAGGAGATTAATGTAACAGGTTTTTGTGTAAAGAAATGTTTGCTTTGTAAAGTATTGTAAATGCGGTTTAATGCTGTTTTATCAGTACAATAGTAGTTTCTTCAGCAATTCCGTATCCGCTTTCACGGATTTGAGGATTTTCTATTTGTATGACATCACCACGTTTTAGTTTAAAAAAACCAAGTTCCTTGCATGAACATCGGTTTTTGATGCTGAAAGACCAATTCGTCCAGAAGATCCGCAAACAATGTAACGTACTCGTCCAGCCTTGTTTAGTAGCGGTTCTGATACAACAATATAGTTTTCATTTTTATAGAATTGAGATTGTTTGAACATGAGAAACCATGTCATTTTAATAGTATCACGATCAAGTTTATTCGATTGCGCCAGGCGAGCAACCAACGGGGGCATTTCCCAACTAAACTCGTCGTGACAGGTATGTGAAGCACCTGCTTCTATAGCACTGCATAGTGCTTTATTGGGGCAGGGCAGAGAATAGGAAATTGTCTTTTTTTCAAGCAAAAAGTTTCTCAGTGCAATAAGGTTTCTGCTGGTGGCAAGCAGTGCTGGTTCAATCAAGAGAGCAACGCCAGAACTGTTCAGAGCTTTGATAACGAGATTATTAATTTCGTCAAAAGATGAAGCTTGTTTTACTATCAATTCATTCAGACTATGTCCAAAAATAATACAATCAAAGTACACCTGTAGATCGAGTATTGCTGCAATCGAACTCGTAGATACTTTATGAATGGAAAGAGTAAATGGGTAAGCAGCATTAGTAAGTATTATTTCTCCTATGTCCATTGCGTTACGAGATATATCAGCGAGGTAAATAGTAATATGTTTTACTGCAGGATGGTGTTGTGATAAATAATCTAAAAGTGCTGTAGTCATTGGTGCCGGTCCAGAACCAAAATCCAGAATTGTGAGAGTGTGAGCTTTCGGTGAAACAATATCACATTTTGCATCATGAGCTTCTTTGAGACAGTGCTCTATCTGGGTATACGATACTGGCCAGTAGTATGCGAGGTATGCCGATACATAGTGTGGGTCATCCATATACGTTTTTGTAATGAGCGTGCGTTCTCCAGTGAGCCCGCGCTGCAGTGAGAGCACTGCGTGCGCTAGAGCTGAAAAAGGAAAACGTGAGAGCCAGTGGTTACTGATAAATGTAAAATGAGAATAAAGATTATTGGTTTTCATTGTTGTTACTGGTATGGGTTTGCTTTTGCACGTGTTTCTGTGCTAGTTCTTTTATTGCTTCTGCCTGTTCTCTGTTAATATGGAGCAGCTTTTCCAGATAGGTACTATCTGCTTCTGCGACATGTTCAAGAGTTTTTAATTCCTTAAGTAGGTATGCGGTTTTTTTGGGTCCAATGCCCTGAACTTCTGAAAAAATTGAATTCAGTACCGCTTGTTTTCGTTTAATTTGGTTTGTTTTTGTTGCAAACCTATGTGCTTCATCGCGAAGAGCAACGAGCAATTGTAAGCCTGGATTGGTGAGCTCAAGCTGTAACTCAGAGCTATCCTGCATAATAATTGTTTCTTTTTCTTTCGCAAGTCCAATAAGCGGTATATGTAGGTTTAGTGATGATAGAATTTCCTGTGCTGCATGGACCTGACCAATGCCTCCATCTATGACAATTAAATCGGGAAATATACCTTCTTCTTGATTGATGAGTTTCATAAAATGTCGTGCTGTTGCTTCACGGATAGCTTCATAGTCATCAATAGCACCATTGAGCGATCGAATGGTGTACAGTCTATATGATTTTTTATCGGGAACACCGTTTACAAATTGTACAACTGATGCAACAGTATGAGTACCACCAAGTTGAGCTATATCCATACAGATAATAGTTTCTGGAAGTTTAGGAAGTGATAAACTGGCAAGCAATGCATTCATGCCTTCAAAAAAGCCCGTTTCTTTTCTTCTATGCCTGATATCTTCCGCAGCATTGAACTCAGCAAGAGCTCTGCTGGATTCTTCTCGAGATGTTTTGGGTGCTTTGATGCTTACCGAAATTTTATGCTGCTGCATGAAGTATTGTTCGAGAAGTTCTTGACCGGTGATAGACTTCATGATTATGAAAGCAGGTATGGTTTTTGATGCATTGTAATAGGAAATAATAAATTCCTGAATTGCTTCTTCTTCTGGTCCAGCGTACGTTTCTCTAAATAAGTCTCTATTAATCATTTTTCCATTTCTGAATTGAAATACAATAATTGTAAGCAGTGCATGATCTTTTTTCCATGCAATAACATCATGGTTGTCTTCTGAGAAATCCATCACTGGATTTTCAGATTTAAACGTTTCTAAAGAAATAATAATATCGCGATACTGTGCTGCTTTTTCATACTGCATGGCTTGCGATAGCTCATGCATCGTTTGTGTTAGGTTTTTAATAAGTGTTTCTGTTTTACCTTCTAATAAGAGTTTTGCCTGTTCAATAAAGTGCATGTATGCTTCCTGTGTAATTTTTCTAGCACAGGGAGCCGAGCATTTCCCGATATGGTAATACAGACAGGGAGTTTCACGTTTTCGCATTACTTTACAGTATCGTAGAGGAAACAGTTTCTTGATAATGCTGATATAGCGGTCAATAATATCAGCGCTCGGAAAGGGTCCATAGTACTGTCCCCCATCTTTAATAATAGTTCTGGTTCTAAAAATACGAGGATAGGGCTCATTGGTTATTTTGATTGAAGGATATGTTTTACCATCTTTGAGATTAACATTATAGCGAGGTGCATACTGCTTTATTAGATTATTTTCCAATAAAAGGGCATCATATTCATTTTCTGTTTGAATCCATTCAATAGTTGTGGCATGTTTTAGTATGAAACGAACTTTATAAGGGCTTTTCGATGAAAAATATGACAATAGTCTATTTTTAAGTGATACAGCTTTGCCAATATAGAGAATAGTCCCCTCATTATCCTTCCAGAGGTATACACCAGGACTTTGTGGAGCTGATAATGCAATGCGTTTTAATGTTTCAATTGAATCCATAGCTTAAACTTATCTGTACAGCACTACGCTGTTTTTGCCGATACATACCATATACTATAATAATAAAAAAACATACTATAGATACAAGATTTAAAAAGATAAGAAAATGGTGTAAACTATCCTAAAGATTATAGGGTATAGAGGGAGTACTAACCACTGATGAGAAAAATTATTATAGTTGCGGTATCTTTTTTTCTTATTTTTTCATTCTTATTTGCACAAGATACACTTTTAGTCCTCAATGCCGCAACAGTAATTCCATCTTCTCCTGTTGGATGGACTTTTATTAACACGCAAGCCTTATCCAATGGCGATTTACTATTAGAATCAAAAGATACAAGTCATGTATATACAACCGATCTTTTATTGGATTTTGAAGAAGAACCTTTATCTGATACGGTAAAAAAGTGGAGGGTTACAAGAGAAGGACTGTTGCAATTATCACCACAGGAAAAAAAGTTTGGCAACCGAAGCCTCTATGTAAAAGCACCAAACGGAAAAATTACACTGAATCCACTTGCTAGCACAATATTTTCACCTAATACAGTTTTAGAAAGTTTTTCTTTAGATTTTTGGATAAAACCTCAACTTGCTGCAAATGGGGAAATCATATTTTTTTGGAAAGGTTCACGACAGTTTGGTAAAAATTGGTACACCCAACAGATTTCTGGAATAGTGTTGCAAAATAAGCTGAGAATCAATTTTATTAATATTTTTTTTAATGAGAGCAAAGAACAAGTTATCAATCTTGCAGCACTAACTCCAATTACCCCTGATGTATGGGCGCACTATTTAGTATCGTACAATTCTGAAAATGGATTACTTCAGCTCATAAAAGATGGCAAACCAGAAGCGATTGTATATTTAACAGCAAACGGCAAAGAGAACGGGAAGCTTTTCACTGGATTGATGGGTACTACAATTAATTTTGATCTTGCCCCAAATTTTACAGGTTTTATCGATAATTTTCGAATAACTGAAGGTGTATTGGAACAGGTTTCAGAAAAGCGATATCCTCTTGATGGTGGTATAGCTATTTCACCAATAATTGATTTAGGATCAAAGGATAGCCGTGTCGCAACAATAAAGCCAACCATTGTTGGTGATTCAAAACAACAAGTTGTAATAAGCTATCGCTTAGCAAATAGTGCACAAGCCTGGACCGATGCAGATTGGAAAATGCTCACTCGAGACAATTATAAAAATGATACTGGCAGGTACCTTCAGCTTAAGTATGAGCTTTTTCCTGATCCAGCAGGTATGACCAGTCCAATTATTAAACAGACAGAAATTGTTTATGAACAAAATCGACTGCCATTGCCGCCAAAAAATTTAACAGCTGTTGCTGGTAATGGTACAATAAAGCTGTATTGGACACCTTCGAATGAACCAGATGTGAAAGGTTACGTAATCTACTATGGAAAAGAATCCGGAAAGTATTTTGGTACCGATGCAAAAGAGGGAAAAAGTCCTATAATTATTAAAGGAGCAAATATTTCAAGTTTTGCATTAACTAATTTAACTAATGGAAGCTTGTATTTTATTTGCATTGCAGCGTTTGATGATGAAACAGCTGTACAGATAGGGGAATTTTCGCAAGAAGTCACTGCAAGACCCATGAGGATAGCGCCATGAGCAGAAAAACGGCAAACTATGAAACATTAATAAAAAAAGCCCAGAATGCAATCCAGTTCAGAGATTTTGAAATAGCTGAACAAGTTTTACGCAAATTAATTGTTGAGGATCCAACAAATATTGAACCTCGTTTGTTGTTAGGTACAGCATATTTTAGAAATAATCAGCTCAAAGAAGCTCTTGCAACATTTAGTAAAATATTAGAATTAGATTCAAAAAATGTACGTGCACTTGAAGGTATTGGTACGGTATATCTTAGACTCAATAAAGTTTCTGATGCATTTTCAGCATTTGAACAAGCAATAGAATATGCACCTACAGATGCAGAATTGCTGTTTGGCATGGGTAATGTACACAAAGCATTGAAAGATTATAAAAAAGCAGAAATGGCTTATTCAAAAGCACTAGAACTGAATCCTCACCATGTTATGGCTTACAATAATTTAGGCACAACATATATGCTTATGGATGATACGCAAAAGGCAATACAAATATTTAAAAAAGGTCTTTCGATAGATCCAAACTATCCATCATTCCATTTAAATCTGGGAATGATTTATGAAAAAGCAGAGGATTATAAAAATGCTTTACGGGAATTTGAACTGGCAGTCAAAGCAAGGCCGGGCTGGATTGAGGCAATGCAGCATTATGGTACTTGTTATATACAGTTGGGGGAAAATAAAAAAGCATTAGAGGTGTTTAATCAAATTTTAACTATAGAACCATTAAATGCTGCAGCTCGTAATAATATTGGTCAAGTTTATGCAAAGCTAGGCAAACTGGATGAATCATTACGCTGGTACAGAAAAGCACTGGAAGTCGATCCTTCGTATATAAAATCAGCTGCTAATATCGAATATTTGCTTGAGCAAAGCGGTAAGCCAATTGAAGCGCTTGATGAAATAAAAGCACTGGTAGAACTTATTCCTACTAACGTTCCTTTACATCTTTTTTATGTAAAATCACTTCGTTTTAAAGGTAAAATAGATGAAGCTTTCGAAGAAATAAAGAAGCTAATGAAAAAAGATGGGAAGAACGTCTCGGTACTACAGGAATATGTGGTTATTTTGCTAGAGCTTAAGGATTACAAGCAGTTAAAATCGGTATTAAAGAACTTAATCAATCTTGATTCAGAAAATCCTGAGTGGTTTATCCAGTATGCAGATATTTGCATAAAAAATAATGAAGCAAGCCATGCTGAAGAAACAATAAAACATGGCTTAGAAAGATTTCCATTGAATAAACAGTTATTACTCAACTTAGCTCGTGCGTATAATGTACAGGGGAAATATGATGATGCTAAAAAGATATTATTAGCACTGTTAGCAAGAGATGAAAAATTTGCTGAAGCATGGTACGAACTTTCTGTTGCATATCAGAAGCTGGGACAAATTGATGACGCAGTTCAGGCTGCAGAAAAAGTTATGAGCCTGGTTGATACACTTGAGAATAGAGAAATAATAGATCGACTTAACAAATCGCTGTCAATGTATGAAAACGCTGTTTCATCATTTTCTGAAAGTATGAAGGAGCAATGGGAAAAGAACATCAACAAACTTAAAGAGCATCTCAATGCTCCGGTAGAAGATGCATCAGCAAAAGCAACTAAAGAATATGAAGAGCTCATGGCATTGCTCCGATCGGAATATATTCCTGTTGATGAATCTGATGAACTGCTGGTGCTTGATGAGCATGAAGAAGTATTTGAGACCGATGAGCCAATTATTCAAACAGAAGAAGAGGAAGAGGAAATACAGAGTTTTGAGGGGCAATTGCTCAATGGAATGGAGCGTGAACCAGAGTATCCTGCTGGTTCAAGAGGTACAGGAGCGGAAAGTAATTCTTCTGAAACAGGCATGAATAAAGATCAACGCAAGCCAGATGAAACACTGGATACTAAACAGCCCTATCAGGAACCATACAATCAGCGAGGGATGGAGAATCAAAATCAGCAGCCTTTCCCGCAACAAGCTCAACCAAGTATGGCACAACCACAGCCTCCTCTGTACCCGCAGTATCCGCAATTTCCACAGTATCCACAATATCCGCAGCAGGCACCGATTATTATTTCTGCCCCTCAACCGCAAATGAATGCACAATCACCTATTCCTGGTAGTACAGCAGCTCAGGAAAAACCGTATCAGCCTGATAGCAGTGGTGGAAATGAAAAAGGTGCTAGCAGTGAATCTTTGGAGCAGGGATTGCATCATGAACCTTATCCACCAGAACCAATCGATTTATCTCAACCGCAACCAGAACCACTGCTGGAAGATGATGCAGATCTTGAATTAATTCCAGAAGACCTTATGGATGTACCACTCGATGAAAGTAACTTACTTGATGAAGCAGAAGCAATTGAGGATGTTCCAGAATACACAGAAGATAACTTGCTACAATCTGAACTTGATGAAGATTTGGAAACAATTCCGGACTCACTGCAAGAAGCGCTCGAAATGCCTGATGTAGTCGAACCTGATGTGGAGGAACCGCTTCTGGAAGACAAAGAAGCATTAACAGATGGAGAACAGCTGCTTGAAACATCGGAAGATTTTCCAGAGTATATCGAAGAACAGGAACCTGTTGAAACCGAACCTGATTTTGAGGTAGAGCTTGGACCAGATGAGTTTGAACAACCTTCAGTTGATCGAGAAATCCCCGGAAGTGATGAAGTTAGTATCGAAGAAGTGCCGGAAGATTTTTTGCAGGAAGCAGAAGAATCACAAGAACTGCAAACGTTGCAAGAACCAACTACAGAAGAATCATCTGTTTCACCAACGTTCTCCAATGCGGGTGATGCACAAGAAAAAATGCCAGAATCAAACGTGCCAGAGCCGAAAAATACCAGACAAGCTCAAAAAGCTTCTTTTAGTATTATCAGTGATGAAGTAGAGCGCCTTTTTGTTTATTTAAAATCATTAACAGAATGTCTCCCGGAAGAAAAGAGGCATGTGTTACAAGAGAGCGGGGTAGCTCAAAAGTTAGATACCCTCATTCAAAATATCGATATATACAAAAAGGTAAACACTCAAGAAAAAACAGTTATTGAGGGCGTTGAAGTATCTAATCGGCTAGCAAAATTGATTGATCGGATGAGGGAGGAAAAAAATAGTGGCAAGTGATTTTTACCAGAATAAAATAAAAAATTACATTATGCAAATGCCAAGCCTACCGACAAGTGTAACCAAAGTAATAGAAGTCTGCAATAATCCAAAAACAAGTCCGGTAGACCTTGATAAAGTAATCTCATTGGATCCTGTCTTAATGGGTAGAGTAATTAAGCTCATTAATTCTGCATATTATGGCGTACAAAATAAAATTACTAATTTAGTACGTGCAATCATCATGCTGGGGCTCAATACTGTTAAAAATCTTGCGTTAAGTACCGCAGTACTCGATAAACTTTCTGATAAGAGCTCTTTTAAAGCACTCAATATGGAAGGGTTTTGGCGGCATTCCTTATGTACAGGTGTGGTAGCTAAACTGATTGCTAAAGAGAGAAAAATTGATAACAAACAGCTCGATGAATATTTTGCTGCAGGACTCTTGCACGATATTGGAAAAATTCCTCTCAATAACATTGTGAGTGATGATTTTATTAAAGCGATGGCTATAGCTGATAGTGAAAAAATTCCCTTGTACCTAGCTGAAAAGCGCACATTTGATATGGATCACACGGAT
>ERZ795051.740-NODE-740-length-47047-cov-6.726890_pt1 | contig 47047 bp, 36 predicted proteins | sample MGYA00375135_ERZ795051 | MGnify/ENA primary metagenome ERZ795051 (study PRJEB30180, sample SAMN05720222) | activated sludge metagenome | isolation source: Anaerobic digester | place: Japan | collected 2015-05-26 ... | reverse complement strand
CGAACCGACGTCGCCCTGGAGCAGGCGGTTCATGGGGCGCGGGGCGGCCATGTCGGCGGCGATCTCGGCGATAGCACGCTCCTGTGCGGCGGTGAGGTGGAAGGAGAAGCGGCGGCGGATGCGCGCGTCCACCTTCGGCGAGATGTCGAAGGCGATGCCCTCGACGCCGTGGCGAAGGGTGCGGCGACGAAGGGCCACGGCAGCCTCGAGGGTGAAGAACTCCTCGTAGGCGAGTCGGCGGCGGGCGAGGGCGGCGGCCTCGGGCCGCTCTGGGAAGTGGATTTGCTCGAGGGCGTCGGCGATCGGGAGCAGACGGTGCGACTGGCGGAAGGCCTCTGGAAAGATGTCGGGAGCCTCGGTGCGGAAGGCGTCGAGGGCCGCGCGCAACAGGCGGCGGAAGCGCTTCTGCCCGATCCCCGCCGTGGCGGGGTAGATGGGCACGAGGCGCTGGGCGTGAAGCGGCTCGTCGTCGCTCAGCAGCTCGAACTCGGGCGAGAGGAGCGAGAGGCGCTTGCCCATAGTGACCTTGCCCCAGAGCACGAGTTCGGTGCCTGGCTTGAGCTGCTTCTGAAGATAGGGCATGCCGAACCAGAGCGCGGCGATCTGCCCCGAGGCGTCCTCGATAAGGGCCGTGAGGACGCCGCCGCGGCCCCGCCACCAGGTGGTGCGCACCTCGCGCACGCGGCCCGCGACTGCCTCGTGCTGGCCGAGCTTCACCTGGGCGATGGGGGTGAGACGGGTGCGGTCCTGGTGAAGGCGCGGGAAGTGCCACAGGAGATCGCGCACGGTGGCGATGCCGAGCTTCGCGAGTCGTTCGGCGACGGCTGTTCCGACGCCCTTGACCACGGTGACGGGTTGGCTGAGAGGAGTCTGCATTCTGGGGCCGGAGTATACCCGCGGCACCGCGCGCGATCAAGCAGTCGCTCCTTGATTGGGGGTCCGGCGTGTGTTACGATCAAGCCAGGAGCAGGCGGACACCGCATCCCCGGGGCAAGGCATGCCTTCGCTCGCGTCGTCGCTCGACGTCTTGGCCGACCACATCTGGCTCGGGGTGGTCGCCGCGCTGCTGTTCGTGGCGGGTCTGGCCACGGCCGGCCCGGTGGTTCAGCGGGACCATCGTTGGCTGATGGCCCTGCCGCTGGCCGTGGTGCGGTTGGTGCTACGGCTGATTGGTCCGCAGTTTCGGGCGGTCCCTGCGTTTCTCGTGATTTTCGTCTTCAACTCGGTAGCGATCTGCCTTTACATGCTCTCGGGCGCGCTGATCGTGCTGCCGGGCGTGATGGCGTTTCTGACTGGGCTGAACATCGGGGTGGTGACGCTCAAGGCGGGCGAGATTCAGATGCCGGGCGGGCAGGGGTCACTGGGCGCCCTTGTGGCGGCGACGGAGGGCCGCGAGGTGCCGCGCTGGGCGGGTTTGTGCGGGCTGATGGTGCTGGCGCTGGAACTCCCGAGCTTCTGGGTTTCGGTGGGGATGGGCATCGGAATGGCGCGCAAGCTGAGCGCCGCGGGGGCGTACACGCTTGCGAACCTGAACGCTCTGGCCGCGGAGCGCCTTCACGCCTACTGGATGGTGGTGATTCCCGCGCTCTTTCTCTCCGCCTTGGCGGAGACGGCGGCGATTCGAGGGCACATGGGCGCGAGGACCGGCGGGGCGGGGCATCAGGGCGATGCCGATGGCTGAGGGCGGTGCCGCTGACGCCGCGCTTACTCCTCCACCAGCAAGAGGGTGGCGCCGCCCACGAGGTGCTCCGGCGCACCGAGGGCCTTGCCCTGCGGGCTGTCCTTGACCGAGGGCCAGCCGCCGACACTGGTCGCGCCGGCCAGTGTGATCTGGTAGAAGCCGCCCGTTGCGGCGACCTCGGTTCGCTGGTTGTCGCGCGTGATCTGGGTGGCCTTGGCCTTGGTGGCGGGGACCTTCATAGTGACGCTCTTGTCGGTGTCCGCGAAGGCCACGAGAACGCGCTTTCCCTCCGTGCTTCGGAACTCGAAGAGGTTGTAGCCGGCCTTCCAGGTCGGCTGGAACGCGGAGTTGCCGGCCAGGAAGTCCACACCCTGGGTGCCGTGATGCTGGCGGACGAATGTCGCAGTGGCCAGTTCCTTCGCCAGGACGTCGCGGTAGGTGGTGAGGGCGGGCTTCGGGTCGCCGAGCATGCCCTTGTAGAGGCCGTGGCCGTTCGAGTTGTCGAGCTGGAAGTGGAAGAGCCTCTCGACGCCGGCCATCTTGGCCCAGGCGAATGACTGGAGAAGATAGTCGCCGTACTCGGCGGAGGAGAGCGCGAATGCGTCTCCGGGCTTCACATCTCGCGTGTCGGTGGCGCCGCACTCGGTGATCCAGATTGGCTTCACCTCGCCCAGGTAGTCCTGCATCAGCTTCCTGTCAATCGCCACGTAGTCGTAGGCATCGCTGGCGCGGCTGTAGGTGTGCTGGCTCATGATGTCGAAGTAGTAGCCGTGCCGTTTCGCCTCGGGGTCCTTGACGCACTCCTTGAGGTATTCCTCGAGGAAACACTCCTTGGGTGGCCAGGGGGTCGGGGCTTTGAGCCGGTGGGCGGCCAGGTACCCCTCGGCGGTGCCGTAGCAGAGGCCCGCGAAGAGCACCTTGCAGTCGGGGTCGGCCTTCTTTGCAGCCAGGTAGCAGACGCGCTGGTACTTGAAGAACTCCTTTCCGCCCAGCTTCCAGAAGTGGTGGCCGGGCAGGTCGGGCTCGTTCCAGCTTTCCCAGTGGCGGGCGACGTCCTTGTAGCGACGGACTGTCTCGTAGACGTAGTGGCCGTAGAGATTGCGGGGGTCGTTGACGGGGCGGACATCAATGCCCGCCTGCGGGCCGTTGATAGGCGAGGCGGCGTCTTTGGGCGGGGGGTTGGGGCCTCGCGTCGCCTCGTCCTCGGCCCAGGGGATGCCGTAGCCGAGGAGCATCAGGTACTCCATTTCGGGATGCTTCGCGCGGAGGGCTCGCAGACGCTCCAGGGCCGACCAGTCCCACAAGTCAGGGTCGTTGCCCGGGCGGCGGCGGATCGAAGGGAAGGTGAAGTCGAGGCGGCACATGCGCGCGCCCGCGTCAACCATCTTCGCCGGGTAGTCGGGGTTTGTGAGGAACTGGCCGTTGCTGCACATGGCTAGCGAATGCTGCGGCGGAGCCTCGGCCGCGGCCAGGGCGAGACTCCCCAGCCCGAGCAACGCCGTGAAGAGTCCTTGTCGCCTTCCGGAGGAGATCACGCTAAGACATCCTTTCTGGATTCTGCCAATGGGGACTTTGGATCATTCTTCAACCGGGCGCGATCAGGCGCACGGTGGGGAAGTAGGTGCAGTAGCGTCTGCGTCTCGGGTGATAGGGGGCATTCCGGCCACGGCTGCGCGGGCTCCGATGAAGAAGTCGGGCAGAGGCGAGCGGCGCCACACCGCCATGCCGTGTATACTGGCGGAAACACTTACCTGCAAGAAAGGCCGCCTTCCAGGGGAGCGGCAGCCGTTCAAAGAGGGCCGGGGGCGGTGCCGTATCCACATCGTCAATGCGCTCGAAGCGAATAGACGCCTCTGCATAGATGATGGGATTGATGGCCAAGGTGGACTCCTCTGCCTGGCGCTCCAACGTGCCACTCGACCGGGCGAACCATTGCGCATCCCCGCTCACCACGTCGAGCAGCACGTTCGAATCCACCAGGATGCGGCTCATTCCTCACCTCGCGTGAGGGTCATGATCTCGTCGGTCGTCATCCGCACCGTGCCACGGCTGCGCAGGGTCTCGACCACCCGACGCCCGCGGCGCCGCGAGGCAGCCTTTCGCAGGTACACCCGTTGGCCCGACAGGACGAACTCGACTTCGGTATCCGGGAGAAGCCCCGTTCTCTCGCGGATGTGGATGGGAATGGTGACTTGCCCCTTTGCCGTAATCCTCATCGGCCTTCTCCTCTAAAGCAGGGCGAGTATCACCTCTCTTACTCATACCGCTTCCCTAGAGCCCTGTCAACCTGGGCGGCAAGTGCGAACCTGGAAAGCCGGTGACTGTGTGGTACAGGAGCCCCCGACTGTTGAGGACGTTGTGGGCAGCGCGTCCCCGTGCCGCGAACTGCGGGACGGGGTTTAGCCAAGCGAAGTCGAGGGCACGTCCCGCTGACGATCACAGCCGAGGGCGGCTGTGCCACACAGAGCCCGGTGTGCGGCAACGTGCTAGCCAGGGTCCGTGCCCCCAGAGGCGGGAAGGGCGTCTCAATTCTCCAGTGTGACCGCGGCCAGCAACGGTGCGGCGGGGGTGCCGAGGTCACGGAAGATGATCTTCTCGACGACAACGGGGCGGAGGGCGACGCCCAGGACGTTGAGGTGCCACGGGTCGCCCCGGAGGCCGCAGTGCGCGTCGGTCGCCACGGGGGCGAGCACCCAGTCGTCGCAGGTGCGGCCGCTGATCAGGGGCACGGCTTGCGTCTGGCCGTCGGCGTACTGGATGACGTATTCGGCCACGGCGCCCCACTCGCCCGCGCCCTCGTCGTCGGGCAACCAGCCGGTGACGTTGCCGAGGAAGAACAGCCGCTTGCCCTGGGCCTTCACTGGAATCTCCACCTCAGTCGGCCACTTGATGTCCTTAGGCGCCTGCGGGCTGTGGAGGACGACGAGGCCCTTGCCGCCGTTCTTCGCGGGGTCAATGATGTTGAAGGGCACACCGCCGGCAACCTGAGCGCCAGCGCGCAGACCGGTGAAGAGGAACTTGCCCGGCCTCGGCACGCCGAACGGGGCGGTGAAGGGGTCGGTGTTGGCGAGCTTCGACAGGTCGAGCATGTGGCACTGATCGGCCTTCAACTCGATTGGGAGCGGAAGCTTGACGAGGCCGGGGACTGGCTTGGCCTGCGGCTTCATCTCCTGGTAGAGCTTTACGACGGTCGGGAAGTCCCAGTGCTTCGACTGGTCGGCGCGGGCAACGAGCTCAACGGCCTCTATCTTGTTGAGCAGTGGCCGCGACTTGGGGAGGTGCAGGGTGACCCGCTTCGGTGGGTTGCGTTTGGGTGGGTCGAGTGACAGCTCCACGCCAGCCGCCTTGCCCGCGATGGTGAAGCCGATGGGGCCGAAGTGGGTGGGGGCGCGCTCGACGCGAATCTCCTGCCCATCGCCCAGCCACCAGTCGGGCACAGCGAGCAGCAGGTGCAGTTCGTCGCCCCGCTCGTGAAGGAGCATGTGGCGGAGCATCAGGGCGTAGTTGGCCGCGCCCGTCACGTGCGGAATCGTCTCGCTCCAGGCGTAGCGGCGTTTGTAGAAGATGCCCTCCGGGAAGGCGTGGGTGGCGGTCGAGTGTAGCAGTTGCCAGTAGAGCTCCTCGACGACCTTCTCGTGTTCGCCGCGGACGAGCGAGGCCATGGTGGTGTAGGCGGACATGTAGGGATGGATGACGGGCGCCCCGCCAGGCGACCAGCGGATCGTGCCCTCGACGAAGCCGCCGCCGAAGTCCTCACGCACGTGCTTCATCAGGGCGACGACGCGCGGGTCGTCGCGGTCGAAAACCTCGGTCGGCCAGAGGGTCTCGGTGTTGCCCCAGTGGGTGCCGGCCTTCTCCCAACTGGGCGGAAAGTGGGGGAGGCCGGCGCGCGTGTGCGCGGCGTCAATCGCCTCGCGGTAAAGCTTGGCCTCTGCAAGGAGCTCATCAGCCTCGGCGGCCTTGCCGAGGATGCGGGCGTCATCGGCGGTGCACAGCAGTCCGCGAAGATTCCAGAAGTCGTAGCCTGGGATGTGGTGCTTGCCGTCCCACAGGTTCTCGCCATCGGCGGGCGCGGCGGGGAGCAGGCCGGCGAACGGCGAATCGGGCGACGCCTGGCGACGGGCCTTCATCATCCAGTCCACGGCCTTGCGCATCTGGGGATACGCTTTTTCAAGCCACTCGCGGTCGCCCGTGATCTTGTGGTACTGCCAGATGGCCCAGAGCGCCTGGCCGTTGGCATCGAACTGGTTGGCCTGGGATTCGAAGCGGCCGTCGGGGCGCTGCTTCTTGAGGTAGACGGCGACGGCTTTGGCGGCGGCGTCGGCTAGGCCGGCCTCTTCAAGCTCCATGAGCTGGTAGGCGCCGTCGCGGATGTAGAACTCGTCGTAGAAGCCCTCGCCGCCGTGGAGTTCGCCGTGGTCGTTGGCGATGAGCTGGCACACGTGGGCGGCGAGCAGCGCCTCGGTGGCCTTTCTGCACGGCACGGTGATGCGGGCGGCCTTGAGGATGAGGCCGCGCCACCATTCCACCGTGCGGTCGAGCCACAGCTTGGCGACCTCCTTGTCGAAGGCCGGAGAGTCGGGCACAGGGGCGAATGGGATGCGGAGGACAGCTTCGGCGGTCTGGCCTGGGGCCAGGGGCCAGGTGAAGGAGTGGGGCGCCCGTTCATCAATCTTCAGTTTCGCCTCGGCCTGGGCCGGGCCTGTGTTGGTGGCCTTGACCTGAATCCAGTTGAGGAAATTCTCCCCCTCGGTCGGCCAGTCGTATGCCTTCTGCCAGTCTTTGACGGAGGGGAGGGGCGTGGCCCAGAGGGTGAAGTCGTAGCGCACATCGCCGTCGCGGGCGGTCAGCAGGATGATGGGCAGCCAGCCGTCTAGCAGCGTCTTCGTCTGTTCGCGGCTCAGGGGCGTGAGGTCGCGGCCGAAGCGAATTGTGACCTTCGCCTTGTTCGCCAGGAGCAGCTCGTTGGCGGGCGTGATGCGGGTGCCGTCGCGGTAGTCCTTCAGGCCGATCACGTTCCAGGAGTTGACGAAGTAGTCGAAGGGTTCTTCCGCGCCCGGTGCGAGCGCGTGCGAGAGACCGCAGGCGACGACGAGCAGGCAGCGCATGGCAGTCCTCCGATGGCGTTGCAGAGGGAAGCCCCGCCGGGGATTATAGGGATCGGGCGGCGCGGAGGCAAGCGGGCGGCACCCGTGCCCGCCGGCGGGACGGATCGGAGATTGACAACGGCGGCTCGGAGGAGTATCGTGCTGTCAGTGCCCCGCAGCGCGAGCCGCCGCGCGGGCCTCGATGGTACTTGCAGGAGCAGGCTATGGCGGATGAACCGTTGATCGCGGTGTTCGTGGACTTCGAGAACCTGGCCATCGGTGTGCGCGACATGAACAAGGGGCCGTTCCAGATCGAGCTGGTGCTCCGGCGCCTGCTCGAGAAGGGCCGCATTGTGTTCAAGCGCGCCTACTGCGACTGGAAGAACTACCGCGACGCGGTGCCCGAGCTCCACCGCCACGGCATCGAGATGGTTGACATCCCCGGCAGCAAGGCCAGCGGGAAGAACAGCGCCGACATCCGCATGGTGACCGATGCCATCGACCTGTGTTACTCGAAGAACCACATTGATACGTTCGCCCTGCTGTCGGGCGACAGCGACTTCTCGCCGCTGGCGAGCAAGCTCAAGGAGAACAACAAGCGGGTGATCGGCTGCGGCGTGAAGAACTCGACGAGCGACCTCCTGATGGAGAGCTGCGACGAGTTCATTCTCTATGACGATCTGGTCCGCGCCGCCCGCAAGGCCCAGCAGCCGCGGCGCGCCCAACACCGCGCCGAGCCCAAGAAGCAGGAGGCATTCGACCGCGTCATCGAGATCGTGGGCTCCCTCGCCCTCGACCACGACGTGGTGTGGGGCTCGATGGTCAAGCAGGCCATCAAGCGCGTCTACCCTGGCTTCAACGAGAACTACCACGGCTACAGCTCGTTCACCAAGCTCCTCGAGGACATGAAGAAAGAGGGCCTCCTTGAGTTGCGCGAGGAGCGGCCGGGCAACTACTCGGTGCGGCTCGTCAGCGAGGGCTCGTGAGCCCGCGGGCGAGCGCCGGTAGACACCGCTGCGGATTGTAGTATACTGGAGTGGTGCAACGCACATCCCCCTGAAAGGAGGTGCCCGAAATGGCAAGAGTGAGGAAGAACAGGCCCGCGACGTCGAAGGTCGAACGCCGCCAGTTCCTGGGGCTGGCCGCGACGACGGGGGCCGGGCTGCTCGTGCTGCGCAGCGGCGCGCTCGGCGCCGACGCCCCGAGCAACAAGCTGAACATCGCCTTCATCGGCACGTGGGGCCGCGCCGCGGCGCACTTCGGCGCCGTCTCCAGCGAGAACGTGGTCGCCCTGTGCGACGTGGATGAGACGCATCTCGAAGGCGCCGCCAAAAAGTGGCCCAACGCGAAAACCTATGTGGATTGGCGGAAGTGCCTCGACCAGAAGGACATCAACGCCGTCATCTGCTCGACGACCGACCACACCCACGCCTTTGTGTCGAACTGGGCGCTGAACCGCGACATGCACGTCTACTGCGAGAAGCCGCTCGCCAACAGCGTGGAGGAGGCCCGCGTCGTGCGCGCCAACTGGCTCAAGCGCCGCGACAAGGTGGCCACCCAGGTGGGCACGCAGCGCCACGAGATTGACAACTTCAACCGCGTGGCCGAGCTGATCCGCGACGGGGCGATCGGCGAGCTCTCCCAGGCCCACGCCTGGGGCAATCGCCAGATTCGCCGCAAGGGCTATCCGCCCGCCGAGGGCGAGCCGCCCAAGCACCTCCACTACGACCTCTGGATCGGCCCCTCGCCCTTCCACCCCTACAACCCCGAATACTTCCGCGGCGGCCCGGGAGCCAACTGCCTGTCGTGGAACATGTACTGGGACTTCGGCAGCGGGCAGATCGGCGACATGGGCAGCCACACGATGGACCTGGTGTGGAACGCCGTTGACCCCACGCTGCCGACGACGGCTCAGGCCGAATCGTACCCCTTCGGCTCGCAGCAGGCGGGCAACGAGAAGGGCAAGCCCGCCGAGCCCATCCCGCCGCACCCCGAGGTCACGCCCGTCGAGCTCCACAGCCAGTTCGACATGCCGGCCAACTCCTGGCGGCCCGCCATCAAGGTGCACTGGTGGCAGGGCGGCATGATGCCGCGCTCGCCCCGGGGCTACATTGACCTCAACCGCATTGACCACGGCGCCATGTTCAAGGGCAAGAACGGCTTCCTCATCTGCGACTTCGGCTCGCGCATCCTGGTGCCCTTCGGCGACGGCGACGACATGACCTACTACAAGCCGCGCACGAAGGAGCAGCTCCAGCCGCGCGTCAACGGCTTCCAGCGCGAGTGGATCGAGGCCTGCAAGGACCCCGCCCACAAGAAGACGCACTGCGACTTCGACTACAGCGGCACGATGATCGAGACGATGCTGCTCGGCCTCGTGGCCTACCGCGCCGGCAAGAAGATCGCCTACGACCCCGAAAAGGGCGTCGTCACCGACAACGACGAGGCCAACGGCTTCCTCAAGCGCAAGTACCGCGAGGGCTGGACCCTCAACGGCTGAGCGGGGAAGGGCGGTGTCGGGTGTCTGGTGTTGAGTGTTCGGGTACGGACAGGAACGGCCCTCATCCAAGGCGCCCGGCCCACCGGCTGGGCGCTTTGGCATGTCGTGGTGGAGCGGCCCCCCAACACCTACCACCTACCACCTAACACGAGACGCCGCTCTTCTCAGTAATCCATCGGCAGGCCGGCGAGCTGGGCGGCGGTGAAGACGGGGCCTTCCTTGCACACGTAGATGGGGCCGACGTTGCATCGGCCGCACTTGCCGAGGCCGCACTTCATGCGGTTCTCGAGCGTGGTGTAGACCTGTTCGAGACCGAAGCCGAGCTGCTTGAGGCTGGCGAGGGTGAACTTGATCATGATGGGCGGGCCGCAGAGCACCACCACCGCGTTGTCGGTGGGCGGTTTGACCTGCTCGACGATGGTGGGCACGAAGCCCACGCGGCCCTTCCAGTCGGGCGTCTCACCGCCCGGGTCCACCGTCTGCACGAGCTGCACGTCGGTGCGGGCTTCCCATTCGGCCAGCTCGTGCTTGTAAACGAGGTCGGCCACGGTGCGGGCGCCGTAGATGATCATCACGTCATCGTAGCGCTCGCGCTGGTCGAGACAGGTCCAGATGACGCTGCGCACGGGGGGCAAGGCGATGCCGCCCGCGATGAAGATCAGCTTCTTGCCCTGCCAGGCGTCCACGGGGAACGTGTTGCCGTAGGGCCCGCGGAAGCCGATGGTGTCGCCCACCTCGCAGCGCGCCAGGGCGCGGGTCACGCGCCCTGTCTCACGGAAGGTGCACTCGATGTAGCCTTTGCGCGTGTGGGGCGAGGCCACGCAGAACGTGCTCTCGCCTGCCCCGAAGAGCGAGTATTCGCCGAACTGCCCCGTGCGGAAGCTGAAGCGCTCGGCATCGGCGGGGTCCTGGAACTCGAGGCGGAATGTCCGCACCAGCGGCGCCTCGTCGCGGATGGCCGCGATGCGCATCAGCATGGGCTTGTAGATGTTCGGCGACGCGGCGGCGGAGGCGGCCTCAACGGTGTCGGCGGTACTCGTGGACAACTGGCTTCTCCGTGCGAAACAGCGGCGACTTGGCAGACGACCAAACGCAACAATTATAGGCCAAGGCCGCCGCGCGATCAACCGCAGGAGCGCTGCGAAGCCGCCGTCAACCGACAGAACCGCAGAGGTCTGAGGCGTCAGCGCGCCGGCCGGATCGCGATCTCGAGTTCGCCCGTCGAAATCCGCGTGTTGGGGGCGGGGGGCAGCTCCAGCTTCGCCGCGAACGCCTGCGGATAGGCCAGGTAGTAGAGGCGGGCGACGAGCGTCACCTTGCCCTGCGCGTCCTGCGGCACGCGCCACGTGTAGCGCTCGGTGCGCACCTTCGCCGGGTCGAGGCGGTTGTCGAAGACCTTGCGGGCGGCCTCCACCATGGACTGTGTCTGGTTCCCCGCGGCGTCCACGAAGACCGCTCGGTACACCCGTTTGCCCTGGGGGAAATCCCGGCCGAGTGCCTCGCGGTCGGCGGGGAGAGCGCCGCCGACGTCGTAGCCCGCGGCATCGGGGGCGCTGGGGGCGGGAATGCCGATGCGTCGGTCGCCCACGCGGGCCTCCAGGTCCAGCCACACGGTGCGCAGCTCGATACTGCCCGACGGCATGCGATGGCCGGTGCGCTCGTTGTCTACCTCGACCGTGATGGCGAGTTCGTCGCCCGGGGCGGCCTCGGCCCTGTCGGTGCGGAGGCGAAGCGGGATGGCGTTGTCGAGCTGCGTCTGCGTGCGGGCGCCGGGGAAGCGGTGCGAGTAGAGCTTGCTCCGTTCGGGGGCCGTGCCCAGGGTCATCTCGGCGGCCTTGCCTGACTCGTATTGCGCCTTGTGGTCGATCAGGTAGCCCTTCGCGTTCATATGGCAGTCCTGGCACTGGATGCCGCTGGCCGCGTAGGGGCTGGCTTTCCACTCGGTGTAAGTGGGCTTCACGCGCACGCCGAGCGTGTTCACGGACTCGTGGCACACGGCGCAGAACTCGCTCGTGGTCTGGAACTCCAGGTACACGTGGTGCCAGGAGCTCGAGTGGCGGAACGGCCCGTACTTCTCCTCGCCCGGCGAGGCGATGAAGTTGCCGTTCTCGGGCGCGGCGCCGCGAAAACCGCTGATGCGGTGGCACAGGTCGCACGTGACGCCCGACATCTGCGGGTCCACGTGCTTGCCGATGATCACGTGGCCCGGATTCATCTGGTGCGCCACGGGCATGTGGCACGCGGCGCACGACTGCGCCTCCTGGACGAACCGCGGGCCCTCCAGCTTCATCGGCAACACCTCGCGGAAGTACTGGGCCTGGAACACGGGGTTCGTGTACGACTGGGCGTGCATGGAGAGCGCCTGTTGCTCGTGGACGTGGATGTGGCAATCCTTGCACGCCTCGGAGGGCGCGTAGGCCATCACGCGCGTCTTCTGCTTCGGGGGCAGCACGCGCGCCGCGGGCTGGGGCGGCGCGGGCGGCCGGCTTGGCGGAGCGATCTCCGTGCACCCCGACGCCACGGCTAGAACCAGCAGCACTGTCAGCGGCCTCATGGGTTCTCCTTGGCATGGCCAGGACGCGTTCCCCGGCCCCGTGCCATTGTAGCCGCCCGTGCGGGGAAATGAAAGGCAAAGTCTCCCCGAGTGCGCGACGCTGGGGAGGCGCGATGCGCGGGCCGAAACGCCCGTCCGCGCCCAGCAGTGTGAGAGTCTTTGGAGGATGGGTCTGGGGAGGAACCTTCCTGCTAGAAAGGTTCCTCCCCGGCTCAGTTCAGTTGTCCGGGCGGCTACAGGGTGGCGATTTCGGTGAGTTGGGCGAGGATGTTCATGTTGACGGGACAGTGGCGGATGCAGCGGCCGCAGCCGACGCACGAGCGGTGGTTGAATTTCTGGACGTAGTAGTTGAACTTGTGCTCGATGCGCTGACGCCAGCGGGCGGCCTGGTCGGGGCGCGGGTTGTGGCCGGAGGCGTGGAGGGTGAAAAGGGCGAACTGGCAGGCGTCCCAGTTCTTGCGGCGGGCGCCGCGGCGGTAGGTGCCCTCGTCTACGATGTCGAAGCAGTGGCAGGTGGGGCACAGGAAGGTGCAGCAGCCGCAGCCCCAGCACTTGTAGGAGTAGGGGGCCCAGCGGGGGTTCTCGAAGTTGGCCTTGAGCCAGGCGGTGATGCGGTCGAGGTCGAGGCGAGGGGGCAGGGCGTCGAAGGCGGGCTTGCAGGGGGCCTGCTTGTCGGCGGTGCCGTCCCTGAAGGCGTCGGGGGCGAGGGCGGCGATGGCTTCGCCCTTGGGGGTGAGGATTTCGGCGAGGAGGCGCTTGTCGTCGAGCGGGGTGAGGAGGAGATCGGCGCCGTCGGTGGCGTTGGGGGCGGAGCCGAGGGCGGTGCAGAAGCAGGCCTCGTCGGCGCGGGTGCAGGCGATGGCGATGACGGTGGTGGCGGCGCGGCGGAGGTTCCAGAAGGGGTCGCAGTAGTCCCAGTTGTAGAGGGGGTCCATGACGAGGAGGCTGCGGGCGTCGCAGGGGCGGCAGCCGAAGAGGACGGTGGGAGGGTACTGGGTCTGGGGGTCAGCGACCTGGGCGCCCGCGTCGGCGCGGGCGTAGGTGAGGATGGGTTCGGAGCGGGGGAAGAGGAACTCCTTGATGGAGTTGCGAGGGTTGATGTAGTCGGTGCGTGGGACGATGTCGGAGGTGGCGGCGATTTCGCGGAAGTGGACGCGGTCGTCCTCGCGCGCGGGTGCCACGAGGCGGGCGCGGGCGCGAATGGCGTCGAGGAGGGCCGGGAGACGGGTGGCGTCGAGTATCTTGTTCATAGGATGAAGTCTTCGGAGTCCTCACACTTGTAGGTGGCGAAGGGCTGATACTCCTCGGTGTTGTAGCCTGCGAGGTAGCCGAAGTGGGCTTTGACCTGGCGGGCGAGGAAGCGGTTGAGGAGCATGAGGGGGATGTTGACGGGGCACGAGCGCTCGCATTCGCCGCAGTTGATGCAGCGGCCTGCGAGGTGGAAGGCGCGGGCGATGTTCCAGGCCATGTTGCCCTGAGGGTGGGACGAGGTGTCAATCCACTGGGGTTGGTTGAGGGTGGCGATGCATTGGTCGCAGTAGCACATGGGGCAGGCCTGACGGCAGGCGTGGCAGCGGATGCACTTGTCGAGTTGCTGGCGCCAGAAGGCCCAGCGCTCGGCGGGGGGCTTGGCCTCGAGGGCCTCGACGGCGGCGAGCTGGTCGGGCGTGAGGTCGCGGCTCTGGAAGCTCTCGCGAAGGTGCTTCTGGAGGTCCTCGAGGGTGGTCTGGGGGAGGACCTCGCAGGGGGAGGCGGGGTCGCCGGGGCGGTCTATGCGGACGCCGATGACGCGGACGGCGTCGGCTTTGACCTGCTCCTCCTGGATGAGGACGACGACGGCGCGGATGTCGGGTTCTTTGGCCACGACGGCGATGCGCTGGAAGCGGGCGCGAAGGTCCTTGCGCGTCAGCCAGTTGGCCAGGTTGTTGACGCAGAAGGGGTTGAGGACGAGCTGGCCGACGTCCTCCGCCCGCGTGATGAAGACGGGGGTGGTCTTCTGGGGGTTGGTGCCTGCGCCGTGGCCAATCACCAGGTGGGCCTCGCCGCTTTCCAGCAGCGAGCGGGCGCGCGCCTGCAATGTCTCGGACGGTGTGCTCATGGCTTGCTCTGGTTTGCTCCGATGGCTTGAGTCATAGCTCGGTCGTACTCAGTTTCGTGGCCTGGGCCTCGCGTCGGCGACGGGAGGTGTCTGGGGCGGCGGCGACGGCCGGCCTACTTCCAGAACTGCCACCATTTCGGCTCCTCTTCGTCGGGGGCGTCCTCGTCGTCCTCGCTGTCCTCGTCGCCCTCGCCCTCATCGGTGTCGCTTTCGCCCTCGTCGTCCTCGCCCTCTTCATCGTCGTCGTCGCCTGGCTCGTCGCCATCCTGAGGCGAGACCTCGGCGGGTTGGTCCTGGGCAGGCGGAGGCGCGGGCGGCGGTTCCTTGCGCTCTGGCTTGGCCGGCGGCTCGGGCTTGGCCGCTGCCTCTCTTGTGGGGGCTGGCTCCTCGGGCTCCGGGGACTTCGCCTCCGGTTCTTCTTCCTCTTCCTCCTCGGGTTCGCCGAAGATGGCGTCGAGCTGGTCGAGCACGTGTTCCGGCGAGCTCTCGCGGATGAAGGCGAGCAGTTGCTCGTAGCCCTGGATGCACGAGCGGAAGCTCACACGGGCGCCGTCGCTGCCGATGAAGATGAGCTTGTGGCCCAGGGGGCGCCATCGGTAGATCACCTTCTGGATGTGCACCCAACTGATCCGCTGGACGCCCTGGCCGAAGACCGTGGCCTTGAGCGATACGGGCGAGATCACGACCTTCGACAGCCAGGCGCGCAGCGAGATCCAGATGGTGAGCAAGAGGAAGAAGGCCACGACGCCGATCACGATCCAGGCGCGGGGGCCTTCGGTTCTCACGAAGTCGCGCACCTGGCCGAAGAACACGGCGACCGCGATGCCGGCGGCAACCACCGTCACCCACAGGAAGCGCTCGTAGAGCGGGTAGCGGAACACCCGGTCCGGCGCCGGCCTCTCGGTGTCGAAGATGTCAATCGGCACGCGTTGCCCCTACAACCGGATCGCTCCTCAGCACGGCCCGCGCGAGGCTTCGGCCAGCTCGCGGTAGCCGGTGAACGGGCCCACCTTGCGCAGCTTGGCGGTCAGGTCGTTGATCAGCTCGGCCCACTTGGCGCCCTCGGCGGCCGAGACCCACGAGAACTGGAGGCGCTCGTCCTCCACGCCCATGAAGTGCAGCAGGTCGCGGAAGATGGTCCATCGCCGCCGCGCGTAGTAGTTGCCCTCGGCATAGTGGCAGTCGCCCGGGTGGCATCCGCTGACCAGCACTCCGTCGGCCCCGCGCTCGAACGCCTTGATGACGAAGTTGGGGTCCACGCGGCCGCTGCACGGCACGCGGATCACGCGCACGTTCGAGGCGTACTTCAGGCGGCTCGTGCCCGCCAGGTCGGCGCCGGCGTAGGTGCACCAGTTGCAGACGAAGGCCACGATCCGCGGCTCGAACTCCTTCTCGGTGGTAGGCATGGCAGTGCTGGGTCGGCTTCCTTTCGCGCGTTGTCCTCGGGGGCGTCACTGGGCCGCCCCCGAGGGTTCCGAGATGGTTTCCTACTCCTCGCCCAACGCATTCACGACAGCGTAGAGTTGCTCGTCGTTGAAGCCCTTGAGGGTCACGGCGTGGGCGCGGCAGGCGGCGGCGCACAGGCCGCAGCCGCCGCAGAGGCCCTCGTTGACCCGGGCGACGGTCTTGAGGAGGTTGCCCTTGCGGTCGCGAATCTCCTCGCGTTCGATGGCCCCGTAGGGGCAGATGCGCTCGCAGAAGAAGCAGCCGAAGCAGATGGAGTAGACGGGCGGCGCGGTGCGGTGCACGCTGGCCACGATGGGCTCGCGCTCGAGTTCGTTGGCGTTCAGCAGGGCGCCCACCTTGCTGGCGGCCGCGGAGGCCTGGGCCACGCTCTCGGGAATGTCCTTGGGCCCCTGGCAGGCGCCCGCGAAGAACACGCCGGCCGTCTGCGCCTCTACGGGGCGCAGCTTGGGGTGCGCCTCGGAGAAGAAGCGGTCCTTGTCGAACGCCACGTGGAGCTTCTGGGCCATGGCCTCGGCATCGGGCTGGGCGATCATGGCCGTGCCCAGCACCACGAGGTCCACCTCCACCTCCACCTGGGCGTTCGACAGGGTGTCGGCGCCCTGCACCACGAGCTTGTCGCCGCGCGGGTAGATGCGCGAGACGCGCCCGCGGAAGTAGCACAGGTCGTCTTCCTCGACGGCGCGGCGGGTGAACTCGTCATACGTCTTGCCGCCGGCCCGGATGTCCATGTAGAAGTTGTAGGCCTGGCCGTCATGCACCTTGTGCTTGTAGAGCATGGCGTGCTTGGCCAGGTACATGCAGCAGATTTTCGAGCAGTAGGTGAAGCCCTTCTCGTTGTCGCGCGAGCCGACGCAGGAGAGGAAGGCGACGGACTTGGCTTCCCTGCCGTCGGAGGGGCGGCGCACCTTGCCGCCGGTGGGGCCGCTGGCGCTCAGCAGGCGCTCGAACTGGAGGCCGTCCAGGATGTCGGGGTGGGTGCCGTAGCCGTATTCGCCGTAGCCGATGTAGGGGTAGTCGGCGGCGGCCTTGGCCACGCTCCACACCTGATAGCCGGTGGCCACCACGATGGCGCCGACCTTTTCCTTGACCAGTTCTTCCTTCTGTTCGTAGTCCACGGCCTTGGTGGGGCACACCTTGGCGCAGACGCCGCACTTGCCCTTCTGGAACCAGAGGCAGTTGGCGCGGTCAATCACCGGCTTGTTGGGCACGGCCTGGGGGCAGGGCGTGTAGATGGCGGTGCGGTAGCCGAGGCGCTTCTTGGGGTTCTCGGGGTCGGGCACGGTGATGCCGGCGTTGAATTCGCTGGGGATGGTGCGCGAGGGGCACTTCTGCCAGCAGGTGCCGCAGCCCGTGCACTTGGCGAGGTCCACGCTCCGCGGCTTCATGCGGATCGTGATCTCGAAGTTCCCGATGTAGCCGTCCACCGCATCCACTTCGCTCCAGGTGTAGAGCTTGATCTTCTTGTGGCGGGCCACCTCGACCATGCGGGGGGTGAGGATGCACTGCGAGCAGTCGAGGGTGGGGAAGGTCTCGGAGAGCTGGAGCATGTGGCCGCCCACGCTGGGCTCGCGCTCGACGAGCACGACCTCGTGGCCCATGTTGGCGATGTCGAGGGCCGCCTGGATGCCGGCGATGCCGGCGCCGATGACGAGGGCGCGCTTGGTGATGGGGACGTGGATGGGTTTGAGCTTCTCGTTGTTCTTGACTTTTTCGACCATCAGGCGGATCAGCTCGATGGCCTTCTGGGTGGCCTCGGCCTTGTCGGGGTGCACCCAGGAGCAGTGCTCGCGGATGTTGGCCATCTCGCACAGGAAGGGGTTGAGGCCCTTCTCGGCCACGGCGTTACGGAAGGTGGGCTCGTGCATCCGCGGCGAGCAGGCGGCCACGACCACGCCGGTGAGCTTGTGGTCCTCGATGGCCTTCTTGATCAGGTTCTGGCCGGGGTCCGAGCACATGTACTTGTAGTCGGTCGAGAACACCACGCCGGGGTGCGTCTTGAGCGCCTCGGCGGCGGCCTCGCAGTTGACCACGCTGCCGATGTTCTCGCCGCAGTGACAGATGAACACGCCGATACGCGACAAGTGCGGTCTCTCCTGTCCCCTTCTTCCGGGACGCGTGGGACGTGTCAGACTCGTCGGACGGTCGGCTTCGCGGTGCGACGGGTCTTGCGAGTCTCAGGCGTCCCGTGTTTGTCTCGTTCCACTAGGCCACGGCGCCTTGGGGGGCCTCGGCTGCCGCCGGCGGCTCGCCGCGCAGGCGGGCGACGAGGTCCGTGGTGTCCACAAAATGCGTGCTCAGGCCGAGGGCCTTGGGCTCGAGGCCGAGGGCCAGGCCCACCACCTGGGCGAGGTACAGCACGGGCATGTGCAGGTCTTCGCCGAGGCCCGCGTCGGCCGCGGCCTCGGTCTGGCGCATGTCGAGGTTAGCCTGGCACATGGGGCAGGCGACCACGAAGGCCTCGGCCCCGGCCAGGCGCGCGGCCTTGAGGATGCGGCCGGTGAGACGCGCGACGACCGTGGGGCGGCTCATCGTGAACCCTGCGCCGCAGCACTCGGTCTTGTGCGTCCACTCCACGGGCGCCAGGCCCAGCGTGCGGCACACCTCGTCCATGGCCACCGGCTGCTCGGTGTCGTCGTAGGTCATCACGTCGGGCGGGCGCGTGTGGAGGCAGCCGTAGTAGCAGGCGACTTTGAGATCGGGCAGCTTGCCCGCCAGGCGCTCCCGGAACTGGGCGAGGTTGCGGTGGAGCAACTCGACGAGGGTGATCGGGCGCACGGAGCAGCGGTAGGCCATCTCGGCGGCCTCCTGGGCCGCGGCGAGGAGGTCGGTGTGCTCCTTCACCTCGTGCTGCGCGAGGCTCAGCTCCTTGGTGCACAGGGGGCAGGGGGCGAGAATCTCCTTGAGCCCGGCGGCCTCGGCGAGCGCGAGGTTGCGCACGTTGAGGGCGCGGGTGAGGATGGAGTTGGTCATGTGCCCGGCGGAGGCCCCGCAGCAGTTCCAGTCGGGCACCTCCTTGAGCTCGAAGCCGAGGGCGCCGAGCGTGGCCTCGATGGCCATGCCGTACTCGTAGCCGGTGGCGTGGGCCTTCAGCGCGCAGCCGGGGTAGTAGCCGAGTTCCATGTCAGTCCGACTTCCTCTCGGGGGCTTTCTGAAGCTGGCAGCGGTCGAAGATGCGCCGGATGGCGGCGACGTTCTGAATCTTGTGCGGCAGGAGGCCGGGCTTGCCGCGCTTGAGCATCTTGGGGAAGGTGAGCAGGTCCTGCGGGCCGCGCCGGAGCGGGCTCTTGAGCTTGTAAGCGGCGATGAAGCCCATCTCGTAGACGCGGCCGAAGCGGCGGATGCTGGCGAGGAACGACTGGTGGAAGTCGTAGATGTCGGCCTCGTTGGCGTTCACGAGGCCCTCTTCCTGGGCCATCTCGCGCAGCACGGTCATCAGGCGGGCCGGCTCGGCGTCCTTCGGGCAGCGCGTCGAGCACGCTTCGCAGGCTGCGCACACCCACTGGGAGCGCGAGCGGAGGGCCTCGTCCTTGCGCCCGAGCTGGGCCAGGCGCATCATCGCGTGGATGGGGTGGAACATCTCGAACGACACCGGGCAGCCGGCGGTGCACTTGCCGCACTGATAGCAGTCGGCCAGCTTGCGCCCCAGCCGCCGCTCGACCTCGCGTTTCCAGTCGGAGTCGACCTGGGCGCGCGACACTTGCAGTTGCATTGTTGACCTTTTCTATCGGTTTTTGGCTCTTGGCGCACCTCCCCTACCTCTGCTATTGTAGGAGATTTGTGCGCCGCAAGTCAAACCCCATTTGCCTACCCATCGTGGCGCCGGTCGCGCGGCAAGCGGCCCTCGTCGGCGAAACTGTAGTGCGTGCTCTCGCCCACGATGACGTGGTCGAGGAGCGTGATGCCGAGCACCTGGCTGGCCGCGTGGAGCTTGGCCGTGATCTCGATGTCGCGCGGGCTGGGCGTCGGGTCGCCGGTCGGGTGGTTATGCACGCACACGATGGCGGCGGCGCTGTCGCGCACCGCCTCGTGGAACACCTCGCGCGGGTGGGCCAGGCTGGCGGTGAGGCTGCCGACCGAGACCTCGACGTCGCGCATCAGGCGGTTGCGGGCGTCGAGGAGGAGGACGAGAAAGGTCTCCTTCTTCTGGTCGCGGAGGCGGGGCCGGGTGAAGTCGCAGACGGCCTGGCTGTCGGCGATGGGGCGGCCGGGCTCGACGGCGGCTCGCTGGGCCATGCGGCGGCCGATCTCGGCGGCGGCCTTCACCTGGGCCGCCTTGGCCGGGCCGATGCCCTTGACGGCCGACAGCTCGCGCACGCTGCGGGTGGCGATGGCCCGCAAGCTGCCGAAGCGGGCCAGCAGCCTCTGGCCGAGACCCACGGCGGTCTCCTCGGTGGTGCCGGTGCGCAGGATGATCGCCAGCAGCTCGGCGTCCGAGAGCGCGCCCTCGCCGCCCGCGATGAGGCGCTCGCGCGGCCGCTCGTCCTCGGGCAGTTCGCGGATGCGCGGCGCGCGCTGATGAAAGGCGCACTCCTGGGCCAGCGGGCACTCGGCGCAGGCGGGCCGGTCGCCGCACACGACGGTGCGGATGCCCTCCGCGGGCGAGCAGTAGAGCTGGAGCACGCGCCGCACCGTGGCTGCGCGCTCCCCGGCCGCCTCGGCCATGCGGCTCACGGTGTCGTAGAGGTTGGCCGCTGAGCGGGCGCGCGGGATCAGCCCCAGGCGGCTCAGGAGGCGGCGCAGGGCGGGGTCGTCCTCGAACGGCGCGCCATCGGCATAGGCGGCGGGCGCCTCGCCGCAGAGGCCCAGCAGGGTCTCGAGCGGCTCGGTGGCCAGCTCGCGTAGCCGCTGCTCGATGGTGCGGTAGGTTCGGCGCAACTCCACGCCGCGCTCTCCGTTGCAGGTGGACGGCCCGTGCATCATACCCGAATCCCGCGGCGGATCAAGTCGTTGACACGTTCCGGCGGGCGGGCTATAATCCGTGCGGCGCTGGGAGCGCCGGAGCCAGGAATGTCGCTCTTCAAGTCCCCCGAAGGGGCCGAGTCGTTCCAGGGCACGGTCGAGCGCGTGGTCTTCTCGGCGCCCGACCGCGCGTACGCGGTGGCGCGCGTGCGCCCGGAGGGGCGGGGGGGACTCGTCACCGCCGTGGGCAAGCTGCTGGAGCTCAAGGAGGGCGAGGTGCTGCGCCTCGAGGGCCGCTGGGTTACCCACAAGACCCACGGCCGCCAGTTCGAGGTCGAGCACTACGAGGTCGTGGCCCCCACGAGCGCGCGGGGCATCCAGCGCTACCTCGGCTCGGGCCTCGTGCCCGGCATCGGCCCGGAGCTGGCCGCCCGGCTCGTCAAGCGCTTTGGCGAGGCGACGCTCGACGTTATCGAGCACCAGCCCGAGCGGCTGCGCGAGGTGGAGGGCATCGGACGTAAGCGCCAGCAGCAGATCATCGAGGCCTACGGCGCGCAGAAGGGCCTGCGCGAAGTGATGGTGTTCCTCCACGAGTACGGCGTCTCGCCCGCCGTGGGGGCGCGAATCTACAAGACGTACGGCAGCTCGGCCATCTCGATCGTGCGCGACAACCCCTATCGCCTGGCCGCCGACATCTTCGGCGTGGGGTTCCGCACCGCCGATCGCATCGCGGCCAACCTGGGCATCCCGCACGACTCGCCCCAGCGCGCCGCCGCCGGAGTGGTGCACGCGCTGCGCGAGCTGGGCGACGACGGCCACGCCTGCTATCCCCAGCGGACCCTCGCCGAGGCAGCGAGCCGCATGCTCGAGGTGCCCGTCGAGCAGGTCGAGGCCGCCATCGAGGCCCAGCGCGTCGGCGGCGAGCTGGTGGTGGACGATGCCCACCCGTTGCGTCCCGTCTACCTGCCCGCCCTGCACGCGGCCGAGACGGGCGTCGCCCAGAGGCTCGCGGAGCTGGCCGCTACGCCCGCCCCATTTCCGCCCATTGACGCGGGCAGGGCGGTCGAGTGGGTCCAGCGTCAGGTCCGCATCCAGCTCCCGCCCGGGCAGCAGGATGCCCTGCGCAAGGCCGTGGCCAGCAAGCTCACCGTCATCACCGGCGGCCCGGGCGTGGGCAAGACCACCGTGCTCCGCTGCCTGGTCGAGATCTTCCAGGCGCGGCGGCTGCGGGTCGCCCTCGGCGCGCCCACCGGCCGCGCCGCCAAGCGCCTCGCCGAGGTCACCCGCACCGACGCCATGACCATTCATCGCCTCCTCAAATACCAGCCGCGCACCAGCGCCTTCGAATACAACGAGCGGAACCCCCTTCAGGCCGACGTGGTGATCGTGGACGAGGCGTCCATGCTCGACCTCCTGCTCACCTGCCATCTCGCCCGCGCGCTCAGCCCGCAGACTGTCCTCGTGCTCGTGGGCGACGTGGACCAGCTCCCGTCGGTCGGGCCCGGCAGCGTGCTGCGCGACGTCATCGCCTCGGGCGTGGCCGCCGTGGCGCGCCTCACCGACATCTTCCGCCAGGAGGCCCACAGCCTCATCGTCGGCAACGCTCACCGCATCAACCGCGGCGAGATGCCGGCCCTCAACGGCCCCGGCGAGGGGCCTGCCCGGGACTTCTTCTTCCTGGAGCGCGCCGACCCCGAGGAGGCGGCGGAGACGGTGCTCGACCTCGTCGCGCGCCGCCTGCCCGCCGCCTACGGCCTCGACCCCGTGGACGATATCCAGGTGCTGGCCCCCATGCACCGCGGCGCCGTGGGCGCCCAGGCCCTCAACGAGCGGCTCCGCGAGCGGCTCAATCCCGCCGAGACGCCCGGCGGGCGCGGCTTCCGCCCCGGCGACAAGGTCATGCAGATCCGCAACAACTACGACAAAGAGGTCTTCAACGGCGACCTCGGCCGCGTGCTCGAGGCCCGCCCTGACGCGGGGCAGGTGATTGTGCGCCTCGACGAGCGCGAGCTGGCCTACGGCCCCGACGAACTCGACGAACTCGTGCCCGCCTACGCCATCACCATCCACAAGTCCCAGGGCTGCGAGTACCCCGCCGTGGTCGTGCCCATCCTCACCCAGCACTACATGATGCTCCAACGCAACCTCCTCTACACCGCGGTCACGCGCGGCCGGCGCCTCGTGGTCCTCGTCGGCACGAAACGGGCCATCGCCATCGCCGTGCGCAACGACCGCATCCGCGAACGCCACTCCCTGCTCCGCGAGCGCCTGGCCAACGCCCGGCCCCACGAGCCTTTCCCCCCGGAGGACTGAGACGTGGAACACGAGCCTGTCGAGCCCGCACCCCGGCCGCCCGACTACGTGATGGACCTCATGGCCCGCGCCGCCGCGATGAACGAGCAGGACCCCTGCCTGCGCGGCCGCCTCCTCGAGCTCCCCCGCACAGGCGAGCTGATGGCCACCGGCGACCTCCACGGCAACCTCTCGAACTTCCGCCGCATCACCCGCATCGCCGACCTCGGCCACCATCCCCAGCGCCACATCCTCCTCCAGGAACTGCTGCACGCGATGTACGCCGACACCCCCGACCGCTCGTACCAGCTCCTCGAAGAGGCCGCCATCTACAAGACCGTCTATCCCGGCCAGGTGCACTTCCTGCTCGGCAACCACGACATCGCCGAGCTCTGCGGCCTCGAGATCATGAAGCAGGGGCGCTCGGTCCTCAGCGTCTTCAACACGGCCCTCCAGGAGGCCTACCAATTCAACGCCGACGTCATCCGCAAGGCCTACAACCGCTTCCTCCGCTCGCTCCCCTGGGCCGCCGTCACCGCCCACGGCATCCTCCTGTGCCACTCGCTGCCCGACGGTAAGTACGTGCACCTTTTCGACCGCGCGTTGTTCACCCAGGCCACCCGCGAGGCCGACATCGGCCGCGACTCCCCCGCCTTCCGCATGGCCTGGGGCCGCGACATCGCGCGGCCCACCAGCGCCGCCTTCGCCGAGCGCATGGGCGTAGACCTCATCGTCTGCGGCCACCACCCGTGCCAGAAGGGCTACACCACGCCCAACCCGCACCTCGTGGTCATTGACAGCAAGGACGCCCACGGCGCCTACGCTCTTCTGCCCCTCGACCGCAAGCTCTCGCAGCAGGACGTCGTTTCGCGCATCAAGTTCCTGAACTTCTAGGCGCCCCCGACACGTTGCTTTCCCGCCCGCGGCCTGATAGGATCGCGACGAACGCAACCAGAAAAGAGCCCTATGAAGCACGCCCTCGCAGTCTGTTGCTCCGCGCTCCTGCTCCCCCTCGCCTCGATCCGCGCCGGCCAAACGGCGGCGCCCAGAATCCTCCGCGTCGCCCCCTCCGCCTCTGCCGTGCGCCTCTTCGACCCGCTCGAACTCACGGTAGACCTCGACGCCGCCTTCCACAACCCCTACGACCCCGACGACATCGCCCTGACGGCCACCGTGGCCGACCGCTCGGGCCGCTCCCGCACCGTCGAGGGCTTCCTCTACCAGGACTACGAGCGGACCCTCAAGGACGGCAAGGAGCAGCTCAAGCCCCGCGGCGAGCGAGTCTGGAAGATCCGCTACACGCCGACCCTCGCTGGCCCGCACCTCTACACGGTTGCAGTGAAGACCCGCGGCGGCGAAGCCCGCACGGAGGCGCGTGAATTCGTCGCCACCGACTCGCGAAGCCCCGGCTTCATCCGTGTCAGCCGGCGAAACCCCCGCTACTTCGAATACTCGACGGGCAAGCCCTACTTCCCCATCGGCCACAACATCTGCTGGGCCGACTCGCAGCTCAAGACCTACGACTACGACAACTACTTCCGCCGCATGGCCGCCGCCCACGAAAACTTCACCCGCATCTGGATGTGCTCCTGGAGCCTCGAACTCGAGGGCGCCAGGCTCGACGACTACCGCCTCGACAACGCCTGGCGCCTCGACCACATCGTCGGCTTCGCCCGCACCTACGGCCTCGCCTTCAAACTCTGCTTCGACAACTTCTACGACTTCGCCCAGCGCCGCCACAGCCCCTACTGGCGCGCCCACGGCGGCATGTGTGACAATCCCGCTGACTTCTTCACCAGCGACGAAGCCAAGACCCACTACCGCCGCCGCCTCCGCTACATCGTCGCCCGATGGGCCCACGCCCCCCAGATCATGGCCTGGGAGTTCTGGAACGAGATGGACTACGCGCCCAGCGAGCGCGGCAAGCTGCTCTCGCGCAAGGAGCCCTACATGCTCGACTGGACCGCCCAGATGGCCGCCGAACTGCACCGCACTGACCCCTATCAGCACCTCGTCACCAACACCCTCGCCGCCTACACCGACTGGCCCGAGTTCTGGGCCATGCCCGCGCTCGACTTCGTCCAGCTCCACGCCTACATCCACGACGGCTGGGAGCCCACGCCCAAACAATACGACGCCGCCGCCCTCGTGCTCGACCAGGCGCAGGACTTCGAGCAGTTCCGCAAGCCCTACCTCATCGCCGAATTCGGCTTCCACCCCACCGGCAGCGACAACCGCCTCAACGCCCTCGACCGCACCGGCATCCACCTCCACAACGCCCTCTGGGCCTCCTCCCTCGGCGGCGCTGCCGGCGCTCCCATGCTCTGGTGGTGGGACAACTACGTCGAGCCCAACGACCTCTACTACCACTACCGCGCCCTCGGCCGGTTCCTCGCCGGCGTGGACTGGACAGGGCAGCCCTGGCAGCCCGTCCGCGACGACGAGCGCGGCAACCTCCGCATCGTCGGCCTCCGCACCGACGCCCAGGCCCTCCTCTGGTTCCAGGACCGCCGCAACACCTGGCACCGCCGACTCGTCAAGAAGGAACCTGCTCGGCTCCTCGAACCCTTCGCCTTCCGGCTCCCCGGCCTCCGGCCCGGCCCGTACCGCATCGAGTGGTGGGACACCTACAACGGCGGCACCATCACCGAAGCCCAGGCCACGGCCGATGGCGCCGGCCTGGTCCTCCAGCTCTCGCCCCTGGTCAAAGCCCCCGACGTCGCCTGCCGCGTCGAGCCCCTCATCGAGCGCTCCGAGCGCAAGCCCGCCTGGTGAGCCATCTACGCCCTTCTCGGTGGAGCCGACACTTCCCCTCGTCCCTGCGCTCCGCGTGTGGGACGCCCCTCTTGGCCGCTCCGCGGCCGCCCCCTCCATACTCGCTCACCGCCCCCACAGAGCCGGTATGGCCGGAACGGCGAGAATCGCCGATCCTCGCCATTCCACCCATACTTGCTCACTTCCTCCCCCTCAGGAATGAGCAAGCATGGGCGCTCGCCCCGCGGCCGCGCCTCACCCGCGACACCCTTTCGCGCCGCCCGATTCCCTCGCCATTGCCAAGCGTTGGATACTACAGGGCTTACACCTCCATCGTGTGGCGCTCCATCGCGTGTCTGGCACGCATGTGGCACCGCATCTGCCACTTCAAGGATCGCATGGTGAGCCATAGCACTCGTGCATCTGGCGATTACGTGCCCTCGGTGTGATCAGAGGTGTGACACGTACCCGTGCCCTGATCACATGATGTACGCGCGATCGGGAAGGGAATCGCTCCGATTCTGCGCGCGGCAACCTCAGAGATGACTTCCGAAAACGATGCCCGTAAGTCTGGTTGCGCTAGGTACTGGTGCCGCGCCTCCGAGTGCAGTGGCTGGCCTACCCACATGATATGGAAGAACTCGTCCACTGCACTCAACAGCTTGGTCAGTGTGTCGCGGTCATAGGTGTGAGCGAGTTCCAAGAGAGTGTAGTTCGTCGTCCATAGCTCAGCTTCGCAGTCGAGAAGCTGTTCGTATATCCGCCTTGCGCGCTCGTGGTCAGCGCGGTCCCGGCGCAGCAAGGCACCAAAGGTGGAAGTGGAAAACATGACCCGACTGGGAGCACTCATGCGCTTTGCTCTCTGCAGTTGCCGGGAGAATAGCGACCAATGAATGCCATGGCCTTACCCCACTCACGAACCCGCCCCGGAAAGACAGAGATGCGAATCACACGGTGATCCCAGGTTAGGTCACACAGCACTCCGCGGACAATAGATTGGCTTGCCGCCACGCGCTCGCTCTCTCTACCGGAGACATTGACGACGTAGTCCGCCTCTGATGTCTTCAGCTCCCTGCCAAGGGCCATCTCAATCAACCTTGTCAGAGCCTTGTGGTTAGCTGCCTCAGGGAGGGAGAACTCGGAGGCCAAGACGAGACTGTCCTCCACGGCTCTCAAGGCATCCTCCTGCGAAACCTTACCCATCTCGAGCGCCGTGAGCGTCTCTTGAAGTTTGGAGACTCTGAACTGGCGCTCACGCTCGGTCAAAGTTACCCTGCTCATAGGCCTCCCAGGCGAACACGGGTAAGCTTTGTCCAGAGCCTCTGCAATGGACGGCATGTGCTCCCTGACGATCGCGGGTCTCTCCCTGTAGCAGGCGAGCACGGCATCTGAGATGGCCTTCATGTCAGTCTTCTTCATTGGCTCAAACCACAGCGGCGCTGAAACTCGTCAACCACTCTGTCGAGGCGCTCGTGAAGCCTATAATGCTCGCCCTCTTCATCGCCCCGGTTCAGGGGCCCGTCCTTTGGGTTTGTAAGCGTATAGGGGACCCCATACTTGTTCTCTATTGACCGGAACTTCGGGCTGAACTGGTCGGTCCTGGATACCTCGTCGTACAAGTCCGGATCGAAGTCACCGAGCTTCCTGAGGCGTTCATTGTCAGGAATCCACCATCGGAATGGCCGGTACGTGCCCTGACCCTCGTCGCTGTAGAGGCGCTGTGAAGTCATTCGGTGTGTCGTTCTGTAGTGCTTGACGACATTCAGGACAATGCCGCCGAAGTCCACCCGCGCTCCGTGACGACGGTTGAGTTCACCGGCTCGTTTCTGAACAAGGTCTACGCCCTGCAAGGACAATGGCTCGGGTATCACGGGTGATATGAAGATGTCACTTGCTACCAAGGACGTGGACGAGAACAGCGACAGCCCTGGGGGACAATCCAGGATCACGTAGTCATACTGGTTGCGCACAGGCTCGAGAGCTTCGCGCAGGCAGTGTCGAACGCCGCCAGGCATGGGTCGCCCACCTTCCCAGAGCTGAACGAGTTCCTCATCCAGTTCAGCGACGTCAGGCACTGACACAATCATGTGGAGGACACCGGGATAGTGTGGCCCCACTAGGCTGGACCGCTGGATATTGCTCACCACGAGAGGCGGCTGGGTGATGAAGTCGGGTATCGATACGGGGTCGTTGCGCAGAGCACGTTGTAGGAGATGGTACAAGGTCCTCTCGCTCTCGCGCTGCTGCTGGATACTATTGCTGGGCACCATGCAGTAGGTCAGGTTGGCTTGGGCGTCCATGTCAATCAGCAGGACGCGCTTAAAGGCCCGAAAGACGAGGAATTCCGCAATCATCATGGTCAGAGTAGTCTTCCCAACACCGCCCTTCAGGTTGATGATGCTGGCAACACAAGCCATGGCCTAGGTTCTCCTACACGCGGTAGACAACTGCTCAAACCTTCCTGTTGCCAGCCGCACATCTCGATTGACGGCTGCATGTGGATGCCGTACACCCCCAAAGGTTACAGGCTGGCTTTAGGCTTGTCAAACGCCAAGTGCACTCACGGAGAGTGCCTGCGGCTTCATGACGTACCCAGCGCAGTCCCGCGCGGTAAGGTCGCGCACGGCTACGCTGCATGTCCCGCGGGGCGCCGACATGGTGCCTACAGAGACGACGCAACTCATCCTGCTGAAGTGTTGAGTTGGCTCTCAGCCAGTGAAGGCGGTTGTTCGGAGTCTGCGGGGGGCGTATAATGCGCCACGCTCAGCCGAGCCGCCGCAACCGCGCCCAAGGTGGGAGACTCGCGATGATGACCGGTCCCGTGCGTGTGGGAGTCGTTGGCCTCGGAATGGCCGGGAGCGATCACCTGGCCGCCATCGCCAGGTGCGAGGAGGCCCAGGTGATCTGCGTGGCCGACCGCGATCCCGTCGCCCTCGTCCGCGCCAGGCAACAGGCGCCCGCCATCGCCACCTACGAGGACTACCGGGCGATGCTGACGCGCGAGGACCTGGACCTTGTGGTCATCGCCACGCCTCATCACCTTCATGCCCGTATGGCCCTCGACGCCTTCGGAGCCGGCAAGCACGTGCTGTGCGAGAAGCCGCTGGCCGTCACCCCGGCCGAGTGCGACGCGATGATCGCCGCAGCCCGCGCGGCCGGGCGACGCCTCTTCCCCGTGCAGAACCAGCGCGCCAGCCCCATGTTCCGCCGACTCAAGCGCCTCATCGGGCACGAGAAGATGGGCAAGCCCGTCGCCGCGTGCATCCAGTTCCTCGGCTACGAGGGGGCGCGGATGGCCGACCCCGCAAGCTGGAAAGGCTCCTACGGGGAGGCGGGGGGCGGCGTCCTGCTCGACGGCGGCTGCCACGTGCTCGACCTGTGCAACTGGTACCTGGGGGCGCCCCTCGGCGTCGTCGCACGCTGCCATCGGCCCGAAGGCTGGCCGGCCCACAAGGCCGAGACGACGGCCCATGTGGTCGTGGACTACAAGTGCGGCGCCGCGGCGCAGGTGTTCGCCACCTTCGAGGCCCGGCTGCCGGGCAGTTTCACCCAGGGCATCCTCGAGATCGCGGTCGAACTGTTCTACGAGCAGGGCTACGCCCACGCGGAATACGCCTACTACGGCCCGGCGGGCGGGCACCGCCTGCTGCGCTATGTGTGCCGCAGCAACGAGTGGCATACCGTGGAACTGGCGGCGGAGGACGGGCTGGACTACGACCGCCACATCCTCGCCTGCCTCCTGCGCGGAGCGGAGCCGGTCGCCAGCCCCGAGGAGGCGCGCACCGCCGTCGCCGTGGCCCACGCCGCTTACGAGGCGGCCAGCACGGGACGGTGGACGCCGGTGGGATAGGCTCCTGGGGGGAATGAAGCCAGTCTCATCCACGGCCGCGTTGTGGTCGGGGTATTCCGCTCTGGGCGGGGTGTCTCTGCCCTGTGGAACTCCTCGCGGGGCAGGGACGCCCCGCCCACAGGCTCCATTCCTCTGGACGCTCTAGGCGTTCTCCGCCAGGTCCTTGATCGCGCTCACGATGCCGTTGACCAGAGTGGGGATGTCCTTCTCGGGCACGGAGCAGAAGGCGATGCGGATGCCGTTGATCTTGCCGCCTTCGCTGGGCACGACGCCGATCTTGTACTTCGCGATCAGGTGCTCGGCCAGCTTGTTGGCCGGCACGCCCTCGACGTCGCAGAAGCAGAAGAAGCCGGCGTTGAAGGGCAGCAGCTTGAGCTGCGGCAGGTCCACCTTGGCGAACTCCGCCTTCAACAGGTTCGCGCGGCGGCCAAGCACGTCCACCGTCCGCTGCCGCTCGGCCAGCACCTGATCGAGCTGGCCGAGGGCCTTGAGGATGGCCGACTGCACGGGGCGGGTGCAGTTCGACACGGTGCTGCGCACGATGCCGCCGAGCTTATTGTCCAGCTCTTCCTGAAGGGTCTTGCGGTCCACGTCGAGGCCGGAGGGCAGGCCGAACGTCAGGCAGCCGAGGCGGCCGCCGTAGAAGAGGAACTCTTTCGAGATGCCGTCGAGCTTGATGGGCAGGATGCGGCGGTGGGCGTCGCACAGGTCGCCGAACATCGAGCGCTGGAGGGCGGCGGGGTCGTAGACGTAGCCCTCGTAGGCGTCGTCGCACAGGACGACGATCGGTTTGCCCGCCTGCTCGACGACCTCGATGAGGGCCTGGACGATGGGCTGCACCATGTCCTGCGGCGGATTGAAACCCACGGGGTTGTTGGGGAAGTTGAGCATCAGCAGCGCCTTGGGCTGCTGAGCCAGGGTGTCGAGAAGCTTGCGCTGCATGCCCTTGAGGTTGAAGCGGCCGGCTTCGAAGAAGGGGAATGTCTCGATTCGCGCGCCGATGTGGCGCTCGACGATGTTGCTGTAGTTCTCCCACAGGCGGTCGGGCGATACCACCACCTCGTCCTTGTCCAGGAACAGCTTGGCGGCGAGGAAGAGGCCGCCGGTGACGCCGGGCGTGACGGCGGGCAGGGAGAGGCAGGGCTCCACGCGCTCGCGCAGGGGGCCCACCTTCCGCAGAATCCAGTCGCGCCAGGCCTTCCGCAGGTCGGGCAGGCCGAGCATGGGCGCATAGGGCACCGTCTCCTCGCTCTTGAGGCCGGCGAAATGCCGCTGCACCGAGGGGAGGTAGAAGGTCACCGCCTTATCGGGCGCGCCGGCGATGATTTCGCTCTCGGGGCCCTGCGCGCTGCCGATCGTGGCGTCAATCGTCGCTTCCTTCTTCGCGCGGCCGGTCCAGTAGAAGATGCCCTGCGGCAGCGAGATGCTCTTGCCGAAGGCTGACAGCAGATTGGTGATGCCCGACTTCTTCAGTGCCTCGAATTCCATGCACTTCCTCGCTTCTTGCCCGGGGGCTGTCTGGGGGAACCCGGCCGTCACGGCCCGCAAGAGTATACCGGCGAGCGTGGGGGGGAGTCAATGGGCGGGATAGCCGGCCTCGCGCATCTGGCGGATGGCGGCCACGTAGTCGGCGATCTCGGCGGCGGTGAGGGCGCGGCGGAGGACGAACACCTCGTCAATCAGCAGGCCGGGGGCTCCCCGCGTGCCGAACGTGACCTCGCCGACCTTGTCGTCCTCGTGGAACGGCCGGCCGTCGTTGCGGGTCTTCCAGGCCAGGCGACCGTCGGTGTAGACCTCGACGAGCGACGCGCCCTGGATGACGAGGGCCGTGTGGTGCCAGGCGCCGGCCCTCAACTCGATGTGCGCCGCCCAATCGGCGTCGTAGATGCCATTGACGTTCTGGATGCCGGGGAAGTAGTAGACCTGGAGCACGGCCGCGGTGCGCTGGAGGGCGCACCAGGGGCCTTTCCCCGCGGCGAAGTGCGAGATGATGCCGCGGCCCTGAAGGTGCACGAGGCCGAAGCCGGTCTCTGGCCTCGCGTCCTCGGCCAGCGCCCACCAGAGCATTACCGTGAGCGGCCGGTGGGGCGAGAGTTCGGGGCTGCGGAGCTGTAGCACGCTGCCGTTCCCGGTCATTGCCCCTCGCCCGCGCATGCCGTCGGGCACCGAGTTCACGTTGCCCACCTGCACCAGGTCCGCCTTGTTGGCCTCTGGCTGCCCGCCGAACTGTTCGAAGCCGTGGTAATAGAGCAGCCGGTCCTCCAGCGCCGGCGGCACGCCGAGAAACCGCGACAGCTCGCGCGCCGGCCCTACGGCGACAGGCGCCATCGGCGCGTGGCACGACACCAGGAACAATCCTGCCATCGCGGCCAGGGGCAACCGGTTCATCTGCTTCTCCCCATTCGCCCGATTCGCGTGATTCGCGGTCTCACTGCGGCAGCATTCTGAACTCGCGGACGTCGTGCTTCTTGATCGTGAGCTTCAGCTTGTTTCCCTCGACGGGCACCTCCTTGTCGCTCTCGGCGTCGAAGAGCTTGTAGGCGCCCTCGAAGCCGAGGGCCTTCGCGTCAATGGTCAGCGTGGCATCCAGGTCCTTCTCGGCGTAGCTTACGACCGCGAAGACCGCCTCCTTGCCCTTGAGCGAGTAGACGATGGTGGGCAGATCGGGGCTGTCGGCCACCACGGGCTGAGGGCGTTCGTCCCAGTAGCGATAGACCTCCAGGCCTGGGGACTCCACGAGGCGGTGAACGTGCTTGAAGAGCGGCTCCCAGACGTCGTTGCGGCCCCAGCAGTCGAGCTCGTGCACGAGGCACACGGCGGCGAAGGTGCGCTGAGTCCACGGGTCGTTGGCCAGCTTCCCGTGGTCGCCGAGGAGCACGGGCCACACGCCCGCCAGCTCGCCCGTCGAGACGAGCAGGATGTACTCGCGGGGGAAGCGATACTGCACGTCGCCCTCCGAGTACTTCCACTCCCAGTCGTACTGCACCGTGGCGAAGGAGTAGAGGGGGAGGATGTTGGTGGAGGTCATGTGGGGCATGGTGATGGGCCGCATGCCGCGTTCGTTCATGTAGACGAACGTGCGCTTGACGAGGTCGCGGAGGCCCCAGAGGCCGTTGGACGGCATGACCGAGCCGTCGGGCCGCTTGTAGGCGTCGGTCGTCGCCGTGTTGTAGGAGCCGACGAAGAAATAGTTGTCCCAGTAGACCCCCTGGTTGCCGCCGATGTCGAAGCTTTTGCCGTACCAGTAAAGCGCGTGGTCAATGTAGGATTCGGTGGGGTCGATCTTGATCTCCCAGATGCCGTTGCCCTTGCCCACGGTGCGGTAGTCGGAGAGGCCCCATTCGTCCTGGAAGGTCTGGAACTCGTCGGCGAGCTGGTAGCTGGCCCGGTTGTAGTAGAAGACCATCTTGGCGCCCAGGTGGCAGGTGAGGTTATGGCGGACATGAGCGATGTAGCTCTTGACCTTCTCCTCGCCGTACGGCTCGAAGTACTTGCGCCCGTGCTCGATGACCTTGTTGATCTCGTCGTCGGAGAGCTTCTCCCTGCTCCCGCGGGCGAGGGCTTCCCAGAGAGCCATGTCCTTGCCGGCGGGGTAGACGGAGCCGCAGTCGCCGAGGGCGAACCAGTTGATGTCGGTGCCCAGCAGGTGGCAGCGTTCGCGGTGCCAGGCGTAGCGCCAGTTGCCGATTCGCGGCTTCACCGGCGCGGCTTGAAGGCCGAAGGTGATGGTCCTCGGCTCCTTGATCACCATCGGCCTGTTGAGGAAATGGACGCGCAGGATGAGCTGATCGCCCTTCCGAACGAGATCGAGATTCGGCTTGGCGGGGTCCCAGGACCAGCCCTTGTCGTTCTCGCAGAACCACGAGAGTCCGCGCACCGGGCTGCCGACGTAGATGTAGGAGCAGAAGCCCTTCGGGAAGTCGTTGACCTGGACCTTGGTGCTGTCCCACACGACGCCTTCGCCTTGCGGCACGCGGGCGTAGACGGTGTTGCGGATTCCGTCGCCCATCGCATGGATCATCGGCGCCATGTCGTCCTTGAGCGGGATTTCGAGGTCGAGGTGGTCGAGAACCTGACCGGCGGCCGAAGCCAGCTTGAGGTCCACCCTCATCATCCCATCGTAGTCCCAGGCGGAGGTCGCCTCGGCTTCCAGGGCGCCGACCCGGAACGTGGCACGGCTGGTGGCCTTGTGAGGCGCCGCCTCGCTGAACTTGACGCCCAGTTGCTTCTCCTCGAGCAGGTCTCCAGCAACGCCGCCCACAATGCGCATGGGTGCGGCCAGGAGCGGCTTGCCGGCGGCGACGACCTGGTCCCAGAGGCCGAAGTCGTTCATCGTGTGCTCGCGGAGGACGGTGGAGATCTTCTTGCCCTCGACCCTGATGGGGGTGAAGGGAGGATAGACCTTGGTGCTGGTGCCGAGGCCCTTACGCTCCCATTCGTAGACGGTGCGCTCGAACTCCTTGACGAGTTCTCCCTTCGGCACGTTCTGGCCCTGGGCGGTGAGGGCGATCTCGTATTGGCCGTCGAGGTGGGGGAGGGTGAACTCAAGCTCCTGACGGCCGTCCTTGAAGGCATCGAAGGTCACGCTCTTGACGGCCCGCCTGCGGCCCTTCGGGCGGATGACGCACGTGAGCTTCTCCAGCTTGGCGTCCTGTGGCAGGTTCGACACGTCGGCCAGCACCCGCATCTTGTTCCTGTAGGGATAGTAGGCAAACTGGAAGTCAATGGGAAGGACTTCCTTCTTCCTGGTCGTCCAGCGCCACGGCTCGCCCTTCTGCCAGGCGACCGTCCGCTGGTAGAAGACCGTCTTGCCGTCGGGTGAGGTGACGGAGAGCGTGAGTTCGAACTTCCTTGTCGCGTCGTCCTTGGCCTTGATGGCCACTTCCCTCTTCTCGCCGGGGGCGAGGGTGAGGGTTTCGGAGTTGGTCAACTCCGGCATGACGTCGCGCTTGAGCGAGAGGGCAGCCTTGACGGTGATGGGGGTGGTCGTCGGGTTGGAGAGGACGAGGGCATGGTGGAGATCGCCGACGAAGGCGTCGGCCCGGCTCTCGTGGGCGATGGCCAGGGCATCAGGGGCAAAGGTGAAGCGGTCGCTGGGGGCATAGCCTCCGCCGCCGGTCGAGGAGAAGGCCCAGGGGTTCTTCCAGTTGCGGCAGAGGTTGATGCCCCACTGCCCCTGGGTGGCCTCCCGCAGGCTGCCGACCTGCGGGAGGCTGGCGATAGGCACGGCGATCTCGCAGTGCCATGAGCCGTCGTGGAAGCCGTTGGCCACCTTCCAGTCGCCCTGCCACGTCGGGTTCTCCGGCACGTTGCCGCGGCCGTGGTGCTTATAGGCCATGCGGCCAGCGGCATTCGCGAGCAGTTGGAACGCCTGGCCGTGCTCGGAGCCGGGCGTCGGGTCAGTCCAGACCTCGACGGAGTCGTCGAAGACGAGCTTGACCGTGTCGAGTGCGACCTCGGCGACAAGCTGCCCCTCGTCGGGCAGTTGCGACTGGATGGCGAAGCAGAGGTGCGTCTTGGTGGCGGCGACCCAGGCGCGCACGCGGCGGCGGTCGAGGGCGCCGTTGAAGGCGAAGCCGTCGAATCCCACGGCTCGCGCCCACTCGGCCGGCTCGATCCTGCCGTCAACGATGGGCGCCTTATCCATCAGCGGCACGCGATAGTCAGCGGCCATGGCAGCTCCCGCCGTGAGGCACAAGAGGACGATCGCAGAGTTCTGCATCAGGCATCTCCCTTCCAGGTCCCAGTGAGTGTGCTGTCGAGTGTAGCAAAAGGAACGGGCAAGGCAAGGGGCACAGGCGCGATTTTTCCGCTTGAAATTGCACGATGCGGGCCTTAGACTGATGGGGAAGGCGGGAAGGTTGACGGAGACGGCGACGTTGATGCGTGAGCGGCCCGCTGCCCCCGGCCCCTCTGGCACCGAATGCCTGCGCGTGATGAGCCTGAACGTGGCCCACGGGCGCAAGCTCGCGGCGCAGCAGGTGTTCGTGCGTCGGCACAAGTTCCACGCCAATCTGTGCGATGTGGCGGCGGTGCTCCGCCGCGAGGCGCCCCATGTGGTTGCTCTCCAGGAGGCTGACGGCCCGTCGTTCTGGAGCGGCGATTTCCACCACGTGGAGAAGCTGGCTGACCTGGCCGGCTACGAGCACCACTTCTGGGGCGAGCACAACGGCAAGGCGTTTGGCAGGCGGCGCATCTCGGTGGGCACGGCCATTCTCTCGCGCCTGCCGCTCCACAGCCCGCGGTCGGTGGCCTTCCCGCGCTTCCCGCTGCGCGGCTCGAAGGGCTTCGTCTCGGCCCTGTTGCCGGTGCCGGCCGCACCAGGCGGGGCGGTGCACGTGGTGTCGGTGCACCTCGATTTTCTTCGCAAGCCCGCGCGCCGCCAGCAGATTCTCACGATGGTGGACGAGCTTGCGCACAGCAAAGAGCCGCTGATCATCCTGGGGGATCTGAACTGCTGGTGGCGGCGACGCGACGATGCCATTCACCTGCTCGTGAACGAGTTGGGCGTGCAACCGTGCCTGCCCGAGGCTAGGGACCTGGCCACGTTTCCCGCGCGCCGGCCGCGGCTGCGGCTGGACTGGATTCTGCTTTCGCCCGCCCTGCGGTTCGGCCGCTATGAGGTCATTGCCGACCGTGTGTCGGACCACCTGGGCGTCATCGCCGAGGTGCTTGTGAACCCCGCCGCGTAGGGTATGCACGCCTGCACACCGCTGGGGACCTTCCGCGTGCACGTATGCACGCCCTACGGCTGGTTCCACTTGTCAATCATCTGCTGAATCCGCTCGGGCTTCCAGTCCTGGGGTGTCGGACTCTCCTGGTTGGCCACCAGCTCGTCAACGGTCGGTGTCGGCGACGGCACGCCGTTCGGCGGCACTTCGGCCCCTGCCACCCACACGAAGGCGTTGAGCAGCAGCTTGCGCATCTGGTCGTGGCCCCAGTTCCAGTGGGTGTGGCCGCCTGTGAAGCCGAAGCCGCGGCCGCCGCCCGGGCGCTCGAAGGCCCAGGCCACGTGCTCAGGCAAGCCGATGCGGGAGCGGACGGTTGGGTTGCCGCTGTGGGCGCCATCGCCTCCCTTCTTCGCGCCGTCGGGCGGAATGGCCGTCAAGATGGGCGTCACGCCCTTCATGTCGTCCACGAAGCGCATGTGGAAATACCACTCGTCGCTGATCTTGAACGGCTTCACGCCGTTGGCGATGGGGTGCTTGGGGAACTCCTTGAAATCCGCCTCCCACGAGGGGTTCACCGACCAGTGCTGCTCGTAGTAGCCGCCGATGGCGTCGAGGAGGAGTTGGGCCGCCTTGCTGCCCTTCGGCAGGTCGAGTGTGTAGTGGATGCAGGCGATGCCGACGCCCTTCCTCACGAGTTCCCCGAGCTCCGCTGTCTTCTGGTGCACGAGGCCGCCGCCGTCGCTGCCCAGGACGATGGCCGCGGCGCCGTCGAGGACGGCCGCATCCTTCGGCCAGCCGCCGGTGGCGACCACTGCCTCGATGCTCGGCGCGTTCTCGTTCAGCAGCTTCGCGTAGAGCAGGAACATCGCCTTGTAGGCGTGATGCCCAAAGCCGTGACTGCCCGCGGCCGCGATGAAGACGATCTTCTTCCTGCCTTCGCCGCCCTCCGTGGCGGGAGCCGCCAGCGCCCACGCAGCGACAACGCCCACAAACGCCTTGACAATCTGCTTCACGTGGAACACTCCTGCTGCGTGTCGGTCACGCCTCCACGGGGATCTTCAGGTCGGCCAAGGTCTTGCGGAGCCAGCCAAGCGACTTCTCGATCATCGGACCGCCCTGGCCCTCGCACTCCATCGAGAGGGTGCCCTTGAAGCCGTGGTCGCGGAGCAGGGTGAGGCAGGTGCGGATGTTGTCGGCGTTCACCCCGTCGCCGATGGCGCACTGGCTCACCGCGATGCCCGTCTGCTTGCCGCGAACTGCGGCCGCGAGGGAGGGCGATACGTCCTTTACGTGGACGTGGCTGACCTTGCCGATGAACCGCTTGAGAAACGCCACGGGGTCTTGCCCCGCGATGAAGGTGTTGCCCGTGTCCATATTCATCCGCAGCCAGGGGCTGTCCACGAAGGCGAGCATCTTCTCCATCATCTCGGGGCGGGTGGTGAAGTAGCCGTGGACCTCGATGGTGACGACGATCTCGTATGCCTCGGCGACCTCCAGGATCAGACCGTAGGCGTGCTTCATCAGGTCCATCGCGCGGGCGTCGTCGAGGCCCTCGGGCTTGTGCAACCCGTCGGTCGTTGCGATGTTCGGGCAGCCGGCCAGCTTGGCCCAGCGGATAGCGTTGTGAACGTAGGGCACGCCGTAGGGGATGCCGTCCTTGCCGCTTAGGGGGAAGGCGGCGTCAATCTGCGAGAAGCGCACGCCGTACTTCTCCATCTTGCGGCGCAGCAGGAGGGGGTCTTCGTGGAGCGCCACGTGCGGCTGGTAGCCGAGGCCGTGAATCCAGCTCACGCCGTCAATCACCCCGCACTCGATGCAGTGCACGTCGTTCTTCTGCGCCCACTGAAGGCACTTCTCGAAGCTCCAGTACGCGGTGTTGAATGCATCCGTGTGGAAGCCGATCTTCATGCCTTGACCCTTTCCGAATTGTTCCCCGGCCTTGCCGGGTTCGCCCATTGGCCCCACGCACGAGGCGGCCAGCCCCGCCGCCCCTGCCCCCAACGCGGCGCCCAGAAAGCGCCGACGCGACGTGCCATCTCGTTCATCCATTCGGGTTGCTCCTCGCTGTGACAGATGCGACCGAAGACGCACAATGTCCGATAGAAGGGCGCCATTACTTGGCGACGGGCGGCAGCCCTGCGGCCCAGGCGGTGCCGCGACGAAAAAGCTCGCCGACGCCTTCAGCGGCGAAGGCGCGGGCGTCGTGACCCAGGGGGCTGTGGAACACCTTGCCCTTGCCATACTCCAGGACGAAGGCCATCGGGTAGTCCTTCTTGTCCACCTTCGACGTGGCCTTGGCCAGTATGGTCATGGGCGTTTCGCCGTCGAGGCAGGTGTACAGCTCGTCGAGGGTCTCGAAGGGCTTCAGACCCTCGGTGATGGGGTGCTTGACCTCCGTGAACTCGACGGCGAACTTGCCGTGGGGGTCGTGGCCGCGCATCTTGGGGTTCCAGACCCGCCCGGCGATCTTCACGAACTCCGGCCACTTCTGGAACGACCCGCAGGCGAAGTGGACGAGGACGAGGCCCCCGCCATCGGCGACGAACTTCTGGAAGTTGGCCAGCGTCTCCGCCGGCGGATCGGGCGTCTCCCAATTCATCATGTGGAGCACGACCACGCTGTAGTCGGCCAGTTTGGGCGATGCGAGGGCCGCCTTCCAGTTGTCGTTGACATCCACCGCGAGGCGGGCGTCCTTGCGGAGAATGTCCGCCAGGATGGGGGCGGTTTGCTTCCAAGGGTGGCCAGGGTAGTCAATGCCCGTGATGATGAGCACCTTCTTGGCGCCTTCGCGGGGCAGGGACGCCCCGCCCACAGGAGCAGGGGCAGGCGCCCCGGCTTCGCCCTGAGGGCCGTCGGCCTCGCTCTCGAGGAGCCAGACCTCGCTGACGACGGCGTTGGGCTGGGCCTCGTTGCGGAAGCTGATGCGAACGCTCCCCTTGGCTGTGAGCGCCTGGGGGATGGGCACGACCTTCTCCACGGCCTTCTCGCCCTTCGCGCCCGAGGGGAGCTTGGTCTTCTCCAGGAGCTTGGTGTTTCCCGCCCACACGGACTGGGCTCGGGTGTCGTGGTCGCAGTCCCACCATGAGAACCCGAGCTGATACGATTTCCTCGGGTTCAGGCCGGTGGCCTCAAAGTTGACGTCGTCGCTGGTGAAGAAGCAGGTGCCGTGGCGGATGTCGGCGCCCGGCCAGCGGTAGGCATTGGCTTCACCCACGCGGAGGGTGGGCTTGCCCTTCTCGCCGTCGGAGGCGTCGGGGCCGCAGTTGAGGTAGCAGACCACCTTGTAGCCCTTGGGGGCGCGGGCGGCCACGTCGGCCTTCATGCCGTCGCTGCGCTTCTTGTCGTACTCGGGCACGCTGCCGCCTCCGGCTTGCGGCGGCTTGAGGGCCTGAGCGTGGAGAGCTTCGGCCTGCTTCACCACCGCCTCGTCCTTGCACTTCTCAAGCAGCGTCTTCATCGCGGCGACGACCGCCTGGCGGTCGCTTGCGAGGACGGCTTGGCCGATTCGCAGCACCGCGGCGGCGGCCTCGGAGCGGACCTCCGCGTCGTCGAGGAACGAGGTTGCGACCTGGAGTGCGCCCGCGTCGGGCGCATCGCCCAGCATGCCGAGGAGGAACTTCTTCGATTCGGCGGTAGTGGCGATGGGGCGGATGGCCTCAAGCATCTTCAGCCTCGCCGCCTCATCCTTCACCTCGCCGGCCAGGCGCAGGTAGCCGCGGAGGGCGAGGACCCGGTAGCGCTGATTCTCGGCGTCCTTGGCCATCTTGAGCAGGTCGTCCGCAGGCTCCGCATCGGGCCACGCGGTGAGCGTGCGGAAGGCGGCGTCGCGGACCTGCGCGTCCGCATCCATGATGTGGGTGCGCACGGCTGCCAGTGCATCGGCTCCGCCCGTGGCACCGAGCACGCGGAGAAGGGAGGGCTTGGCGGCGGTCGGGGCCGCCTTGAGCGCGGCGATGAGGGGCGTCGCCCGGTCGGCGGGGTTTGCGAGCCGGGCGCCAACTGCCAGGATGGCCTTCTCGATGGCCTGCGTGTCGCCCTGGGCGGCGACGAGGAGTTCGACAAGCTTCGGGTAGCACTCGGGGGCGCCCACGACGCCGAGGGCGTCGAAAGCCGCACGGCGGACAGATTCATCGGCGTCCGCGGCGGCCTTGAGCAGCATCGGCGTGGCGTTCGGCACGCGCCGCGCGGCGATGGCGCGGAGCAGTTCCGACCTGACGGCTGGCTCGCCTTCGGCGGCGGCGGCGAGCAGCCGCTCGTCGGCGTCTCTCGCCGAGAGGGCGGCGAGTGCTGCCCGCGCGGCCTGCTGCACGATGCCCTTCTCGTTCGCGGCCATTGCCCCGAGCCGGGGGATGAGGCCCGAATCGCCCAGGCTCGCCATCGCGCGGATGGCGGCGGACCGCACCACGTCGTCCTTGGCGTCCATCAGCTTCGCCACGGCGGGCGCAGCCGAGCGGTCGCCTCGCTCGGCGATCACATTTAGGAGCAGGGCCTGGCCTTTGGGGTCGAGCTTCTCAAGCCGTTGCACGAGGGCGGCAGTGACCTTCTCGCCGGGAAGCTCCTTTGTCAACTGCACGGCGGACGCCTGGATGAGCTCGTCATCGGAACCCAGGGCGTCGAGGACGAGGGGCGTGGCCTTCTCCTTGCTCACCTTGACGAGGCCGGCGAGACCGGCCAGACGCCAGGCGACCGGGCGCTTGGACGCCCAAACCTGCTCGCAGAGCTTCTCGGCGTTGGCGGCGTCGCCCGCGGCGGCGAGGAGCTGGGCGCAGCGCAGTTGGGCATCGTGGAGCGCGCCCGTCTGCTTCGCTGGAAGCTCGGCCTTCGCCAATGCTGCTGCGGCCTCGGCGTTGCCGATCTTGCCGAGCGCCTCCGCCGCTGCCGCCGCAACCAGTGGGTCAGGGCCGACGAGCAGCTTGGCGAGGGCGAGGACGGACTTCGCGTCGCGGCGAATGCCCAGCGAGTTGACGGCACCCATAAGGGGCGTGCCCTTGAACTTGTCGAGACATGTCCTCAGGGCGGCGAGCGACGCCTCGCCGGGGATGCCCTCGAGCGTGAAGCGAGCCATCTCGGCCAGCTTCTCGTCGTCGAGCAGTTTGGCGAGCATGGGCACCTGGGCCTCCGTGCCCACGAGGAGGAGTTGCTGGCAGCACCAGACTTTGGCGGCGTGGGTGGACTTGGCATCGGCGAGGATGGCACCGAAGCGTTCGGCCAGTTGGGCCTTTTTCGGCGCGTCGGTGGCGGCGCGCGCGATCTCCAGCTCGAGGAAGTGAAGCGCCCGGTCGGGCTGGCCGTAGTCGTAGGAGGGCACCTGAGCGAAGGCCTGGTCCAGGGTGAGCGGCGGCTCAGCGGCAAGGAGGGTGGCGGCGAGAAGGAGAAGAAATGGACACAATGGACAAGATGGACGCGGAAGTTTCATGGGGCTTCTCCCTAGAGAGTCCAGGGGCTGCGCATGGGGCGGCGCAGATAGCTGTTCGCCACGTCGTCGTTCACGAAGCGCTCGGCAGTCCAGTCGAATGTCACTTTGCGCCCGACGCGCGTCGCGATGTCGGCGATGATGGTGGTCACAGTCGCGCGGAAGCCGGCGTCAACGTCCGACACCGGGTCGCGGCGGGTCCTGATGCAGTCGAAGAAGTTGCCGTGGTGGCTGTGGGACTCGTAGAGGTGGATGTCGGCAGGCTTGAGGCTGAGGCGGAGGAGCGATTCTGGCTCGGCCTTGATGCCGCCACGAACGACGTGGACCCAGCCCTGGTCGCCCTCGAAGCGCACGCCGTGCGGCTGGCCGCCGTCGTCGGTGAAGAACATGCGCTGGCCGTTCTCGGCGAGCAGGTTGACCCGCCACGAGTACGAGCAGTTGCCCATGCCCTGTTCGGGGAACTTCGCGGTGCCCTCGATCTCCACCTTGCCCGTGTGGAAGGCCGGGGCGCCCCAGAGGGCGGAATCAATGTGGTGGACGCCCCAGGAGCCTATCCAGCCGATGCAATAGTCGTAGATGAAGTACCAGTTGAAGCTGCAATGGGTGTCGGTGTAGGGCTTCCAGGGCGCGGGGCCGAGCCACATCTCGTAGTCAATGCCGGGCGGGGCCGGCTTCGGCTGGGCGATGGGCAGGCCCGCCGAGCCGCCAGGCACGGCGACCTTGACGGTGTGGACCTTGCCGAGGTAGCCGTTGAGGGCGAGCTCGGCGGCGAAGCGGAAATTGCGGTCGGAGCGCTGCTGCGTGCCGAGCTGGTAGACGCGCCTGTGCCGCCGCACCGTGTCGCGCACGGCCTGGCTCTCGTAGAGCGTGAGGGTCATCGCCTTCTCGCAATAGACGTCCTTGCCGTAGCGCATCGCCCAGATGGCGTGGAGCGCGTGCCAGAACTCGGGCGAAGCGATGAAGACGGCGTCAATATCGTCGCGGGTCACGAGGTCGCGGAAGTCGGCATAGGCGTCGCAGCCCTTGAAGGTGCCCTTCTCGATCTGCTCGGCGTAGCGGGCGTTGGCCTTCGATCGGTTGGACTCGCGCTTGCTCTCATAGGGGTCGCAGGCGGCCATCACCTGAAGGGCCGGATTGCCCACACACGCGCCGAAGTGGCCGCTGCCCTGGCCGCCGACGCCGATGTGGCCCGTGCGGAGGCGGTCGCTGGGCGCCGCGCGCCCCTCGGCCCCCAGCACCGATCCATGCACGAAATACGGCGCGGCGATCCCGGCCGCCGCGGCCCCCAGAAACCGCCGACGGGATGGAGCGTGACCCATGGCATGCCCTTTCCTGGGAGGAATGGCCTGCAACCGCCTGTGTTCAGGAAGCATACTCAATGGTCTGGGACAGCGCAAGAGCCGATGCCCAGAAAGGGCCGTCGCGCGCCACTGGCCTCAGCCCGATGCGACAGGTTCACGCGGCTTGCGGGCGACGACCATGATCTCGATCTCGTCGAGGTCGAGGGGGCGATGGCCCCAGTTCCCCGCGGTGCCGCCCCAGATGTGGAGCACGGTCAGGCCCGCGACGCGGAAGAGCAGGATGAGCTCGGTGGGGAGGAAGCCCCGCTCGCGGACTGGGATGGGCGGCAGGCCCTCACGCGGGGGGACTTCCCAGGACACGACCATCGTGAGGGGGTCGAAGCGGCCCTCGGCAAAGTGGCTGTCCTGGTGCTTGCGGATCATGGCGGCGCCGTTGAGGACGGTGAAGAGTGCCTTGGCGCCCGGCTTGAGGGCGTGGGCGATGTTGCGCAGGATGGCCAGCGGCTGCTCGATCGGGTCGTCGTGCTGGCCGAGGAGCCCGAAGGCTCCCTCGCACAGGCACACCGCCGCATCGAAACTCGCTGGGAATGAGAACCTGGTGGCGTCGGAGTGAATCCATTCGACGTGAACGCCTGCGCTGCCGGCCCTTTCGGCGGCCCTCGCCAGCATTTCGGTGGAGAGGTCCAGGCCGGTCACCGCGAAGCCGCGGCGGGCCAGCTCGACCGCGTGGCGGCCGGTGCCGCACCCCACGTCGAGAATCCGGGCGCCGGGCGACACTCCCAGCGTTTCAACCACGAAGTCTGCCTCTGCGAAGGTGTTCTTTGTATAGACATTCTGATTGTAGACGGGGGCATGGGCATCGAAGAACTGCTCCCAGGCGTTCTCTGGAGCCAAGAGTAGTCTCTCCTTGTTCCAGTGGACATGATGGACAGGATGGACGATGGGGGCGCCGAGGCGTGCAATGCCTAGCGCTTTGGGCCTACGAAGTTCGAAACGTCCATTGTGTCCACTCTATCCACAGGTCACAGCGTCCACCCCGCGCGGTACTCGCGATGGAGGAGCGGGTTGAGATTCGGGTCGTTGACGATCTTGCAGTTCCACGGGTCGTATTCGATGGGCTTGCCGGCCAGGGTGGCGACGTGGACCAGTTGGACGATTTCGTTGGTGGGGGCGCCGATGTCGAAGTTGGAGAAGGCCTTCTCGCCGCCCTTGCAGGCGCGAACCCACTCCGCGTAGTGGCCGGGCGAACGCGGAATCCGCGGCTCGTTGCCCTGGTAGTCCTTGAACTGCGCCTCGGGCAGCAGGAAGACGTTTGTGTTCCACGGGCAGGTGGAGAGGAGTGCCGCCTTCTCGCCGCCGACGAGGCAGCCCCACTGGGTCATGGTGTAGCCGCGCAGGACCTCCTTAGGGGGCTTGAGGCCGCCGTTGTACCAGTGGACTTTGAGTGCTGGGCGATTGCCGCGGGCGGGGAAGTCGAAGACGGCCTTGATGTTGCGGGGATAGGTTTCGGGGTTGAGCTCGGATGCCTGGCCTTCGATGCGGATGATGGGCGGCTTGTCGGGCTTCTCGGCGGGGTCGGGGTTCCACAGGAGGTCGAGGCGGAGCGCTCGGACGGCCATGTTGATGCTGTGGCAGCCCATATCGCCACCGCCGCCGCTGCCGAAGTCGCGCCACTGGCGCCACTTGAAGGGCACGTAGCACGGATGGTACGGGCGCTCGGGTGCGGGGCCGAGCCAGAGGTCCCAGTTCAGCGTCGGGGGCACGGGAGGCGTGTCCTTCGGGCGCTCCTGGGGGCCGTCGCCGTTGGCGAGCCACAGGTGGCACTCGGTCATGTCGCCACAGAAGCCGCCCCAGGCCAGCTCGACAGCGCGCCGCAGGCCCTCGCTGGCGGAGCCCTGATTCCCCATCTGCGTGGCCACCTTATACTTGGCGGCGGTGACGCGCATGAGGTGCGACTCGTAAACGGTGCGGGTGAGGGGCTTCTCGCAGAAGACGTGCTTGCCCAGCTTCATGGCCGCGATGGCGGCCACGGCGTGGGTGTGGTCGGGCGTGCCGACCACGACGGCGTCAATCTGCGCGTGGACCTCGTCTAGCATCTTGCGGAAGTCCTGGTACGGCTTCGCATCCGCGAACTTCCTGAAGCTGCCCTCGCCGCGGGCGGAGTCCACATCGCAGAGGGCGACCACGTTGTTGCCGCCGGCGACCGCGTTGAGGTCGCCGCCGCCCTGCCCGCCGACGCCGATGCCGGCGATGTTGAGCTTGTCATTGGCGGCCGCGGCGGTTGCAGAGCGGCTGTCTCTGAGGATAGTCAGGCTGGCGGTCCCGGCGGCTGAGGTGCTGAGGAAACTGCGACGGCTGACGCGCGTTCTCATGGTCGGTTCTCCTTGGATCAATTGCCCTTCAATTCGAAGGCGTAGGGTGTGCATACTTGCACACCATCTTCGTTCCGCGTGCAAGCAGGCACGCCCTACCGCGCTGCTTCGGGCTCAGTTGCCTTTCACGTCGAAGCAGTAGAGGTTGGTGTCGTAGCGGAGGTAGAGGCGTCCGCCGGCGACGACGGGGTGCGCCCAGCTCGGTCCTTTGCCTTTGACTTGGACCTTGCCCTTGATCTCCATCTTCTCGGGCGAGCAGGTGGCCAGAGCTGCCCGGCCGCCGCCCTCGCCGAAGAGGTAGAGCATGCCGTCGGCGTAGCAGAGCGAGCCCTTGCCCATGCCCTGGGCGCCCCACATCCTCTTGCCGGTCTTGAGGTCGAGGCAGGCCACGCTTCCAGTGTCCCCGTAGATGTACCCGTCCTTGATGAGGTAGCCGCCGTGGTGCGAGGCGAAGTCGGTGGTCCAGGCGCGTTCGGCGGTGACCTTGCCGCCCTCGGCCTTCAGCTTCAGGCACACGCCGCCCTTGCCGTAGCCGTTGGACCAGAAGATGTAGCCATCGGCGTAGGCGGGGGTGGTGCAATTGGCCGTGTTGCCGGCGCTGAAGCGGTCGGAGAAGTGGACCTTGCCGTCGCGGGCGTCCACTCCCACGATGCCGCCGCCGGTGCCGTTGATGATCAGAGGCACGCCCTCGAAGTCAACGGCGATGCACGAGCAGTAGTGCGCGCCGCCGTCGAAGCCCTCGCTGGCCCACACCTTCTCGCCGGTGGCCTTGTCGAGCGCGACGATGCAGTTCTTGCCGCCGGGTGTGACGATGGCGAGGTTCTTGTAGATGAGCACGGATTCGGAGTAGCTCCAGCCCGGCCGCCCGCCGCCGAACTCCTTCATCTCGCGGGTCCACTTTCTCTCGCCGGTCTTGGCGTCGTAGCAACCGACGAGGCCGGCCCCGTTGATGATGTAGAGCAGCCCGCCGTCAACGACCGGAGTCGAGCGGGAACCGTCGGGTCCGCCGCAGGCGCCGCCGTGCTCGGCCTTCCAGAGGTGTTTGCCGTTGAGATCAAGGGCGAAGATCATCAACTTGCCGCCCTGGTCGCCGCTGATGTAAACCGTGCCGCCGACGACGGCCACGCTGGAGAAGCCGACGCCGATGTCGTTGACCTCCCACAGCAGCTTCGGCCCGCCCTCGGGCCACTCCTTGAGCAGGCCCGTCTCCAGCGACTTGGCGTCGCGGTTCGGCCCGCGCCAGCCGGGCCAATCGGTTCCCGAGCTTCCCGCGCAGGCTGCCCCTAAGCATACGAACGCCAACGCCCATGCACTGGTCACTTTGCCCATCGTGTGCTCCTTGCCCCCAATGCTCGGTTCGGTCGCTGGCCACGCGGCGTCACGGTTGCCGCAGTTGGTAGAGGCCGTGGCCGAGATACCTGAGCTGCCCCTGCTTCACGAGCTCGTCCCACACGGCCCTGGGGAACTCCATGGGTGGGGTGATGCCCACGAGCCCCGACTTGCGGCCGCTGGTCATGGCGCCGTGGCCGCCGAGCTTGGATTCGTCGTCGAGCAGCGTGGCCTTCAGGCGCTTGCGGAAGGCCTTGAGGGCCGACTTGAGCACCTGAGGGTCCATCGGTGCCCCGGGTTGAGACATGGCCTAATCCTTTCTCTGCGGACACTTGGAGAGGGTCTCTCGAATCTCGGGCCACAGCAACTCGGCCTGCCAGCGCATCAGCGGCGTGCGGGCAAGCGCTTCTGGCACCGTGGCGGGACGGTGGGCCGCGACGGCCTCCAGGCCGACCCGCGACGCGAGAACGGATGGCGTCAAGCCGAGGTCAGCGGCCTTGCGGGCGCACGCTGCCATCAAGGCCTCCACGTCGCGGGGGTCGGCGCAGGGGCCGGGCCTCTGGCGGCCGCGCACGTGGCGGGGGGGCCAGTCGTCCTTCGGGGTGGCCCGCGCCCGGCGGACGGCGTGTTCGAGCGCGCGGAGGCGGCTTCCCTTGCAGTTGCGCGGCAGCTTGGGGCCGTGGGCCAAGGGGGCCGCGTTGTGCGCGGCAGCCCAGACGGCGAGGGCGATGAGCTGCGCATTGCCCAGCACCATGAAGGGCGGGCGATCGGCGCGCTGG
>ERZ795051.732-NODE-732-length-47422-cov-6.864547_pt1 | contig 47422 bp, 31 predicted proteins | sample MGYA00375135_ERZ795051 | MGnify/ENA primary metagenome ERZ795051 (study PRJEB30180, sample SAMN05720222) | activated sludge metagenome | isolation source: Anaerobic digester | place: Japan | collected 2015-05-26 ... | reverse complement strand
GTTACCTGCTGGCCGCGAATCGGTAACGGCCCGAGGCGACCTCGACGATGGCGCATGTGCGCTCGGTGCGAATCAGCCGCACGCCCTCGGCCCTGGCAATGGGCTTGCCGCTTTCGGTGACGCCCGATGGCTTGCGCGAGGGGATAACGACCGTGGCCGAGGAGTTCGGCGGAATCGTCACGTCGAGCACCAGCTTGCCCCTCGCCAGCTTCCAGTGGGTCTCGATGGGGCCGCGAATGCTGCGATAGCCCACGCGCGCCTCGGTGAGCGTGCCGCCAGGCTGCGGCTCGATGGTGAACGGCGGGAAGCCCTCGATCAGGCCGGACCGCACGAGGCGGATGCCGCCGATGTTCTCGACCATCCACTGGTAGACGGCGCCGAAGGCGTAGTGGGCGAAGGAGTTCATGCCGGGGTCCTGGAAGCCCTTCTCGGGCGTCCAGCCGTCCCACCGCTCCCAGATGCTGGTGGCGCCGTGCTTGATGGAGAAGCCCCAGCCGGGGAACTTGTCGCTCTGGATGAGGCGATAGGCCACGTCGTTGCGGCCGATCTTCGCCAGGGCGAGCATCAGGTCTTTGGTGCCGACGAAGCCGGTCGAGAGGCGCCAGCCGCGGGCCTTGATGTCGGCGACCAGGTGCTTCGCCGCGAGTTTCTCCACGTTGGGGTCGAGCAGGCCGTAGGCGATGGCGAGGACGTAGGCGCACTGGGTGTCGCCCTTGATCCGCCCGTCGGGCGCGACGAACGCCTTGTTGAAGGCAGCCTTGATTCCCTCGAAGAGGTGGCGGTGCTTCGCCGCATCGTCGGCCCGGCCGAGGGCCTCGGCCGCGCGGGCCAACAGGTCGGTGCTGTGGGCGAAGTAGGCGGTGAGGATGACGTCCTTCGGCGTGTCGGCGTTGATGCTCGACCAGTCGCCGAAGCAGTGGAACTTCTCGGGGGGCAAGAGGTCGGGCGTGCAGCGGGCACGGGAGAACTCGACGAAGCGGGCCATCGCGTCGTAGTGGCGTTCGAGGATGCGGCGGTCGCCGTAGACCTCGTAGAGGGTCCAGGGGCAGATGACGCCGGCGTCGGCCCAGGCGGGGCCGCCGTCGTCGCCCGCGACCTTGAGGGGGGCGACCATCGGGAACTGGCCGTCGGCGCGCTGCGCGTCGTCGAGGTCAATGAGCCACTTGGTGAAGAACGCCTGCACGTCGGCGTTGAGGGCGGCGGCGCGGATGTAGACCTGGGCGTCGCCCATCCAGCCCAGGCGCTCGTCGCGCTGCGGGCAGTCGGTGGGCACCTCGATGAAGTTCGCCCGCTGGGTCCAGTAGATGTTGGTGTGGAGCTGGTTGAGCATCGGGTCGGAGCAGAGGAAGGAGCCGGCGACGGGCGTGTCGCTGCTGAGGGCGACGCCGATCACGGTGTCCTTCGTGGGCTTTCGCTCCAGCCCCGTGACTTCGATGAACTGGAAGCCGTGGAAGGTGAAGCGGGGCTGCCAGACCTCGACGCCGCGCCCGCGGCAGATGTAGGTGTCGGTCGCGCGGGCGGTGCGGAGGTTGGTGGTGTAGAGGGTGCCGTCGGGGTTGAGGCGTTCGGCGAAGCGGAGGGTGATCTTCTGGCCGGGCCTGCCTTTGACCGTGAGGCGTGGGACGCCGGCGAAGTTGCGGCCCATGTCGAGCACCCAGGCGCCGGGCGTCGGCTGGGCGATGCGCTCGGCCCTGAACTCTTCGATGGCGATGACGGGGGGGCCGGGATGTGGCTGGACGAGGGGCGAGAGCTCGGCCCCCGTGTCCACGGCGGCCCAGCTTGAGTCGTCGAAGCCGGGCTTGGCCCAGTTGGGCATCGCCTTGCGTGCGTCGTGGGTCTCGCCCATCAGGATGTCGGCTTCGAGGGTGGGGCCTGTGGCGGCCCGCCACGCGGGGCTGGTGGCGACGGCGTCCGAGGTGCCGTCGGCGTATTCGATGTGGAGCTGGGCGCGGAAGCGGGGCCGTCGGCCGTAGTTGTCGCGGAAGCGCTGCCAGCCGATGTGGCCGCTGAACCAGCCGTCGGCCAGAATAGCGCCGAGGGCGTTCTGGCCCTGGCGCAGGAGCTTCGTCACGTCGTAGGCGCGGGCGTAGACGCGCTTCGTGTAGTCGGTCCAGCCGGGGTCGAAGCAGGTGTGGTTGACGCGCCTGCCGTTGAGGTGGGCGTCGAACCAGCCGAAGGCGGTAGCATAGAGCGTGGCCTGCTTCACCTTCTTCGTCACCTGGAACGCCGTGCGGAGGTGGACGGGGGGCGGGAGGATGAGGTTGGCGGGCTCGGATTGGCGCGGGCCGGTCTGGCCGTCGGGAAGGGCGCGGGGCGCGTCGTAGCCGATCCAGTCGGCCCGCCAGTCGGCTTGCTCGAGGAGGCCCATTGACCAGAGGGCGGGACGGCTCCACGGCGAGGGCGTGCCGTCCTTGTCCCACACCTTCACCTTCCAGTGGCAGCGGAGGCCGGAGGCGAGGGGCTTGCCGGAGTAGACGATGGCCGTTGTGTCGTCGCTGGCCACCTGGCCGCTGTCCCACAGGTCGCCGTGGTTGCGGCGGAGAAGCTGCGGGCTGCTGGCGACGAGGATGCGGTAGGCGGTCTGCCGCTGGCCACGTTGCTTCGATTCGAGGAGCCAGCTCAGCCGGGGCTGGGTTTCGCCGATGCCCATCGGGTCAAGCCGGTACTCGCAGCGGAGATATGCGGGCGCCAGTGAAGGTCGGTGTTTCGCAGCCATCGGGTCTCCTTTGTGCTCGCAGTGCGGGCTTCAGCCCGTATCTTCGCCGCCGAGTCGCCAGTCCGGGATTCGGCCTGAAGGCCGCACTACGAGCCTCTACCTTTTCTTCGGTGGTGGGGCCATGAGGGGGTAGCAGTCCACGACCTTTCCATTCCAGGCTTCATCAATGGGGATGAGGTCTTCGCTGGGGCCGCCGCCGTCCTTGACGAGGCGGTTGTAGCCGGTGGTTGTGGGGCGGCTGCCTTCCTTGACGAGGATGCGCGAGACGAAGCACGGCTTGCCGTCGGCCACGCGCATGCCGCCGTTGAGGGGGAGGCGGTTGGCGGCCTCGCGGACGAATTGGGGGGCGTAGCGCACTTTCGCGCCCTTCGGCACCTTGAGGGGGGTGGCGCCCAGGGTGGTGCGGAAGAGCGGCTTGCCGCTGGCGGCGTCGAGCGCCCAGATGCGGATGCCGCCGTCGAGCTCGGCGTGGCGGCCTGCGGCGACCCACAGGCGGCCGTCGTGGACGGCGACGCCGTAGACGGGCCAGGTGCTTTCGAGCTGGCCGTCCATCACGATGAGGCGTTCGGCGGGGGCGGCGAGGAAGCGCCAGCGCTCGGCGCCGGTGGCCAGGTCGAGGCAGTAGAGGCGGCCATCGGTGCAGCCGACGTAGACACGCCCGTCGGCCACGGCCGGGGCGACGCGGATGCGGGCGGGGGCGGTGAAGCTCCAGAGCGGCTGGCCGTCCCTCGTGGCGGCGAGGCGGTGGCGGTGCACGTCGGCGACGAGTGCGATGCCGTCGGCCTCGACGGGCGGGGTGCGGCCCTCGGGGAAGTAGAAGACGAAGGGATTGGGCTGCCACTCGCGCGCGGCGATGGGGGTGTTTGTGGGCGGGGCCTCCGCGCCCCGCGTCCGCTCGCCGCTCCCGGGCACATCGGGCGGCTCGGGCGGCGCGCCGTGGGCGTCGAGGCGCCGCTCGTCGGGGACCTCGGGCCGCGGGGGCTCGGGGCTGACCGCGATGAGGCCGCGCACGGGGTTGATGCAGGTGCAGGTGACGTTGGAGCCGAAGTAGACGTGGCCGTGGGCGGGGAAGGCGGGGAACGAGCAGTCGCTGCGGCCGTAGGCGTACTGGGTCACGTTGAGATCGCGGTCCACCCAGGTCGTCAGGCCGTAGATCAGCCAGTCGTCGGTGGCGGAGAGGCGGACGCAGCGCTGGTTGTAGGGCAGGAGCCACCAGAACTCCTCGCCCGTGGCGTAGTCGTAGGCGAGGAGGTTGTTGAACGGCCCCCAGATGAGAATCTGCCGGTCGCGGACGACGGCGGAGGCGAGCATGACGTTGTAGTCGGCCTTGCGCTTGGGCGAGTGCCAGCGGACGGCGCCGTCGGCGGGGTTGAGGACCCAGAGTTCGTGGTCGCCGTCGTCGCCGAGGTTGGTCACGGGGTCGAAGACCACGAGGGCATCGTCCGAGAGCACAAGGTCGCTGGTCTCCTCGCCGGCGAGGGCGTCGTTGCGCCAGAGCTGCCTGCCCTCGGCGATGCAGGTGATCGCGGCGGTGTTGTGCTTGCACCAGCGGGCGTAGTTGCGGACGGGGTTGTCGGTCTCCTGGACGAAGACGCGGGAGCCGTCGGCGGCGGCGCAGGCGTTGCCGATGCCCTTCTGCGTCGTGAACTCCCAGCGGCGCGCGCCGGTGGCGATGTCGAGGGCGACCACGCGGTTCTCGTGTGCCTGGATGAGCGTCTTGCCGCAGGCGAAGAGAAGGGCATTGCTGTCGGCGCCCTTCGGCTCGCGGTTGCGCTTCAGCCCCTGGTCGAAGGTGCGGACGGTCTTGCCGGTCCGCGCATCGGCGGCGGCGGCGAAGCCGGTGCCCACGTCGGGGAAGTGGAACACGAGGTCGCGGGTGCCCACGAACTCGGCGGGCCAGGGGTGATGTGGCCGCCCGGTCGGCGCGCTCCAGAGGAGCAGGCCGTTGAAGGCGTCGCGGCAGCGCAGCTCGGCGGGCTGACGCCTCCTGCGTTCGTCCCTTGTCAGCTCGAGGGGCGAGAAGAGCCGCCCGCCCGCCACCCGCACGTCGTAGAGCAGTTGCGACACGATCCACTTGAGCGACGTAGCTGGCTTCACCAGCTTGTCGTGCGAGACCGCGTTCGCCTCCGGCCCGTAGCACCAGTGGGTCCAGTCGTCGGCCCCTTGGGGCCACGGCTTCACCGTCTTGGCCCAGCGGCCCCCCAGCCGCACCAGCGCCACGCCGTTGGGCGCCAGAACGCGGAGGGCTTCCTCCTGGCGCCACGCGCCGACGCCAAGGGCATCGCAGTCCGCCACCAGGAGATTGACCAGATCGCTCGCATAGGGCATCGGGCCGCCGTCCCAGCGGTCCACGGCGACCAGCCCCTCGGCGCCCGCCTGGCGCGCGGCGGCCCGTGCCGCGGCAGCCGCCGCGGGGTCGAGGGCGAGGCCGTGCACGACGAACCCGCCCGTGGCGGCGAGCCCTGTGACGAACGAGCCGTCGGTGCAGCCGGCGTGGACGGCGAGGCCGGCCTCGATGCCGCTCTCGCGGAGCACATCCTGGGCCTGCGGCTCTGCGGCCCACACCCACGCGGTGGCTAGTGCCATGCACAACGCGGCAATCTCGTTGCGTCGCCTCACGGCAATGCCCTCTCAGTAGCGGTCAATGGTGAAGGTGCGGGATTCGCCTTTCTTGAGCTGAAGCCACACGGTGCCCGTCCAGCCGTTGAACAGGGCATAGCCGCGGCCGAGGCGGTGGTCGTTCTCCTTCGGCTCGTCGGTGATGTTGTCGGCGGGCAGGCCGTCGAGGGGCACGATGCCGGTGAACTCGCGCCAGAGCTTCTCGACCTTGACACCGAGGCGGGCCAAGTCGAGGTCGAGCTTCACAAGCGTCGGCTTCTTCTCGTCGCCGCTCGCATTGGCCACGTGGAACAGGACGCTTCCGGGCCGCTGCCAGGCCAGCGCCCCCTTGGCCTCGAAGCCGGCCAGCGGCCTCGCCGTGTTGATGCCCCAGTCGAGGACCTCGCGGCGTGGGGACACGCCGCCCACAGCCGAAGCCGGGAACAGGTCCTTCCACGCTGCATCGTTGATCGGCTGGTCCTCCCAGTGGAGGACGAGGTAGCGGACGTCGTGGTAGAAGACGCTGAAGCCATCAAGGACGCCGGTGGCGGGGTCGAGCTTGGGGGCAAGGGGCGGGACGATCTTCTGGCGGGCGTGTTCGTGCTTCTTCGCGTCCTCGGGGTCGCCGGGCAGTTCCTCGTACCACTTGAGGTGGCCGAGGTAGCGGTACTGGGCGGGGTTGTTGAAGAGCTGGCGAACCCGCAGTCGCTCCCCTGAGAGGCCGGCGGGCACGCCGAGCGCTTTGAGGTCGAGCCGGGTGCGGAAGGGCCGCGTCTGCTCCTTGCCGGCCTCGTCAGGGCCGTAGTTGCACACGGCCAGGACCGCCGAGCCGGGCCGCTTCCAGAGGCTGAGGAGGAGGCCGGGCGTCAGCTCCTTGACGACGTGGCTGTTTCGCCAGTAGGGGATGAACTCGATGTCGGGGCGGCTGATGCCCCAGTGCTTGAACGCCTGGTGGTTGAAGATGCTGCCCTGGAGGCCGCCCATCACGGCGTCGTGCATCGAGGGCCACGTCGGATTCATGAAGCCCAGGTGGCTGATGTTCACGCCGAAGTTGTGCGAGCACGACCCCGCGATCATCCTGTCGCTGGGGTAGACGCTGATCGGGTCGAGCATCGGGTATTCGGAATCGAGGATGGAGTCGGCGAAGGGGAGTGCCTTGAGGCAGATTGAGTTGGTGGCGTGGCCGCTGACGCCGCCGGGGTATTGCCCGGTCTCCTGCATCAGCGCCCAGACGCGCTTGTACCACGCGCGGAGGTTCGAGGCGTCGCTCTCGGGCTGGATGCGGCCGTCGGGCAGGCGATAGCCGAAGCCTGCGGCCAGCGCGCGGGCGAAGTGGCCCGTGAAGCTGATGTCGTAGTAGAAGTGCGTGCAGCCGCCCTCGCGGATCTGGCGGTTCTGGAGCCACATCATGTAGTCGCGGTAGGTGGGCGACAGGATTTCGCCGCCGGGCACCCAGTCGCCGGCGAAGTACTCGTAGACGCCCGGCTCGACGGTCTTGTTCATGTAGCCGCGGAGGGCGATCTGGTTGTTGGTCCACATGCCCAGGCGGGCCGAGCCGTCGTAGAGGCCGCGGAGCGAGAGCTTGTCGCACTCGGCCTTGCAGTAGGCGTAGTACTCGGGCCACCGCTTCTCGTCGGGGAACGGCGGGCTGAGGATCGAGAAGAAGTCCTGCCCCGTGTCCCAGTTCACCTTGTATTTTCCGCCCGAGAAGCCGTTGGCGGCGGAGACCTGGTTGAGGCGCCAGCCGGGGATGAGGTGGCGGAAGGGCGTGGCGTTGTAGCCGAAGCGAAGCGTCCGCGGCTCGGCGAGGCGAAGCGGCTTCTTGCCGGGATAGCTGCCGACGATGTTGTTGCGGATGATGACGGCCTTGCCATCGCGGACAAGGGAGTGGGCCGCCACCTTGTCGTCGGGCTCCCAGCCGCGGTCGGAGTCGGCGGTCCAGAGCAGGCCGCGGCGCTCGGTGCCGAGCCAGAGGTTGTCGGTGAAGCTGCCCGTGGTCATGCCCGAGCCCGTGAGGCCGATGCCCGTCAGCGTGTTCCACACCTCTGTAGCCGCAACCGTCCCGGTTGCGGGCGGCGCAGCTGCAAGCGTCCCGCTTGCAGAAGGCGCGACAACCGGGACGGTTGTCGCCACAGGCACTTTGCCGATCGAGCGGGCGCAGTAGTTGTTGCCCTGGCCGACGCAGGACATGTGCAGCCCGTCGCGGTCGTCGAGCGGCCACTCGATGCGAAGCTCCTCGATCTCGACTGGGCCGGCGTCGGGAGCGCAAGTGAGCTGAAGCTCGACAAGGCCATCCTGCTCGACCGAGCCTTTGGCGGTGAAGACGAGGCCAGCGGCCTTCGAAGGCGAGCCTTCGAACTCGGTCCGCCAGTCCTTGCTGCTGGTGATCTTCGCCTTTCGGCCTGTAGGCACGACGTATTCCTTGCCGCCGACCTTCACGATAATGCGGGCAGGAGCGGCTAGCACGTCGCCGCCGTTCGCCTCAATCTGGCGGGGCAGGCCGAGCGAATCGAGGTGGTAGACTCGGCGGGTGCAGGCGATCTTGGTGCCGCCGCCGAACGGGCCGTTGCCACTCACGCGCAGCGGCTCGAAAGGCGCGAGCACCTTCTCGGTGTCGCCGAGCTTGTTGCCCCACCACTTGGCGAACTCCTTCGCCTCGTCTTTCTTGGCCAGCTTGATGTCGTCGCGGGTCAGCAGCGGCTTGCCGGCGGCGTCCACCAGGCTGATCTTCACCTGATATTCGCCGGGCTGCACGCTGGGGAGCTCGACCAGGTCTTCATACTTGTGGTAGACGAAGTGGCCGAGGCGACCCTTCTTCACGGACTTGGCGTCCTTCGTGATCTCGTACTCGGCGCCGGCGGGTTTTGCGCCGGCGGGCAGCGGCGCGTCGAGGGTGTCGGCGCTGAGGAAGAGCAGGCCGCGGACGGGGTTCCAGTTGGCCTCGCACTCAAGGATGTGGGGGCGCGGCCTGGCTGCGAGGTAGCTCTTGTCTGTGCCCTGGAAGGCCAGGTGGTAGGTGTAGACCTGCTCGTCGCCGACGGTGACGCTGTAGGTGTACCAGGACAGCTCGCCCGGCTCCTTGCCGTCGGGCTTGGGATAGGCGAGGCCGGGGAATGCCTTCGCCACGTCGAAGCGGACCGAGCCTTTCGCGGGAATCTCTAGTGTCTTCTCCTCCTGAACGACTGGCTTGGCGTTCTCGGGCAGGCCGCGGTCGCGCGCCCGGCCCATCTTGCCGTGGAGGACCGCCGCGGCGGCCTTGACGCTCACGGGCTTGTCGGAGGGGTTGTAGATGACGCTCTTGAGGTCGAGCCGCCCGTCGTGCAGGCCGCTCAGCTCCTCGATTTGCACGTAAGGCTTGTCGGCGGTGAGGACCGTGCGGGGGAAGCCGTAGTGCTCGAGGTGGCCCGAGGCGGACGGCACGTCGAGCCACTGCCAGTCGGGGTTCTTCAGCGGGGCGGCGAGAAGGATGTCCATCTTGTCGCCCGCCTTGTGCTCCACGGGCATCTCCAGGTCGGCCAGGTCGGCCGCAAGCTCCATCTCCCACCACTGCTTCCCGCCCGTCTCGTGAATTCTGTTGGCGATGGCCATGTTCGGCCGCCAGTTGAAGAGGTTCTGGCCGATGGAGGGATAGAGCTTCATGAACTCGCCGCTGCCGAGCGAGTTGATGACGAACTTGAGGAAGCTGGAGACCTGCCCCGGCAGCTTGTTGCGGTCGTGGAGGAAGACGCCCAGCTCATAGGAATCGTCGAAGACCACGCCCGCAGTGTACTTCTCGCGCTTGCTGCGATAGAGGCGGTGGCCGGGCAGGATGTCGGAGCGGGCCGCGATGTAGATGTGCTGCGGGTCCCAGGCGACCCAGAAGGAGATGGGGCGGTCGCGGTAAGCTAGGGAGCTGGTCCAGACCACGCCCATCACCTTCACCGCCTCGCGCCACTCGTCGGCGCCGATCGTGCCGTCAATTGTCGGCGACTTGGACATGCGCGGCACATTGAACCGCGGCACGAACTGCTCGTCGTAGGCCAGGCCGCCAGCGAGGGAGGAGGCCGCGAAGCAGATGGTCGCGCACAGGGCGACCCATGGTCCGATTCCCTTCATCTCAGCCCCTTTCGATGAGGAGTGCTGGCGATCGTAGGGCGTGGGTACTTGCACGCCGAAGGAACGAGCGCCGGCCATGGTCCGCGGCTCCCGAGTGCATGTATGCACACCCTACAAGGAACGCCGGCAGGCCATGGTCCGCGGGTCCCGCGTGCAGGTGTGCACGCCGCAGCGAGAACCTCCTCACAGCGCCCAGCCTTTGCGGTATTCGCCCATCTTGAGGGCTTTGTCGGCCTCTTCGTTGTTGGTGATCTTGCCCTCGAGCGGGTCGTATTCGAGCACGCCCTCGAACTGTGTGGCGATGTTGCCGAGCATGTTGAACTCGGTGAGCGGGCCGGCGTAGTCGTAGTTGGCCCAGGCCGGCTTGCCGCCGCGGCAGGCGAGCAGCCAGTCGCGCTCGTGGCCCGCCGAGCGTTCGACCTTTTCCGGCATGTCCTTCTTCACGTCCTTGAACTTCTCGGCAGGCATCATGACAAACGTGGCGTTGTGGCCGCTGGCGAGGATTTTGCCCTCCGTGCCGATGATGAGGTGGCCGGCCCAGTCGCCCCAGTCCTTCGGCCCCCAGCCGAGTTCGCGGCCGAGGAGCTTGCTGAGGTCGTCCTTGACGTTCGGGCGGGCGCTGCCGTTGTGCCAGTGGAAGGTGATGGGCGGGAGTTCGCCGCGTTTGGGGATGTGCCACTGGACGTGTTCCCACTTGGGGAACGACAGGCGGTTGATGCGGTTGACCTGGGCCTCGACCTTGATGCGGGGCTTCGCCGCAGGCTCGGCAAACCACAGGGTGTCCACCTGGAGCGCGCGGAAGGCGAGGTTCTGGGTGTGCGAGGCCCAGTTGCCGAGGTTGGCGGTGCCGAAGTCGCGCCAGTGCCCCCAGAAGAGCCACCGGGGATGGAAGGGGCGGAACGCGGCGGGGCCGAGCCAGAGGTCCCAGTTCAGGTAGGGCGGCACCTTGGCCTCGTCCTTGGGCGCCTCGGAGTGGTCGGAGCTGCCTTGGTCGTTCCAGGTGTGAACCTCCTGGATGGTGCCGAGGACGCCGTCGCGGATGAGCTCGAGTGCGCGGCGGTAGGGGCCGGCGCCCGTGCCCTGGTTGCCCATCGAGGTGGCGACCTTGAACTCCCTGGCCAGCTTCCGCAGGACGCGCGACTCGTGGACGGTGCGGGTGAGTGGCTTCTCGGTGTAGACGTGTTTGCCCGCGCGGATGGCGTAGGCCGAGGCGACGGCGTGCGTGTGGTCGGGCGTGGCCACGACGACGGCGTCAATTTCCTTCCCCTTCTCGTCGAGCATCTGGCGGAAGTCCTGGAACTTCGGCAGGTCGGGGAACTGGCGGTACATCTCCGTGGCCTTGCTCTCGTTCACGTCGCACAGGAAGGCCGACTTCTCCAGGCGCGAGAAGCCGAGGAGGAGTTCGCGGCCGCGCCCCCCGCAGCCGATGTGAGCGAGGGCGAGCCGGTCGTTGGCCTTGGTGCCCTGCGCCGAGGCGGCGTCGCGCAAGACGATCAGCCCTGCCCCGCCCAGCGCAGTCCTCCGAAGAAACGAGCGGCGGTTCATTGGCACCTCCTTTTGCAGCCGCAAGCGCCCCGCTTGCGGAAGAAGAGGACAACCGGGACGGCTGTCGCTACTCGCCCGCCACCTTGTCGAAGTAGGCGACGCAGGCCGCCACGTCGGCGACGGTGGGCGCGTTGACCTCGTGCTCGATAGTGATGAGCGGCTTGATGCCCTGGCGGCGAATCTCGCGGGCCACGCCCGCCAGGTCGCCCTCCCCTGCCCCGAACGTCACGCACGGGCACTTGGGGTCGTCGAACTTCGCAATGTCCTTGATGTGGAGCGACACGATGCGGCCTTCGAGCTGGCGGAGGGCGTCGGCCGGCTTGATGCCCGAGCGCGCCCAGTGGCCGGTGTCGCCGCAGACGCCGATGCGCCTGGTGCGGCCCTCGGCCGCCTTGAGGAACACCTCGGGGCTCCAGTAGCCCGAGGGCTTGGGGTGGTTGTGGACGGCGAGGCTGAGCTGGTATTCGCCGAGGAGCTTGTCGAGCATCTCGTAGGCATTGGCGGGCGGCTCGGCGACGAGGATCTCCATCCCCATCTCCTTCGCCCAGTCGAAGAGCTTGCGGCAGGCGGCCTCCTGGGCCATCGCCTGGCAGTAGCACGAGACGAGCTGGACGCCGAGGTCGGCGAGGCGGGCCTTGGCCTCCTTGCGGTCGTCGGCGGACATGGTCTCGTTGGTCACGACGTTGGGCTTCCTGGCGCTGAGCTTCTGCCAGGTGAAGCCCTCGATGTAGCGCAGGCCGAGCGCGGCCACCTGCTCGGCGGCCTCGACGAGGGCCAGGTGGCGGAAGGTGTAGGCCGTGATGCCGAAGCGCCAGCCGAGCTTCTCGCAGTTGGGCGCGCCCTTCGCGGCCTCGGCGGCGAACAGGCCGCGCGGCGCCAGCCGCACGCCCCCGCCCAGCGCCAGCGCCGTGCCCAGGAACCCACGACGATTCACCGTACCGCCCATGTTCGTCCTCCTGATTCCTGCCTCTCCCCTCCCAGAGGTCCCATACCTTCGGGAGGGTCATCGGCATTCGCTTCGTACCAGGTGTCTTGTCCTTCCCGTCCCGAACGTATGGGAACGTTCGGAAGGGCGTGGGTCACCGAGGGGCATCCGCACCAGGCACCAGCGGGTTGGGAGAAGCCAGGAGCCTGGGGATATCGCCCTGGATGGCGTCCCAGATGACACGCAGCTTGACCTCTCGGTAGTGGTGGATCAGCTTATCACGCATCCGAGCCATGTCGTTCCACGGCATCTCGGGGTGAGTAGCCTTGAACCCGTCGGAGAGCTGCTTGGCCGCTTCGCCGATGACGAGGAACTGGTGGATGACCGCGGACTGCGTTCTCCGGTCGCGCACGAACGCAGGGTAGTCCATTTCCTGCGCAAACTCCAGGATGTCTCGGCACGCCTGGGCCAGATCGAGCAGAAGGGGCAGGTCATGCGGCATAGATCGTTCTCGCCGTGCTCAGGATCTCTGTGCGGCGAAGCCAGTTGCGGCTCCCCTCCACCGCCTCGCGATCCACGAGGTCCACTTCCCTGCCGAGGATCTCGATCAGTTCGTTTTCCATGTGGAAGTGATCGAAGAGGGTCCAGTGAGCATCCGGGGCGAACGTGGCGAGGAGATCGAGATCGCTGTCGGGCCCGAAGTCATCGCGCGCGGCCGAGCCGAAGAGGGCCAGCTCGGTGATCTTCCACTTGCGGCAGAAGGCCGCGATGCGCTCCATGGGCAGTGCGGTCGCGATGGCGCTCACGGTGCGATTCTCCTTCTGCGTTCATCATGCCGCCGAGCGCCTTGCGGCGCAAGCGCGGCGCCCCCGCGGACGCGCGGAACAAGGCCGACGGGGACTCCCGGGCCGGCTCCTACAGGCTCCACCCCTCGCGGTACTCGCAGCGAAGCGCCTTGTCGGCCTCGGCGTGGTTCACGATCTTCATCTCCACGGGGTCGTACTCGAGCGTGCCCTCGAATTGCGTGGCCACGTTGCCGAGCTGGAGGAACTCGTTGAGGGCGCTGGCGTAGTCGAAGTTGGCCCACGCCGGCTTGCCGCCGCGGACGGCGTTGAGCCAGTCGCGCTCGTGGCCGGCCGAGGCATCGAGGGTCTCGGGACTGTCCGTCTTCACGTCCTTGAACGCCTCGTCGGGCACGAGGGCGATGGTGGTGTTGTGCTCGGTAGCACGCAGGCGGCCCTTGGAGCCGACGATGACGGTCCCTCCGTGGTGCTTCCACTTCTTGTCGCCCTTGTCGCCCCAGTCGAGCTCGATGCCCGCAAGCTTCTCGAGCGTGTCGCGGGTGCCGATGTCGCGGCCGTTGTGCCAGGTGATGACAACGGGCGGCAGGTCGCCGCGGGCCGGCACCTCGTAGCGCACCATCTCCCACTTGGGGAACGACAGGCGGTTGAGGTTCGACACCTTGGCCTCGATGCGCAGGAGCGGGTGGGGCTGCTTCGGGGGTTCGGCGAGCCAGAGGTCGTGGACTCTCATGGCCATGAAAGCGAGGTTGGCGCTGTGCGAGCCCCAGTTGCCGAGCTGGTTGGTGCCGAAGTCGCGCCAGCTTCCCCACCAGAGCCATCGGGGATGGAACGGGCGGGCGGCGCAGGGGCCGAGCCAGAGGTCCCAGTTCAGATAGGGCGGCGCTTTCGCCTCCTCCTTGGGCGGCTCGGGGTGGTTGGCCCCTCCGCCGCAGTTCCACACGTGGGCCTCCTGGATATCGCCGAGCGTGCCGTTGCGGACGAGTTCGATGCCGCGGCGGAACTGGCCGCTGGCCGTGCCCTGGTTGCCCATCGAGGTGGCTACCTTGTGCTTGCGGGCCAGCTCGCGCAATGCGCGCGACTCGAACACGAGCCGCGTGAGCGGTTTCTCGGTGTAGACGGGCTTCCCCGCGCGGATCGCGCAGGCCGACGCCACGGCGTGCGTGTGGTCGGGCGTGGCGACCACCACGGCGTCTATCTCCTTCCCCTTCTCGTCGAGCATCTGGCGGAAGTCCTGGAACCGCGGCACATCGGGAAACTGCTTGAACATCTCGGCCGCCTTGGACTCGTTGACGTCGGCGAAGGCGGCCGGGGTCTCCATCCGCGACATCGTGAGCAGCAGCTCGCGGCCGCGCCCGCCCACGCCCACGTGCGCGGTGCGGAGTTTCGAGTTTGCCTCGGCGCCGCGCGCCGAGCGGGCATCGCGCAGCACCACCAGCCCCGCCGCCCCGCCGACGCTGGAGGAAAGGAACGAGCGGCGGTTCACTTGCAACGCCATCGCCGGCCCCCCGAAACATGGTGGCTCCCCTGCTGGCGCTAGGCTAGCAAGTCATCGCCGGGATTGCAACAGACGCTCCCTGACATGAATGGCGCGAGGATAAGGCAACTGGTCACTCGCCCGCCAAAGGCGAAGACCGCCCAAAAGCGGGACTCGCAGCAGGTTATCAACTCGTTGGGGGTCCCGCCTTCAGGCGGCGTTGCTTCATCTTCACGCCATTCCGCCCTGACACGGTGTGCGCCGGGGAGCCTTGCATACTTGAACAACTATGCAAGGCCCTCCCGCAGCACACGTGGGCGGGCCGATTGCTGGTCAGCGTCCCGGGGCGGAATGGGGCGTTTCGACCTGCTCGGTGCTCACGACGCAGTCGCGGTCGTCGAACAGGTTGATGTAGTAGACAGTCACGCCGTCGGGAAGTGCCGCCGTGGCCTTGCCGGGAGCGAGTTGGGCGGGAACCGCCTCCCACTTGCGGTCCTGCCACTTGCCCACGTCGCGGGTGAAGCACAACTCGGCCTTGGCGATCGGGCGCTGGCTCTCAAAGGCCACCCACACCCGGTCGTCATCGCGGCCCTGGCCTGCGATGCGCGGCAGCGGGTCGCCGCCTTTGAGGATGCTGTCGGCGAAGGCGTGAATCTCCTTGGGCGCCTCGCCCGCCGGGCCGTGGCCGTGGGGCATGCGGATGCGGACGCACAGCGTCCTCGGCCCCTTGGGCAGCCGATACGACTTCTGGAGCGCGTTCATCGTGTAGGCGAAGTCGTTCGTGCCCGTCACCCAGGCCATCGGCATCTTCGCAGCGGGCAAGTAGACCGACGGGTCCCACCAGCGCATCCAGCGTTCGGCGCCCTCCTTGCCCAGGGCGGCCACGCTGCCCGCAAAGCCGTGCTCGCTGGTGTAGCCGCAGCCGTAGACGGGCACGACGCACTTGAGGCGGCTGTCCACGCCCGCGATGATGCAGGCGAGGTAGCCGCCCCACGAGATGCCCGTAAGGCCAATGCGATCGGCGTCCACCTCGGGCTGAGCGGCGAGCAGCGAGTGGCCGAGGATGGCTTGGGCCACGGCGTGATAGGTCCACTGGTCCTCGCGCGCCTCGTTGATCTGGTTCCAGCCGCCCCAGCCGGGCGGGCCGCCCTGCTCGTCGCGCTGCCAGTTGCCGTAGGAGCCTCTGGGCACGCAGCCGCAGGTGTCCATCGCGATGACCGCATAGCCGCGGTCGTTCCACAGCTTCACCCAGTTGGCGAAGGCCGTGCCGCCGCCGCCGTGGACGAGGACCATTCCGGGCAGCTTCCTGCCCGGCTCGGCCTTGGGGATGCCGAGCCAGGCGAACACGCGCGTGGGCTTGCCGCGGTACGGCAGCCCCTCGTAGAAGAGCGCCCGCATCCCCTCGGCCTCAAAGCCCTCGGCGGGGACCGCCTTCGGCGGCTGAAACAGCTTCGCCGTGTCCCACACTAGGTCTTCAGCACCTCGAGCAACCGCCGCAAGGCAGAGCCCCATCGCAATGTAGCACCCGATCATGGAGGCCATCCTCATTGAGACCAATGGGTGATCCACGAAAGACCGGTGGGACTTGTGGGACCGGTGAGACGCCTGGGACGCGCCGGTGTCAGGAGTCCCACCTGTCCCACACATCCCACCGGTCCCATTCGTGCGCCCCCGCCGAACGGCCCTCAAAACGTCCTCCCAAAGTCCCGCTGCTGGGGCACGGGCACGGCGCCGGGCATGTCCATGCGCGGCTTGGCGAGGAGCGCCGCCTTGCCGCCCTCGATGGCCTTGAGGATGGCCTGGTAGCGGGGGTCATCCTTGGACTTGAAGACGGCCCTGGCGTCGTCGGCGAGGCCACCGACGCTCTTGGCCAGATTCTTCACGAGCACGCGGCTCCACTCGGGGTGGGTGAGGTTGATGTCGGTGTGCTTGACGTTGGCGACCCGCCCCTGGCGAGCCCCCGGGATTTCCCCCCCCTCCCCATCGAGGGCTTCCTGATAGGCCCTCTGGAACTCGGCAAACCACGGCAACGGCTTGCCGCGCTCGTCGAGCCAGGTGTCGCGCCCGCCGAAGCTGTGGGGGCGGGTCATGTCCCACGTGCCGTAGTAGGGCACGTTGGCGTCAATCCAGGTGTAGATGCGGCGGCGGCTCTCGTCGTCCACGTCTTTGTACTTCGTCTCGAGCAGCTTGGTGAGGCGGCTCACCCACGAGCCGGTGGCGAGCGGCGGGAAGTTGCCCGTGGGGCCCGGGTTGATGTGGTAGCGCTCGACGAGCCCAGGGGTAAAGACCAGCGTCTCGAAGGCCATGTTGAACAGGCGCGTCTTGTCGCCCGAGAGGTCAATGCCGGCGTCGGGCTTCGGGCCGCTGTGGCACTTGACGCAGTACTTGTCGAGCACGGGCTGCACCTGTCTGACGAAGTCCACCGGCCCCTCGCCCCAGGGCGGCGGCGTGATGCGGTCGGGCGGCTTGGCCAGCCGCTTCCACGACTGAAGCTGCGGCGAGGGGGCGTGGGAGCGCGATTCGTGGCAGCCGATGCAGTTCTGCGATTCGCCATTGACCAGTTGCGTGACCGTGCCCATGCGGCGCACCTCTTTGCCGTTGGCGTCGAGGGCCTGGAAGTAGAGTTCGACACCCGCGGGCGCGGTGAAGTAGACCGAGCCGTCGTCGGCCACAGGCACGGTGCCGTAGTTGTGCTTGACGTAGTAAGTGCCCTCGCCAATGGCGGGATAGTGGTCGGAGTAGCGGGGGCCCTCGGTGTTGTATTTCTTGGGGAGTTGCGACATGACGCGCAGTTCCTTGACCATGCCGCGTGTCACGCCCTTGTCGAGGAGGCCCTGATAGACGTCGAAGCAGAAGAAGCGCCCCTCGCCCTTCGGGTCGGCCGGGGGCGCGCCGACGAACTGGTGGGGCCGCTGCCGCGGCCGCAGCGGCACGGGGCAGAAGCACGACAGCTCCCCGTCGTCGTAGAGCGGCGCCTTGTTGCCCTTGTCGTCAAGCAGGTACAGGCGGTAGCGCTGCGGGCCGCCCTGGAGCGGGCCGCCATACGACACGAGGAACAGGTCCTCGGCAATGGGATAGGGGTCGGTGAACGACCAGGGATAGAGCACGTCGCCCGGCCCCCAGTTGGTGTCGCGCCAGTGCTTGCCCACGGCGGGCCTGTAGGGCACCTCAGGCGTGAGGTTCACGAGGGCCTCGACGTTTTCGTGCCCGAGCGTGCGGTCAATGAGTCCAATGGCGCCCAGCGGCGGATGATGGTGGGCGGCCATGACGAACACCACCTTGCGGGTGCCGGGCACCTGCTTCGCCCCGTACATCGAGTTGGGCACCGTGAGCGTGTTGCCGTAGAAGAGTTGCACCCGCGTGCCGTCGGGGTTGATGGTCCAGAGCATTTCGTGGGTGAAGATGTTCTTGTCCTGGTACTCCCAGCGCGAGTAGAGGATCGAGCCATCGTCCATCACCGAGGGCGTGACATCGCACAGGGTGCTGTACTCGAGGCGGCGAATGTCGCTGCCGTCGGGGTTCACGGTGTAGAGGGCGCACGCCAGGTAGTCCTGGCACAGCGAATAGGACTCGACTCGGGTGGAGGCGAAGCAGATGCGGCCGTCGGGCAGGTAGACGGGGTTGAAGTCGTGATAGCGGCCGGTCGTGATCTGCCGCAGGCCCGTGCCATCGGCGTTGATCTCCCACACGTGATGCGAGTCTTCGCGCTTCGGCACATTGCGCTTGTAGGTGAAGACGAGCTTCGTGCCGTCGTAGGACGGACTCATGTCCATGATGAAGCCGGTCTTGTCCTCGAAGATCGTCTTCGGCGGCTCGTCGGGCTTGCTGGGGTCGTACGTGCAGATGGCGGAGCCGACGCCGGTCATGTGCGAGTGCATCGTGGCGTTGGTGCCGCGCAGGCCATGGCCGTTGCGCTTGAGGAAAGCGATGGGCGGGCAGCGCGACGCGGCGGGAGCGACGCCGCCGCTCGACAGCGGGTGCGCCAACGCCAGCGCCCATGCCGCTGCCAGGAGCCGCCGTCCTCTTCCGCCTGGCCGCAACGCCATCGCTTCCTTCCGAGTCGGGTAGCAGCAATCGGCAATCCAGTTGGGAACCCCGGGGCGCTGAGTAGTATATGCGGGATGGGCGCATCTGTCCACCCCTGTCGCTCGCGGGCCGCGCGGGCGGCCAAGGACCGTGCCGTTGCGCCGGCGGCTCTCCGGCGCTATACTGTGGCAGGGCCGTGTGCCGCTGCGGCCCGCTGTCGGGGCCGGCGGATGCCGAAGGAACAGGAATGGACCCAACCCACGGGAGCGCGCGCGATGGGCAGCGCCCTGGTCCCGCGCCAGAGGCGCCCTCGAAGGGGCTGGCGCAGGACGCGGCGTCTGCGCCCGCGGGCGGAGAGGTGCCTGCCCTGGACTTCGCGCGGGCGGCCAGGTCGCTGGGCGGCAAGGTGGACCTGCTGCACGAGCTGCTGGGGCTCTTCCTGGGCGAATTGCCGGGCCGCCTCGAGGCGATCCGGGCCGCTTTCGAGGGGGAGGACTTCGAGAAGCTCCGCCAGTTGGCTCACACGCTGAAGGGCTCGGCGGGCATGCTCCAGGCCCTGCGGGTGCAGGCGGCGGCCCGCGCGCTGGAGGCCGCGGCACGGAGCGGCGAGAAGGCCGCGTGCGGCGGCTCTCTGCGCCTGCTCGAGGCCGAGGCGGCCGGCCTTGCCAAGGCGGTCCGGGACCACGGCTGGTCTCGATAGCGTTGAGGTTTCGCAGGGTTTGGCGATCCTGCCCCGACTGGCCTGGGACAGGGCGTAGGCGCGCCTGCTCCTGGCGGACCTGGCGGTTCCACTGGAGGGCTCTGCGGAGCGGCCGGCGGGCGCCGCCCGCCCATGCTGTATCAACCCTGTGAGGAGGAGAGTGATACAGCATGGGCAGATGGGCGAGAATGGGCGATTCTCGCGGCTCCGGCCATTCTCGCTCACCTTCGGGATGAGCAGGTATGTGAGGAAGAGCGGCCGGAGAGTGTAAGGCATTGGGGCATAGATGGTTATGGGGTGCAGTCGCTGGCGACGCAAGACCCGCCCCGCGCTCCCCAACGGCGGCCACGTCGGGATCGCTGAGCCCTGATGAGCCAGCTCTCAGCGAATGGGTGTGTTCCGCATGACCCGCCGCCTGAAGGCGGGACTGCAAACCGGGGGGCTCCGTTGGGAGTCCCGCCTTCAGGCGGTCTGGCCACTCCGCAAGGCACGACGCCGAATCGCCGAGAGCTGCTCAGCCGGTGAACTCGCGGATGCTGGCCGCCACGTGGCGGGCCATCTGATCGGTGAGTTCGGGGTAGACGGGGATCGAGAGCACCTCGCGCGACGCCCGCTCGGCCTCGGGGAAGCTGCCCGCCGCGTAGCCGAGGCCGGCGTAGCACTTCTGAAGATGCAGCGGCACGGGGTAGTAGATGGCGTTGCCGATCTCGCGCGCGTTGAGGTGCTTCTGAAGCCCGTCGCGGTCGGCTGCGCGAAGGGTGTACTGGTTGAACACGTGCCGCCCATAGGCCTTCGCCGCGGGGGTCACCACCTTTGCCCCCGCGAGCATCTCGTCGTAGCGGCGTGCGTTGGCGGCCCGCTGGTCGCTCCAGGCGTCCAGATAGGGGAGCTTGACGCGGAGCACGGCGGCCTGGAGGGCGTCGAGGCGGCTGTTGATGCCCACTTCGTCGTGGTAGTAGCGCTGCTTGCCGCCGTGGACGCGCAGCGTGGCGATGCGAGCGGCCAGGTCCGAATCGTTGGTCGTCACGGCCCCGCCGTCGCCGAAGCCGCCGAGGTTCTTGCTGGGGAAGAAGCTGAAGCAGGCCACGCGGCCCAGGACGCCCGACCTTCGGCCCTTGTATTCGGCGCTGAGCGATTGCGCGGCATCCTCGATCACCGGGATGTCGCCCGCGGCGTCGAGGATCGGGTCCATGTCGGCGCACTGGCCGAACAGGTGCACGGGCAGGATCGCCTTGGTCCGCCGCGTGATGGCCTTCCTGACCAGGGCGGGGTTGATGTTGAACGTGTCCGGCTCGATGTCCACGAACACGGGCGTGGCGCCCACGCGCGACACGCAGCCGGCCGTGGCGAAGAAGGTGAAGGGCGTAGTCACCACCTCGTCGCCCGGCCCCACGCCGAGGGCCATGAGGGCGAGCAGGATGGCATCGGTGCCCGAGGCGCAGCCGACGGCGTGCTTCGCGCCCACGTAGGCGGCCAGTTCCTTCTCGAACGCCTCGACCTCCGGGCCGAGGATGAAGTACTGGCTGTCCATCACCGCGTCCACCACGGGCCGCACCCGGTCGCGGATCGTGGCATACTGGGCTTTGAGGTCGAGCAAGGGTACCTTCATCTCGTTTCCTTTCGCTTCACTGGCTGCTGGCAGCCAACACGGGGGATGAATGGATGGGCGGATGAAGGCCAGAGGAAACAGGGTTCTCTCGCCCATCCAGCCATCCAATCATCCCGTCATCCCCTCTCCAGGCGCTTCACGACACCATTCTCGAGGGCGTACTCCGTGCCCTGTTTGTCGCAACGGGCGCGGCCGTTGACGAACTCCAGCCGTTCGCCGCATTCGCACATCCAGCCGTGCTGGCGGGCGGGCACGCCGTAGACGACGGCGTAGGCGGGCACGTCCTTCGTCACGACGGAGCCGGCTCCGATGAAGGCGTGCTCGCCGATCGTCGTGCCGCACACGATGGTGCAGTTGGCGCCCAGGGTGGCGCCGCGCTTCACCCGCGTGGGCAGGAAGCCGGTCTCGCGGTCGCGCGGGAAGGCGCTCCGCGGGTTCATCACGTTGGTGAAGACCATCGAGGGGCCGCAGAAGACGTCGTCCTCGAGCGTCACCTTCTCGTAGACGGCGACGTTGTTCTGAATCTTGCAGTTGTTCCCGATGGTCACGTGGCTGCCGACGAAGACGTTTTGCCCCAGCACGCAGCGTTCGCCGATCTGGGCATGGGCGCACACGTGGGCGAAATGCCATATCTTGGTGCCCTTGCCGATCCGGCACGGCTGGTCAACCACCGCGGTCGGATGGATGAAGAACTCGTCGGCCATGTTGCCCTCCTGTCAGTGGTGGGATTCCCAGCGCCACGCGTCGGCGACGATGGACTCGAGCGACGGCCGCTTCGGGGTCCAGCCCAACACGTGGGCGGCGCGGCGGGCGTCGGCCACGAGCACGGGCGGGTCGCCGGCGCGGCGCCCCTCCTCCATCACCGTGGCCTTCAGGCCGGTGACCCGTTCGGCCGTGGCAATCACCTCGCGCACCGAGTAGCCGTGGCCCACGCCCAGGTTCAGCGACGTCGTCTCCCCTCCCCCGGCCAGGGCTCGGACGGCCAGGACGTGGGCCTCGGCCAGGTCGCTCACGTGAATGTAGTCGCGGATGCAGCTTCCGTCGGGCGTGGGGTAGTCGGTGCCGAAGACCTTGATGCACGGCCTCTTGCCCTTGAGGTGCTGGAGGACGATGGGAATGAGATGCGTCTCGGGGTGGTGCCGCTCGCCGGCGCGGCCGGCCGGGTCGGCCCCTGCGGCATTGAAGTAGCGGAGCGACACCGACCGGATGCCATAGGCCACGCCGAAGTCGGCGAGCACCCGCTCGAAGGCGCCCTTCGTGAAGCCATAGGGGCTGATCGGCCGCTGCGGGTGGTCCTCGGGGATCGGGGTCGTCTCCGGCGGGCCATAGACGGCGGCCGACGAGGAGAAGACGAATGCCCTCACGCCCGCCCTGCGCGCGGCGGCGAGCAGGTTCAGGCCGCCCGTGATGTTCGCGGCGTAGCATTTCGCAGGGTCGGCGAACGAGTCGGGCACATTGGCCAGGCCGGCGAAGTGCAGGATGGCCTCGAAGGGGCCGCGGGCGAACGCCCGCGCCACGTCGCCCTCGCTGCGGATGTCGCCCTCCACCGTCTCGGCGCCCGGCGCGACGGCGTCGCGGTGGCCCGCCTCGAAGTTGTCGAGCACCACGGGCGCGAAGCCCGCCTCGAGCAGGGCCAGCACCGTGTGGCTGCCCACATAGCCGCCGCCCCCGGTCACGAGCACTTTGCCCACGGCCACCGTCGCACGCTCCTCTCGTTCACAGGCGCTCGCGCGCCGCCTTCAGTTCCGCCAGCAGGCGATACGGGATGTGCAGGCCCGCCGGGCCGCGGCCGAGCTGGATGTCGGGCTTTTTCGCCCCGTGGTAGTCGGTGCCGCCCGTGACGAGCAGGCGGTGCCGCCGGGCCAGGGTGAGGCAGGCCGAGATCTGCCCGGGGCTGTAGCCGTGATAATAGGCTTCCACGCCGCGAAGGCCCGCCGCGACCAGGCGCTCGACAAGGGCCTCGACCTCTTCCTCGGTTCTCGCGCCCATCGCCTGGGGATGGGCGAGGACTGGGACGGCCCGCGCGCCCAGGATCGCCTGGATGGCCGCCTCGGGCGAGGGCCGCACGCGGTCCACGTAGGCTGCGGCGCCCTTGGCCAGGTAGCGGTCGAAGGCCTCCTGCACGCTGGCCACGTAGCGCTTGCGGACCATGAGCGCGGCCATGTGGGGACGCCCGACCACGCCGCCGCCCGCCTCGGCCGCCAGCTCCGCCTCGTCAATCGGGCAGCCCAGCTCGGCCAGCCGCTGGAGAATCAGCGGGTTGCGCTCGCCGCGGTGCTCGCGCAGGCCGGCGAGGATGTTGTCGAGGGCAGCCGCGCCCGGCTCGGGGTAATAGCCGAGAATGTGCACGGTGAGCCCGGGGTATTCGACGCTCACCTCGACGCCGGGCACGACTTCGAGCCCCACCTCGGCCCCGCGCGCCAGGGCCTCGGCGTTGCCGGCCGTGGTGTCGTGGTCGGTGATCGCGATGGCGACGAGGCCCAGGCGCTTCGCCGCGTCCACGCAGCCGCTCGGGCTCACGTCGCCGTCGCTGGCGGTCGTGTGCACGTGCAGGTCAATCGGACGGTTCTCTTCTTCCCAGGTGAGGTTCACGCGGCCCTCGTCATGTTTCGCTTGGGCGCATTCGGGCGCCGAGGCTGGCCATCAGGTCCACGAAGTTGGGGAACGTCACGGCGGCGGCCTCGGCCGTGGTCACCTCGGTGCGGCCCGACGCAGCCAGGCCCGCGACGGCGAGGGCCATGACCACGCGGTGGTCGTCGTGGCCGTCCACCACGGCGCCGCGCAGCCCTTTGCCCTGGATCACCAGGCCGTCGGGCAGTTCGGTCACGCGGGCGCCCATCTTGGAGAGTTCCTGGGCCATCACGGCCAGGCGGTCGGTCTCTTTGATGCGCGCCTGCGGCACGTTCACCAGGCGGGTCTCGCCCGAGGCGAAGCAGGCGGCCACGGCCATCGCGGGCAGCGCGTCGGGCGTAGCGTTGAGGTCGAACTCGCCGCCGCGCAGGTCGCCGCCGCGGAGGCGAAGGCCGTCGGGCAGCCACTCGACGCGTGCGCCCATCGCAGCCAGGTGGTCCACCACGGCCTTGTCGCCCTGGGTGTCGGCGCGGTCGAGGCCGAGCAGCGTGACCTCGGAGCCGGTGATGGCCGCAGCGCACAGGAAGAAGGTCGCCGACGAGAAGTCGGCGGGCACGGCGCGGTCGAACGCCTGGTAGCGCTGGCCGCCGGGCAGGCGGAACTGGCGGAAGCCGTCGCGCTCGTAGCGGATGCCCTGCCCGTCGAGCCAGGCGAGCGTCATCTCCACGTAGGGCTGCTCGTGCAGCAGCGGCACGTCAATCGTCGAGTCGCCCTCGGCCAGCGGGCAGTTGATGAGCAGGCTGGTGAGGTACTGCGATGTGGGGCACTCGATGCTCGCGCGCCCGCCGCGCAGCGGCCCGCGGACGACGATGGGCGCCCGCCCGTCGCCGCGGGTGGAGAAGGCTTCGGCGCCCAGGGCGCGCAGCGCGTCCAGCAGCGCCCCGGCTGGGCGGCGGCGCGTCTGGTCGTCGCCCGTGAACACGCTCCAGCCGCGCCCGAGGGCGGCCGTGCCCAGGGTCACGTAAAGCGTCGTGCCCGAGTTGCCCACGTCGAGCACATTGTCAGGGGGCGCCAGCTTCCCCCCCGTGCCCGTCACCTCCCAGTTCGTAGTGCGGGCTTCAGCCCGGAGCTCCGCTCCCAGGCCGCGGCACACCCTCACGCACGCCAGCGTGTCGAGCGACTCGAGCGGCTGGCGGATGGTGGAGGTCCCCTCGGCCAGCGAGGCGATGACCACGGCGCGGATGGTGTGCGACTTCGACCCCGGGATGCGCACGCTGCCCCCCAGGGCCGAACGCTCGACGACAAGCCTCACAGCCGCCTCCGAAACACGGCTCGCTTCGACCACCGGTCATGCGCAGCCGGCCGCTCCATTTTCCTTGGGCTCGGCACAGCACAGATTCTACCGCTTTTGGGCTCCTGACGCAACGGCAGGGGCCCGTGTGGATGCGGGCCGGAATCGCAGGCGGCTGCGGGAGTTCCGAAGGAGCGAAATGGGATAGCCCAGGGCAACGCCCTGGGAACCAGACCGCCCCTGCGGTAGCCCTGAAAGGGCGGGAAGCCTCTATCTCGCCCTTTCAGGGCTGGACCCGTGAGTCCCGTGGAACCCGGAGCGTTGCCCTGATCTTCGCCCGCATCTTGCGGGAGCTGGGGTTCAGCCCCCGAATGGGGGCGTTTGAGCCGCAGCCCAGGGCGACCGCGTTCGCGGGCTGCTGGCACACATGATGTGGGCGAAGATCACGGCGTCGCCTGGGCTATCCCATGTGAGCCCTTCAGGCTCCAGAGAGAATAACCCTGCCGGCAATCCCGGCCCGCACCCGGCCCGTGTTCGGGCGGCCGTTTCCCTTTGCCCGCCAATCTGGTAGAATAGGCGGCGTTGAACCTATCAGGAGAGCGCCGCCTATGACCCAGCTTCAGCTTGCCCGCGCGGGCAAGATCACCGATGAGATGCGACAAGCTGCCGCCGCCGACCGGATGGAGCCCGATCGCCTCCGCCAGCTCGTGGCCGAAGGCAAGGCGGCGCTGCCCGCCAACCACGGCCGCCACCGCCGGGTGCCCTGCCCTGTGGGCCTGGGCCTGCGCACAAAGGTCAACGCCAATATCGGCACCTCCGCCGATTACCCCGACCCCGCCAAGGAGCTCGACAAGCTGGCCGCCGCTGAGGAGGCGGGCGCCGACATGGTCATGGACCTCAGCACGGGCGGCGACCTGGTGGCCATCCGCCAGGCCGTGCTCGACCGCGCCGCCGTGCCCGTCGGCACCGTGCCGATCTACGACGCGGCTGTCCAGGCCGTGCAGGGCGAGGGCTCGATCCGCGCGATGACGGCCGACGGCATTCTCGCCACCGTGCGCGCCCACGCCCGGCAGGGGGTGGACTTCGTGACGGTGCATTGCGGCGTGACCCGCGAGGTGGTGGCGACGCTCCAACGCAGCGAGCGCCTGTGCGGCATGGTGTCGCGCGGCGGCACCATCCTCGCCCACTGGATGCTGGCGCACCGGCAGGAGAATCCCCTCTTCGAGCGCTTCGACGAGGTGATCGCCGTCGCGCAGGAGCACGACGTGACGCTGAGCCTGGGCGACGGCATGCGCCCGGGCGCCATCGCCGACGCCTTCGACGCCGCCCAGGTGCACGAGCTGATGGTGCTGGCCGAGCTGGCCGACCGCGCCCGCGCGGCCGGCGTGCAGGTGATGATCGAGGGGCCGGGCCACGTGCCGCTGCACCAGATCGAAGCCCAGGTGCGCCTCCAGAAGGACCTGTGCAAGGGCGCGCCCTTCTATGTGCTCGGGCCACTCGTCACCGATATCGCCCCGGGCTACGACCACATCACCTCGGCCATCGGCGGCGCGATTGCGGCCGCCGCGGGGGCCGATTTCCTGTGCTACGTCACCCCCGCCGAGCACCTGGGCCTGCCCAACGCCGACCAGGTGCGCCAGGGCGTGATCGCCGCGCGCATCGCCGCGCACGCCGCCGACATCGCCAAGGGCATCCCCGGCGCGATGGAGCGCGACCGCGAGATGTCGGCCCGCCGCCGGCGCCGCGACTGGAAGGGCCAGCTCGAGCTGTGCCTCGACCCGCGCCTCGCCCGCGCGCTGCGCAACGGGGCCAAGCCCGCCGACGACGAGACCTGCTCGATGTGCGGCAAGTTCTGCGTCTTCAAGATCGCCGACGAGGCGCCCGAGGCCCCCGCATCGAACCCGCGCCGCGCGACTTGACTCGAACGCGTTTCCTGCTAGGATTGTCCCGGTGATGAGGCGAGAGCAGGCCGCGGCCGACGGATGCCCACGGCGGCGGCCCGCCTGGCCGGGCTGTCTCTTGTCGGGGAGTCCCTATGGCTGATAGCGGTCAACGCCCGCCCGTATCGCCTCAACGGCTCCGCCGGGGGATCATGGAGAGCGTGGGCGCCGCGTTCTCGACCGTGTGGTCGGCGGGCATGGAGGGGCAGCGCGGCGCGCTCGAGCGCCTGGGCGCCGGCGTGCTCTCGATCACCGAGGCGGTGGGGCACGACACGCTGTTGTTCCTCCGCAGCGTGGCCTGGGCCCGCAGCATCCCGCGCAAGGGGCGCGAGATCCTGCGCCAGATGTTCCTGTGCGGCGTGATGAGCTTCCCCGTGGTGGTGCTCGTGGCGATCTTCGCGGGCGCCGTGCTCGCGCTCCAGGCCGGCCTCACCATCCGCCCCTACGGCATCGCCTCCAAGATCGGGGCCATCGTGGCCGCCTCGATGACCCGCGAGATGGGCCCCATCATGGCCGCCCTCATCCTGGCCGGCCGCGTGGGCTCCTCCATGGCCGCCGAACTGGGCACCATGCGCGTCTCCGAGGAGATTGACGCCCTCGAAGCGATGTCCATAGACCCCGTGCGGTTCCTCGTCATGCCGCGGATCGTGGCCATGTTCGTCATGGCCCCCGTGCTCACGGTGTTCGCCGACCTGATCGGGGTGCTGGGCGGCGCCGTGGTGGCCTACTACCAGGTGGGGGTGACGTACCACTCCTACTTCGCCGAGGCGGAGAACGTGCTGGTGCTCACCGACCTCAACAGCAGCGTGCTCAAGGCCATGGTCTTCGGCATCCTGATCGCGCTCGTGGGCTGCGGGCGCGGGCTGCGCGCACAGTCGAGCGCCGAAGGCGTGGGCAAGGCGACCAAGGACTCGGTGGTCGCCTCGTTCATCCTGATCATCATCTTCAACTACCTCATCACGAGCATCGTGAGAGAGTTCTACTAGACCGATGATAGAACTGGTGGACGTCTACAAGGCTTTCGGCCCGAAGCAGGTGCTCAACGGCTTCAGCCTGCGCGTCGAGCGGGGCGAGACCTTCGTGATCATCGGCCGCAACGGCATCGGCAAGACGGTGACCTTCAAGCACATCATGGGCCTGATGAAGCCCGACCGCGGCCGCGTGATAGTCGAGGGGGTGGACATCACGGGGCTGAGCAACCACGAGCTCATCGCCGTGCGCGACAAGTTCGGCATGGTCTTCCAGGGCTGCGCCCTGCTCAACTGGCTCACCGTGGCCGAAAACGTCGCCCTCCCCCTCCGCGAGCGCACCAACCTGTCGAAGCGGCAGATCCAGGACAAGGTGATGGAGAAGCTCACGCTCATGGGCCTCCAGAACGCCGGCCACCTGTTCCCCGCCGAGTGCAGCGGCGGCATGAAGAAGCGGGCGGCCGTGGCCCGCGCCATCGTGCGCGACCCGCAGATCATCCTCTACGACGAGCCCACGGCCGGCCTCGACCCCATCATGGCCAGCGTGGTGAACGACCTCATCATCGAGCTCCGCCAGAAGCTCCAGATCACCGCCATGGTCGTCACCCACGACATGGCCAGCGCCTATCGGATCGCGGACCGCATCGGCATGCTCTCCGGCGGCAAGATCATCGAGATCGGCACCCCCGACCAGATACGCACCTCCCAGAACCCCATCGTCCGCCAGTTCATCGAAGGCCGCGTCGCCGAGCCAACCATCGCCGAGCGACCGGCCTGAGCAGCCGGGCACGGTGGAAAGGAACTGATGAGCACCCAGTGGCATCCCTTTGAGCGCGCACTGATGGTGTCTCGGGTCGAGGCTGAGATCGAGCTGAGAGGCATAGCCGGAGTGCCGTGGGCTGACTTTCTGCTGAATCCCCGGCGCCTTCGTGGAAGCGACTTCCTGATGGGATGGTCGCAAGGGGTGTGGAGCGAAGAACGGATCGTGCAAGCCGTCAACGCCACCGGCTCGTACTTTGCGTTGCCGTACGGGCTGAGCGCGGTCGCGCCCGACCGCGACGTACGGGAGTTCGAACTCTACTTTGAGCGCTTGGACAGGGCGGGATTACGCGACTTGAAGCGACCAGATATCCTGATCTTCACAGAAGCGCGCGCTGAACGGGTACGGAGCGTGGTGAAGGAGATCGGGGGCGAGCCTGAGTTGCCCTTCACTCCTGAGGATGATGAGAGGATGGCGTTCCTTCTCTCGGAGGCCATCCTCGCCGTCGAGTGTGAGAACAGTCTGTGGCGGGCCAAGGCTATGCCCGACTACGGGCGCCCGCTCAGACCTGTGAAGAGGCTTGGGGGCAAGCTGGGGCTGCCCAAGGCGGCGGTGGTGCCCACGATCATCATCAAGGATGAAGACAGGGCGCCGCTGCGCCTCTGGCAGGTGCAACGCAAGGTGCCGCTGCACGTCTGGCACGTCTTCTACGTTGCGGCGTTCGGTCTTGCCCTGGACAAGGCAGAGGAGTTGATACGCGACGGACTCATTCAGGCGCGCGAACAGGTCTTCCAGGCACCGGGTGGAGCGACCACCAGGAAGGTCATCTACAGCTTCTACTATCACTACGCATATCTGCTGGGCGATTGTGAAGAGGAACCGCGATTGGCCGCCGCCCACATCGAGGACAAGAACGGGCACATCCTGCCCTATGTGCGCTTCGAGGGCGGGCGTCTCGCTCTGCGGCCTGAGGCGATGGCGGCTCTGGAAGAGGCCGCCATGCGCAAGCAGGGGTGACCAATGGCCTCCGTTAGCCAAGTGTTGCCGCGGGCAGGTCATCAGAGAGAGGCGTTGCGCGTAAGGGGGCAGTTCTGGACTCCCCAGTGGGTGGCGGAGGCGATGGTTGCCTACGTCCTGCGCGGCGGAGCGACCGAGGTCTTCGACCCCGCCGTGGGAGCCGGCGCGTTTTTCCGGGCAGCCACGACCGTGGCGCGTTCGTTGGGCATTCGCGTCGGCCTGTCAGGAACCGAAGTGGACCCGGTCACTCTCGCGCAAGCCCGTGAGGCAGGGCTCTCCGAAACGGATCTCGCGAGGGTGCGTGTGGCAGACTTCCTGCTGGATCCGCCTCCTCACCCTCTGGCCGCCGTTGTGGCGAATCCGCCGTACATCCGCCACCATCGCCTGTCACCGAGCATGAAGGCATGGGTCAGGTGGTTTGGGGGTTCGCTGATCGGGCACCCGCTGGATGGCAGGGCGGGTTTGCACATCTATTTCCTGCTGCGCGCCCTCCAGCTTCTGGCGCCCGACGGCCGCTTGGCCTTCATTCTGCCGGCCGACACTTGTGAGGGCGTCTTTGCAGATGACCTGTGGCGATGGGTCGCGTCTCGCTATCGCATTGATGCCGTCGTCACGTTCGCGCCCGCCGCATCACCGTTCCCCGGCGTGGACACGAACCCGATCATCTTCTTCATCAGGAACACCAGGCCAAAGGATGAGCTCGAGTGGGTGAGATGCTCTGAGCCGGGAACCCCTGACCTGAGAGATTGGGTGCTCTCTGGCATGGCGGGCAAGGCATTCCCAACGCTCACCAACATGCCGCGCCGCCTCGATGAAGCGCTGGGGACAGGGTTCTCCCGGCCGCCACGAGTCTCATCTTGCGGCCAGCCTGTCCTGGGTGACTTCGCGACCGTCATGCGGGGCATTGTGACCGGGGCGAACGAGTTCTTCTTCCTTACCGTGCAGGAGGCAGCCGACTTGGGCTTGCCTGCCGGTCTCCTGGTGCCCGCCATCGGCAGGACCCGCGACGTGCCCGGCAGCGAGGTGACGCCCGAACTCATGGCCAGCCTCTCCGCTGCCGGCAAACCGACCCTCCTGTTCGCCCCGGACGGCAGGGACAAGGAGGACTTCCCCCCGCAGGTTCGCGCATACCTCGCCAAGGGTGAGGAGGCCGGCCTGCCACAGCGTGCCATCATGCGAGCCCGTTGGCCTTGGTACCGAATGGAGACGCGAGAGATCCCGCCTTTCCTGTTCGCCTATCTCGGCCGGCGCAATGCCCGCTTCATCCGCAACCTGGCCGGGGTGGTGCCCCTCACCTGTTTTCTCTGCGTGTACCCGCGCCGCAGCGACCTGCTGTTCGCCGAGGAGCTCTGGCAGGTCCTCAGCCATCCGCTCACGGTGGCCAATCTCTCGGTCGTTGGCAAGTCATACGGCTCCGGGTGCATCAAGGTCGAACCCCGCTCGCTAGAGCGGTTGCCTCTGCCCCAGCCGGTCCTTGACGAGACAGGGCTTGCCCCGCAAACACGGGGCACTCAGCTCCGACTGCCTCTTTGAGCGGCCCTCACTGTGCATCGCGCCCCAATACGTCCCCTGTGGTTGCTGACCTTCGCAGCCGCTCTGCCGCTTGCCCGGCTGGCCGCATCGCAGGAGATCGTGCGGCAGGATTGGTATTTCCGCGAATCTCTGGCCGCCATCGCCGACTGGGAGGACCTGCTCGCCGAGTGGGAGAAGGCCACGCCCGAACCAGACCGCACGCCCGTGCTCCCCGTGTCGGCCAGCGGCGAGGTCGTCGAGTGGCCCAACCCCATCCCGCGCATGCTCCTGCCCAACGACGATGCGAAGGCGCGGGTGCGCGTCCGTTTCGCCGATGGCACGATGCAGGTCGAGCGCGTGGCACCCGATGGTAAGGCCGAGCGCCAGGCCGCAAAGCCCGGCGAAGCCGTCGTCGGCTACAAGCACCCCGGCGGCGGGGGGAAGAGCTACTGGTATCACAGCTATGTCCGCCGCTTCGACCGGCTTCTCTCCTTCCGCCCCAAGCCAGCCGCCTTCGCCCTCGAACTCAATGCCCCGCTCGACATGAAGCGTGGGTCAAACGATGTCGGTCTCTCGCTGCGCAATGCCAGCGACAAGCCTCTTGCGCTCAAGCTCTCGCTGCGCTTCCTTGCGCCCGGCGCCGAGGCGAAGGTCCTGAGTTCGCGGGATGTGGACGTCCCGCCCACAACAACAAAGGCCGCCCGGCTCGGCGTGGAGCTGCCCGGCGCGGGCGGCGGGCTGCTGCTCCTCACCATCGCGGCCGGCGCGGAGGCCTATTGGCTGCCCCTCTTCACCTATGTCGAGCCAGAGGGGTTTGAGCAGGCGAGCGCGGAGCGCGACGCTCGGCTCCTTCGCGAGGTGACCTTCGAATCGTTGCTGTTTGTGAAGCGCAAGCCCTACACGAGTGAGCAGCCGTTCATGGACGCCCACCACTGCCACAACCCGCCCGGCGGCGGCATCTACCGCCTCAGCCCCGTGCGGCCCGACGGCAAGGTGACGCCCGTCGTGAACTCCCTCGGCGACGGCATCTATCGCGATCTGTGCCTGCATTGGGACGCGAAGAAGCTGCTCTTCGCCTTCGGCAACGGGGTCGAGCGCGCCCACGCCCCCGTCGTGCCCGGCCAGAGCTATCACATCTACGAGGTCAACGTGGACGGCACCGGCCTCCGCCAGGTCACGTTCGGGCCGAAGAACGACTGCGAGCCGTTCTACCTGCCCGACGGGCGGATCGGCTTCACCTCCGACCGCTCCGAGCACTACGTGATGTGCGGCAGCAACATCCACGCGCCCAACCTCTTCGCCGTGAACCCCGACGGCTCGGGGCTGACCCAGCTCAGCCACAACGTGTTCAACGACTTCAACCCCTCGATCCTGCCCGACGGGCGGATCATCTACGACCGCTGGGAGTACAACGAGCGCTCGGTGACGAGCCTGCACGACCTGTTCACCATGCGGCCCGACGGCTCGATGGTCGCTCCCTACTACGGCAATGCCACGATCCGCCCCAACGTCATCATGTTCCCGCGAGCCGTCCCCGGCAGCACCAAGGTCACGGCCCTCTTCACCGGCCACCACGGCCAGACCCACGGCCCCATCGGCCTCCTTGACGTGCGGAAGGGCGCCGACGGCGATGAACCCATCACCATCCTCACCCCCGGCGTGCCGACCATCGGCGAGAAGATCCAGGACAGCCGCCGCGGCTGGCACTCCGACCCCTGGCCGCTCTCAGAAGACATCTATCTTTGCTCGTACACACCCACCGTCCAGCCCTGGCTCGAACGAAGCTGGGCGCTCTACGTGGGCGACCGCGGCGGAAAGCTGGCCCTCCTCTACCGCGACCCCGCCATCTCCTGCGCCGAGCCCGTGCCTCTCGTCGCCCGCCCGCGGCCCCATCGGCTGCCTCCGGTGGAGTCTGTGGGCGGGGCCTTCGCGCCCCGCGCGGCTCAATCGTCGGCGGCCCAGGCCGAGTCGGACGCAACGCTCGTGCTGATGGACGCCTACGAGGGGCTGCCCGGCGTGCCGCGCGGCGAGGCGAAGTTCCTGCGAATCCTCGAGGACGTGCCGCGCAAAGGCGTCCACGAGGGCGGCGTCATCTGCACCTCTGGAACCCCCATCTACACCGTCAAGCGCATCTTCGGCACCGTGCCCATCGAGGCCGACGGCTCGGCCCACTTCGCCGTGCCCGCCGACAGGAACGTCTACTTCGAGGTCCTCGACGCGCGACACCGCGAGATACAGCGCATGCGGAGCGTCGTGTGCCTCAAGCCTGGCGAGCGCCGCACCTGCATCGGCTGCCACGAGCCGCGCACCGCCGCCCCGCCGAACCGCCTGGCCTCCGCCACCTGGCGTGAGCCGAGCCGGCCGGCGCCTCTGCCGTGGGGCGACAAGGTCTTCTCCTTCCTCCGCGACGTGCAGCCCCTCCTCAACGCCAAGTGCATCCAGTGCCACACCCACGACCGCGCGGCTAACGCCGTCATCCTCACCGACGACCTCACCGACCAGTTCACCGTCGGCTACCAGGAGCTTCTCCCCTACCTGAGCGTGGCCAACGCCATGCGTTGGGACCACCCCGACGACGTGTATCCCCGCCCGCCCTACACCTATGGCTCGAAGGTCTCGCGCCTCACGCAGATTCTCGAGGCAGGGCACCATAACGTGAAGCTCCGCGACGACGACTGGCAGCGCCTCTTCGCCTGGATTGACGCCAACGCCGTCTACTACGACCGCTACGAAACGCCCCATTGGCCCAACCGCAGCATCTTCAGCGGGGCGCAGCGCAAGGCGCTCGACGAGGTCCACGCCCGCCGCTGCGCCACCTGCCACGGCACTGCGGGCGGGGCCTCCGCGCCCCGCGACACCTGGTGGCTCAGCCTCAATCGCCGCGACCCCAAGCTCAGCCGCATGCTCATGGCCCCCCTGGCCCGAGCCGCCGGCGGCTGGCAGCGGTGCAGGGAAACAGTGTTTGCCAATGCCGACGACGCCGACTACAAGGCCATGCTCGCCGCGCTCACCTCGCTTCGTGCCGCCCTGGCCGAGCGGCCCCGCGAAGACCTCCTCTCCGTCCAGGGCACCGAGGCCGAGCGCCAACAGGTCGCCTTTCCCCCGCCTCCACCGCCAGGCCCAAGGAAGCTCCCCGCCCCGCCCGAGGGCGAAGGCGTCTATCTCAGCGACCTCCCCTGGGAGAAGGCATCGGCTGGCTGGACCGCCAACAAGGATGGCCTGCCCCGCCGCGACAAGGACGCGGAGGACAAGCCCCTTCGCCTGGGCGGCGGCAAAGCTTATCGCAAGGGCATCGGCACCCACGCCCCCTCCGAGATCGTCTACAAGCTCGACGGCGCCTACGCCCGTTTCCTCGCCGACGTTGGCGGGGCCGAGGAGAGGGGCACCGTCATCTTCCGCGTCTACGCCGACGAGAAGCTGGTTTTCGAGAGCGGCGTCCTCCACGGCATGCGCGAGGTCAAGGCCATTGACCTCCCCATCGCCGGCGTACGGGTCTTGCGCCTCGTCGTCGCCGACGCCGGCGACGGCATCATCGCCGACATGGCCAACTGGGCCGGGGCGCGGCTACTGCGGGCGGCGCCGCGGTAGGAATCATGTTCGTAGTGCGGCCTTTAGGCCGTATGGGGACGGGCTGAAGCCCGCACTACGAACGCGCGCGGTTCTTTCCCCCGGTGTGGTTTACACGCCCTATCGAATGGACTTCTCGGGCAGGACGGCTTTGACGCCCTCGTCGAGGGGCATGCGGTCGGGGAGCGCGCCGGCGGCAGCCATGAGGCGCTGAAGCTCGGCCTTCAACTCGGCCAGCTTCGGGGCATGGGCGGGGTCGTCAATCAGGTTCTTCGTTTCGAGCGGGTCGGACTTGAGGTGGTACAGTTCGGCCTTGTGGCGGTCGGGGCCGCCGTCGCCGTGGGGATAGTGGATGTACTTCCACTGGTCGGTGCGCACACCGCGGACGTTCGGCGTGTAGGGGAACTGCTTCTCGTAGTCGTAGGCGTAGAACCATGATCTTCGCCATTGCATGTCGTCCTCGCCACCTGCCAGCCTCCGCCAGGAGCGACCGTGGACTTTCGGCAGCGGGCGCGCTCCGCAGAAATCGAGGATTGTCGGCGCCAGGTCCACGTTGAGGACCATGCGGCTTTCTACTCCGCCCTGCGGGATGAGTGCGGGATAGCGGGCGAGGAGGGGGATGCGGATGCTGGGCTCGTGCATGGTCCGCTTGTCCATCATCCCGTGCTCGCCGAGGAAGAAGCCGTTGTCGCCGACGAAGAGGATCAGCGTGTTGTCGAGCTGGCCCGATGCCCTGAGGGCCTCGTAGAGGCGGCCAACCGAGTCGTCCACGCTCTGGATCGTGGCGTAGTAGGCACGGCAGAAGGCGGCGAAGGCGGCCACTGATTCGGGACGTCGGTCGGGGAACTCTTTCCTGAAGCCCCAGAGCGGGCCGTAGATGCCGTGCCAGGTGTCGAGCCGCTGGCGAATCCAGTCGGGCTTGCCCTCCAGGGCGAAGGCCGTGGGCGGATACTCGATCTTCACGTCGTCGAAGAGGTGCTCGTACTGCGGCTCGGGCGTGTTGGGCGAGTGGGGGGCCTTGTGGCCGAGCATGAGCAGGAACGGCCTGTCGGGGCGCTGCTGGCCGAGCCAATCAATGGCCAGGTCGGTCACGCGGGTCGTGTAGTAGCCCTTGAGGACGCCGCGGGTGCCGTTGATGTTGAACTCGGTGTCGTAGTATTTCGCCTGGCCTTTGTGGGAGGCCCAGAAGTCGAAGCCCGGGCGGCGTTCGTCGCTCTCCTCGTTCATGTGCCACTTGCCGATGTAGGCGGTGGCGTAGCCTGCGGCCTGGAGCTGGCGGGGGAAGCTGGGGAGCTCGTTCGGGTAGTCGGTGAAGTTGTTCGTCACGCCGTGGGCGTGGGCGTAGAGGCCGGAGAGCATCGAGGCGCGGCTCGGCGAGCACAGCGACGTGGTGCAGAAGCAGTTGGCGAACCGTGCGCCCTCGGCGGCCAGGCGGTCGAGGTGGGGGGTCTTCAGGAACGGGTGCCCCGCACAGCCCATCGCATCCCAGCGCATGTCGTCGGTGAGGATGAAGACCACGTTGGGCCGGCGTTCGCTCCGGCTGATCCGTGGCGGTCGCCGACATCCCAGCGCCCCAGCCGTCGCGCCCAGGGCCGCGGCCCTGAGAAACCCGCGTCGCCCCATCATCATGGCCTGCTCCTTTGCGAGTAATGGCCTGATTATAGCCCTTCGCCCAGGCCGCGACAACCGCAGGGCTGGCGGAACCCAAACCAGCGCCCGTCGAGACCAGGAGGCGGAGGTGGACTCTCCTCCGCCATGCGCGCGGCAAGCGAGAGCCGGGCCGCCAAGCCCCGTAAGAGGGGCTTGGCGGCCTGGGGTGCTGTGCGAACTGGCTGGGAGGTGCGGCCTACTTGGGTGCGGGGGCTGGCTCCGCGGGGGCCTCGACCGTGGGAGCTGGCTTCCCCTGAGCGGGCTTGTGGTAGCCGTAGTACCAGATGGCCACGCAGCCGGCCAGCGCGATGAGGATGAGGAGCGGCACGAGCCAGCGGGCCGCGCTCTTCTGGGCGTAGGGGTCCACCAGGCTGCGCTCGGAGCCGGGCGGGAGCTTGGCCACGCTGGTGAGGGCGCCGCCAAAGGGGATGTTGATCTTGACGCGGGCGTTGACGGCCCAACCGTTGGCGTCGAGGATCGGCCCGAGGTTGCGCTGGCGGAGCTTGAGCCAGGCAAGGATGACGGAGGGGCCGGAGATGAGGACCATGATGCCGAGGATGACGAGCGGCATCTGCCAGGCGGCCAGGCTGAGGAAGCCGCTCACGATGGCGGCGAGTGCGGTGCCGATGGCGCCCAAGGCCAGGCCGATGGCGGCGAAGATGCCTGCGAACTTGGCGATGTCGAACGGGGTGGCCGGCGCGGCGGGCTTGGCGGCCTCGACTTTGGTGGCGGCCTCGCCGATGCCGGCGGCGGCCTTGTCGGTGACGGCCTTGTCGCGGGCGGCGGCCATCTTCTCGATCTGCTCGCCGATCATGCGGGCGATGCGCTTGTAGGGCGCCCAGATGGCCTGGCGGATGCTGATCGGCTGCTCGACGACCTTCGTGATCGTGGCGTCCCAGTCCTGCCCCTTCCGGTCGTAGAAGACGCCGTTGCGGCCGACCATGAGGTTGTCAGAGTCGTCGCCCGTGAAGGCGGCGGCGATGGTCATCTTCTCGGTGGTGCCCTTGCGGGTGCAATCGCAGTAGGCCAGGTAGGTCCTGCTCAGGCCGGCCAGGGCCGCGTGCTTGCCCGGGTCGTCCACGCGCACGCACAGCTCGCAGGCCCGCCCGTCGAGGTAGAGCGTGCCGGCCTGGAAGACGGCCTTGCGCTCGCGGGCGTAGAAGTCGGTGAACGCCACGAAGTTGTTGAGGAGCTGGTAAAGGTCGCGGTAGTAGCGTGCGAGGCGCTCGACGGCTGTGATGGCGTTGACCTCGGGTTCGAGGGCCTTGTCTTGCGCGATGAGGGCGGTGAGGGCCTCCTTGCCTTTGCCGGCGAGGAGTTCGCGGACGCGCGGCAGGCCGAGCTTCTCGACGGCGGCCCCTGCCTTGGCGCCGAGCCAGGCCTCGTACGGGGCGAACTTGGCCTTGAGCGCTGCCCACTCCTCTGCGGTGATGCTGGCCTTGTTGGCGCCCAGCAGCGGCGCGACAACCAGGCTGCTCAGCTTGGCCACGGCGCCTGCCCAGGCCGGGTTCACGCCCTCGCCCAGGGGAAGCGGCCTGCCGGCCTCGGCCTTGGCGAGCGGGAAGCTGGCCACCTCGTCGCCCGACGCCGAGAGGTCCTTCGGCGCCAGGGCGGCGAAATCGGCCTCGGCCCGGTTCAGGACTCCGCCGGCCCTCGTGTCGAAGGCCACGAGGCGGCAGCGGGCGAAGTAGTCGTCCACCTTGGCTCGCACGGCCTTGAGGGCATCGAAGGCCGCGGCCGTGGCCTCGCCGAGGGGGAGCACGTCCGACGCCGCCTCCTCCGCCTTCTGCCGCCAGGCCGCATAGGCGGCCAACTCGGCGTAGAACTGGTCCACCTTGGCCTGGTTGACGCCGGGCTTGCCGCTGCGGTCGGTCTCGCCTCCCAGGCACGCGATGATGTCGGCAACGATGGCCTGTGTGGCCGCATCGTCGGCCGCCTCGGGAGGAACCACGCCATCGCCGTTGAACTTCGTCTGCGCGAAGATCTTGGCCGTGTCCATCGTGTCCGCGATGGTGATCGCCTTGGCGTCGCCCTTGCCGAGGTTGGACAGGATGCGCTTGGCCGAGGCCAGCAGTTGCTTGCCCTCGGGCGTCGCGTCGTTGATGGCGGCGAGCGGCAGCGCCTCGCCGCCTTTCACGAGGTCGTCGGGATTCTTGAGATTGGCGCAGGCCCACTTGGCTGCTGCGATGATTTCGGGCACGCGGATGCGCCCGTCGTGGTCCGTGTCAATCAGGTCAAGCGTCCGCGAGTCGAACTCCAGCCCGCGCGTGGGGCAGCTCAGCGCCACCCAGAGCTTCTGGTCCAGCTTGTCCAGGGCGGCGATGTCGGCGCCACGGTCCAGCCTCACCTGGTCGAAGCCCCCGGCCCGGAAGAATCGCCAGACGTGCGACCCACCCGTGCCCTGCCCGGCCACTGCCTGACTCATTCGTTGCCTCCTGAAGCCGTTGGCCAGCGGAAGTGAACAAACGCCCGTGCCGTGTATGCTAGTCAGAACCGTGCCCGCCGTCAAGCGCAATGTCTGCGCGAACGCGGCCCTCCCTGCGCCGGGCCCTCGTGGCCACCACCTCGCCGTTGAAGAGGGCCACGGTGATAGCGCCGTCCCAGCCCGTGACGAGGACCTCGGCTCCGGCCCCTCTGTAGGCGGCGACGATGTCGGGCGGCAGATGATCGGGCCGGATGCTGCAAATGGCGTAGCGGGGCCGCGTGGCTTGGGCAAATGCCTCGGCGGCCGGCGCCCTGCGGCCGTGGTGCGGCACGACCAGCGCATCCGTCCGCGGGTCCACACCGCCGTGGAGGAGCGCGGCCATTCCCACCTGCTGGATGTCGCCGCCGAACAGAACCCGCCGCCCGCCGCGCTCGACGCGGAAGACGAGCGAGTTCTCATTCTGGTCGTCGGGCCTCAGGCGCAACGACCAGTCGCTCGGCCAGAGCACCTCGATCACATTGCCCTCGCCCACCACGAGGCGGTCGCCAGCCGCCACCGACTGATGAGGGATGCCCCGCTCGTCGAGCAGGGCCAGGAGCTGCCGGCCCGCCGCGGCGCGCTCGAGGACAGGGCTGTGAACCACCCGCCCAACGCGAAACCGATCGAGCAGCGACGGAAGACCCGTCACGTGGTCGGCATCCGCATGAGTCACCACCAGGAGGTCTACCGCCCGCACGCGCCAATGCCACAGCGCGGGCGCCACCACCCAGCGCCCGACATCGTTCCGCCCATACGTGCCACAATCGCAGAGCACGGTAGCGCCATCGGGGAAGCGCAGGACGGCGGCCGCGCCGTCCTGGACGTCCAGCACGGTGGCCTCCAGGCCCTTCGGAGGCCGCCCTGAGTCCCCGGCCACGACATACACAAGAACGCCGAGCAGCCACAGCATCGCCGCACGCCGCCCGCTCAGCCCCAGGCGACCGCGCGCAACCACCAGGAGCCCCAGCGCATAGTAGCCAACTATCCACCCAAGGGTCGGCGCGGCGCAGTACACCCATCCAGCCGTCAGCCGCTCCACCCCCATCACGGTCTGCGTCAAGAGCCCCGTAGCCCCGCGCGCCAGGAAGGCTGGCACACAGGCCAGCATCGGCGAACACGCGGCCACGCCCAGGTGCATGAACCCAAACACCGTCAGGAAGCCCGCCACCGGCACCACCAGGAGGTTCACGAGCACCGTGATCGGGCTGAACAGGTGGAAGTAGTAGGCGGTGAGCGGCAGGACGGCCAGCCAGGCGGCGATGGACACGCTTCCCGTCGCCGCGGCCAGTCGGTGCAACCGATGGCGAATCCACGCGAAGGCGCCAACTCCCCTGGGGCCGGCCACCCGCTCGAGCACGCTCTCGCCTGGCCCCAGCATCGCCGCCAGGTCCTCGGATAGCAGCAGAATGCCGAGCACCGCGGCGAAGGAGAGTTGGAACCCCGGCTGAAAGAGGTCGAACGGCCGCGCCGCCAGCAGCACGAGCGCCGCCAGCGCCGCCGCGTGCACGGCGTCCGACTGGCGCCGCCCCATGATGCTCAGCACGTAGGCGCCCGACATCACGGCGGCCCGCACCACCGATGGCGGAGCCCCGGTGACCAGCGCATAGACGCCCACGGCACACAGGACCAGCGCGCCAGCCGCCCGCTGCCCGAGGCCGGCCAACGACGTGAGCGTCCACACCACCCAGGCCACCACGGCCACGTTGAAGCCGCTCACCGCGAGGAGGTGGATCGTGCCCGTGCGCGCGAATGCTTCCGCCAGGTTGTCGTCCACATCGGTCCGGTCGCCCAGCGTCAGAGCACAGAGCAGGGGAGCCGTGTGCTTGTCCGGGGCAAGCGAGGCCTTCAGGGTCTCGCGGAGCCACCCGCGTGCGGCGTGCGTCGCGGCCAGGAGGCCCCTCCCTCCCAGACCCGCCTCCACGGTCAACCCTCCGCCGCTAAGCGACAGCACGCCGTCAATGCCTTTGCGACGCAGCAGCGTCGCTCCATCCATCTGGCCCGGATTGCTCGGTGGCGAAGGTAGCCGCGCCGTGCCGGTCGCCACCACGGTGTCCCCATAGCCGGGGGTCACCGACGGCTCATGCTGCACCACCCGAAGCCGCCCTGTTGCGGAGAGCCATCTCCCGCCAACGTGCGCTTCCAGCACGTCCAGGTCGAAACGGGCCTCGCATGCCTCGCTGGCCAGCCACTGGCTATCGCCGGCCAGCCTCACCGGCGGCAGTTCTCGGACCTCTGGATCGCTCGCAACCACCCCTCGGAGCTTGACAAGCTGCCCCTGGTCTCCCAGGAATCGCGCCACGTGGTGCTCGGGCCGTTGCCCCACGGCCGCGTCCAACCGCACCCAGCCCGCGCCCATAATGCCTATGTACAAGAAACCGAGCGCCATGCCACGGCGGCCCGCCCATCGAAGCAAAGGGAATAGCGTCAGCGCGCCAATCAGCGCCCCCCACACAGCCAGCGGCGGCAACCGCAGGAACTCTCTGGCCGCGATGCCCGCCGCGAACGCCACGGCTGCCGGCACCAGCGGCCGGTACGCCGGGAAGCGCCTCTTCTCATCTGGCCCCGCCTGCGCCATCTCGCTCACCCCGTCCGGTGGCCCAGCGATGCCGAGATGATACGCTGGGCGCCTGCCAAACGCAAGGGAGCTTACGCAGCGCGCGAACGGTGGTGGTGAATTATGGTGGATTCTCGGAAAATACCTTGACACCAGAGAGAGTCAGTGGTAGATTCTGGTGAACCATGGTCGAAACGGGGTCCCTCTGCGCCCGCTGCCGGTCCAGCTCGACATAAAGGCATCGCAGCTGGTGTTTTACGGCGAACATGAAACCTCCGTGGACGACAAGGGCAGGGTGATCATCCCAGCCAGGCTGCGCGACGCCGCGCGCGCAGCCGAAGGCGCCGTGGGCTTCATGATGACCCTAGGCGAGGACGGCTGCATTACGATCTACACCCCCCGTCGCTGGAAGGAGATCGAGGCGGCAGTGAACTCAGCACCTCAGAAGGCCGAGAGCAGCCGCCGTCGTCGGCGACTGCTCTTCACCCAGGCCGCCGAGGGCGACTGCGACCGCCAGGGCCGGATGCGCGTGCCCGCCTCGCTGCTGGCAGAAGCCTCGATAACCCACGATGCCGTCATCGTCGGCGTAAGCGACCAGATGGAGTTGTGGGACAGGGAGCGCTGGCGGGCGTACCGGGCCGAGATGCTCAATGAGCGCGGACGCGATGCCGAGGCCTATCCCTTGTGAGGCGAGTCACGTACTATATCTCGGGGGCGGGCTGGGGCTCAAGCCCTAGCTATTGTATCTTTAGAAAAACTTTTCAGCTTTCGCAGAAAATCGCTTGACGGCGCCGCGGTTACACTATACAATCCCCGTGCGTGGTAAAAAGTGGCCCGGAGTGGAAATCAGTGGGCACCCGGTTCATAGGCCAGTATCTCCAGAAGCTCGACACCAAGCACCGCGTCGTGGTGCCGCGAGCCTTCCGCGAGTTGATCGGCGAGGAGGAGATCCGTGCCGGCCTCTTCCTCACCCGCGGCCTCGACAAGTGCCTGTTCCTCTTCCCGGCCAGCCAGTGGGATTCTGTGGCCGAGGAGATCGCTGCCGCCGACCTACGGGGCTTCAATGCCCGGATGGTGCAGCGGTTTTTCTTTGGCGACGCCGTGCACGTGGACCCCGACAAACTCGGCCGCGTGCTGCTGCCCGACCACCTGCGGCAGCTCGCCGGCATCGAGGACGAGGCGATCTTCGTCGGCACGTCGAACCGCATCGAGCTCTGGAACCCGGGCCGCTGGAAGGCGCTCAGAGAGGCCCACGAAGCCCAGTTCGAGGAACTCACCGAGTCGCTCTACCAGCTCCGCCCAGCGGGCGAGGAATAGCGAAGTTTCGGGGGAGGCGGACTCGTTCTTTGGTAGGGGGATCTGCTAGCGGGGAAAGCAGGGCTCCGGGCGAGACGGGGAACCGGAGCCCCGCTTTCCAGCACACCACCGCCGCCGGCCACTGATGGGCGGGGAACCCAGGCCGGTGGCGTGGCATCCATTGACCAGTGTACATGGTCTGGATTCCGCTGTCAAGGGCTGCGTCGTCTGCCCTCACAGGCCTCTCCCGGCTGTGAAAGCAACACCGACCCGAGCGACGCAGGCCCGCGGAACGAGCCCGCCTCCTCTCTGTTCTCCTGAACCCGGCGCGAATGCATAAGTCCGTCCTGCTCGACGAGGTGTTGACTCTGCTGCGCCCTGCCCCAGGCCGCTGGTTCATTGACGCCACGGTGGGACTGGGGGGGCACGCCGGTGCCCTCCTCGAGCGGCTTCTCCCCGGTGGGCGGCTCCTGGGGCTCGACCTCGATGCCGAGGCCCTGGAACTGGCTCGGCAGCGCCTGGCGGCGTTCGAGGGGCATTTCGAGCTCGTGCACGGCAGTTTTCGCGACCTGGCCGAGCTGGCCGAGCGGCGCGCGGGTCGGCGGGCGGATGGAGTGGTGATGGATCTCGGGGTCTCAAGCTTCCAGTTGCAGCAGCCCGCCAAGGGCTTCAGCTTCCTGGTGGATGGCCCGCTGGACATGCGTCTGGACACGAGCCAGGGCGTTCCGGCGGCCCGGTTCATCGAGCGAGCCTCCCAGGCGGAGCTTGAGCGAGTGCTTCGGGAGTACGGCGAGGAGCGCTACGCCCGCCGCATCGCCCGGGCGATCATCGAGCGTCGCCACACCCTCCGCAGCACACTCGACCTGGCGCGCCTCGTGGAGGCCACGGTGCCGCGCCGCGAAGCCAGGATTCATCCGGCGACTAGGACCTTCCAGGCCCTCCGGATCGCCGTCAACGACGAGCTGGGAGCGCTGACGGCGGCGCTGGCCACGCTGCCCCGCTGGCTCGCCCCGGGCGGCCGCGTGGCTGTGATTGCCTTTCACTCGCTCGAGGACCGCATCGTCAAGCAGAGCTTCCGTGAGTACGCCAAGGCAGGCGTCGTGGCACTGGTGACCCGCAAGCCGATCCGCCCCTCGCCCGAGGAGGTGGCGGACAACCCACGCGCGCGCAGCGCCCGCCTCCGTGTGGCGGAGCGGCTGACAGGCTAGGCGGCCGGGCACTTCGGGGGACGGGACGCGATGGCAGGGCAGAATGGCCACAAGGCCCGGGTGTGGATCGTCGCGATCTTCCTCCTGGGCTTGTACTTAGGGCTTCTGGGGCGGCTCTACGTCATCCAGGGGATGGACCAGGGCCGGTTCCAGGACCTGGCCCAATCGCAGCACTTCGTGCAGGTCACGAAGCCCGAGCGGCGTGGCACGATCCTCGACTGCCGCGGGCGGCCCCTCGCCTGCTCGGCTCAGGTGCCCAGCGTGTTCGCCGACCCCAGGCAGATTGACGATCCCGAGGCCACCGCGCACCGCCTCGCCGAGTTCCTCGGCCTCGACGCCGCCCTCCTCCTCTCCCGCCTCCAGCAGCCGATGGGGCTCGTGTGCATCAAGCGGAACATGCCGCCCGAGCAGATCGCGAGACTCAAGGGCCACCCCGCGCTGCTCGAGCTGGGCGAGGCCCTGGAGTTCCGCGACTCAGCCCTCTACGCCCGCCCGGCCAAGGTGACGGACCCCGAGGCGGCTGCGGCAGCCCTCGCGCCGTTGCTCAACCGCGATGCCGAGGAACTGCGCACCGACCTCGACGGCCTTCGCCAGTTCGTCTGGGTCAAGCGCAAGGTGAGCGAGCAGGATGCCCGGCGCGTGATGGCCGCGGGGCTCGAGGGCGTGGGCATTCTGCCCGAGTACAAGCGTTCGTACCCCCAGGGCGAGCTGGCCGGCCAGCTCATCGGCTTCGTGGGAATGGACGAGGAGGGCCTCGAGGGCATCGAGCGAACCTGCGGCGGCCTGCTCGCCCCCACGCCGGGCCGCGCCAAGCTCCAGCGCGACGCGGCCGGCCGATACATCGCCGTGTCCGATGCGGTCCTCCACCCCCCACAGCCTGGGGCAGATCTCGAGTTGACGGTGGACTCGGTGATCCAGGGCTATGTGGAGGCCGCACTCGACGAGGTGTGCGACCTCTGGGGGCCCAAGGGCGGCGCCTTCGCCGTCGTGGTGGACCCTCGCACGGGCAGCGTGCTGGCGGCTGCGAGCAGCCCGGGCTACGACCCCAACAAGTACACGGAATACGAGCCCGCCGACCTCAAGCGCCGCGCCCGCGCACGCTACATCGTGGACTGGATGGAGCCCGGCTCGATCATGAAGCCGTTCGTGTTCGCCGGCGCGTTCAACGAGCGGCTCATCACCGAGGAAACGCCGATCTTCTGCGAGAACGGCATGTGGCTCATCGGGGGCACCCGCCGCTTCCGCGACGTGCACGCCTACGGCACGATGCCCGCCTCGCTGGTGCTCATCAAGTCGTCCAACATCGGCACCGCCAAGATCGGCCAGCGGCTGGGCCCCGAGCGGCTCTACGAGTACCTCACACGGTTCGGCTTCGGGCGGCCCACAGGCTTCGAGATGCCGGGCGAGAACCCCGGCAGGCTCAGGCCGCCGTCGCGCTGGACCAGCTTCTCGCTCCCCTCGATCAGCGTGGGCCAGGAGGTCTGCGTCACCTCGATGCAGATGGCGATGGCCTATTCGGCCCTGGCTAACGACGGCCTGCTCCTGCACCCCCGGCTGATCCAGCGCGTGCGGCGGGCCGACGGCACGTGGATCGAACGGCCCACCAAGGTCGTCCACCGAGCTGTTCCGGCCAGCGTGGCGCAGCGGGTGCGCCGGCTCCTGTGCGGCGTGGTCGAGGAAGGCACAGGCAAGGCCGCCCGGAATCCCGCCTACACCATCGGCGGCAAGACCGGCACCGCCCAGAAGCCGGTGGTCGGCGGCTTCTCGCGGACCCAGGTGATCTGCTCGTTCGTGGGGATGGCCCCCATCGAGAACCCAAGGCTCGTCGTCGTCGTGTCGGTGGACGAGCCGACGAAGTCCGCCGGCGGCAGGTTCTATGGCGGCACCGTGGCCGCACCCGCCGCCGGACAGATCATCAAACAGACTCTCGCCTACTGGGGGGTGCCGCCCGACAAGCCGCAGGCGCTCGTCCGCCTGGGCTACGGCGGCGACCGACCGAAGGGGACGCCATGAAACTCAGCAAGCTGCTCAAACCGCTGGCCGACCGTGAGCTGCGCCAGTACACCGACCGGAGCATCCAGGGCCTGACGCTGGACTCCCGCCGAGTGAGGCCGGAGTTCCTGTTCGCCGTCGTGCCGGGGCCGAACAGCGACGGCACCGCCTACGTCGCCGACGCGGTCGCTCGCGGGGCCGTGGCCGTGCTGGCTTCCCGCGAGGTGCCCGTGCCGGCTCACGTCGCGCTCATCCTGGTGCCCAACGTCCGCCAGGCGCTCGCGGACCTGTGCACCCATTTCCACGGCCGCCCGGCCGGCCTGGTGCGCACCACGGGCATCACCGGCACCAACGGCAAGACCACGACCGCCATGCTCGTGCACTGGCTGCTCGCCAAGGACGGCAAGCAGGCGGGCCTCCTCACCACGGTGCTCAACCAGGTGGGCTCGCGGCGCGAACGGGCTGCCAACACCACGCCCGAGAGCCCCGACCTCCAGGAACTCTTCGCCCAGATGGTCGAGCAGCACGTCCGCTACGCCGTCATGGAGGTGTCGAGCCAGAGCCTCGACCAGGAGCGCGTGCGGGGCGTGCCCTTCGCCGTCGCCGCGCTCACCAATGTCACGCCCCACGAGCACCTCGACTATCACGGCACCTTCGAGAACTACCTGAACGCCAAGGCCCGGCTCTTCTCGTCCCTCGCGCCCGGCGCCACGGCAGTTTTGAACGCCGACGACCCGCAGTGCGGCTTCTTCCGCGAGCGTCGCGGTCCGGGCAATGTGCTCACCTACGGGCTCCAGGCCACTGTGGATGTGACGGCCGCCATCGAGGGCATGACCATCGCCGGCACCACCCTGCGGCTGCACACCCCCGTCGGCCACGTGCGCACCCATTCCCCGCTCATCGGCGGCTTCAACGTCCAGAACATCCTCGCAGGCACCTGCTGCGCGCTCGCCCTGGGGGTCGGCCTCTCCACCATCGCCGAGGGGATCGAGCAGTTCACCGGCGCCCGGGGCCGCCTCGAGCGGGTGGACGAGGGGCAGCCTTTCACCGTGCTGGTGGACTACGCGCACAACAACGACGGCCTGCGCTCGGTGCTCAGCACGCTGAAGCCGCTGGCCGCGCCCGGCCGCCTGATCGTGGTCTTCGGCTGCGGCGGCGACCGCGACCCCTCGAAGCGCCCCCTCATGGGCGCCACGGCCACCCACTACGCCGACGTGACGCTGGTGACGGCCGACAACAGCCGCAGCGAGCGCACGGAGGACATCATCGCCGAGATCCTCGCCGGAGCCAACCCCCAGGCCCATTGCCTCGTGGAGCCCGACCGCCGCGAGGCCATCCGGCGGGCCATTGCCATGGCCGAGCCGCGCGACCTCGTGGTCATCTGCGGCAAGGGCCACGAGGACCACCAGGAGATCGCGGGCGTGCGCACCCGCTTCGACGATTGCAGCGAGGCGCGGCGCGCGCTGGGCCTCTTGCAGCGGCGCTCGAGGGCCTCGAGCCGCCACACACTCGGTGCGCCCGCGGCACACTGACGGAGCCCTGCCCATGGTCCGCACCCTCGCCGAGCGTCTCACCGCGTCCCCCTCCCCGGCCCGGGAGCTGGTGGAGGCGAACGCGCGCCTGGAGCGGCGGGTGGGCGAGCTCCTGCTCGTCCAGGAGGCGGCTCAGACCCTGACCGGGGAACTGCGGCTCGCCACCCTTCTCGAACTGGCGCTGAGCACCGTGGCATCGCTCACCGCCGCGCGCACGGTTTCGGTGCTCCTCGTGGACTCCGCCCGCCAGGCGCTGGTGCCGGCCGCCCGACGAGGGCCGAGCCTCGTCCCGGGCGGGCGTCGCGCCCTGAGCAGCGGGCTTGCGGGCTGGGTAGCGCGGCATCAGGTGCCGCTCTTGCTGCCCGCGGTGGAGGAGGAGCCGAGGTTCCGGGGCCTCGCCCGCGACGAGGGCATGGAGAGCGGCTCGTTCCTCGGCGTGCCTCTGGTGTTCCAGGACCGCCTGCTGGGCGTGGTGGCGGCCACCGAGAAGGCGGGCGGCCTGACGTTCGATGAGCGCGACCTTCGCGTGCTCATCTGCCTGGCGCCGCACCTGGCGACCGCCAAGATCGGAAGAGCACACGTCTGAACTCCAGTCACCCAGTGTTATCT
>ERZ795051.727-NODE-727-length-47531-cov-52.561463_pt1 | contig 47531 bp, 44 predicted proteins | sample MGYA00375135_ERZ795051 | MGnify/ENA primary metagenome ERZ795051 (study PRJEB30180, sample SAMN05720222) | activated sludge metagenome | isolation source: Anaerobic digester | place: Japan | collected 2015-05-26 ... | reverse complement strand
GCTCGGGGACAAGGATTCGAACCTCGATTAGCAGGGCCAGAACCTGCTGTCCTACCATTAGACGATCCCCGAAAAGTTATTTTATTAAATCATATCTAAAAGGCTTTGACAAGGACCCGGTTATAGCCAGCAAGGAATAGCGACTCGCCAGAGTCACATTAGCTCAACTGCCATCGACCAAATAACGACGGCCATATTTAAAACCAAGAATAGCAATGCTCGTTAACACTGCCTGAGCAATTCCCTCTTCTTTAATAACCCTCTCTATTAGCTAAGGCAGCCAAAGAGCCTGAACAAATTTTTGCATCATCTTGCCAGTCAAAAGACTGGCGCGGATTACCAAGATCATCAAGGGGTTTATAAAACATTACTCTAGTAGTCCCGACTAGACAATCTGGCTTAAGACAAGCCTCAGAACACCAATATAAGTAACCCCCACACTCCACCGCTACCCGAGATAAGCCAATTCAGTTAGTTTGTCATTTCCTATGACAATAGTTAACTGACAATTTGACCATTAAAAATTTCTAATAAACTATCTAAACTAGCCCCCTCTTCTGTCTTGTTAGACTTATTTTGGGGCACAGCCGACTCAGCCGGTCTGGATTCACTTAATAACTTAGTAGTAATAGTCAACTGCCGACCATAAACTTTAGCCATAACTTCTTCAATTAAATGCTTAATAGGTAGCGGTTTTACCTGGTCTTGATGTAGTTTATAACTAAAAACTAAACAAATCTGATCCCCTTCTATTTGGGGCCGACAATCTTTAAGAACTACCGACAGACCAAGATTATGATTTTTTATTTCATTTACTACGGCCGGCCAACGACTTAATAATTCCTCGCTTAACAAGGGAGCCATCACTTCATTTTTTTTCTTATTTTCTTCTCCTGACTTCTTTAAGGGTGATGAATCATTACTTGGTGACTCAGGGGGATTAGTAGGTTTTTCTATTTTAGATACTTTCTCTATTTCACTGGGCCCCAGGGCCTTGACAATGGCTAATTCTACTGGCAGCTGGATAATAAAAGCCTCTTTGGTCTCATTAAAAGCTTGAATAAAAAGTTGTAAAAATTGGACTAATTGGTTAATGCTCAATTTTTGCCGTAGCTTTAATAATCCAAACATATCATCTTCGCCCCATTGTCCTTGATATTCTACCAGTAGTTGAGGATTGATTTTACTTAGCAATAGCTGACGCAAAGTTTCAATTAAATCTTGTAAAAAAACTCTAACATCTCGGCCATCGGCCACCAGTTGATTAATGATGGTAATAGCTTCAACTGAATTTTGCTCACTTAAAGCGGTAATAAACTGGCTAATAATTACTAAATCGCTGCTCGGAGCTAAAAGATAAAAATCCTCCATTGTTAAATGCAACTCGCCGTTTTTCATCGGCTGACTAACCGCCATCAACTGACCCAGCAAACTTTCCGCGTCTCGCAAATGACCTTGCGAATTTTTAGCTATCGCCGTTAGAACTGCTTCATCAGCTGACCAGCCTTCTTGCTTTAAAATATAATGCAATTTTTTAATAATATCGGCTTGGCTAATTTTTTTAAAATCAAAACGTTCACACCGCGAAATTACGGTGGCTGGGATCTTATGAACTTCTGTAGTGCATAAAATAAAAATAACTTGCTCCGGTGGCTCTTCTAGAGTCTTAAGTAAGGCATTAAATGATGAAGTAGATAGCATATGGACTTCATCAATAATAAACACCTTATATTTTCCTTGACTTGGGGCTAAACGGCTACTGGCAATAATATTTTCCCGTACATTGTCTACCCCAGTCTGACTAGCAGCATCTATCTCTACAATATCTAGAGACTGTCCAGCCGTAATAGCTAAACAATTAGCACAATTATTACAAGGTTCAGCAGAGTTATCGGGACGATTAAGACAATTAAGGGATTTAGCTAATAGTCTAGCAATAGTAGTTTTACCCACCGCCCGAGGGCCACAAAATAAATAAGCTGAAGCAATCTGGTGCCGTTTGATCTCTTCGGCTAAGGTAATTTTTATATGATTCTGACCCACTACTTCCGCAAAAGTCTGGGGCCGATATTGACGGTATAATGTTGACATATATTAAACCCTCTGGTAAATAAAAAACCCATGCTTTATATTTTGATCAACTTTAGATTGAACTAATTGAAACCCATGCTCTTTTAAAAAATTATTTAAAGTATCTGGATAATAGGCCCGGATATTGAGTAAATTTAACCTCTTGTCTGACAAAAAATGAATTACTTCGTTGCGGGCCTTAATAACCACTTTTTTATTAAAGAGAAAAAAGAAATTAAACAAAATAGCACCAACCGAATACTTAGGTAAGGAAAAATCAACCGGCACTAACTTAGCTGAATGTTCATAAGAACTATAATATAGATCAGCTCCTTCTTCGGTATAAAAAAATTTTTGATCCAAATCACGATTTTTTAGACAATCAATTAATGATTTATCTAATTCTAGGTCAGAAATTAAAGAATTAATAGAGGCCATATAATTATATAGAAATGCAGCCATCCCCAGTTTCATTTGCAAACTATGATGCACATAGCCTTCACGAATTTATCAGTTAATTGCCCAATGATGGCATTGGCATGGTCATTATACATCGTAGAATCCAGATCGACAAATTGCTTTTTATATAATTCTTTTTTCAGGGCTGATAGACTAGAAAAATGACCTTTATCTAAAAATTGTTGCCAATTAGCTGCTGCTTCACTAATAGTTAAACCTTTACAGTCATAGTCTAAAATTTCTTTCATCGGTAATAAGGAGGCCTGGGTCTCAAAAGCCATACGCACCTGTTTATTGCTAGGCAAGTGGCTAATGGTACTGAAGTTGTGCTGCCGGTCAGCAATTTTTAATAAAAGACAAGGATGAATAAAATAAGGCTGACCCGATAATAATGACTCCTGTTCAGCCGTTAAACTGGGAAAATAATGTAAAATCTTTCTACTTGACCATCGCCCAACCATCATATTACTCAAGTACTAAATTTTCTAAAGCTGCATATTGAGATTCTTTATCTTTGGGTATAAGGATAGTAACACGGTCGCCCGCTTCAGCTCGAAAATAACTAACACTAGCCTTAAGTAACCGCCACCGTTGCTCACCATGAACGGCATAATAATTACCATCAGAGCCCTGCTGTAAAGTAGCGACTAAGCGACGGCGTGCCACTGGCCCAATTTGCTTATATAAAAATTGACCATTGGAATCAATAGTTAATCGCAAATTATCTCCTTCTACCAGCTTAGACTTAGACGCATAATTACTTGGCACCTCATAAACCTGTCCATTGCTGGCCACCATCTGCTCGCCATTAAAATAACCTTCAATAGTAAGACCAGACTGACCAGCTAACACTTCCTCTGAAGTATTACTAGCCATTAAAGATTGAACCAGATGATTAAGATCAGCTGCCAATGTTGTTAACTTTTTAGCTATAGACTGTAAAATTTTAATTTGCTTCCCTGATAACAAATATCCTTCGTCCCTATTATCCTTAAGGGGTTGACTACCGGTTGCTGGTGGAAGAACTGATGGTATTTCACTGGCTTGATCACTAAAGCTAATTGTTTGATCTGGTTGCCATTCTTGCTCATCCCCCTCTTTATTTATAATACTTGGTTCTTGTGCCATATTAATTAAGATTCATTCTGCTACGTTGAATAATTTCGGCCTCAACTAAAGACCGATCCTGACCATATTTAAGACGGCTTAACTCCCGAATCTTTTCAGCCATCTCCTGATCATAATGACCCAGTAATGGCCATGGGGTCTTCATGGTAAATGGTCGTGAGGACATATTATCAATCAAAAGTTTTATATAAGCTGTATATTTCTCTACATTAATAAGGTCATAAGCATCAAAAGTTGGCGCAAATTCTTTCTGGAGAACTTCAGCATCTTCCGAACCGACCTTGAAACTAATTAGAGTGCCAACATTACCAAAAACTGCATCTTTAATAGCTGTATCTCCCCGATTAACTAATTGTCCAATATATTGATGAGCAATGATTAAACCAAGGCCATATTTTCTAGCTTCAGATAAAATCTGACAAATAGAATTAGTAGTAAAATTTTGAAACTCGTCAATATAGAGGAAAAAATTACACCGTTCTTCTTTGGGCATATCAGCGCGAGACAAGGCCGCCGCTAACATTTTACCTACCAAAATCATCCCTAGTAAATAAGCATTCATTTCGCCCACTAGTCCTTTCGGCAAACTAACTAATAAAATTTTGTGCTGATCCATAATCTCGCGGAAATTAATGGCACTTTTCTGTTGAGCAATAATTGGCCGCATCATGTCATTAGAAATAAAAGAAGTTAGTTTAGAGGTAATATAGGGAACAACATTAGCCAAAGCAGCATCACCGCCAGCTTTTTCAGCTTCTTTGCGCCAAAAATCAACTACCGTAGGATCAGCACAACGGCCCAATTTCATATGGCGAAAATCAGCATCCGCTAAAACCCGCGGGATTTCCATTAAAGTTGAACCTGACCCAGGGTCAGCCATAACTAAAAGCATCGCATTACGCATATATTGCTCAAAAATTGGTCCACCAGTCGCCCTAAGGTCATAAAGCTTATCAAAAATACCAATCATCTCATTAATTACAAAAGTCTTCTGCTCTGGATACTTAGGATCAAATTCCAAGAGATTAAGACCCATTGGCCGCTCTAGATCGGCGGGAGAAAACAGCACTACGTCCTCAGCCCGTTCAGCTGGCACTCTAGCTAAAATATCATTAACCAAATCACCATGAGGATCAATAACACAAAGACCCTGTCCATTCAACACATCCTGAATGGCCATATTAGCTAAGAGCACCGACTTACCAACACCTGACTTACCAATCATATAAACATGACGCAAACGGTCATCTTCTTTAATATGAATCTCTCGTCTGATCCCTCGAAAAACATTATAGCCCAAAAGTAAACCCTCGGTCGGGACGTCCGATGGTGCAGATGCCTGCTTAGCTGACAGCCACAAAATATTAGGTGTTTCAGCATTCCGTAAAGGAAAATGATATAAACTAGCCAATTCTTCAGTATTAAGTAAAAATTTAGACTTCTCGTCAAAACGACGATAAATAAACTGTTTAATTAAATTTTTGACTGGCTTACGCCGTGGTTTAGCCTGAAAACTATTGCCGTATTCATAATAATTATACTGACTCATTGCATTAGCTAAATCACCTAGCAGAGCATCAGCTCGCCCTTGATTATTGCCACAAGCAACCAAACGTAAATTAACATCAAGTCCAGCCTTAGAATTTTTTTGCTCCATTAATTTTAACATTTCTTCTTCCATGGCTGTCAAACGTTTCTCGGCTTGTTTAGCGGCTGCTTCCTCCTTTTTAGCCTTATTACTGCTAAAAGCATCCGACCAAAAATCAGCTATTGATGACCAAATACTAGTCTGTAGTGCCGCACTTACCGATTTCTTTTTGTAGGCCAATTGGACAATCTTTTTTACCGCCCCATGCCAACTCCCATAAGCACTACGAACAGTATACTGAATGGCTAAGCTTTCTCCCGGGGATAATTTAGACATCACATTAAGCTGAGAATTCATTAAATCAACCTCCTCTTGGTTATATGTTTTAAGCGGCAAAGCATAATGTTTAGTGGTTTTAAGGGAACCAATAGCAATAGCCCCTTGAGCTGTAAACATGTTGTAATCAATTACTTCCTCTAATACTGCATCGGGATAATGGGCATTAATCTGTTGTTCTAGATAACGAGCCATGCGTCGGGGAGCTACCACGTAAAAAGCAATAATACTACTATTAGCAACAATTTCAAAAGAAAAATGGTCATCCCGACCCCAAAGCCACACCGCCCACCCTCTCTGAGCTCTTAGGCCGCCAATACTAGCAAAAATAGTTTCCGCACAAGAAATCTCTTCCCGCATCTGTTGTGCAGTAAAGTCTTGATTCTGGTCTTTGGGCCGATCTTTGGGCAATTTCACTAGATAGACTACTTGATCAAAATAAGCATGAGCCTGATACCATCGCCACACTATTGTTCGCCAAATAAAAACCACTAGCCAAACAATAATAGCAGTTAATAAAACTCCTCCCAAAATTATGAGCGGATCCATAATTATTCTTTATCTTTTAGAGCAATAATGCGGTCAGTTTTTATCTTAACTTCTTGCTCTAAAAAAAATTTATTAATTCCTGGAATAATAGACAAAAAGCGACGAATTAAATTCATAATCTTCCGCCACTGCAATTTAACGTGGTCTAATAAACTATCAATCTGTCGCACTGTCTGCTCACCCACTTCTTTAAGTTCACGCTGCTTGTCTGGAGGTAAAGATAGATAAATATCGGTTAAACCATCTTCTAAAATATCATCAATAGCTGCTTGTCTGGGAGTAAGTGGCGCTATCGAACCAGTTAGATATGCAGATGGCGAATTAATAGAAGCCGAAACTGCTGCGGATTCTGGCTTTTCTGGACTAGGCAGGGGCACTCCCTCTTTTTTTTTCTCCTGACTAGCTAGTTGCTCAACTTCAGGACTGGTTAGGGGTTGTTCCACCTTATTAGATCGTAATCGTTCTTGGGGCATAAATATAGTATTATATAAAGGTATTATAACACAACTTCTCCTTAAAAGATAAAATTATCACTTTTTATTATCTTATGCTATACTTAAGGAAAAATCAATAACTAAATTATATGGGACAATACTTAAAAATTTCACCAAAGATTGAAGAGCTTATTATCGATAACCCTAAAACTAATGGTGCGGTGAATTGGATCAACATTAATTCTGCTGGTAAGACTGAGATAGAATATTTATTAAAACGCCAACATTTTAACCTGCATCATCTAAAACAATCTCTCTCTCGTAGTATTGCTCAAAGGGCCATCATTGAAAAGGAAAAAGATTACATCTTTATTGTCCTCCATTTTCCTATTATTAAAAATGGCCTCATTATGCCTTCAGAAATTGATTTTTTTATGGGTCATGGATATTTAGTAACAGTGCACAATGGTGATCTGCCACCACTCAATAACTTTTTCAATCTTTGTCGTAAAAGTGAAAATTCTACTTTGGCCTATGAGCTAGAGTCATCTTCTATCTTGCTCTATGAAATTTTAGAGCAACTTATGCATTATTGCTATGAAATTCTTGATGAACACAGCAAACGTATTGCCACTGTCCAAGACATTGTCTTTAAAGTTGACAGTAATCAACGCGAGACCGTTCAAGAACTTTTAACCTTAAGAAATAATATCATTAAAATCCGCCGTATTCTACAAAATCATAAAAATATCTTACAAACCCTAACTACCATTAAAAGCAGCTTGGTGCCAGCCACTGAGCTCAAAAAATATTATTCTACCCTAGTAGAACATTCTAAAAGAATCTGGGAAAATCTAGATAATCAAAAAGAAATGATTGAAGTATTACATGACACCAACGAATCATTGCTTAACGACCAAATTAATCAGATCATGAAAACCCTAACCATTTTTTCGGTAATTATTCTTCCCCTTAACCTTATTGCTGCAATTTTCGGCATGAATACAATCATAGGGATGCCATTTATTAATAACCGTTATGGCTTCTGGTGTGTCATTATTATTATGCTTCTGCCAACGGCTATAATGTTTCTCTATTTTAAGCGGAAACACTGGTTATAACATTTTCTAGTTCGCTTAGAGTCTTAATCTGCATAAGCTGGGTACGTAATGCTTTAGCTTGCGGCCAACCCTTAACATACCAGGCTAAAAATTTACGAAATTCAATAAGACCAACTTCTCCTTTATAAGCTACTATAAGCTGAGCGTGATGCCTTATTAATTCTGTCAATTCAGTCCAAGTTAAGTTAATTTCTCGTCCCTCTTTAATTTCCTGAAAAATCCAAGGTCGGCCCAATGCCCCACGACCAATCATAATACCATCAGCCAAACTTTTCTGGAGCATTATCTGTGCAGTCATTAAATCAACTATCCCACCATTGGCTATTAAAACTCCGGCGACATAGGGACGGCAAAGAGCAATAGCCCCTGGATCTACTGGTCCGCTAAAGCCTCCACTAACACTACGGCCATGAACCGTCACGGCCGCTAAAGGTAAATCGGCTAAATAAGCTACCACTTGCTGAGCGCTAATATCCTTATTCTGAGCTCGCAGTTTTATAGATACCGGCAAGCTAGTATTACTTAATACCGCCTGAACTGCCTGCCGTGCCCGGGGCAAATCAGCTCCCAAAGCGGCCCCTGCTCCTTCTTTAATAATTTTCGGAGCTGGACAGCCACAATTAATATCTAAGCCATCAGGCTGAATTCTATTAGTTACCAGCCGGGCTGCTTCTCCAAATTGATTAGGGTCAGCACCAAATAATTGAACGACGTAAGGTCTTTCAATCTCATTAAAATATAATCTTTCTAGAGCTTTCTCCGGACTATGAACTAGGGCAGCGACACTGGCCATTTCACTAACTACCACATCGGCCCCATAGCTACGACAAATCTGCCGAAAAGCCCTATCAGTAAAACCACTAAGCGGGGCCAACACAGTAAACGGCCGAGCTAAATGAGCCCAGAAATTATCCATATTTAAAATAAAGGCGTGAGTCGACTACCCCCTGGCCCATCCTCTACGCCATAACCAGCTTCAGCTAATTGACGTCGCAATTCATCAGCTAATGGAAAATCCTGGGCCTCCCGTGCTAGCTGTCGCCTGTTAAATAATGCCTGTACGGCTGGCGGTATATTAGTAAGCATCTCTGAATAATGTTGTCCGCCCCCAATAAGATCTAAGCCAAAAATCTCATCAAAGTTTTTGATGGTGGCTAGTTTATCTTTATTAGATAACTGACTCCTTAAAACTTCAAAAAGCACTGCTAGGGCTTGGGGACTATTTAGGTCATGATTAATTGCTTCTACAAATTTCTCTCTGAACAAGGGCGATACTTCACCCATCTCCCCACCTAAAGCTGCAACTTCACGATATAATCCTTTCAGGGCTTGATCCGCGGCAGCTAAACTAGCCTTACTATATTCCATGGGCTTGCGGTAATGTACCTCTAAACAGGCATACCGATAAGCCAACGGCAACCATCCCTCATCAATCACCGCCACCTTTAAAGTCAAAAAATTAGCTCCGCTTTTAGCCATTTTTTTACCGCCGGCAATATTTAAAAAAGCATTATGAAGCCAATAATGGAAAAATGGCTTGCCCGTCGCAGCTTCAGCTTGAGCAATTTCATTGGTATGGTGAACATTAATATGATCTACTCCGCCCGTATGAATATCTAAATGGCCAGCTAATAGTTTTAAACTCATAGCGGCACACTCTAAGTGCCAGCCCGGAAAACCCTTACCCCAGGGTGAATCCCATTCCATTTGCCTCTTTTGTCCCAATGGACTAAATTTCCACACTGCAAAATCAGTGGGATGGCGTTTCTCGGGATTTTTATCTATTCGTGCCCCTTCTTTTAATTTCTCTAGGGGTAAATGACTCAATTTATTATAATCAGGTACTAGACTAGTATCAAAATAAAGCCCATCGCTAATACGATAAAGGTAACCTTTTTGTTCTAGAATCTGCGCTAGCTCAATTTGTTCTTGAATATATTCGGTAGCCCGGCAATAAGTAGTCGGCGGTATAATATTTAAAGCCTGAAGGTCATCCTTAAAAGCCTTAATATAAAAATCAGCAATCTCCCACGCACTTTTACCTTCTCGCTCTGCCCTTATCTCCACTTTATCTTCCCCAGCATCGGCATCGTCAGTCAAATGTCCCACATCGGTGATATTCATTATATGTTTAACTTCATAACCATTATATAACAAGGTGCGCTTCAGTAGATCAGAAAAAACATAAGCCCGCAGATTACCTAAGTGGGCATAGTTATAGACAGTCGGACCGCAGGTATATAAACCAACAACTGGCGGCTGTTGTGGCTTAAAAACCTCCAACTGCCGCGATAAAGTATTATGGAGCCGCAACTTCAGCATAATTATAATAAAGCTAAAATACCATAGACTACAATAATGGCTGCAAATTCAACAGCAAAAATTCTTAAAAAGGTAGTCCCTGGACGATCTGGATCAATAAAAGGCATATTATTAAAAATTAATTTAACCACTTCTTGCTTTAGGAGTTACCCAAAATCCCATATATTTGCCCAACATTAATCTAGTTTGCGCTTCTAGGCCAGGAATAGCCCCAAAGACTACAATAGTGACTGGCAAAAAAATCCATTGAGCTATCATCCCTAATTTACGCCACCACGGCGTCTTGGCTGGCCGTGGCGGTAAAAGTAAAGAAGAAATAATGGCTGATAGCACCATGCCAACCATCGCGATCGTCATTAATATCCTGGTAACATTAGGCAAATTATTAGATAAAACTGTCTGGTTAAAACGATCCCCTCCTAAAAATAAGGGTAACCACCCAATACACCCAATAATTATAGCATTAGTAGCCCAAGAATGAAAACCATAGAACTGAATAAAAATTTTATCCAAAAAAACTTTTTTCGGAATAACACGCCACTCCTTAATAGTATTAAATATTAAGTAGGGTACGTTTTCCACCCCCCAGCCCCAGCGTCGTTGTTGCTTATATAAATTGCGAGCCGTCTGCCAAGCAGTCTCATCCATACAAACATCCATAGATACTGGATAATAAAGCGGTTCAACCTCATAATCACCCCGGTAATAACAAAAGCAATGCCAAAAAATTCTCGAATCTTCACTGACCATTTTAGTAGACCAAAAACCAATTTCTACCAAAGCCCGCCACGGCATTGAATGAGAAGAATAAGTAGCTAATTTCTCTTGGCGAATCTGTTGCATCATTTGCCAAAAAGTATTGGAATAAGCAGCCACCCGGGCAAAAAATGGTGCTTGCCAAATATTATTATGATACATCGGGATCGGCTGATAGCTACGACGATAGGGATTTTTGGTGGTTAGAAATTTATAGCTTAAACAATAGAAATAATTTTCATAAATAACTGTATCACTATCAAAAACACTGGCAAGAATTAAATTATAGTCTATGCCCAAAGGATCAATAATTTCTTTTTGAGCCTTCTTAGCCGCCCAGGCTTGATTAGCTCCCTTGCCCTTAAGTTCACCGACTAAATTATCAGGATGGACAATAACCCTAAACTTAAAAAAACTATTCTCATATTCTTGACGCAGCCTTTCGGCTACAGCCTGAATAGCTGGCCCACCCCGCTCTTCAATTGCTAAAATGACTATCATTTTATCTCGAGGAAAAGGTGACTTAACTAAAGCTTCAATACTTGGCTGAATGATATTATAACCTTCATTATAACAAGGAAAAATCACCAAATGATATAAATCATTCCACCTCACCCCCGAACTTACTATTGGCTCACCCTGTAGAGGTCTATAAACTAAATCTACTGGCGGTAAAGCTAGACACTGGGCCCGCCAATCAACCTTTAAATTATGAGTGATCTGACGATAAGCTGAAATTAAAATAAGGGCTAAATAGACAACCAATAATAGCCAATAAACATCAAAAGCAATAACAAATATAGCCACCCAGACGGGCTGAAAATAAGAAAAAATAATTAATACTAGCAAAGTTAGCCACGATAGCAACCCCGGCAGAATTTCTAAAAAACGATAAAGCCTACGGTCTCGACCAGTAAGTTCAGATGCTCGACCAATTTTTAAATAATCAATGGCTACTTTGTCCATTATTTCCTTTGTTATTATTTTTACTAATGTTAGGTCGGTGAATTTGTCTTAAAGACGCACCCTCTAAGTGATCTAACTGGCTAGGGGAAGATTGTAATAAACGTTGGCGCTCACTCCGTTCTGCCCGATAGCGCTTTAGACAATCAGGGCAATATACTGGTCGCTGGCCATCCGGCTTAAAAGGAACAGTGGTCGGCTGCCCACAGCCATCACAAACGGCAGGAAAACGCTGCTCTAAAACATCCATTTTAGTAGTTGAGTTTAGAACTTCAGGTTGTTCTAAAACATTAACCACCCTATTTTCTCTTTCTGCAACCCCTCCCTGATTAAGATGCCAACGCATAATTTCTTCCTCCACTATATCTCGACGATTAGCATAATGGCTACGAGTATATTCAATGACTTTATCCACATTATTAGTTTGCTCATCCTTACTTAATGGTGGCAAGGTTCTAGCAGAAAATGGGTCAGAGGTTATGCCATCAATCATTAATTTAAGATAAAAATTAAATTTGGGGATATTAACTAAATCTTCTTCAGTAAATAAAGGCAAAAACTCTTTAGCTAAAAATTCGGCATCAGTCGCCCCTACCCGAAAAGTTATTAAAGTGCCCACATTTCCAAATACAGCAGCCCGGACACTATCCGTCAACTGGTCAATATATTGATGAGCTAATATTAAACTTAGATGGTATTTACGGGCTTCGGAGAGAATATTAGCAAAGCTATCAGTAGCAAAATTTTGAAATTCATCAACATAAAGAAAAAAGTCGCGCCGTTCTTCTTCTGGTGTATCTACTCGACTCATCGCGGCTAATTGAAGTTTAGTAATCATCATTGAACCAAGTAAGGCTGAATTATCTTCACCAATACGTCCTTTACTTAAATTCATAATCAAAATTTTACCATTATCCATAATGTCCCTAAGGTCAATCGATGACCTTACCTGCCCTACAATATTACGAATTAAGGAGCTAGATAAAAATTGGCCAACCTTATTCTGAATAGGAGCTACTGCTTCTGAAGCAAATTTATCATTATAGCTGCTAAATTCGTTAACCCAAAAGGCTTTAACTACCGGGTCTTGGATTTTCTCCACTACCCTCTTACGAAAATTTTTATCCGATAGCATCCGAGTAATGGCCAACAAAGTAGAATCAGGATAATCTAATACCGCCAGAATGGCATTACGCAAAATATATTCCAAACGTGGCCCCCAAGAATCAGCCCATAATTTCTGAAAAACACCAATAAGGCCGGAGGCTACTAAATGACGTAAACGAGGGTCAACTTGTTCTACGACATTAAAAGCAATGGGGTATTCGGCATCAGCTGGATTAAAATATACTACCTCTTCTATGCGTTTATCAGGAATATAATGAATAATTTTCTCTGCTAAATCACCATGCGGGTCAACTACGGCTAATCCTCGCCCCTTATTAATATCCTGGGCAATCATATTCTCTAAAAGAGTTGATTTACCCATACCTGATTTACCGATAACATACATATGTCGCCGGCGATCATCAAGTTTGATACCAAACTTATGATTTTGATTGCGAAAAGTAGTTTCGCCAAATAAAGTAACATCTTCATCCATAAAAATAAAAAATCATTATTAAATACCAGGTAAATTACTAGGCGGTGGGGCCTGATGAAAAGTATTATCTCTCTCGTCCGTATTAACTTCTTTGGACTTAGAATTTTCACTTGGCTCAGCCGGGGTTAATTCATCTTCTGAATCTAAAGTAAATAATTGGTCAAGTTCAATTTCTTCCTCATTAGTCTCCTCAGTGGGTAAAGCCATTGGCGGCTCCATTTTTTTACTGCTAGCCTTTTGTAATAACGGAGCCTTCACTACACTTTCTATCGGAAAATGCCACAACGTCGCAATCTCTTCTACACTTAAATACCAAGGCGACCGACCAGCACTATCATCACGAGCTTTATAAGCCTGCATAATTTTATTTTTCCTGCTATTAATAATATTTAATCTATTAAAATAATCCGCTGAGGTTTGAGTAACCTTACTATCTGGTTTTAAACTATTAAGGTCGCTGGTATTAAACTGCTTAATAAAACCCACAAAGCCATTTACTGCTTTAGCCTTATTCATAACCTCACGTCTAGCCACATAAATCATTCTAATTTTCACCAGATAACCTATTTTAGATACCTTATCCTGAATAGCTTCTATTTGTTTTTTCTGAATTGGCAACAAGTTCATCATCTTAAATTGATCTTCTTTTTCCTCTTTTTTATCTGAAGTTTGGCTGCTAGTACCTCCCAAGCCAAAAATACCACCAACAAAATCACCAATTTGGCTAATCAAATTAAGTATCCCATCAAAAACAAAATCACCAATTTGGCTAATCAAATTAAGTATCCCATCAAAAAATTTTTCAATGATAGTCTCTTTAGACTTAGGTTTATTGCCTAATATATTATTAATAGCCTCTTGGCCAAGAGCCGGCCAATCGGCCACAGTTGGTATTAACAATATTTGATACCATATTTGTTCGCCCGGCTTAAGAGAACTCATAAGGTCCATCAAACTAGCCATTGGATCTTTAAAGTGATATTCTGGCCGACCATAGTCGTATTCAAAATCTTTATAAGTTTTAATCGGCAAAGCTTGCTTATATGGTGGATTCATTGCCACTGGCACAAATTCAGCCCCCCACATATCAAAATCTGGATTGGGAAAATTGTCCGGCACTGTATCAACATAATCTTCTACCTCAGCAATCTCTGCATCAGGATATTGAGCATAGATTGCCGTCTCTACCAGATTACGAAATGAATCGGGTGTACGGACCAAAAATTGAATATAGCCATCAATACCTACTACTTCTAAACTAAAACCAAGCTGACACTTACCTTCCCAATAAGTTTCTATGAGATTAGGATTGCTATGGGCTCCGGCCAAATAAGCCAGCATATTTTCTAGGGCCTTGGGGGTTTGCTCATTACCACGAGGAATATCTATAGCTAATAAAGTAAAGTGCTGCTTACTAAAAAATAAACGACGACGCCAACTAAGCCAGACCATAAGTGAACCCTTTAAAAACATTATGGCCGGAATCATCCAGCCATAATAGAAAACCAACCGCCAAACTATTTCATCAGCTGGCAAATAGAAAAAATTTATTAACGGTGTTAAATTCATAATTACTAACTAACAAATTAACTCCAGTTTATCACAAGCCCTAACAAAATAAAAGCAAGCTAAACAGCTGATTCTTTTAAGGTATAAGTGCCATCAGGCAGTTTCTGGAATAATTCCTTATTAGCAAGAATAAAATTAATCGTTGCCGGTTTAACTAATCTTTGCTCTAATACTTTCTTAATGACTTCTTCTTTACTAAGAGGACGGCGAGCTTGGCGTAAAACACGACTAACAATATCTACTACTCTTCCTGCCTGATAGCCTGATTCTTTAAGGGCATATATACCTCGCCCCACCAGCACATAACGGTCATCAAGAATTAATTCGTTGTGAACCGTAGCGGAATTAGCGGGCTTATCTGTAAAAACACGATTAATACGCTCGGTAATCTCCCGAAAATGTAAGGGCTGACCAGCATCTTTAAGAACTAAATAAATTTTATCTGCAACAGTTCGCGGTCTAATTTCTGGCAAATCGGCTTCTCCCCAGACTCCAAATTTATTTTCTTCTAAATGCCGGGTAGCCCGCAATACCGAATAAATTGGTTTATATTTATTAATTAGCTCACCATCTTGAAAATTTTCATAACCAGCCAAAGCACTAGCTAAATCAAACTTATTAGTGCTTACTAATTTATCAGCATTTTCCTTAAAAGCATCTAGCTCAAAACTTAATTTAATTAAATCTTCCAATAGAAAAAGGCGCCTGGTTTGACGCACCTGCTCTACTAGTTCCTGGGCCAATTTTTCTAAATGATCAATAGCCTGATACTTTAATTTTACTGAATCATTAAATAAATCAGAAGTTACTGGATCAAAATCATCGGCTAGTACCTTAGAAACTAAGAAATCAAAATTATTACGATAAATCGGCCGTTGAGATTCTTGTAAACTTTCATGGCTTAAAACTAAAAAGCTACTTTCTAAATATTCTTTATCCATCAAACCGCCATTATCAGCTAAAAGGTCATCTAGGGCATCCCGCAGTAAAATAAGCTGTTTCTCCATATCCCGTAATTTCTGTAATTTCTTAACTCCAGCCGCCTCAATTTGTCGTACCCTTTCTCGAGTCAAACCATAGGTAGACCCGATGTGTTCTAATGTCTCTTTATGCGGATTATTTAAACCAAAACGACGCCTTAAAACTTCCCGTTCTCGGGGATTTAATTTTTGTAATAATTTGTTGACTAATTTAAATAAAGAAAAATCATTAGAAGTAAAAATAGAATCAGCAGATTGATTAGTCTGGCTAGTCATAGACATATTTTTTAGATAAAACGCACTAGAAATTTAACATCTTTATGGAGATAAGTCAAGAGCTTAAGATAAAAAACAACCTATAAAAATAGGTTGTTTTGTCTTACCACTCAGCAATTTCAATCTTAGTAAAAGGCTGACGGTGGCCAGTGGTCTTCTTGTAGCGAGTCTTATTTTTGTATTTAACCACCCTTACCTTTGGTGCGCGACTATGTTCAATAACCTTAGCCTTCACTCCATTTTCTAAAAATGGCCGACCTACTTGCACCTCTCCGCTGGTCTCATCAGCTAAAAGTAAAGTCTCTAAGGTAACCTCGGTTCCTGGCTCAGAAGCTAATTTTTCTACCTTGATAATTTGTCCTGGCTTTACTTTATACTGCTTGCCACCGCTTAATATTATTGCTAATTTTGACATATAATGATCTATAGTATTAAAAACTTCCCTGTTTAAGATATCCCTTTATATTACGGTCTTTTTCTAGCCTTGTCAAGTCGAGAAAAATAAACAACGACAATGGCCATCACTAAAAATAAAAGAAGTAAAGCTAAACGTTTTCCCCGACTTTGTAAAAATAAAGCACTAACTCCAAAGACTAAAGCTATAAGATAATAAGCCAAGACCGAGCGCCGTACCCCCCACCCCAAGTCTAATAGCCGGTAATGTAAATGCCCCCGGTCAGCTGATTTGAAGGGATTTTCACCATTTAAGAGACGACGAACTATTACCCAAGCAACATCAAGCATCGGAATTCCCATAATTAATAAAGCGATCGCAATTTTGCCTCCCGAGATAATGGCTAATACTCCCAAAAAATAACCCAAAAGCAGTGAACCCCCATCACCTAAATAAATTTTGGCCGGTGACCAATTATATAACAAAAAACCAGCACAGGCCGCGGCAAAAATTAAGCTAGCTAAGGCAATGTCAGGCTGGTAATATTTAGTAGTTAAAGTAAATAAAGCAATAATAATACTACCAATGCCAATAAGGCCAGTAACCAACCCGTCTAGCCCATCTAATAATTTAGTAGTATACATTAAGGCCATCAGCCAAGTTAAAGTAAAGAGGTCAGCTAGAACCACAAAATGACGAGTAATGCCTTGCCAAGTAAATAAACTAATCTGCCATTTATTTAAAAATATTAACTCTCCATTAAGACCCGTTACCTTATTAATCCCCACCCCCCCAATAATAACCGCTAGCACAGCCAAAATAGAAAAAACTAATTGTGCGCTAGGTCGTAAATTATAAAGGTCATCTAGAGTCCCGCCAATCATTAAAATTAAACCACCAATCCAGACTCCGAGCCAATGACGGCCAGTTAAATCACCGGCGATAAGATAATCACGAAAAAGCCACATTACTAGACTAGCGGCGATAAAAATAGCCCACCCCCCCAAGAGAGCTACTGGTTTAGTCTGTAATTTACGCACTTGATCAGGCCGGTCAACAATATGCCAATGCCATGCCAATTGCTTAATAAGCGGAGTTAAAGCAGCCGACAAAATAAAAGCTAATAAGCTAGCTAGAAGATAATGATTCATATTGTTTATGGCTCGAGAGCCAAGCTATTAGCCCAACTAGCCACATTATTCCTAAAGGATGATTAAGATAAGGACTAAAAAAGTGGACTACTACCAAAGTACCTAAACCTAAGGCCCAGATTTCTCCTGTTAAACCATGCCTCCAGGCCCGACTAATTAACCAGATAAGCCAAACCAAATACCACAAAGCAAAAATTAAGCCAAACTTAAAAGCTATATCTAACCAGCCCCATTCAAAAGCATAAGTAGTATAAGAACCACTAGGATTTTGAGCCAGAACGCGCGGATCGGCAGAGATATAGGTAATAGTTGCTCCAAAGCCATGCCCCAGCAGTGGTGCCTTGCTAATACCCTGAAGCATAGCTGGCAGGAGGGACCAACGCGAAGAAGCTCCAGCTTCATTTGCTAAATCCCCCAATCGTTCTTCCACAATATCACCCGGGTTAAAAGATACCTGAGGCTTAGGCCAAGGGAAACTCACAATAATAAAAATACTTATAAGAGCAACAAAGCCGGCCAAAATCATGGTTATAAGCCAACGCCAAGCGATAGACCAATGATAACGACGAGCAATAAGTATAAAGATAAAGAGCATTAGGACCCCTAAAGCTAGCCAAAAAGTACGGGCAGAGCCAACAATAATAGGCATTAAAGCTAAACCCAACCCAATAATCCACCAATAACCCTTATCCTTGACCAACCACTTCTCCCACTGAGTGCGAGGCAATTTAGTAGCCAACAACCAACTGGCAATAACCACCAAAATTAATAAATAAATATGGGACTGCAAAAAAATCCGATAAAATTGAGCTGACATCCTGGTAATTTCCCCCACCTGAGTATCCCTAACCCAGCGGTAAATTATTGCTTGCCATATAGTAGATAAATGAGTAAAAACATATAGCAGTAAACTAGTTTTAGTAATAAGCCAGGCCATACCAGCAGTGAGGACCGCCGACCACTCTTGAGACGGCCATTTTTTAATAGAAAGTAGTGGCCCAATAAGTAATACGAATAACCAACCATTAGCATCAAAAAAGAGATTGCTTAAACTATTGCCTCGAATTAAACCAATAATTATACCCCACACCAACATTAGTAAAAAAATAACCATCCCGCTGGATTTAAATTTATGCCACTCTAAAGCTAATGATGTACGATGCTGTCTTAGAGCTATTAATTCTTTAATAAGCCATACCACCATAATAATTAGCCAGAGACCAATACGCCAAGATAAGCGAAAGCCACCCAGAGAAAGCGACAACAAATAACCCTTAGAATCAATCATGAGATCAATAAGCAAAGCATAAATAGCCCAATCTAGTCTTACTATGGCTAAATAAAGACCGGCCAGCATAGCAAGAATAAAAACCCAGGGTCCAATAGTTGGACAAAAATAAGTTAAGGCAGATAATAATTCAACTATGATAATAGCTTCCAAAATGTAACGCACCCTAGTCCAACTCACTGATTTCAACATATATTTACCATTAATGCCAATCTACAAATTGGCCAATTTTTAAATTATGACGTCCAGCAAAACCAGCTGGCACCTCCAAAACTGCATCTATCGGCTCACTAGGTTCATATTTCGTCAGCTCTGACTCCTCTCCTTCTTCTGGCTGAATATTTAAAGTCAACTGGACAATCTGCTTATCTCTTAGCCATACTAAATCAAGGGGGAAAAGCATATCTCTCATTACTATTACCGGCTGATATAGCGCCGGCCAGACAAATAATAAACCACAGTCCGGACAAGGCTGACGCATTCCACTAAAACCGCGGTATTTTTCAGCTTTAGTAGTTAAAAGAGCAATCTGAACCTGGCTACCATCAGGCAATACTAATTCACTATCAGCCATAAAACGAGGACCACGATGGTTAGCCCGCCATAATCCATAAACAATGATGCCAATAATTATTAGGATAATTATGATTAGCCACCACAGGTGTCTATTTGGTTTCATAGGGTAAATGATGTTTGGCTTTAATAACGGCTGCTGCTTCCTGATACTTTTTAACCTTAGGTAGAAAAGGAAAAATCTTGTAGGCAAAACTAGGCAGCCATTTACTTATTCGCCCTCCACTGGCAACTGTAAATAAAAAATCATCATAAAATAAACCCTTTTTACCTTGCTCGAGCATAGTTAGCCACAAATCCCAATCCTGGAAACGTTTAAGAGTATTGTCAAAACCGGGAAAATCAGCGCGTCGAATTAAAGCGGAAGTATGAATATAAGGTTCACGATATAACCGTTCTGGATCGAAAGGCCATAAATGAAACTTCTTTCGACCTAAACGAAAAGAGGAATAACAATAACTAGCTTGAGGATTATGAATTAAACTATTGACTAATTTTTCTAAAGCATCAGGCCGCCAGGTAATATCAGCATCACTAAAGAGAAGAAAATCGCCTTGAGCCTCGGCCCAGCCCCGATTCCGAGCAGCATTAGCTCCCCGATTTTCTTGCACAATAATTTTATAAGGAATCTTGGCGTCCTGTAACTTAGTTTCATAGGCTAAGAGAACCTCATCTAAATTATCTGTTGAGCCATCATCAACAATAATAATCTCAAAATCACGATAAGTCTGCGCTAAAAGACTATCAAGACAACGACCAATTTTATCTGCCTGATTATATACAGGAATAATAACCGAGATCATAAAACTTCTTTAATTTTATCTCTTAAAAGATGAGCCTGGCGGGGCCATAAAAATTGCTGCAGACGGGCCTGTCCATTTTTCCCCAACTGCCGCCTTAATGATTCATCATTAAGTAGGCGGCGGACCGCTTGAGCTATGGCCCTAGGTGATTGCGGATCAACCATTAAGCCAGTTACTCCATCAACCACCGCATCCCCTACCCCACCACTTTGACCGGCAATTACTGGCTTACCAGCCTGGTTAGCCTCTAAATAAACAATGCCAAAACCTTCAAAATCACCATCTTTAGCCCGGGCCGGCATAATAAAGATATCGGCTAACTGGTACCACGCTGCTTTTTCCTCATCAGTGGCATTAGTAATAAATATGACCTCATCCTTAATCCCCAAATCAGCCATTAACTGCTGGCAAACTGGTAAATAAGGACCATTACCTAATATAATATAGCGCAACTTAGGGTAATATGGCAATAATTGAGGCAAGGCTTCCAGCACTTTATCTACTCCCTTGCGCTCCACTACCCGGCCAACCGTAAGGAGTATCTGACAACCCTCTAAGTTATAACGCTGCCGCAAACTGGCTAAATATTCAGGAGCAACCAAGGGGGGCTCAACACTATCTATTCCTGGATTAACAACAATGATACGACTACTTAATAAAGGCATAGTACCTTTTACTAAGTCAGCCGTATAATTATTAGCCGCAATAATTAAAGCGGAACGTCTTAAAATACGTTGCGCTAACCATGATTTACGAGGCCGCTTTAAAGCTTCACCCCAGTCCATCCCATGAAGAAAGACCCCATATTTAATAGGAAAAATAAAAGACAACAACCAGACAACCGTGCCTAACGGCAAAATTTGACCCACTAAAACAAAATCATAATGACCCTGTTTTAAGGCACGCCACAGACTAACTAACGACCGACGCCACGGCCACTTCCCTTGAGGGGCTAACAATTGTCCTTTATTATTATCTAACACTGTCACTTCATCTGCCTGAGGCCAGGCCTTAACTAGATGACCATAATAGTTAGCAATACCTCCATAAAATGGTGGATATTCAAGAGTAACTAAAAGACAGCGCATAAATATTAATTAGTCGGCCGACGGCGAAATGACTGAATAACACTTTGCACATCAGCTTTAGTAAGTGAACCAGTAAGCAGCAAAGCTAAGCCATAAACTAAAGCGCCAATAATAATAACTACAAAAACATTACAATATGGCCTCAACAACCAAACTATTACCCCCATAATTAAAGAGGCAAGAATAGTCTGGCCAAATTGCTTAAGCCAGCGCCATAAATGAGGAGCAATCTTCTTGGCACTAATTAAACCCAAAAGAACCAATAAACCATTAGTAATAACCACGGTAATACTGGCCCCTACCGCCCCTAAGGGGGGAATTAATAATAGATTCATGACTACACTAGTAATAAGAACAATGAACATATTGCGGGTATTAGCCCGTTGCTCATCACAAGCATTAAGAAGAGAACCAATAGGATAGCCTAAAAACATGAAAGGCAAGGCGATAAGACAAAGGCGAAGCGGCCATACCGCCCCCGTATAGCTAGAACTAAAAATAGCTACAAGCGGCTCAGCTACTACCCAACCGCCAATAGTAAGAGGCAAAGAAATAATAGCTGAATAATGCATCGCCCGATTAAAAGTAATAGATAATTGCTCCCGATTTTCCTGCCAATAAAGGCTTAGGGCCGGATAAAGAGAAGCAATGAAGGCCATAGGCAAAAACTGCAAAGCATTAATAATTTTAAAAGGAATTTGGTAAATCCCAGTAGCCACATCACCAGATATTTTAGAAAGCAGAACTGTATCTAAATAAATATAGGCGCGCTGAAAAATTCCATAACCGGCAAAAGGTGTTGCTAATAAAATTGCTTTTTTAATCCATGTCCGACGCCACAGGGGCCGAACCGGAAGACGCCAATAGCGCCATAAAACAAATAAAGAATAACAAAAATTAAAACTGCTAGCCAAGACCAGCGAGAACATAAGCCAGCGCACCCCACCCCCATAATGAAAAACCATTAAACTAACTACTAAGATAATACTCTGAACAATCACTGAAGAAACACTTTCAAATTTAAGATTATGAAAGCCCCGTGACACAGCAAAAAAGGTCACAGTAAAGGAGTCTAGCACCATGGAAATGATAGAAATATAAACCAATTCCTTAGTCAATAGAGGATAGCCTAAAATGTTCACAAACAAAACAACTGCCAGGGTGGTAATAATGGCTAAAGGAATTTTAATAGCCAAAACTGTGCCCAGCCAATTACTAGCCTTATCCGGGTATTTGGCTACTTCTCTCGTTAATACATTAGATAAACCAATATCAATAAAAATAGCAAAAATACTAGTTAAAGAAATAGCTAGATAATACTTACCCAAATCAGCCGGCCCTAGTACCCGCGCGTAAAGAGTAAAGTATGTTAAAGAAATTAGCTTCTGGATAACCAGGGCCAAAGTAAAATAAGAAGTATTTTTAGCAATATTAGTAACTCGAGCTGGCATAAATAGAATCACTATGACTTACTATACAACATTTAAGGATGAGGAGCAATAAATTATGACAATAATCCAAACAAAAATACCAGCCTGAGCTGGCATTTTTGCTAATATCGTAAAGTACAAAGAAAACACCAAATTAACGTTTGGACCATTGCGGAGCACGACGCGCCCGTTTTAGTCCTGGCTTCTTCCGTTCTTTAATCCGGGCATCACGGGTAACCAAACCTTTAGCCCTCAATACTGACCTTAAATCTGGATTAAGCTTGAGCAAACATAAAGCAATGCCATGAGCTATGGCCTGGGCCTGACCAGTCTTACCACCACCCCTTACAACAATGGAAAAATCCAAATTTTTCTGTAAGCCACTTAGCCGCAATGGTTGGATAACAGCGGCCTGATCTGACCATACTGGAAAATAGCTAGCTAAGGCCTGACCATTAACTACAATAATACCACTACCTTTATCATAAAGGCGCACCTGGGCACTAGCCGTCTTACGTTTACCTACCGCTCTTAGATACTTACCAGTAAACTCTCGGGTTGTACTATAATCCATCGCTTCCTCTAAAGGAACGGATGATTTATCTTGGCTAATGGCAAATTCTAACTCATCTAATTCATCCACCATAATATAACTAATTAATTATCAGACGTTTAAGCATAGCTTCGCGCAAGCGATTAGCTGGCAACATTTGTTTAACCGCCCGTCTTAAGACTTCATCAGGCTGCTCAGCTTGTACTTGAGACATGGCCTTACTCTTTAGGCCCCCCGGATAACCGCTATGGCGGTAATATTTTTTCTGCTCTAATTTTTTGCCAGTAAACACAACCTCACGGATATTTTTCACATAAACTACTCCGCCCTCATCTACCTGGGGCTTATAGCTGGCTTTATTTTTACCTCGCAGTAAAAGAGCAATCTGGCTAGCCAGACGACCAATAGTTTTACCTGAGGCATCAATAGTATAAATCTCTCTTTGTACCATAAATAAAAATTAAACTAATTCTAGACGCACCTGCTGAGCTCCATCACCCTGACGGCATCCTAAAGAAATAATCCTAGTGTAGCCGCCATTTCTGGATTCGTATCGTTTAGCTAATTCTAGAGCCTTAGATACTGCTTTATCTTGGGGCAAAATAGCTATAAGACGCCGGCGCGCTGCTAAATCACCAGCCTTAGCAATAGTTAATACATGTTCTACCAATGGCTGCACTGCCTTAGCCTTGGCTTTAGTAGTGACAACAAATTCATGCATTAAAATACTCGCCGCTAAATTACGGAGCATCATCTCCCGCGGTTCTTTGGCTCGATCTAAAATAACTCCTTTATTTCTATGACGCATATTACTTGGCTTTACTTATTTTACTCTTAGAAGTCGTACCTTTTTTAGATTTTTTAGCACTTACTTTAACCTTACTGGGTTTCTTCTCACCATTAACGGCTAATTCCCCTTCTAATTCTGGCTCAACTTCTGCCAAATCAACGATAGCAGTAAATTGATCAATTAGAACCTTACTGGCATCAATAAAGGCCTGACGCGGTGTCATAGTACCATCGGTCACAATTCTTAAAACTAATTTATCCCAATTCACCATCTGGCCTACCCGTACATTCTCTACGGATAATCCCGCGGCCACCACTGGAGTATAAATAGAATCAATTTCAATATAACCAATTTCCCTTTTAACTTTAGGCCTATTTTCCACCATCTCATAACCCCGGCCACGACTGACAAAAATCTCCATACTTAAATTAGCGTCTTTACTAGTTAAATGAGCCAATACTAAGTCTGGGTTAATAATTTCCACCTGACTATTAGGAGTAATATCAGCGGCTGTCACAACTTTTTGCCCACTGGCCTCTAAACTTAATTTGCAAATTTCTTCACTAAAAATCCTTAGACGTAATTTTTTAAGATTTAAAATAATAGTAAGAACATCTTCAGCTATACCGGGCAATCCCATAAATTCATGATCCGCACCAGCAATCTTTACTCCAATCACTGCCGCTCCCGGTAAAGAGGATAATAACACTCGCCGTAAAGCATTGCCCACTGTTGTTCCATAGCCAGGAAAAAGCGGCTCAACAGTAATTAAAGCCTCATTAGGATGATTCCCTGGCAAAACAGAAATTTTTTGTGGCAAAGCAATTTTTTCCATAAAATTTAAATAAAGATTAACGAGCGTAAAACTCAACAATGAGTTGAGTATTAATATTTTTCTCTAAATCCTCCTCCTTAGGCTCATGAAGAACCTTAACCTCTAACTCGCTAGGATCTAAAAATAACCAACTAGGCGCTTGAAATTTCTTTTTCAACAAACGTTCTCCTAATCCATTAAAAATCTGGTTACGACGCCGGCTGGATTTCACTTTAATAATATCACCTGGCTTAACCCGATAGGAAGGAATGTCAACTGGATGACCATTAACAGTAAAATGAGCATGACTCACTAATTCCCGTGCCTTAGCTCGAGAATCAGCAAACCCAGCTCGATACACTACATTATCTAAACGCATTTCTAAAAGACGCAATAAATTTTCACCCGCATCCCCTGGTTGTTTTTTAGCATTAAGAAAAGTTAAATAAAACTGCTTTTCTAGCAAACCATACATCCGCTTAGCTTTCTGTTTTTCCCGCAACTGTAGACTATATTCAGATTGACGCGGCCGACCTTGCGGCCCGTGGAAGCCGGGCGGAAAATTACGTCGAGATAAAGCACATTTACTGGAGCTGCAACGTTCCCCTTTTAACATTAATTTTGTGCCTTCACGACGACACAATTTACAAGCTGATCCTAAATATCTAGACATAGACAATTTTCTAATTAAACACGTCGCGGTTTACGCGGACGGCAACCATTATGTGGTATTGGGGTAACATCTTTAATCGAATTAACCATTAAACCATTAGCATTTAAAGCCCGAATCGCAGCTTCTCGGCCTGCCGCCACTCCGCTGACAAACACCTGTACATCAGTTAATCCCATTTCTTTAGCTCGATCTACAGCAATCTTGGTAATAACCTGAGCCGCATAAGGGGTAGATTTTTTAGGGCCCCTAAATCCTGCCAGTCCAGCGCTGGCCCAAGTAACTACATCACCATTCTCATCAGTAATAGTAACAATAGTATTATTATAGGTAGATTTAATATAAACATTACCCTTAGTTAAGGTCCGCTCCACCTTACGGCGATGTTTACCCTTAGCTACCGATAACCGACTAGACTTAGTCTTCTCTAACTTCTTCTTAACTTCTTCAGGCAATTCAGCCATTGACTCACTTGCAGCTAGATTCTCTAAATCCTCAGTTGCTTCTTTGGTTACCTCTTGTTCTTTTGTTGATTGTTCATCAGCCATATTACAATAATTAAATTAGGTCTTCTGAGCTGGTGGCTTACGTCCTGAACCCATTGTCTGACGACGATTACCGCGCACAGTACGACTATTGGTTTTGGTACGCTGGCCACGTACTGGCAAATTACGGCTGTGGCGTATCCCTCGATAACACCCAATATCTTTAAGACGTTTAATATTGCTACTTACTTCTCGCCGTAAATCACCTTCTACTACTTCATTTTTTTCAATTAAAATCCTAAGCCTATTAGCTTCATCTTCGGTTAGATCCTTAGTCCGGGTATCGGGATTGACCTTAGCTTTAGCCAAAATCTGCCGTGATTTAGAAATACCCAAACCGTAAATATAGGTTAGGGCAACTTCAATTCGCTTATCATTAGGCAAAACAACGCCAGCAATTCTTACTGTCATAAAATATAGTTAAACTAACCCTGACGCTGTTTATGCTTTGGGTTTTTACAGATTACCCGCACCCGATTAAAGCGACGAATAATTTTACAATCTTTACACATTTTTTTTACAGAAGCTCTCACTTTCATAATTGCTTTACCCTAAAGACGATAGATAATCCGACCCTTAGTCAAATCATAGGGACTAATTTCTAGGCGAACCCGATCACCCGGTGCTAGCCTAATTTTATTAATCCTCATCTTACCCGCTAAATGGGCTAATAATTCGTGGCCATTATCCAATCGGACCTTAAAAGTTAAACCAGGCATTAATTCTAAGATTTCCCCCTCACACTCTAAGAAACTCTTGGAATCATTGGTGGTACTGTTAGCTTTGGTCATTAATTATTTTTAACATAAAATAATTTATCAAACCAAAGCTGATAAATTATCATGTTATGATTATCTAATTTGTAAATTATGGTCTAATTATAAAGGCAAAAATAATGTCTGTCAAGAGCCTATATCAGTTCACCTCATTTTCTGCACAAAACAAATATCTCATTGTCAAAACTCCAGATTTTAGATAAAAGAAGTGCGCAGAGATCACGCCGCTGATACCTGGCTACCGTGCACAGCGAAAACCAGTTGCACTATCCGAATATTGTGAATCGAGATCTAACCTCAATGCCAATACACCAGCAAAACTATCACTCTCACGATATCCACCACGAAGAAAGCCATAATTAGTCATACTGCCCGGAACACCGCTGGTCTTAATTCGGCCATAACCTTTGTTACTATTCCAGGTAAGATTTAAAGGTAAAAGACGTTCCGGAGAAAAAGTGCCATAAGAGACAAGGTTGGTATATTCATACCAGTCAAAGTCAGAAGGATTAGCCACGCCCCTAGGTTCGTCTTTACCTAAGATAGTAGCATCAGTCCAGTCCCAGACATACCAGCTATATCCCAGATAACTTCACCATTGGAAAGAGGGTGTTTATTTTGAACTATCATGTTTATTATTTTATCATCATCTACTTAATGTTTCTAGGACAATAGCCACAATGTGCTATGATTAAGTAGGGCTAAAATTAAAAAACTGACAGTAAGGTTACCTTAAAATAACTTTACTCTGAGCCATGAATCTTTTTCCTATTCTACATAAAAACGAATATTGCGGATGTAAGTAGTCTGAGCGCCAGTATCATAATTAGCTATCATTAGTACTCTGGCTAAGGCCGTGCCAGGCTCCCATTTATCCAGAAGGCTCCTGTTAGTACTTGTACCGGTGCGTGGTCGGCCACCAATGGCTTTATTGGCGCTGATAAAAGTCCAGGTATTAGTTGAAGTGGGTCGGTCATAGGAAGTTCCAAAATAATCATAGCTACCCGGATGAGGAGGCACGCTATTGTGATCTTTGTCATATGATATAGTCCCCAAAAAGAATTGATATGTGGTGGTCCCTTCAGTTAAATACTCAGCTTCAATATAGTATTTACGGCTGGTATCAATAGGAAAATAGCTAGGGTCAGAGGCAGGAGCCAGAAAACATCGGTTCTCATTTTCTATTTTTATAGCTTTCCTGCCTTGGTCGTAGGTAGTGGTACACCCACTGCCTGAGCTTGGGATTTTTTCCAATTATTCGGGTCACGCCAGTCAATACCATTGGCTGCCAGGAGGTCTTGACTGATACCATTAGGACCCATAGCTAAGGTACCAGCTGGCCAGTCACCTGAACCTTGTTCTAGGTTAAAGCCCAGACGGTAACTTTCTCCACTATTAAGATAACTATAGGTATAATGAATATTAGATAAAGGATCACTAGGGATTTTTTGAAGATAGACAATTGCTCCACAAGTAGAACTAATACCTAAATTACTAAGACATAAACCAGTAATCGGAGTACCAGTAGGTATGGGTGGGGCAGGATATACTCCTTTGTCATTATAATAAAGTTCTAAAGCCATACCTATTTGTCGTACATCAGAGAGACGGCGGGTATCTCTAGCTTTAGTTCTTGCACTATTAAAAGCTACTACGGATAAAGTAGAAAGAACACCAATAATGGCAATAACTACGAGAAGTTCAACTAAAGTAAAGGCATTATTAGTATAACAATGTGATTGTTTCTTAAAGATATTGGGTTGGTAAGAATAACTCATCATGAATTGTCTCAACTATTTATATATTCTAATATTATATAATAAATAACCTCATGAGAACATTATAACAAAAGATAAGGGGGGGCAAATAAAATTGTTAACCAAACTATCCTTATTATAATACAAAATTATATTAAAAACATTATAGTGTGAGTAAATTTAGAAATTATACCCCTGCGGGTAACGACTATACCACTTAGCTAAACTAACAATACTATCTTCTAGGCTTCGCCTTGGCCGCCACCCTAGTACTTCTTTGGCTTTCGTAATATCAGCATAAATTTGCGCATATTCACCTTGACGCACTACTCCTTGTTTCTTTTTTAAAGTACAGCCAAAATAATGTTCCACCGCCTGAACAATTTCTTTAACACTATAACCCTGGCCTGTACCTAAATTAAAAATCTCACTAACGCCGCCATTTTTAAGATAATCATAAGCTAAAGCATGAGCCTCAATTAAATCTTCTACATTAATATAATCACGGATTGGTGTGCCATCCGGAGTAGCTACTTTACCACAAGTATAAGTAAAGGGCTCAATGTTTAAAGCACCACGAACAGCATTCTGCATTAATAACTCACTGGGTTTTTTACTATCACCAATAAGACCATCAGCATCTGCTCCGGAAACATTAAAATACCTTAAGATTACATAAGGAATCCGGTAGCGCTCTCCATACCATTTAATCATTTTCTCAACCATTAATTTAGATTCCCCATAGGGATTAGCTGGATTTAAGGGATGAGCTTCATCTACTGGAAGATACTGACTCTCACCATAAACAGCACAGGTGGAGGAAAAAATAAGAGGCACAGGACCATAACGCCTCAGCGCTTCCAATAGATTAAAACTGCCAATAACATTATTATCAAAATAAAGCTCAGGCTTGGACATTGATTCATCCACCAGACATAGAGCAGCAAAATGTAAAACCCCAGCAAAATGATAATGCTCAAATAAAGTAGCTAGATCTGATGATGCAGTTAAGTCCCCGCGAACAAAAATCAACTTACCTCGGGAGGCTAAAATATCTAGCGGCTCCTGCCACCCCCGCGACAAATTATCCATAACCACCACCGTATAACCCTTATCTAAGAATAACTTAACTGCATGAGAACCAATATAACCAGCTCCACCAGTAATAAGAAGAGTGGGCTGAACCATATTAATCTTCTAAAATCGCCTTAATCCGCCGTACCCCGGCGCTGCTGCTTTCTTCTTTAATAATACGGAAATGACCTAATTCTCCAGTGCGCTGTACATGAGGGCCACCGCAAATTTCCTGACTGAAAGGCCGATCACTGCCAATGGTATATACCTTCACTCTTTCCCCATATTTAGCGTCAAAAACACCCATAGCGCCTGCCCGGCGCGCTTCTTGAAGCGACATCTCTTTACAAGTAACTGGCAAGTCAAGGGCGATTTGCTTATTAACTATATCCTCTACCTGCTTTATTTCTTCAGGTGTTAATTTATTAGGATAAGAAAAATCAAAGCGTAGACGTTCAGGCGTAATATTACTGCCTCGCTGGTAAACCCCGTCTCCCAATACCTGTCGCAAAGCCTGAAGTAAAAGATGGGCCGCCGTATGCAACCGCGTAGTGGCTAGGGAATTATCAGCTAGACCGCCTTTAAATTTGCCAGCCGCTGCCGTCCGGGATAATTCTTGATGTTTTTTCATTTCTTCCTGAAAACCAGCTTCATCGACAGCTAGTCCCCGCTCCTGAGCGAGTTCTTTGGTCATCTCCCAAGGAAAACCATAGCTTTGATAAAGCATAAAAGCATCAGTCCCGCTAATAAAATGATGGTGACCAACCAATCTTTCAAACTCTTTTAGACCACGACCTAATGTATAATTAAACTTAATAATTTCCTTCTTAACTTCAGCTATAATAAAATCATGTTGTCTTACCAGCTCTGGATAGGCTTCACCCATTGTAGCAATAATTTGTTCAATTACACCACTTAAAATATCTGCCGGCGGTATAGACCAATTATAGACCAAACGGACAGCCCGACGAATCAAGCGTCGCAGGACATAACCTTGGTCTTTATTACTAGGTGTTACTGCCTTTTCATCAGCTAATAGAAAAGCGCTGGCTCTCATATGGTCAGCAATAATTCTGAAGGTCCTAGTTTCACTACTATATAATCGACCACTTATTTTTTCTAAATAATGAATAGCTGGCTGAAACAAATCACTTACATAAATATCAGGCTCATGATTTAAGACCGCCAATACTCTTTCTAGTCCTAAACCAGTATCTACATTGCGCTGCTTTAAGGGGATAAAAGTACCATCCGGCTGTTCATTATAGGCCATAAAAACGTTATTCCATATTTCTACCCAAAATGGATTAGCTGGTTCAAAAATATCGGGCACAGGTTCTGGGCCAGTCCAATAAAAAATCTCAGTATCTGGACCGCACGGCCCTACATGACTAGCAAGACCCCACCAATTATTTTCTTGGCCCAATTTAGCTAAACGCTTCTCCGGTAAACCCATTTGCTGCCAGAGCTCATAGGAACGGCGATCAAAAGGAGCATCAGCATCTCCCGCAAACACACTCGCCGCTAGATGATCAGCTGGTAACCCTAACCACTGCTTATCAGTCAAAAACTCCCAACTCCAAGCAATTGCTTCTTCCTGAAAATAATCACCCAGTGACCAATTTCCCAGCATCTCAAAAAAAGTCAAATGGACCGTATCACCAACTTTATCAATATCATCAGTCCGCAAACATTTCTGAACATTAACTAAACGGCGACCCAAAGGATGAGGTTCACCTAATAAATAAGGCACCAGTGGTTGCATGCCCGCAGTATTAAACAATACTGAAGGATCATTATCCGGGATAAGAGAAGCGCTAGGAATAATAGCATGACCCTTGGACCTAAAAAAATCTAAAAATTTTTGCCGTAACTCTTGAGAACTTAAAGTCATATCTTACAATAAGAAACAGCCAACGGAAGACCAACCGCCAGTCATTATAAAATATTATTTAGCCAGTAAATCAGCAAACTGCTGTTCAATAAATGGTTTATCTGCCTCCTGAGCTTTATCTAATAATTTGTTGACTGTCTCACGGGCTAAATCGGTTTGGCCTGAATCGCGGTAAATCATCGCTAAAATATACAAAGCATTAACATTGCTGTCATCAGTGGCCAGTACACCTTCTACTAATTGCTGAGCTTGAGCCCGTAAATTAGCGGCCGAATCAGTTTCTATTTTCGCTCGTTCATTTAATAATTGGGCTAAAGGCAAAACATAATTAGTAGCTCCACCAGAATTATTAACTGCTAGAACCAAATCCTGTGTCGCCTCTACCGGCTTCTCAATTGCCTGATAAAGTACTGCCCGGTAATAATAGGCCTCAGCCCAATCCGGCTTTAATTCTAAGGCTTTAGCATAGCCGCTAAGCGCCTCCTCGACTAATTTATCTTTAGTTTCTTTATCCTGCGCTTGATAAGCCTGAACGACTTTTAACTGAGCCAATTTAGCATAGGGCCAAGGATTATTAGGATCAAGTTCAATTAAACGTTGATGAGTAGCCATAGCTCCTTCAAAATCACCGATCATTTCATAAAGTGAAGCTGCCATTTTTAAGTTAGCTGGCTGATTATTTACTAATTTACTTACCTGATCTAGTATTGCTTTAGCTTGCTGAGCATAAGACTTAGCAGCAGTTTGCGCTTCCAGAGCCGGAGTACCTGTCGCCGTCATTGCGGCTTGCGCTAACTCATTGGCTTTAATCCACGATAACTGAGCCAAACCAAAACCATACATTTCTCGCCACGGAGCTAAATTATAGGCTTGAGACATAGTAATTATTTGCTGGTCAGTAGTCTGGCTCTTTATAGATTGAGCCGCCAAAATATCGGCCGCATAAATTTTAACCCCATAAGCTAAACTAGCCAGCAAAAAAATAGCTACGGCAATAAAACCAACAATCCAGCCGGCATTTGCCCGCTCATCAGCTTTACGCCAATAAATAACAGAGCGACGCCGGGGCCAATTATAAGTAACAACCATAAATAAAATCCACAACAAACCTAAAATCAATAATAAATTATTACCTACCGGAATAAACAAGCCACCAATTATAATAACTATCACTGCCGCCCCAAGACTAGCTCCCAATTTAAGATCAGCAGAAGGCAACTCAGTCTTGGACGACAAGAGACGCCGTCCTGCCAAAACTAAAGCCCAGACTAAACCAATGACAATAAGCAGGGAGCCTAGACCACCAACAATGACTAGACTTTCCGCTAACCAGCCGGTGGGTACATCAAAATCCAGATTCCATAACGCTGCAGCATTAAAGTCTGGACTCTTAAAACGGCTAAAAGCATTATCAAAACTAGCAAGACCATTACCAAAAATCGGCCGTTTAGCCAAACTAGCCTGGGCAATCTGCCAAGAAAAGCCCCGAGATAAACTGACCTCACTCGGTAAATTTACCTTCGGCCAGCCAATATTCCCAACAATCAACAAAACAAAACTAATAATTAACATCCCAATACTAAACCCTAATTGTAGGGGGGTAAATTTAATAAGGTGAGATATAGCAAAAATTAAAACAATTAATAAACCCAGAATAACAACCGGCCAAATATTAAACGACCCCAAGATGACTATTGCTGCTATATTCGCTAAAATAGTCAAAATCAACCAGATATTCCACCATAGCTTACCATTAGATGATGGCCGCTCACAAAATTCTTCTTGACTACCTAAAGCTATAATAAAAAGTGGCAAAGTTGCGGCTAAAAATAAAGCTAAATTAGACAGGGAGCCAATAGGATTAAAACTAATAGTTCTAGTAAAACTTAAAGGAATAATATAAAACCCCAAAAGTTGGCAAAGCGAATAAATGGTAATAAAACTAAAACTAATTAAAATCGCTAACCACGATGACCGCCTTAATTTAGCCGACCAATTATTAACCGCCAGAAAATATAATAAAACAAGGAGTACTAAGAATATTAAACTGCGCATTGGCTGACCATAGCCGCCAAAAAAACTATTGTGCCAGGAGGGGCTCCAAAAAGTAGCTACCGCACTAACAACTAAAATAGCTAAAACTAGCCAATCCAATTTACGCCAGTGCCAAGTCAATGCTCCCTCTTTTAATACTTTAATAAGCCAAACCACCCAACCAATAATAACTAAAAGTCCTAAAAAGAATAATTTATCTAGATTAGCGCCTTGCCAGGAAATGTTAATAAAAAATAAGGGCAAAATAAAAAAAGTAAGGATCAACACCCAATTAATCACTCGTTCCGGCCAAGAAATTTTCGAGGCTCGTTTTAAAAAATGGGAAGTGGTATTTGTAGCCATAAATTTAAAATTACTATAGTTTTAAAACTAAAAACATACAAAAAATTAGAATGATTCCATAATTTGTTGACTATAGTTTAACAGAAAGAATCAGGTAAAGCAATAACTCCACCGCCTAAAAGTTTATCTCCCTCATAAAATACCGCACTCTGACCAGGAGTAATCGAGCGCTCTGGATTAGCTAGCACTACTTGCCATCCTCCTTGAGTTTCCTTTATTAGCTGACAATCCAGCGGTTGATGATGGTAGCGAATAACTACTTGACAATCAATAGCTCGTCGTGGTCGCCGACCTGAAGACCAAAATAAATAAGGAATAAAAAAAGTATCTCTAAATAATTGAGGGTCATTAACATTATTAGTAACCAGCAAACTATTGGTTAAAAAGTCAAAACCCTTGACATAATAAGGACCTGAGCCACCAATTTTAATGCCTCGCCGCTGGCCAAGCGTATATAAGGGCAACCCCTCATGTTTGCCAATTACCCGACCATTACTGTCAACAATCGGACCAGGTATAAGGGATAAATAGCGCTGCAAGAAATTAGGCAAGTCATTATTTATAAAACACACCTCCTGACTATCTTTCTTGCTAGCTACTGGCAGATGATAACTATAAGCTAAAGCTCGTACCTCAGTCTTAGTTAGTTCTCCCAAAGGAAAACGAAGATGAGCTAAGTCCCCTTGACTAAGTTGATATAAAAAATAAGATTGATCTTTAGCCTTATCTTTCGCTCGCCATAGCTCATAGTGCCCCGAATATCCTTTGAGCTGAACATAGTGACCGCTAGCCACAGCATCAAAACCAATCTGCTGAGCATACCGAATAAGACGCCTAAATTTAACCTGCTTATTACACACCACGCAAGGATTGGGAGTCAGGCCTGAGTTATAGGCTGCTAAAAAATAATTGACTACGCGTCGCTTAAACTCCTGAGCACAATTTAAAGCATAAAAAGGAATGCCTATCTTGCGACAAATAGCTTGGGCATCAGACCAAGGCTCTTTCCCCCTTTCTTGATGGGCCGTGTGGTAATAATCATCATGCCATAACTCTAAATACACCCCAATAACTTCATGTCCTTCCTCTTTAAGGAGTTGGGCGACAACTGCTGAATCCACGCCCCCGGAAAGAGCAACAATTATCTTTTGTGTCTTCTGTTGTTTCTTTGCCCCTCCCATATTATTTCATTCCACCACCTGGCAAAAAATTATGATATAACGGCTCGTAAATATCATCACTCTGGTCTAGCCACAACTCTTGGGAACAATCATCGTCAGTAAATTGTAACCCATCTACTCCACGAATAATAGCTGCCGGTGTCTGCTCTGCACACTCCCCCATAGCATATACCGCCACAGCCGCTAAAGAATCAACAATATTAGATTGAGAAATCTTCATAGGCCGGCCAAATAAATCAGGCTGACCACGATAGTCCCTAAGCGGATGAAAACCAGCAAAAGCAAGACCAATACCCACTACTCCTAGCCGTAAAGGTGTAGAACGACTATCAGTTAAAATTAAGCCAAGATTAGATAAATTATAACGATGCAGTAAAATATTACGCCAGGCCCTAGTAATGTTTTCTGGTTCAGCTGGCAATAAAATATAATAAGCAGCCCCATTACTCTCATCAATACCCGCTGATGGAGCTAAAACATGATTTTTAATGGTCAAAATAGCATAATTATGCGGTACCATCTCTCGCGGTAAATAACGCTCAGCCTGACTAATAATCAGCTGGTCCTTATCTTGTATACTGGACATAGCTATCGCTCGTCCTTCATAAATACTAACAATTTTAGAGGTAACAGCTAAAACATCACCCTCTTTAAGACCGCCAATTTTATCTAATCCTTCTATAAGGGCCCCAAGAGAATCATCTTGCGGCGGCTGAAGCTGCCTAGTTAATACTGTCATTATCTCCATATCCCTATAATTCATTATTCTTAATAGCCTCTCTAATTAAGGCCATAAGGTCATAATAAAATTCCAAATTATTAAGACTAGCTAGGCGACAGCCTAAAGGCTCTCCTATTTTATATAAATAATGTAGATAGCTTAACGAATAACTACGTAAAATAGGCAAACGAGAATAAGGATTAACCGGCTCATCTAATTGAGCAAATGAGCTATTTCTAATATTTTTTATCTGGTAAAATTCTCGCACCTTACCTGTCTCATCAATAAAATGCCGATCAGGCTGCCAAAAAAATAATCGACCATGACGGCCTTCTCTAGTAGGAATAACACAATCAAACATATCTACTCCCCGTCTAACCGCCTCTACAATATTGTCGGGATAACCTACCCCCATTAAATAACGTGTTTTGTTATGAGGCAAAAGAGGCTCCAACCATTCCAGTACTTCATACATCTCTGCAGTCGTCTCGCCAACCGATAGCCCTCCAATATTATAACCATCAAAATCTAAAGCCACTACCTCAGAAAGACTCTGTTCTCGCCACTTACGACTAACTCCACCCTGAATAACTCCAAACAGTAATGGTTTAGGCTCAGGCAAGCTAAGATAATGGGCTTTAGCTCGCTTGGCCCAGGCAGTAGTCCGCTCAACTGACTGACGAACCTTAGCCAAACTAGCCGGTAAGGCTAAACACTCATCCAAAGCTACCGCAATATCTACTTTAGAGGCTACCTGCATATCTAAAGATAGCTCTGGGGTTAAATAATAACGCCGGCCATCACGGGGTGAGTTAAAATAAACTCCATCGGCGGTTAATTTAACTAAATTGTGACTATGTATCCGCCGGCCAGTTAAAGAAAAAACCTGGAAACCGCCACTATCGGTTAAAATGGGTCCTTCCCAATTCATAAAATGATGCAGTCCTCCTGCTTGTTTAAGAGTCTCAATGCCTGGATTTAGCAGTAAATGATAAGTATTGGCCAAAATTATGGGCACCTCCAATTCCCGTAACTCCTCAGTAGTTAAATGTTTGACTACTCCATGAGTCGCCACGGTCATAAAAACTGGAGTCTCTACTTTACCATGGGCTGTTGTCAAAAGACCCAGTCTAGCTCCCGACTGACTTGATTGCTTCTTTAAAGTAAACATTAATAAATATTAATTCTTAATCTTTTGAACGGCTAGATATAAAACCTCGGGCTTCTCTGGATTAACTAGAAGGACCTTGCCAGCTCGTTTAGTCGGTAGTTTCTTAGTAGACCAACTCTTGCCTCCGTCTAGTGAACGATAAAAAGTCGTATTAGTCACATAATAAATCTCCTGACTATTATGAGGATTAATAGCTAAAGCGTTAATAACTGTCTGACTTTCAGGAGTAAGTAATTCAATTTTAGTCCAAGTATCGCCTAAGTTAACGGACTTAAAAAGCCCATAATCAGTAGCTAAATAAGTGACTGGCTGATCTTCCAAAGTAATAGCTAAATCACGAAATTGGTTGCCAATCTGAAATTCTTCTAAAGATTGATTGATATTTTCCCAAGTCGCTCCTCCGTCCCTCGTTCTAAATAACCCTTTATTAGCAGTAGCAGCAAACATAAAGCGGCTATCCTTAGGACTCATAACAATACGTTTTATCACATCATCAAAGCGCTGGACAACCTGCCAAGTTTCACCTTTATCATTACTCCATATAATATCACCCCGTGAAGTCCCTAAAAATACCGCCCCAGAATTATAATGATCAGTAAGCAGACTAGTAATAACTACATCGGGTGAATTATCATAATAAACTTGTTTCCAGGTGCGACTACAATCCTCAGAGCGCAATAAACGATTACCTGAAGCAGCAAAAATTAGACATTTATTATAATAATCAACAGCTACCGCCCGCACATCAATACGTCCCAAACTAGTAGCCACTTGCCAATTTTGTCCCTCATCATAAGTAAAAATTAAGCCATTATCCACACTAGCCAAATACAATGCCCGATGGTCACTAGGATCCATAATAAGCGCATTGGCATCTAAAGAGGCAATGCTACCTGGCTGGCCAGTATTAGTGGGAATAAGATTAACCGGCTGCCAATTTTCACCACGGTTACCGCTGCGAAACACTCCACCGATATCCGGGGCCTCATTAACAGGTTTACTAATAATGGTTGAACAACCGCTAAAACCAATAAGTAAAAGTAGTCCTAGAAATAAATAACGAGTACGTTGCCAAAAGATAGACATAAAATTATACGCCGACCGCTAAGTTATGAAAAACCAAGTTAGGTGAAACATTGGCTATCAAATACTCACGGGCTGCGCCTAAATTAGTAAATATTTTTAATAACACTGACCAGGACATAGTATTAGCCGCAGACTCTAGCTCATCGCGCAAAAACCAGTGTTGAATTAAAGGCAATTGGTCCTGCTTAATCAACAATAGATCCCTACTAAGTCCCAACCAAATCTGCCACAGACGCCATTCTGGCTCCCCGGCTGAGATAGCTCCTACGGGATAAACTTGGCTGAGATAAGCCAAACGGCTAGCCAAATCTGAACTTGTTATTAATTGTAATAGAATTTTGGCTGTCTGGCAATAATCTTGGAATAAATCTGGTTGCTCAAAAAAGCGAATTGCTAAATTGGGCCGACCTAGACAAACTTGAGCTAAGTTTTTAGCTAATTCACGATTCGCCCCCCAGTCACTTACTAAGTGGTCATAAATTAAATTAGTCGCTACCGGATAAAAGCGAAATACCTGACTACGAGAAACAATAGTGGGGGGTAATGAAGCCAAATTTTCCACCAATAAAATAAAAAGCGCCTGGGTTTGAGGCTCTTCTAAACTTTTAAGTAAGGCATTAGCTGCTGGTTCACTTAACTTGTCAGCATGACGAATTAAAGCCACTTGGTAATTATTGGCTAATGATGATAGACCAATTTTATCTAAAAGTTGACGTACTTGGTCAATACTAATTTTTTGCTTATCCGGTAATACGTCTAGCTCATAAAAATCGGGGTAAATACCCCGCGCTGTTTGCCGACAAGTTTCGCATTGTTCGCAGGGCCAATCTGTGCCCGCTTGGTCACGCCGTTCACAGACCAAAGTACGCATAAAGTTTCTAGCTACCACTGCCTTACCTACATCAGCTGGACCAACTAGAATATAGCTTTGCGCTAACTCACGCGAAGCTAAATGAGCGGCCCAGCAACGAATAACCCGCTCATTGCCAATATAAAGCCAATGAAGCTGATGGCCTTGAATTTCCATACAGCTATTAGATTATCACGGGTAAAGTCAATTGGCAAATAATATATTCCCCCTATTTTTTCCGAGCAATAATAACAGTCTCAAAACCATAAAGAGCCCAAACACCAATTAACCCCCCAACAAAGGAGTTTTAATGCCCTTAGACATAAAACTAGTTAAGCTATAATCGTATACAAAAGGCCAATAACAAAACAATTAAAATTCTTCTAAATTAGGTCGAGCCAGCTCATACATTGTCTCTACCTGAGTAGGACTTAAAGCCCCCTGCCATAAAGTTAATTCATCAAGATCAAACAGCCAATTTTCTTGTCCCACCGACACAGAAGCCAATGAATTAGTAAGCCAAGTATTTTCTCCCTGCCAATAAAGACGACCATCTAGATACAATAGTAAATGATAAGTATAAGAATTATAGACTAACACCGCTTGATGCCAATCACCATCATTAATTGGTTTATCTACTGGATACCACCTATTACCATTAAAATAAATGCCTAAACTATAAGTACCAAGTACTAAACCTAATATACCCTGACCATTTGCATCACGTAAAATAACATCACCTCGAGTTTCATTGGGATAAGAACTATTGCGCCACCATAAAGACAAAGAAACATCTTGGTTATTAAGAGCTTGAGGCAATTGCCCTTGAGGGTCACCAGGATGTTCGATTCGTACCCCCAAATTAAAAGGACTATACACCCATTGTTTAATTGGAGTAAGAGCGACATGATGTAAGTTATCATACGCTGTATCAGCCATACCTTCATCAAAAGCCCAATAATAAAGAGCTACTGGCTCAAGTTGTTCAGGACGATTAAGTCGAGGGCTTAAGGGGGCAGATAACTGCTGGAGACGACGTACTTCGGCTGGACTTAAAACTCGCTGCCAAATGGCTAATTCATCACGATCAATTGGCCAATTTTCATCAGCTAAATCCAGCCTGGTAATCATCTGCGGAGGATTATATTCTGTAGCCATGGTCCACTTTAAATCTCCGTCTACATAAAACTTAAGCTGATTATTTTCTTGAGTCGCCACTAGAAGATGCCAATTAGCATCCTGAGGCAAAACATCTAAAATAATATGATACCAGCCATAATGCCAAAATTGGACCGACCCCATTGCCGAGGGGGTAAGTCCTAAAATGATCTGGCCATCCGCACCCACAAGATATTCATGACCTCGACCTTCATTAGGATAAGAGGCATTACGCCACCAATAAGCCAAAGTCACCGCTGCCGGATCAACGACTGGTGTTAATGTTAAATTCACTGCCGGTCGTTCCCATGTCTGATAGATAGCGCAGTCAAAGGGACCAACCCGCCAAGTAAAGGGTTGCTCAACGATATTAGATTGACCAACCCAATCATAAATGATATTGCCCAAACATTCATTAAAATGCCACAGGTGAACTAATCCTGCACTCAAGGAATCCTCATTAAATATCTGATGTTTACCTGAACGAGGCCTTACTGCAGGTTGGTCCACAAAATCGTTGGCATTATTGTCAGTATCCCAACCTCTACCTAAATTAGCTTCGCTGCCGCCTGAACCTAAACTGGCAGCGGTGGAATTAGCACTAGCTTTACGCTCCAAACTATGACCAGCTGCTAAATCGGCCAGAGCAGGTTGGCCTTCCGGATCACTAGCCTGATTATATCCCACTTTATCTAACACATTGTTTTGAGTATCCACTAACCGAACATGGCCCCCACTATCTGCCAGTCCCCAATTACTCTCATGTTGGTAATCAGGAATAGTGAGACCAGCATAATCAGCACTGGCTAACAAAAAATAACCATGAGCCTCAATATAGCTGCCTTCTGGTAAGCCATTACTGCCTAAACGATTAATCCAGGTTGAGCCCTCAGCTGACTTGGTTTGCAATCGCCAGCCAGTCAAATTAACGGTCTCATCATTAGGATTATATAACTCAACAAACTCATCACTCGCGCCCCCCGTACCACGAGTGACCAATTGACTAATAACAATTTTCGGTGGCGGACCACTTGGTTGAGCCACTAGGGTAGTAAAAGTATCAGCAGCCGAATTAGCCGGCCAATTTTCCCAATTACCTACTAAATCTCGAGCCCGCACTCGGAAAGAAACTTTTTGGCCAACATTAAGGGGCTCATCAAAAATAGCGCTAGTATAATCTACTGTCTCCAGCCACGACTGCCATGATTCACTACCTAGGCGATATTGGACATCAAATACTAGATGATCACTTGGTTCAGGACCCAAATCTTCCCCCAGCCAATTTACTACAAATCCCGACTCCGTAACCGTTTCTGGCAGGGCAACCATACTAGAGCTAGGTTTAGTTTTGTCTACCACAATAGTAAGGCTCGTAGTTGGCCCGCTTTGTCCGGCTGAACTTACCGCAACAATGGCCAGTTCATTACGACCCTCACTAAGACTGACAGCTGAACGCCATTTATTATCAGCTAAAGATTGGGCTGTGCGGTCATTAACCATAACTTTAGCTCCACCCTCCACCGAGCCACTCACCGTTAAAGAGCTAGAACTAGTAAACCACGGGTTTGTCGGCGGATAATCAATGACCACCCTGTCTGGTGGTGTATTATCTACCATTGTCCAGCTAGCACTTAATTTAGCCGAATAATTGCCGGCCACATCACGAGCCCGCACCGTTAGTTCATGTTGGCCCAAAGATAGGGCATCATAAGTTAAATTAACTGGGCAGGCTTCTTCTCCATTAGCATCAAGGTCACACAATAATTCAGCGGCCTCATTAACCTCTACTGCAAAAACAACTTTACTCCCGGCAATAGTGCTAGATGGCTTAGTTACCCAACTAATGGTCGGTCGCTGTTTATCAATAATCCAAGAAAAGACAGCTGGTGTGGGATCGACATTGCCTGCTGCATCTATTGCCCGCACTCTTAAGGTATAAGACCCGGCAGTTAAATTTTTAAGCTCATAATCAGCGGCACATTTCTTCCAGCTCTGGTCATTAAGCTGACATTCAAAAGTGCTTGGCTCGCTAGCCACTAAAATAAATTGTGCTGTCCCTGTATTTACTATCGCTGGTACTTCAGTTTTAATCGTGGTCTCTGGCGGTTGCCAATCATCCACACTTGACTGGCTAGAAGTAGTATTCGTCTTATTAGTACTAGTATTACTAGTAGTAATAGTAGCACTAGTAGTTGTTGTTTTAGAACTCGTAGCCGTCTTAGTACTAGTTGTAGCTTGATTAGCGCTAGTACTAGCAACTAACGAGGTAGATGAAACTGGTTGAGCTTGACAGCGGCTGCTGTAAATACCTAACTTAGCCTGCTTAGCCGCTTCACCAGCAGCAATAATTTCTTGCCGTCTCACCTGATCTTTAGCCGGTGGGCAATTTATTTGATTAGCTGCGCAAAAAAATACCTGAGCTAATCCTTCAGCGGCCAATGTTTTGTTAACAAATATATCACCAGCATAAACATAACGCAGTAAACGGCCATAACTATCTTTATCGCCACCACTATCGGCTATTAGAGTCAATGGTCCCCTAGTTAATAAGACCTGATTGCGACTTTTAGCTTCTTCAGCTAGACATTCACTGGCCCTAGAAGAAGTAGAAGCTAATTCTGGTGCATCAACCCCTAAATATCGCACTTTCTCGCCAGTAGTAAGCTCAATGGTATCACCATCAATTACTCTTTTAAGTTGGACATTAAGCCCTTGAGCTATTAAGGCTTGACTGGTACTAGCTTGGTTCGTCTTAACTCCGGTTGGAGTACTAGTAGAGTTAGATTTACTATCTATTGCCACACTAGAAGTAATGGTGGACCCAGGGCTAATTAAACTAGAGGAAACTATAGCCGGAGATGAGGTTAAATTGTCAGTAATTTTAGCTGGGTTGTCTATAATCTCTACCGGGGCTCCACTGCCAGCCTCAATGGTTGAACGCCAGCGAGTAAACCAAGAAGTTGTCTCCGGCACAACCTGGGGATCAGCCACAGCTGTAAAAAAGAGACGCAGTAATTCCGCTCCATAACCAACAGTCAGGGGCGCAATCTGCGACCAATAATCACTAAGGACTATATCGTCTAAAATAAAACGACGTCGTGGTTCATTATAATAAACTAGTCTATATCCCCGATAAATAACATATCCACTCTCAGAAGGCCAATCTTTAATTACTGGTTTATCCGGCCAATCGCCAGCTTGGGCCGGACTATTAATTGTATCTTGGCTCAAAAAATTAACATTAACTGCACTGGCCATTTGTCGAAAGCAATCACGATAATCCTGACACCGTGGCCGCACTAGGGCTGGTAAAACCGCCAACTCCTCATGATGCTGAAAAACCCAATTTTCTAAAGCGTCTCCTAAGACATGGGGGTCATTACGGCTATGGGCTGGGACACTAACATCTTGTAAAAGATGAAGCACATGGCCTAAATTAACAAAAGCCGTCTCATAATCTCCTCGCCGATAAGCCTCAATTGCTTGGTACCAGCTAAAAGATGGCCCATAAATTAAATTAGCCTGCGCACCTGGCGCTAACCCCCAATCTGGCGCGGTTTCTAAAGACATTAAATGATAACTCCCAGCACTTAGGGGGCGGTCAGTCTGGGGCCACCAAAAATGATTCATCGTTCTTAAAACTGGTTGATCTTCAGCTGCCGCTCCGGCTGCCAGCCACCCTAATTCTTGATTAGTAATTACTGGACGAAAAGCTAAATTATATATCTGAACTGACCAACTAGTAAATCGTGGATGAGTAATCTGATGGTCATAGGCGAGTACTGCTCTAGGGCCTACAAATCCTAGTAATAAAAATAATAAAAAATATTGAAGCCGTAAATGGCTCTTTCCCCTCCTTAACATAAAATTAATAAATATCACCAATCTGCCACCGGCCGGCTAAATTCTGGTAAAGTTCAATCCGGCCAGTGGTAGTCGCAGTGGAATAACTTAAAACTGCCCGCTTTTTACAGGCTATAGCATCAGGCAGGCAATCACCGATAAAGACTAAACTAGTCGTCTCGGGTAAACTTTGGTCTAGGGCCCACAGGGCTGGGTCTTCCCAGGCTCTCTGAAAATATGGTCGCCTTACTCCAATAACATAAGCTAAAGCAGTGTCACGTTCATTAGCCTGCATAGCCTGCCAAAACTTCTGATAAGCTTCCTCCGGACTCTCTCCGCCCAAGCTAGTACGTGCATCATTAAAAAATGGCGCCTGCCATTTATGCCACTCAACTTTTTCTAAAATAGTTGGCCCCACAATTAGCCCCAAAATAACGATAACCAAGATAATCCCAATAATTAACCAAAAATAAGGCTGAGACAATATTTTTTTCAACTTATGAATCATATGATAGCGGGGTATTTATTAAGTCGCCCGGTCGGTCTAGCGTAGAATTAACGCTCCCCCCTTAAACGTTATTCGGCCAAACCGACCAGGCGACCTAACAAAAACAATCCGCAGACGGATTGTTTAGCCCCCTCCTTAAAAAATATTAATTATCAATTACTTAAAAACTATTCTGTTGCCGTTGTCTCCTCACCAGTAGTAGACATTAATGGCGGCGCATAACCTGGCCAATCTTTAGTCCAATACTCATTTTGCCGCATTACCGCATAAGCATCACCTGGATTACCTAAATAATAACGTTTACCATCACTAGCTACATACCAGGCAGATTTATCACCCTCTATCTGTAATAAAATCTTACCCTTCATGGCATTAACATACTGTGGATTAATGGGCAACATTCCTTCTCCTAAAGGATTATAACCGTGCAACCATTCACTTTTATCGTCATAGCCATCACCATCAGTATCCGCCTTATTGGGATCACTACCAAGCGAACGTTCAATGGTATCAGATAAACCATCACCATCACTATCTTCACCACCCAGATTAGCATCAGCCAAGGGAATGCTCATTAAATTTTTATTAGTTACTCCTACACCCAACTTAACAATCAAGCCATAGATATTGGCATCAGCTAGATTCAAATTCATACGGCACTGCTCACTGGCTTGCTCTAGGGCCGTCTTTTCTGTTAATAAATTCTGGTACGCCGTGGTTTTTTCTTTAAGTTGACTATCAGCCGCTTCCATCTTACGAGCACTCTCCGCTAATTCAGCCTGTATCTTAGCTAAATCTTGCTTCTTCTGCTCTAATTCGCTTTGAGCCGCTGTCAACTCACCCTGTGCTCCCTCTAGACTTTGTTTAACCTGGCTAATTTCTAATACCAATTTGGTATTATTGTTATAAATCCGCACCATAATCGCCACTGCGACAATAACAATTAAAATGACGATGGTATAAAATAAATAACGCTGCAGACGACGGACTTTAATTTCCTTCATAATTTGCTCGGGAGGAACTACTGGCTGACCACAGTGAGGGCAGACAGTACTATCATCCGGCATCTGGCGATTGCACCTAGTGCAAATCATAAATTGGGGGTTAAGCTAGCTTACTGCCATTATTATAATCTAAATTGACAACTTGAGCAAATATTTTTTTTTGGCTAACAATAAAGCAATTTTTAAGATGAAATCTAAACGACTAAATAAATATCATTTTGAGGGAACATTAAACAAATTCTTCTTGCTTTTTTGTGTATGATGATTATAATAAAATTATATGACCATAAAAGGCAAAATTAGACAAATCAGTCTCCTCCTCGGTGATTGGTTATTATTATATCTAAGCTTATTTCTTACCTTAGTGATCCGACGCCAGCATTGGCCAGAACCAAATATCTGGCATGACCATCTAATAGTTTTTAGTTGGATCTTCGTCTTGTGGCTCCTCATTTTCTATATTGCCAATTTATATAACCTTAATGTTCTCGCCAAAGGACCACGCTTTACCGAGCGAGTCCTCAGGGCTATTGCTACTGCCGCTATCTTGTCGCTAATCATTTTTTATCTCTGGCCCCAAGCGCGGATTACTCCTAAAACTAATCTGGCCATTTTTACCGGCATCTATACTCTGGCTTTTCTTACTTGGCGTCATCTCTGGCGTCACAATCTACGTCATGCCCTACCGCGCAATAATGTTCTCCTAATTGGCTACGATCAAATGGCTGAAGAATTATGGCAAGTATTAAATACTGCCCCTCACCTTGGCTATAATCCTAAGCTCCTCTTTGACTATGAGCCACCCCAACAATCTATAGCTAGCTGGGAAATTATTAGTGACCCAGATAAACTAATGCCAGCTATCATTAATGATCATATCAATACTATTATTATTGCTGAACGGTACCGGGCAGATAATCAGGTAAACCAAATTCTCTTTGACCTTCTGCCGCTTAAACTAACCTATCTAACTCTGCCAACTTTCTATGAACAATTAACGGGCAAGGTGCCAATAAATGCCATTGGCCAATCTTGGTTTCTCGAAAATCTTAATTTAGTAGATAAACGCTGGTATCTAGCCCTGAAACGAGGCAGTGACTTTATCATCGCTGCTCTTGGCTTTATTATTACTTTACCGCTTTGGCTAATTATTGTCCCGCTCATTAAAATGACGAGCCACGGCCCAATTATTTTTAAGCAACAGCGAGTCGGTCGAGATAGTAAGCCCTTCATAATTTATAAATTCCGGACGATGAAGGTAGAAGATAATAATTTCCAACCAGTCGGCGACCATGATAAGCGGATTACTCCGGTAGGCCGCTTCTTAAGACAAACCAGATTAGATGAATTACCACAATTTATTAATATTTTAAGAGGCGAAATGAGCTTTATTGGACCACGGCCAGAGCGGCCAGAAATAGTCCAAGAATTAGCCCGTCAAATTCCTTTTTATAACATCCGCCATTTAATTCAACCGGGTGTTACTGGCTGGGACCAGGTCTCGGGTGAATATCACTCCCCGTCGCTGGAAGACACCTACAAAAAACTCCAATACGACCTCTATTATCTAAAACATTGCTCTATCTATCTAGACTTAACTATTATTCTAAAAACTATTGCCACAGTATTATCACGAGGTGGCAAATAATCATTTCTTGACAATTATCGTCTCAAAATGAGATGATAAAAAGGCTGAAATGATACGATTTTATAAAATAAAAATACCAAAATTTCCCCTGGGACAATATGAATTTGCTGCTAATAATTATACCCTCGCTAATTTATAATTTTAGCTACAATATTTTTTAATTTGACTGCTTAACTGCTCGGGAGTAGTGGTTAATAGATCATTAAGCAC
>ERZ795051.725-NODE-725-length-47559-cov-6.962677_pt1 | contig 47559 bp, 39 predicted proteins | sample MGYA00375135_ERZ795051 | MGnify/ENA primary metagenome ERZ795051 (study PRJEB30180, sample SAMN05720222) | activated sludge metagenome | isolation source: Anaerobic digester | place: Japan | collected 2015-05-26 ... | reverse complement strand
CGCTCCCGCGTCCAACCCCAACCTCCCGCGGGTTCCCAACCCGCGGGAGGTTCCCACTCCGGTGCGCGCGGAAGAGAAGAGGCCGCAGAGCGGCCAGGAGGCCCGTCCCCACGCAGAGCGTAGGGACGAGAGGAAGGAGGAGAGCGTAGGAACGAGGAGAACCGCGCCCAACCAGGCTAAGAAGCCCCTCAAGGGACAAGAGGGATTCCCCTCGACGCCCTCGAGCGCCCCCCAGTCCCTCGGGTCACCGTTACTCCTCCGGCCGCGAAGCCGTTTGCAGTGGCCGGAGCCACGCGGCGTCGCCCAGCGCCTCAAGTGGCAGGCGTAGCCGCAAGCGTCCCGCTTGCGGTCGTTTTCGACAAGCGAGACGCTTGTCGCTACACGCAGGAATGCGAACCGATCCGCGGCCGGAGCCGTACTTCTCTTGCTCGGAGTCTCCCCTCCCCCGTTCAGAGCCCACATGAGCGTCCCCACGGCAGGCCGTGGGGACGCAAGGGAAGCGAAGAACCGGGCTGAAGCCCGCACTACGGAGGGCTAGATTTTGCGCTTCTCGAGCCGCATGTTGAGGCACAGGCCGCGGATTTCGTTCATGAGCACTTCGTACGAGACGGGGGTGCCGGCCTTGAGGGTGTTCTCGCCCTTGACCATGGACTCGTAGATCTTGGTGCGGCCTTCGACGTCGTCGCTCTTGACGGTGAGGAGTTCCTGGAGGATGTGGGCGGCGCCGTAGGCTTCGAGGGCCCAGACCTCCATTTCGCCGAAGCGCTGGCCGCCGAAGCGCGCCTTGCCGCCGAGCGGCTGCTGGGTGATGAGCGAGTAGGGGCCGGTGGCGCGGGCGTGCACCTTGTCGTCCACCAGGTGGTCGAGCTTGAGCATGTAGTGGTAGCCCACGGTGACCTTCTGGTCGAAGGGCCGCCCGGTGCGCCCGTCGTAGAGCACGGTCTTGCCGTCCTCGGGCAGGCCGGCCTCTTTGAGGCACTTGGTGATCTTCTCCTCGGTGACCCCGTCGAAGACGGGCGTGACCACGCGGTAGCCGAGCGTCTTGGCCGCCCAGCCCAGGTGGGTTTCGAGCACCTGGCCGATGTTCATACGCGACGGCACGCCGAGCGGGTTGAGCACGATTTCGACGGGCGTGCCGTCCTCGAGGAACGGCATGTCCTCGACCGGCTGGATCTTGGCGATGACGCCCTTGTTGCCGTGGCGGCCCGCCATCTTGTCGCCGACCGAGAGCGTGCGCTTGGTGGCGACGTAGACCTTCACCAGCTCGAGCACGCCGGTGGGGAGCTCGTCGCCGCGGCGGAGCTGGTCCACCCGCCGGTCGCGCTCGTCCTTGATCGCGTCAATCTCGTCCGAGTACATCTCGTGCAGGCGCTCGATCGCGTCGTGTTCCTTCTTCGACTTGGTCTGCACGTCCTCGGGGTCGAAGCGCTCCTCGAGCTCGAGGATCTCGCGCACGGAGCGCCCTTCGAGGCTGGAGTAGGCGATGCCGCTCTGGGCGCCGATGACGGGGCCGCCCAGCTCCTTCTCCATCGCGCCGAGCATCTGGCGGAAGCGCTCGACGATGCGGTTGTTGTAGTCGGCGCTCTCCTTCTTGAGGTCCTCGCGGTCCTTCTGGCGCTGCTCTTCGGGCAGGTGGCTGCGCCGCGAGAACTTCTGGGCGTCGATCACGATGCCGTCCACGCCCGACGGCACGGTGAGCGAGTCGTTCTTGACGTCCTCGCCCGCGCGCCCGAAGATGGCCAGGAGCAGCTTCTCTTCGGGCGAGAGCTCGCTCTTGGACTTGGGGGAGACCTTGCCGACGAGGTAGTCGCCGGGCGACACGCGCGTGCCGACCCGCACGATGCCCTCCTCGTCGAGGTTGCGGAGGGCCTTCTCGGAGACGTTGGGGATGTCGCGCGTGAACTCTTCGCGCCCCAGCTTGGTCTCGCGGATCTCGACCTCGAACTCCTCGATGTGGATCGAGGTGAACGTGTCCTGGCGCACCAGGCTCTCGCTCACGAGGATGGCGTCCTCGAAGTTGTAGCCGTCCCACGGCATGAAGGCTACGAAGACGTTCTTGCCGAGGGCCAGCTCGCCGCCCGCGGTGGAGGCGCCGTCGGCGATGACCTCGCCCTTCTTGACGCTCTGGCCCACGCGCACGATCGGCTTCTGGTTGAGGCAGGTGCGCTCGGAGAGGCCCACGAACTTGCGCAGCGTGTACTCGCGCTCGCCGACGACGATGCGGTCGGCCGACACGTAGGTCACCACGCCGTCCTCTTCGGCCACCACGACCATGCCCGAGTTGCGGGCGACCGGCTTCTCCATGCCGGTGCTGATGAGCGGCGGCTCGGTGGTGAGCAGCGGCACGGCCTGGCGCTGCATGTTGGAGCCCATGAGCGCGCGGTTCGCGTCGTTGTGCTCGAGGAACGGGATGAGGGCGGCCGACACGCCGACCATCTGCTTGGGCGAAATGTCCACGAAATTCACGTCGTTGCGCGGCACGTAGATGAAGTCGCCGCCGCGCCGCACCAGCACCGTCTCGCCCAGGATGCGGCCCTGCTTGTCCATCGGCGTGTCCGCCGGCGCGATGCACACCGCGTCCTCTTCGTCCGCGCGCAGGTAGGCGATGTCGGGCACGGTCGCCCCGTTCTCGTCCTGCCGCACGGCCAGCTTGCCCTTGGTCACGCGGCGGTAGGGGGTGACGAGGAAGCCGTACTCGTCCACCCCGGCGAAGACGCTCAGGGACACGATGAGGCCGATGTTGGTGCCTTCGGGCGTCTCGATGGGGCAGATGCGGCCGTAGTGCGAGGTGTGGACGTCGCGGACGTCGAAGCCGGCCCGCTTGCGGTTGAGGCCGCCGGGGCCGAGCGCGCTCAGGCGCCGCTCGTGGGTGAGCTGCGAGAGCGGGTTCACCTGGTCCACCACCTGCGAGAGCTCGCCGCGCCCGAAGAAGTACTCGATCGAGGAGGAGATGGTGCGCGAGTTGATGAGCGAGCGGGGCGACATGTTCTCGACGTCCTTGATGCTCATGCGCTCCTGCACGGTGCGCTTGAGCTTCAGGAAGCCCTTGCGGAGCTCGTCGGCGGCCAGTTCCTCGATCGTGCGCACCCGGCGGTTGCCCAGGTGGTCAATGTCGTCTATCTCGCCCTGGCCCGCGCGCAGCTTGAGGATGTAGCGCAGCGCGTTGACGATGTCCTCGGGGCGGATCTTCATGTCGTCTTCCGGCACGTTCTGCTCGAACTTGCGGTTGAGCCGGAAGCGCCCCACGTTGCCGAGGCGGTAGCGGTTCGTGTCGAAGAACTTCTCTTGGAAGAACTGCTTGGCCTTCTCGATCTGCGGCGGGCTGCCGGGGTGCAGGCGCCGGTAGATGCGCAGCAGCGCCGCGTCGTGGCTGTCGGTGGGATCCTCGGCCAGCGTGTTCAGGATCAGCGGGTCCTCGACGTCCTTGAGCACCTCGACCTCGCGCAGGCTCGAGTTCACCAGCATCTCGACCATGCTCTCGGGGATCGCCTGGCCGCTCTGGAGCATCACCTCGCCCGTCTCGGTGTTCAGCAGCGGGCCGACGACGACCCGGTTGGCCAGACGCGTCACCGCCGCGCGGGTGCCGAGCTTGATCACCTCGGTCTCGTGGAACAGCCGCAGAATCTCGGCGTTCGACGAGTACTTCTCATCCATCGCGCGCAGCAGCGTGGTGGCCGGGAAGCGGCCGCTCTGGTCAATGCGGACGTTCAGCACGTCCTTCTTCGATACCGAGACCTCGATCCAGCTCCCCCGCTCGGGAATGATGCGGCAGCCGTGCAGGTGCTTGCCGCTGGCGTGGACCTCCTCGCTGAAGTCCACGCCCGGCGACCGGTGCAACTGCGACACGATCACGCGCTCGGCGCCGTTGATGATGAACTCGCCGCCGCCGATCATCACCGGGATTTCGCCCAGGTAGACGTCTTCCTCCACCGGCTGCGGCTTGTCGAGCCGGCAGCGCAGCTTGAGCGGATAGCCGTAGGTCAACCGCAGCTTGCGGCACTCGTCGGCCGTGTAGCGGGGACGCCCCAGCTCGTAGTACAGGTACTGGAGCGACAGGCTTCCGTCGTAGCTCTCGATCGGAAACGTCTCGCGCAGGATCCCCTCGAGGCCATGCGGCTTCCGCTGCCGGGGCGGCGTGTCCTTCTGGAGGAACTCCCGGTACGACCGAGTCTGAATGTCCACCAGATTGGGCACAGGCAGCACGTCGCCTACCCGGCTGTAATCGCGGATCTCCATCGGTTTCCCTCGCAGGAAGGGGGACGCCTGGCCGGCCCGCCCGCGCCGCATCGGTGCGCGGCTCGGTCGGCCAGAACGCGTCGGGGCCGCACCCAGCCGCCCCCCGTCTGCGCCCGGGCCGCGAGGAGGCCATCCTCGCGCGGGGCCTGGGGGGCGGCGCTTTCGCTCGCCCGCCTACTTCACCTCGACCTTGGCTCCTGCCTTCTCCAAGGCGGCCTTGATCTTCTCGGCCTCTTCCTTTGTGACGCCCTCGCGGACCGGCTTCGGGGCCGAATCCACGAGCGCCTTGGCCTCCTTGAGGCCCAGGCCGCTCACGACCTCGCGCACGACCTTGATGACCTGGATCTTCTGCGCCCCGGCGTCCACCAGGTGCACGTCGAAGCTGGTCTTCTCCTCGGCCGGCTCGGCCGGGCCGGCCGCCGCGCCCGGCACGGCCATCATGGCCATCGGGGCCGCGGCGGTGACGCCGAACTCGGCCTCGAGCGCCTTCACCAGCCGCGCGAGCTGGAGGGCCGGCATCTGCTTGACGATCTCCACCACCTGCTGGGCCTCGGCCGACAGCTCGGCGGTTGCCACTGCGTCGCCCATCGGTTCGTCCTCCTTGCGGGTTGACTTTGCAGTCGGACTGCCTGCCTCCGCGTTCGGGGCTGGCGGGCCGGGCGGCCCGCGTTCAGCCCGTGGTTTCTTTCTTCTCGGCGATGGCCTTCACCACGCCGACGAAGTTGCGCAGAATCCCGTTCAGCGCGCCCAGGAACCCCGTCAGCGGGGCCGCCATGGCACCCACCACCTGGGCGCGGAGCATCTGCACCGGCGGCAGCGAGGCGATCGCCTCGACGCCGTCGGGGCCCACGGCCTCGCCGTCTACCACGGCGCCGCGCCACGAGAGCACCTTCTCCTTCTTGCTCCAGTCTCGCAGGGTCTTGGCCAGTTGCGCCGGGTCGTCGCCCAGCACGAAGGCCGTCGGCCCCACGAGCAGCTTGGAGACGGGCGCCAGGTTCAGCCCCTTGAGCGCCTGCGCCGCCAGGGAGTTCTTCACGACGAACATGTCGGCGCCCTGCTCGCGCAGCTTCGACCGCAGGGCGTCGGCGCGCACGGCGTCAAGGCCCGTGTAGTCCACGAGCACCGCGTTGCGCATCGTGCGGAACCGGTCCGTTAGTTCGCCGACCGTGAGCTTGTTGACGACACTGGGCATGCGGGGTCATCTCCTCGCGGCGATTACGACACGGCCAGGCGAATGCCGGGCCCCATCGTGGTCGTGACGGTCACGCCCAGGATGTAGCGCCCTTTCGCCGACGCCGGCTTGACTTGGCGGATGCGTTCGATGAACGCCTCGATATTGGCCTTGAGGTCCTCGGCCGAGAACGAGCGTTTGCCGACGGGCGCAGCCACGTTGCCGCCCGCGTCGGTGCGGTATTCCAGCTTGCCGGCCTTGAACTCGCGCACGGCCGCCTCGACGTTGTCGGTCACCGTGCCGCTCTTGGGCGAGGGCATGAGGCCCTTCGGGCCGAGCACGCGGCCCAGGCGGCCCACCGCCCGCATCATGCCCGGCGTCGCGATGGCCACGTCGAAGTCGGTCCACCCCTTCGCCACGCGGTCCACCAGCTCCTGGCCGCCGGCCTCCTCGGCGCCCGCGGCCTTGGCCAGCGCGGCCTGCTCGCCTTCGGCGAAGGCGATCACGCGCACCGAGCGCCCGATCCCCTTCGGCAGCGAAATGGTGCCGCGCACGGCCTGCTCGGGCTTCTTGGGGTCCACGCCCAGGTGGAACACGATCTCGACCGTTTCGTCGAACTTGGCGGCCGGGAGGGCCTTGATGGCCGCCACGGCCTCCTCGACCGTGTACGTCTTGGTGCGGTCCACGGTCTTGGCGGCGGCCTCGTATCGTTTGCTGCGCTTCATAGGGGCGGGTTCCTCGGGGCTAGCTCTCGACAATCTCGATGCCCATGCTCCGCGCCGTGCCAGCCACCTGGCGCGCGGCGGCCTCCAGGCTGCTGGCGTTCAGGTCGGCCATCTTCCGCTTGGCGATCTCCTCGACCTGCGCGCGAGTCACCTTGCCCACCTTGTCGCGGTTAGGCACGGCGGAGCCCTGGACGATGCCGGCGGCCTGCTTGAGCAGCACCGAGGCCGGCGGCGACTTGATGATGAACGAGAACGACTTGTCCTGGAAGATCGTGATCTCGACCGGGGTGATCATGCCCTGCGCGCTGCGGGTCTGGTCGTTGAACTTTCGGACGAATTCGCCGATGTTCACGCCGTGCTGGCCGAGCGCGGGCCCCACGGGCGGCGCCGGCGTGGCCTGGCCGCCCGGAACGTGCAGCTTGACTTTCGCGATGACCTGCTTGGCCATCCTAGATGCTCTCCAACTGCCAGTATTCCAGCTCGACCGGGGTCGGCCGGCCCAAAATGCTCACAATGACGCGCACCTGGCCCTTCTCGGGCCAGATCTCTTCGATCTCGCCATCGAAGTTCTGGAACAGCCCCTCCTTGATCCGCACGCGGTCGCCCGCGGCGAAGCTGATCTCGGTGGTCGGCTCCTCCTCGGTCCGCTCCGCCGCCATCAGCATCTTCTCGACATCCCGCTCCGACATGGGCACGGGCGTGTTCCCCGTCCCCAGCACCCCGCCCACCCCCGGCGTCTCGTTCAGGATGGCCAGCGTCTCGTCGTTGAAGTCCATCTCCACCATCACGTAGCCGGGGTAGATCTTGCGCTCGCGCACGGTGGCCGAGCCACGCTTGATCTCCTTGACCTTCTCGGTGGGCACCACCACCCGGGAGATCAGATGTTCGAGGCCGTTGGCGCTCACCCGGCGCTCCAGGCTCTCTCGCACCTGGTCCTCGCGGGCCGTCTGCACGCGGAGCACGTACCACCGTTTCGCCATGGGGCTTGCCTTCTCCGAGCCGGCGGGCTAATAGACGCCGAAGACCCCAGCCAGCGCAAGAAGAATCGAGTCCGTCACGAAGATGAACAGCGAGAGCAGCACGACCGTCACTAGCACCACGATCGTCGAGCCGATCACCTCGGCGCGGCTCGACCAGGCCACCTTGCGCATCTCCTGCTGCGTCTCGATCAGGAGGTCGGCAATCTGGTGGTGGAAGAGAACCAGGTAGATGGGCAGCGCGCCGAAGAGCGCGGCCACGAGGGCCGTGGCCGCCACCTGGTACGGCCTCGCCCAGTCGGCCGTGGTGTACCACATCTGCCGCGCGGCCCAGGCAGCCATCAGCCCAAGAGCGACGGCCGCCGCGCCGCGCGCGGCGGTGCCTTGGCCCTTCTTGTAGACGCCAATCGCCATGGTCACGGCTTCTCCACCCGCGCGACGCGGGACAGGGTGCGCCCCCCGCGAGCCTCAGGCCGGCGATGCCGCCTTGGCCTCAACCGACGAGCGCCATGGCAGGCCAGGAGGGACTCGAACCCCCAGCCGGCGGATTTGGAGTCCGCTGCTCTGCCAAATTGAGCTACTGGCCTCCAGCCCGCGCCTATTTCTTCCGCTCCTTGTGGAGCGTGTGGCGCAGCTCTCTGCGACAGTACTTTTTCAGTTCGAGGCGCGCCGCGCCGCCCTTGACGCGCTTGCTGGTGCGGTAGTTCTGCTCGCCGCACTCGGTGCACTCGAGGGTCACGTAGTCGCGCGCCAGCGCTTTCTTTGCCACGGGGCGGCCCCTATGCCAGGATCTTCGTCACCACGCCGGCGCCCACGGTGCGGCCGCCTTCGCGGATGGCGAAACGGAGCTGCTCTTCCATCGCGATCGGGGTGATCAGCTCGGCCTCGAGCCGGCAGCTGTCGCCCGGCATCACCATTTCGGCGCCGCCCAGCAGCTTCACCGAGCCGGTGACGTCGGTCGTGCGGAAGTAGAACTGCGGCCGGTAGCCCGCAAAGAACGGGGTGTGGCGGCCGCCTTCATCCTTCGACAGGATGTAGACTTCGCATTCGAACTTCGTGTGCGGCGTCACGCTGCCCGGCTTGGCCAGCACCTGGCCGCGCTCGAGCTCGTCCTTTTCCACGCCGCGGAGCAGCACGCCCACGTTGTCGCCGGCTTGCCCCTCGTCGAGGGTCTTGTTGAACATTTCGACGCCGGTGACCACGCTCTTGCGCGTCTCGCGGGCGAGGCCGATGATTTCGACCTCGTCGCCCACGCGCACGATGCCACGCTCCACGCGGCCCGTGCCCACCGTGCCGCGGCCCTTGATCGAGAAGACGTCCTCGATCGGCATCAGGAACGGCAGGTCGGTCATGCGCTTGGGGGTCGGAATGTAGCTGTCCACGGCCGCCATCAGGTCGAAGATGCACTTGCAGTCGGGGCTGTTCGCGTCGCTCGCCTGAAGGGCCTTCAGTGCGCTGCCGCGCACGATGGGAATCTCGTCGCCCGGGAACTCGTACTTGCTGAGCAGCTCGCGCAGCTCCAGCTCCACGAGGTCGAGCAGCTCGGGGTCGTCCACCAGGTCCACCTTGTTCAGGAACACCACGAGGGCCGGCAGGCCCACCTGGCGGGCCAGCAGCACGTGCTCGCGCGTCTGGGGCATCGGGCCGTCGTCGGCGCCCACGCACAGGATCGCGCCGTCCATCTGCGCTGCGCCGGTGATCATGTTCTTGATGTAGTCCTGGTGCCCGGGGCAGTCAATGTGGGCGTAGTGGCGGTTCTCGGTCTCGTACTCCACGTGCGCCACCGCGATGGTGACCGTTTTGGTGGCGTCGCGCACGGTGCCGCCCTTGGCGATGTCGGCGTACGACTTGGCCTTGGCCTTGCCCTGCATCGAGAGCACTTGGAGAATCGCCGCGGTCAGCGTGGTCTTGCCATGGTCAATGTGGCCGATGGTGCCGACGTTGACGTGCGGCTTCGTGCGCTGGAAGACCTCTTTTGCCATGAACCCGTCCTCCTTGGTTTCTGCCCGCTTCTACCACGGCTGCGGGGCACGCCGTTGTTCTGTCACTCAACCGCCCGTGATGGAGCTGGTGCTGGGACTTGAACCCAGGACCTCCTCCTTACCAAGGAGGTGCTCTACCAACTGAGCTACACCAGCCATTCTGCGGCCCGCGTGGCCACAGCACCTGGAGCGGGCGAAGGGGATCGAACCCTCATGGCTGGCTTGGAAGGCCAGGGCTCTACCATTGAGCTACGCCCGCCTTGGCCCCCCACATCACGCGGCACAGGCTCCAGAATGGGGGGAGCAGGATTCGAACCTGCGAAGGCAGCGCCAGCAGATTTACAGTCTGCCCCCTTTGGCCACTTGGGTATCCCCCCATCACGGGGCGTCATGCGCGACCCACCGCGCGCACCTAAGCTAGCGGTGGGAATCGAACCCACAACCTGTGGTTTACAAAACCACTGCTCTGCCGATTGAGCTACGCTAGCGCGTAAAACCTAAATTATACACAGATGGGCTTCTGTGTCAAGCCCATTTCAGCCCCGAAATTTCCCACTGCCCCTCACTCGCGCTTCCCCGGCTCTACCTTCACCCCGCGGAGGATCACGTCGTCGAAGTCCCCCGTGTCGTCGAACGAGCCGACGCCGACTCGCCCCCAGGCGAGCGTCTTGTCGCGGACCCGCATCACCGGAGCCGCCATGTCATCAAAGTACACCTCGATGAGGCCGTCGCCCACCTTGCGCACGATGCGAATGTGGTGCCAGGCCTCGCCCCACACCACGCCCTTCGTGCGGAAGGCCTCGCCCCCCACGTCCTTGCCCGGCTCGCCCAGCAGCGACACGCGCGGCGCCTCGTTCACGATCATCACCGAGTGCGCGTTCGGGTCCGCCGCCACCGCGAGGTGGGCGTAGTAGAAGTGCGTGGGGTCCTGGTAGCCGAAGAAGAAGCACAGGTCCTGATGGCCGTAGGGCTTCACCGTGGACTTCGCTTTGAGGTCGAGGACAAAGTCGCCCACGCACACGTCGCGCAGCAGCGCGAAGCTGAAAGGCGAGCGGAACTTGGTCTTATAGGCCGACTTCTTCTCGTGGAGCGAGAGCACCTTGTTGTCGCCGTCGGTGCCGATCTTCCATTGCGCGGCATCGGTCGGTTCCCACTTCGCCAGCGCGCCATCCTTCGAGAAGTCGTCCTGGTAGAGCACCGGTATCTCGGCCTCGCCGGCACCACTGACCGTTCTCAGCGCTGCCACGAGCAGCGCCACGGTGCCCAGCCATTTTGCGGTCGGCATCCCATTTCTCCTTTGCGCTCGACCTCCCGCGGGTCGGCCGCCCGCGGCAGCCTTGGGTCTTCACGGCCGCACGAAGTCGTAGACTACCACTCTCTGCCACAGCGGCTTGTGCTTCTCGATGAGCTTGAGGTGCTCGGGGTGTTCGAGGTACGTCTTGTAGGCGGCCAAGTCGGCGAACTCCATCACGCACCCGACGTGGTACGAGCTGTCCACGGGCGCGCCGCGCTCCTGGGCAAGCGGCGGCCCGATGTCGCACCGCTTCACGCACGGCAGCGGGGCGAGTGCTTCCCTCCCACCCCGGATCATCGCCTCGATGTCGCCCGGCGTCGCGGTGTCTTTGAACCAGAAGAAGGCGCAGTGGACGATGGCGCCGCGGCCCTCCTGGCGCTCAGCGGCCCCTCCCGCGCCCGACACGAACCAAGCGCCCGCGCCCAGAGCGCTCAGGCACATCAGCGCGCGAACGACTCTCATGGCTCCTCTCCTCACGCCTTCTTGTGGTTCTTGTTGATGACCACCACGTCGCTGGCAAGACTCTCTGGGTCAATGCCCTTGACGCAGAGCGCGACCTTGTTCTCGTCGTTCAAAGCGTCCCAGAAGCGGTGCGCGATGCAGCCCAGGTCGCCGGCCAGGGGCACCAGGTACGGCTCCCCCTCGAACGGGGGCAGCGGGTTGCCGTCGCCCACATAGGTTGTGATGCAATGGCCGAGCCCCGCCCCGAGCTGTCCGAGGCGCCAGAAGAAGCGGTCGGTGGCGTCGCCGAAAGGCGAGCGACGAAGGACGCTGAGGGTGGCCGCGGGCGGCTTTCGCCGCAGGTCGAAGAGGCCGGAGATGCGGGGCGTGAAGTTGGGCGGGTCGGGCTCATAGTCGCGCGTGGCCAGGGCCTCCTCGAAGGTGCCGCCGGCCGCCAGTCTGTCGCAGATCGTGTCGGTCTGGTCGCCGTTGGTGACCACGTAGACGCCGTCGCCCTCGCGCAGGGCATTGTAGATGATGAGGCTGGGGTCCTTGCACTGCGCGGGGTCGGCCGCCTCGGTCCACACGCGCCGGCCGTCGGTCTCGAACACGCGGTTTCGGCTGTTGGCGCTGCGGCCCATGATCCAGTAGACCTGGATGAGTTGCCTTGCCGCCTCATCCATGCCGAGCACGAGGCCGCGGCCGGGGTAGGGGTTGGCAGCGAGGCGTTCGCGGAGGTTCCGTGCCGCGATCTGGCGGGGGTCCATGTGACCGGTCCTCAAAAAGCCAGGAGCAAGATGCGGATGCCCATCGAGCCGAGGGCGAGGGCGAGGCCGCGCACGATCCAGGAGCTGTGCACGCGCCCGGAGATCCAGGCGCCCAGTTGGGCGCCCACCAGGGCGCCCATCGCGAGGCACAACGTGGCGAGCGCCCCCTGCGAGAAGACGCCCGCGGCAATGTGCACCACGGTGGCGCCCATCGCCGTGAAGGTCAGGATGAAGTGCGAGGTGGCCGCCGCGATGTGCGCGGGAAAGTGCAGCAGGCGAATCAGCGCGGGCACGTGAATCACCCCGCCCCCCACGCCCAAGGCCGACGACATGTAGCCGACGACCAGGCTCAGCACGATGCCCGTGATCGGGTTGAACGAGAAGGTGTAGCGGCCCCCCTCGGCGTCCACCAGGGTGCGCACAGTGTGGCCGTTGGGCCGCGGGGCGTCGCCCTCGCCTGTCGGGCGTCGCCGTCGCACGAGCAGGAACACCGCGAGCGCGAGCAGCAGCCCCCCGAAGATGCCGTCGAAGAGCCGCCGGGGCAGCAGCCCGGTGGTGAGTGCGCCCAGAATGGCCCCCGGAACCGTCGCCACGGCGAACAGCACGCCCGAACGGTAGTCAATCTTCTTCATCCGAGCATACGCGCAGGTGCCCGAGAAGGCGTTGAAGAACACGACGGCCAGCGACATGCTCGTGATGAGCTCGGGGGAGCGCTCGGGGTAGAGCATGATGAGGATGGGCACGAGCACGAAGCCGCCGCCGGCGCCCACGAGGGTGCCCACCGCCCCCACGGCGAATCCCATCGGGATGAGCCAGATTTCCCAGGCCATCGGCCCTCTCGTCAGCGTTGCTCGGCCAGGCGCTCCATGGCGCGCGTGAGCACCTCGTCGGGGTAAGTGAGCGAGATGCGGAAGAAGCCCTCGCCGTGCTCCCCGTAGACGGCGCCCGGCGTCACCACCACGCCGGTCTTGTCGAAGAGGTCGGCGGCGAACCCCGCGCTATCGCCCCCGAAGCGCTCGGGCACGGCGGCCCAGATGTAGATGGTGCCCTTGGGCTTCTCAAGCTGCCAGCCGAGCGCGTTGAGGGTGTTGACCACCAGGTCGCGCCGGCGGCGGTAGACGGCGTTGATCTCGGGGATCAGCGTCTCGGCCAGGTGGAGGGCTCTGGCGCCCGCGAACTGGATGGCACGCAGGGTGCCGTTATCGCTGTTGTCCTTCACCAGCCCCAGGGCCTTCAGCGCGCCGGCGTGGCCGACGGCCATGCCGATTCGCCAGCCGGTCATGCAGAAGGCCTTCGAGAGCGAGAAGAACTCGACCGCCACGTCGGCGGCGCCCTCAACCTGGAGGATGCTGGGCGCCACGTAGCCGTCGTAGGTGTTCTCGCTGTACGACAGGTCGCTCGCGAGGAGGATGTCGTGCTTCCGCGCGAACTCGACGGCGCGGCGGTAGAAGCCCAGGGCGCACACCGCCGTGGTCGGGTTGTTGGGGTAGTTGAGCCACATCACCCTGGCCAGGCGGCGGACCTCGGCGGGAATGGCGTCGAGGTCGGGCAGGAAGCCGTTCTCGCGCCGCAGCGGCGCGTAGTGGGTCACGGCGCTGGCGAAGGTGTGGCCGATGTTGTAGGTCGGATAGCCCGGCTCGGGCGCGATGGCCAGGTCGCCGGGGTTCAGGATGCCCAGGGCGAACTGCACGATGGCGTCCTTGCTGCCGCTGGTCTGCACGATCTGGTCGCCGGCGAGGGCGACGCCGAAGCGGCGGCGATAGAAGTCCTTCACGGCCTGGGGGAACTCCGTGGTCGGCACGTCGCAGCCGTAGCGGTGGCGATTGAGGTCGGCCTCGTCGCGCACGGCGCGGCACAACTCGGCCACCACGGGGTCGGGCGTTGGCCGGTCGGGGTCGCCGATGCCCAGGTTGAGCACCTCTTTGCCCGCCTGGCGGGCCTCGGCGATCTTCCGGCGGAGCGCGGCGAAGGGATAAGGGCGGAGTTTCTGGAGCCGATTGGCGAGGATCACTTCCACCTGGTCAACTTCCTTTCAAATGAAGTGAGGATGAATGGATGGCTGGGTGAGTGGATGAATGTCAGGCACCCATCCACCCATCCATTCCTCCATCGCTTCTCACCCATGCATGGGTCACTTCACGTGACTTTCCAGAAAGAACTCGTATACGGGCTCCGGCACGAACCGCTTGACGACGTCCTGCCAGCCGACCGGGCCGATGAGGCCGCGGACGAAGCTCGAACTCACGTCGGCCACTTCGCGCGGGGGCATGAGGAACACGGTGATGATCTCGGGGGCCAGGTCGGTATTGATATAGCGCATCTCGCGCTCGAACGAGTAGTCGCGCTCGTTGCGGATGCCGCGTAGGATGTAGCGCGCGCCTACCGAGCGCGCGTAGTGCACGAGAAACTGATTCTCGAACGAGGTGACGATGACGTTCTTGAGGCCGTCCGTGCAGGCGCGCAGGAGCGCGAGGCGATCGGCGAGGCGGTAGGCATAGTGCTTGTCGGGGTTCACACCGATGGCCACCTCGACCTCGCGGAACAGCTCGGAGGCCGTGCGGATCATCCACAGATGCCCGTTGGTCGGAGGGTCGAAGCTGCCCGCATAGATCGCCTTCGGCATCGCCGCTGCCATCCTCGATGTTCCCTCCCGCAGGTTCCAATCCCTGCGGGAGGGTAAGCTGAGCCAGGCGCGACCACTGATCTCCCTACCCTCCCGCGGGCATTGGAACCCGCGGGAGGGCGAGTTTCTGCAAAAATACCGGCTGCGGCTGACTTTGTCAAACCGCGTGGGCGACGGCCTCGGCCATCTGGGCGAGCAGCGGCAGACGCGAGGGGGCGGCGTCGCGTGTCGGGTGCACGCGGTTGCTGAGCAGCACAAAGACGCTCTGGCTCTGCGGAAACACGAAGGCCGACGTGCCCGTGAAGCCGAGGTGCCCCACCGCCCCGAAGCGCGCGAGGCAGGGGAAAAAACTGGCATCGCAGAGCCGCCAGCCCAGCCCGAAGTGGTCGGAGTGAGGCTCGAAGGCCGGCCCCCGCCACTCGGGGTTCAGCCACGCCTCGCAGAATCGCCCCAGGTCGGCGGCCGTGGCGAAAAGTCCCGCGTGGCCGCCCACGCCGCCGAGGGTGGCGGCCATCTCGTCGTGGACCTCGCCCACGACCAGACGGCGGCGCCAGCGCTCGTCCACCTCGGTGGGCACGCAGCGCGTGATGCTGGGAAGGGGACGACACGGGCTGAAGCCCGCACCACGAACGGGAAAGCCCGTGTCGTGCAGGCCGAGCGGCTCGAGCACCTCGGCCGCCATCAGGGCGGCGAGGCCCCGCCCTGTCGCGCGCTCGGAGACGGCCTGGGCGAGGAGGAAGTCCACGTCGCTGTAATGGCTCTGCCCGGGGGCCAGCGGCACGACGCGCCCACAGCCGAAGATGACGCGCCAGAGGGCCTCGGCCTGTCCCGGCTCGCACGGCCGAATGCCCTGCCGAACGGCCCCGGCCAACAGATCGGCCGTGGCGCCCGTGCGATGGGCGAGCAGGTCCTCGATGGTCCAGTCTGCCGAAACCTCAGGCAGGTACAACCTGACGCGTTCGTCGAGCCGCAGCGCACCGTGCTCGGCCAGCCGCAGCACGAGGGCCGTGGTGTAGAGCTTGGTCAACGAGGCGAGGTCGAAGAGGGCATCAAGGCGAACCAGGCGCGCTCCTGGCTCATAGGTCGTCGCGCCAAGTGCCTCGTGCAGGAGCACTCGGCCCCGCTGCGAGACGTAGGCTACGCACCCGGGGAAAAGGCGCCGTGCGATCCCCTCGCGGAGCAAGGGGGCCAGTGTGGCGGAGAGGCTATCCGACAGAGGCCAGCTCCTTGGCGAGGCCGATGGCGGCCTCGGTGACCAACCGCTCGACGTCGGGCTTGAACCGGTAGACGCCGTAGTAGAACTTGTGGGCGGATTCGACCTCGTAACCGCCCTCCTCGAAGGCCCTGGCCGTGGGAATGTAGCCCGCGTTGCCGTTGGCGTAGGCGGCGACAAAGGTCTTGGGCAGCGGCGAGGCGGCCTTAACGGCGAGGCCGATCTCCACGAATGTTTCGCCCGGCGTGCCGATGAGCAGCGCATCGCCGAGGCGAAGGCCGTGGATCTCCAGGCGGCGGGTCCGCTCGCGGTCGGTCTTGCTGTACTCGGCCATCACGTCGCGAGCCCAGCCGCGCTGCCAGTCGGCATCGTAGAGGGCGCGCGAGATTTCGCCCCTGGCCAACTGCTCTTCGAGCACGCGGGTGCGCTGCTCGACGGTGTTTCGGGCCTCCTCGGCCGAAGGCAGAGGCGCCAGGGGCGCCTCGACGATCGCTGTCGCGGAGGCGAGGGCCGCCTCGGGCGCTGTTCGCAGGGTCTCGGCGACCTGAACCGTCTCCGCGCCCAGGAACATCCCCGCGCGCCGCGCCTCCTCGAACGTGCCGCCGACCACGGTGGGGTTGACATTGCCGCAGCAGCCGTTGAGGTAGAGGCACACGGCGCCGGGGTAGACGCCCTCGACGAAGGCGGCCACCTGGCCAGGGTAGTCGGCCGAGACCAGGTAGTTCCTGCCCCCCAGCACTACGGGATGGCAGGCGTGGTTGACGACGAGTGCGAGAGGGTTGCCCTGGGCGGCGTCCACGCGCAGCACCCCGACGTCGGCGTCGGTCGGGCCCTCGGGGTTCTTGCCGAGCGAGGTCGAGCCGTCGGGCTTGCGCTCGCGGCGATTGATGCCAATGCGTGCCCTGCCTTTGCCCGAGCCGAGCGCCGCCTCGGCCAGCGAGCGGTGCGCGAGAATCGCGGCGCCCGCGATCTTCTTCTCGATCACGTGCACGAGCTCGAGGTCGAGGCCCGGGTGGCGCAGCAGGCCCATCGTGGGGCCCGAATGGGTGTGGGTGCAGGCCAGCATCACGTGGGTGGCGGCGATGCCGGTCGCCGCCTCGACCTGGCCGCGGATCGTCGCAATCGACTCGCGCGTCAGGCCGATCAGGTCGCACGATACGAGGGCGACGGCCGTGTCGCCGCTCTGGAGCACGAGGGCGCGGGCAAATAGCTCGTCGAGCACGCCCTCGCAGCCGTGGTCGCGGCTGCCGAACCCGGCCAGAAATGCACCCACGTAGGGCGTGATGTTCACCCTCGCCGCACCGGCCTTGAGTCTGCTCATGCTCGCGAGTCCCGCGTCCAGAGGAACTCACCTGCCACGGGGGATAGCATAGCCGGTCCGGGCCGGCAATGCAATTGCCAGGTAGCGACCACAGGACTCGATGCGGCCATGGAGATGGAGGCGCCGGGGCGTTGACAACCCAGCCGCCAGAGCAACGCCCGACCTCCCGCGGGTTGCCAACCCGCGGGAGGTTGAGGGACGGGATGTTGGGGGCCGGAGGGCGTGCCGCAGGCGGTAGGCCGGCCGGCTATTTCCCCGCGGCTTCGTCGGGCAGCGGCAGAACCCAGATGTTGCGGTACTGGACGGCGCAGCCGTGGTCCTGGAAGCTGAGGCCGCCCTTCGGGCGCGCACCCTTCAGCTCGAAGTTGTCGTGAATCCTGATGCCGTTGTGGAGCACGGTCACGCGCGGCTTGGCGCCCTGCTTGCCAGCGCGGTACTCGATGTCATAGGTCTGCCACTGGCCCGGCGGCAGCGAGGCGAGGGTGAACCTGAACGGCGGTTTGCCCGGCTCGAGCTGGAGTTCCTCCATCGTGTCGGGGTCCTTATACTTGTAGATGCCGCCGCAGCCGCCGCCGAGATAAGTCTCCATGCCGAAGCTGTCGAGCACCTGGATTTCGTCGCCGTTGGGCAGGAAGACGCCGCTGTTGCCGCGGCCCTGGCTGCGGGCGGCGGGCATGAAGGGGTTCATGAATTCGACGTGGATCTTGAGGCTGCCCTCGAAGGTGCGCTTCGTGCTCATGCCCCCTTTGGGAATCAGGGCGCTGCCGTCGGCGAAGAGCTTCCATTCGGGTTCCTTGCCATCCTTGCTCTTTCGACGGGTCATCTCGTCGGACTGGTTGGGGTCGGGCGGAAGGAGCAGGATGGCGCCCTCGGGCGGCTTGGCGCCGAGGGTGGGCGACTTGCGTTCGACACGCTTGAGTTCCAGGGTGCAGCCCTCGCCGCAGGTGCCCTTGAGCGCGCCGTCGGCCCAGGACGCCTTCCACTCGGTGTCGCCGGCCTTGCCGGCGAAGGTGACGGCCTCGCCCTCGGTGGTGCCGTCGAGCACGGGCTTGGCCAGCTTGCCCTCGCCGAGGTCCTGGCGGATGTAGAGCTTATAGAGCTGTTTGCCCTGGGCGACGAGGCGCGCCTCGATCTTGTGCTCGCCCTGGGCGTCCTTGCACGAACCCTCGTAGAGGCCCTGCACCTTGATCTCCTCGGGCGCGCCGGCGAGGGCCATCCCCGTGCACACAATCATGCCCAATACGACACGATGCATCAACGTTCTCCTCAGAATCCCGCGTGCAGGGATGCACGCCCTACAGTTCGCCGGCCTTGTCGGCGAGGGGCAGGACCCAGATGTTGCGGTAGCGGACGGGGTTGCCGTGGTCCTGCCAGTGGAAGCCGCCCCTCTTGGCGTCGGCCCGCGGCTCGAAGTTGTCGTGGATCTTGATGCCGTTGTGGAGGACGGTCACCCGCGGCTTGCCCACGAGCTTGCCGTCCTTCTTCGTCACGCGGTACTCGATGTCATAGGTTTGCCACTCGCCGGGCGGCAGCGAGGCGAGGGTGAACTTGTTCTCCTTCTGGCCCTTGAGGTATTCGAGCTCGGCCATGCAGTCGGGGTCCTTGTAGTTGTAGAAGCCCCCGCAGCCGCCCCCGGTGTAGGTGGGCATGCCGAAGCTGTCGAGCACCTGAATCTCCTCGCCGTTGGGCAGGTAGCAGCCGCTGTTGCCGCGGCCCTGGCCGCGCGCCTCGGGCTGGAGGGGGTTGCAGAACTCCACGTGGTACTTGAAGCTGCCGTCCATCTGCGGCTTGGAGTTGAACCCGCCCCGCGGCACCTGGATGGAGCCGTCTTCGCCGATGATGAGCACTTCGTCCACTCTCCGCCGCTCGGGGAGCAGTTCCCAGCCTTCGGGGAGCGGGTTCTCCTTGGTGGGCCAGACCTTGGGCTCCTTGGCCACGGCGCGGACGGCCATCTCCCACACCACTTGGCCCTCTTTGGTCTTGTCGCCGACGTACCAGGGCGAGCCATTGGCCCGCACGATCTGGTCGAAGCTCTTGCCGTCGAGCAGCACGATGGCGCCCTCGGGCGGCTTGGCGCCCAGGGTGGGCGACACGCGTTGGACCCGCTTGAGCTCGAGGGTGCCGCCGTTGCCGAACTGGCCGCGGATGGCGCCGGCCGCGTACTTGGCTTCCCAGATCGCGTCGCCGACCTTGGCGGCGAAGCCCACGGCGTCGCCCGCGAGCGAACCATCCATCTCGAGCCTGGCCGTGCTCGTCACGCCGATGCCGTTGCGGATGAGCAGCTTGTAGGTGTTCTTCCCCATCGCCACGCAGCGGGCCTCGACCTTGGCCTCGCCCTGGGCGTCCTTGCAGGTGCCCTCATAGAGGCCCTGCACTTCGGCCTCGCTCGGCGCGCCGGCCAACGCCCACGCGCCCGCCACGCCCAGCACCACGACCCAGAACAAGCAGCACCTGGTCATCGCACGCTCTCCTTTGGTGCCCTCAGGGACCAACCGGTTGCACGGGTGAAGATCATACTCGCTCAGGGCGAGATTTTCCAGCCGAGGTCGAGCCGCACAACCGCGGCGAGGGTGGCGCGGGCCGTGGCGGCGGCGCTGGGGTAGTCGCAGCACTCGGGCACGTCGCCCTCCAGGTGGTAATTCGGGTCGGCATAGGGCATCGAGCCGATGTTGTGTACAGCGATGCGATAGCCCTCCTTGATGAACGAGCCGTCGTCGTTGCCGGGGCGGTCCACCTTGTGCCGCCTGGCGATGAGGCCGAGGGCGTAGTCGCGGTTCACCTCAACCATCAGGTCGGCGAGGCGCTCGGCCTCGGGGGCGTAGAAGACCGAGTAGCAGGTCATGCGGCCCGCCGCGCGGTCCTCGGGCTTCCGCACGCCGGGGCCGTCTATGTTGAACACCGCGACGATCTTCTCGCCGCGCAGCCGCGCGCCTCGGGCCGCGGCCACGCTCGTCCACGGCCAGTGTTCTTCGTTGCAGAAGAGGAACCAGAACGAGCGCCGCGAGCGGTAACGGGCGAGGACGCGGGCCAGCTCCAGGTTGGCCGCGGTGCCCAGAGCATTGTCGTTGGCGCCGGGCGAGGCGATCCAGCTCTGCGAGTCCTTGTGCGACACGAGCACGATCGCCTCGTCGGGCGTCGAGGAGCCGGTCTTTCGCACTGAGAGGTTCCAGGCCACGCGCCACGGGTCGTGCGCGTGCGGCGGCGAGTACTGGTGGTGGATGTTCTTCGTGCGGTCACGGCGAAATGCCTGGACGAGGCAGCCTTGGCGTTCGACGGCATAGCCGCACGACTCCAGCCGCGCCTGGAGGAAGTCGTCGGCCTCGTCGAGGGTGGTCTTCGCCTGCCCAGGCCGCGTGTGGCTGAGGGTGCGGAACGGCAGCGGGTCCTTCGACAGGGCGAAGGTGTCGCGCCGGATCCGCCGCTCAGACACCCGCCTGAGAAGCGCGGGAATGGGGTCGCTAGGCATCTCAGCCCTTCACCATCACCAGTTCGGCCCCGCCCAGCAGGCCGTAGTCGAACAGGCTGAACTCCTTCTTCAGCACGTTCTCGTCCTCGAAGGAGTTGGGGCCGAACCACAGATACGAGTCGCCTTGCCGCACGTGGAGCGGCCCGTGGGCGTTCTGGCCGCTGGAGACGACCTCGATCTCGAGGGTGTTCTTGCCGCGCTTGAGGAACGGCGTGAGGTCCACGTTGTAGGGCCGCCAAAGGATCTTGCCCGCCTCCTGGCCGTTCACGCGCACAAGGAAGAGGGTGCCCGAGGGGTTCTGGAGGCGGAGGATCGTGCGCGCGCCCTTCTTCGCCCCATGAACGATCTCGGTCGAGTAGACCATGCTGCCCGGGTAGAAGCAATAGCCCTGGTCCACCCAGGAGCCGTTCCCGAGAGCCTTCGGCTCGTCGCAGAGCTCGCCCTCGCAGGGGGTGCGGAGGCGGGTGCCGAAGTCACCGACGATGTACGCCTGCTCCACCTCGCTCTGGAAGGTGTAGTCGAAGGCGAAGTCCACCACGTTCTCGCCGGGCCTCACGAGGTTCGTGATGTCCATCTTCCCGAAGCCGCGGTCCCAGTGCCAGCCGCAGCAGGCGGTCTCCACGGGCGTGCCGTTGACGGTGAGGCGGCCGGCGTGGAGGTCTTCGATCACGACGGCGGCCCGCTTGACCCTCTTCGCTGCGTTGTGGAAGCGGTAGCGGAGGACCACGGGCCCGCCCTTGCCGTCGAAGAGCTTCTTGCGGATGGCCACCCAGGGCTGCCAGGCGAGCGATTCGCGGGTGCCGAAATGCTCGGCGATCTTGCGGCGAATCCGGTACTCCGCGTCCTCCTCGGAGAAGGTCTTGCCGCCGTCGAGCGAGAAGGCCAGGCGGTCCATGACCAGCACGTTGTCCTGCGTGCGGCGATGGGTCCAGCGGGTGATGAGCGGCTGCACGTCGCCGCCGCAGGCGCACGGCAGCGGGGTCGGCTTCGCGCCGTCGGCGACGCCCTTGCCCACGGCCACGATGGCCGACCCGGCGGGCTGAAGCGTGAGCTCGACCACGAGGTTCTTGCCCACGGCCTGGCCTTCGAGCTTCTCGCACGTGCCCCTCAGCGGGTTCCAGAGGGCGATGGGCCTCCTCGCCGCGCCGAAGAGAGTGAGACGGTAGGTCCGCCGTGCCTCCCGGCTGGAGTTAACAATGAAGTAGAAGTCCTGGGCACGGTCCCTGCGGTGCTGGACGTAGGTGTGCGGCACGGGGCAGTCCATGTTGGAGCGGAGGCGGAAGCTCTGGCGGACGGACTTGTCCAGGGCGTCCTGAAGCTCGCGGGTGCCTGCCGCGATGGTCATCACGCCCTTCGCGGCGGCGAGTTCCTGCCAGGCCTCGGCGGCGGGCTGGCAGTCGAGTTCGGTCGGCAGCTTGCCCGTGAGGATGAGCTTGCCGCCTGCCTTGACGAATTGCTTGAGGAGCCTGTGGGTGCTCGGCCGCCAGCTCTGGGCCTCGGGCGCGACGACCACCGAGTAGCTCATCTTGCCGACGACGAGGCGCTTGCCCTTCACCGAGCCGAAGTCTTCGAGGTAGCCCTCGTCGCCGAGGTCGGCATCATAGCCCGCATTGAGCGCCGCCTCGAGCTGGCTGCGAAGGATGCGGTCGAGCTCGTTCACGCGGCCGAGGTCGGCCTGGGGCACGCCCTTGGGCACGGCGCGTTTGCCGGTGATCACGGTGCGGCGGAGGCTGGCCGAGGCATCGTCAATCGAGTGGAGGAAGAGCACTTCCACCTCGGGCTTGCCCGTCGTGAGCACGGCAGCCACGCGCGTGAAGTAGTCGTTGAGGGGGCGGAGCTGTTCCCAGTAGGTCTGCTGGTAGTTCCAGTTGGGCGGATAGTCGCGCTTGCGCTTGCCGCGCATCGAGTACCACGTCAGGTGCGGCACGAAGAAGGTCGCGCCGAGCACCAGATCGTAGTCGCCCAGCCACTTGAAGTCCTCAAAGGTGTTGGTGTGGTGGGAGACGCCGAAGATTTCGGTGAGGACGCCGCGGCGGCCTAGCTGTCGGGCGGCGGAGCTCGTCTGCTTGACGGTGAACAGGAGCGGGTCGGTCTGGCGGCACAGGTGGTCAATGCCGGGCAGTTGCTGATAGCGGTAGTGGGCGGCGATGCCGCCGCAGTGGTTGGTGAGCTGGCCGGCGAAGCTGTCCTCGGCGTTGTAGTGGCCGGTGTGCTCGATACCGTGCTTCTCGCACCACTCGTAGATCGGCTTGGAGAAGTGAGCGCAGAAGAGGCCGAGGATCGTGCGGTAGACGAGCAGGCGGATGCGGCGGGCCTCGGCGCCGTCGAAGAAGAGATAAGGCAGGTCGGCCCAGAAGTCGCGCCCGCAGAGCCGCTGGTAGGCGGCGGGGATGCCGTCGTACCAGGGCAGGCCGCTGAGGCGGCTGAAGAGCTGCGGCTCGTCGGTGAAGATGCCGGGCACGCGCTTGCCGAACTGCTCGCCGAGGTGGCGATAGTAGACGTCGTGCGTCAGTTCGATGAAGCGCTTCGTCACCTCGGGGTGGAGGAGATTGCAGTAGGATTCGCCCGACCACCAGCCGGTCTTGCCCGCGTAGAAGCGGCGGAAGAGGAGGCGTTCTTTGCCGAGTTCGACGGCAGCAGACCCGAACGGGATGCGCTCGAGGCTGCGGATGACGGCCCCGTCGCGGTCGTGGATGACGTAGGCTGCCTGGGGCTCGCCGTTGGGCTCCTCGAGCGGGGCCTCGCCGGTGGGGACGTATTCGGGTTCGAGATAGGCTTCGCGGTACTCTTCCTTGGTGGCCGCCACCTGGCCGCCGGCGTTGCCCGAGGGCCAGAGATCCTCGTCGTAGAGCCACAGGTAGCCGTTCTTGCGGCTCGCCACCTCGAGGGCGGCGCGCATCGAGGCGAACCACTCTTCGCCCAGGTAGTCGGTGGTGAGGCCGGCTCGCGAGTGGAAGAAGCCGCCCGAGAGGCCCTTGTCAATCATGTCGGCCATCTGCCGCGCCGTTTCCTCTGGCGAAATGCGGTCGTTGATCGCCCAGAAAGGCGCGGGGCGAAGAATCGCGGGCGGGTTGGCGAACTTGTCGAACTTCATGGTTGGCTCCTGTGTCGCAGGGGAGAATGGCACGGATAGGGCTAACCTCGGATCCCGGCCCTAGCGGTCCGATGCACTCCGAACGCCGCCATTATGCGTCTCCGCCCGCCGGCGTCAAGCTCGGCGGGTTGGCTCACGCGCCATCCCAGATGGTAGGGCGTGCATACTTGCACGCGGAACGAGGATGGTGTGCAGGTATGCACACCCTACCTCGACACCCTCCATTCCAGGATGCCGGCGGAGAAGCCGGGCTGAAGCTCGACCTCCAGGCGAATGGCCTTGGTGGTAACAGCCTTGAAGGTGACGGCGTTGAACTTGTCCTTCTCGACGCCATAGGCCCCTGCCGCCTCGACCGGCTTCCAGTCGTTGCCCTCGCGGAAGAGCAGCCGCCAAGCCTTGGGCACGCGGCAGCCGCCCTTGGGCGCGTCGTCGAACCAGTAGACCTCGGCCTTGCTCAGCGGCACGGGCCGGTCGAAGTCGTAGGCGACCCACTCGGTGCTGCCCTTGTGGTCCCACCAGGTGAAGCGCGGCACGTCGTGGTCAATCGAGTTCTTCGGGAGCACGGCGTCGTTGAGGGCGCGGATGTGGTCGGCCCGCCACGTGTGCGAGGAGGACGCCTTGGCGAAGACGGCGAGAGTCACATTCTCGGGCTTCGCGGACGCGGGCAGTTCGGTGGGCACCCACACGACCATCTCGCCCGGCTCGCGGTTGTCCCAGGCGAAGTAGGGAATAGCCGTGATGTCTACAGGACCGGAGGATTGGGCGACGGAGCCGTCGTCCTTCAGCTCGAAGCCACTGCGCTGGCCCTGCCCCTTGATGGCCACGACGCCACCGAGGAGGTCGGGCTCGAACTTCGCCTCCAGGTTCGCTCCCTTCGGGATGGCGATCTGGCTCACAGAGGCCGCGTGGTCGCAGCCTTCGAGGCAGTAGACGACCGGCCCCCGCACGATAGCCAGGCGCCCGCGGTTCTCCTCGACGTTGGGGTCGGCTGCGAACTGGCGGATGGGCATGGGCATATCCAGTTCCACCACGTCGCCCGCCTTCCAGGTGCGGCGGAGGGCGACAAAGCCCTTGTCTGGCTTTGCCTCAACCGCCTGGCCATTCAGCCTCACGGTCGCGCCCTCGCACCAGCCGGGGATGCGGAGGCAGAGGGCGAAGTCAGCGGCGCCCTGCGGCTCGACGCCGATCTGCACCCCGCCGTCCCAGGGATACCGCGTCTTCTGCGTGAGCTTCACCTTGCCGTCCTTGAGCGCGACGGTGCCGGAGCCGGCGACATACTGGGCGACGTAGACCGCATCGCCCGCGGCGGAGGCAGCATAGACATATTGGCCGAGGGCCGGCAGGAAGCGGACCATGTTCGTCGGGCAGCACGAGCAGCCGTGCCAGGGCGAGCGATGCTGGTTGCCGCGGCTGGCGAGCGGGTTCACGTAGAAGCACTTCATGCCGTCGAGCGAGACGGCGGACATCAGGCCGTTGTAGAGGTTCGCCTCGACGATGTCGGCGAAGCGCCCCTCGCCCTTGAGCAGCATCATGCGGTGGTTCCAGAAGACCATGCCGATGGCCGCGCAGGTCTCGCAGTAGGCGTCGTAGTTCGGCAGGAAGTAGGGCTTGGCAAAGCCCTCGCCGTGGTGCTGCACGCCAATGCTGCCCGTCACATACATCTTCTTCATCACGATGTCCTGCCACAGCTTCTCCAGGGCGTCAATGTAGCCCTGGTCGCCCGTGATCATCGCGAGGTCGGTGACGCCGCTGTAGAAGTACATCGCGCGGACGCAGTGGCCGACCGCCTCGTCCTGCTCGCGGATGGGCTTGTGGTCCTGGCAGTAGGTGCCGTAGAGCTTGTGGGTCTTCTCCTGACCGTGCTCCTCGACGATGAACTGTGCGAGCTTGAGGTAGCGTTCCTCGCCCGTGGCGCGCCAGAGCTTGATGAGGGCGAGTTCACTCTCGGGATGGCCGTCAATCTCGTGGCGTTTGCCGGGGCCAAAGACACTGTCAATGTGGTCGGCATACTTGCGGGCAACGTCGAGGAAGGTCTTCTTCCCCGTGGCTTCGTAGTGGGCGACGGCGGCCTCGATCAGGTGGCCCGCGCAGTACAGCTCGTGGGCGCCGTGCATGTCGGTCCACCGCTTGTCGAGTCCCTTCGTGATGAACCAAGTGTTGAGATAGCCGTCGGGCTGCTGGCCTTTGGCCATCCAGGCGATGATCTGGTCGAGGCGTGCCTCCAGCTCCTTGTCGGGATGCGTCGCCAGCGAGTGGGCCATGCCCTCCATCACCTTCACCACATCGGAGTCGTGGAAGATGTGGCCGCGGAACGGTTCCTTCGCCTCGCCGGCGATGTGAGCGAAGTTGTTGATTCGCCCCGTTTTCTCGCATTGCTCAATGTTATGCGGGATGGACTTCGTGCGGTTGACCTCGAGCTTCGGCGCCCAGAAGGCGTCGGCGATTCGCACGTCGGTGAACCTGACCGGCGCGAGCTTCGCGTGGGTGCCGGCCCCGGCCGCCGATGCCAGGAACAGGATGGCGAGCGAGAGACGCACTTGGGGACTCCTTAGCCCGTGAAGTAGAGGTAGACCGCCGCGATGATGGACAGGATAATGGCCGTGTGCACCACGTCCCAGGCGGTCCACGAGCGGCGATTGTCTTCTCGGCTCGCGGCCGACACGGTCGCGTAGGTGAGGCCGTCAAGCTTCGCCACGTCGGGCCGCCGGGTGAGCAGGCTCACGATCACCACGGTCGCCACGCTCACGGCGAACAGCACGAGGCAGAAGTAGAGGAAGTTGAACTTGCCGAAGGCCACCAGCCAGGCGGGGAGTTGCCCGCTGAGCGATCCCACGCCGGCCAGGATCTGGGCGCCCATCTTGGCCATGCCGAGCACGAAGCCCGCCACCAGCCCCGCAATGGCGCCGGCCGCGTTCACGCGCTTGGCGAAGATGCCCAGGAAGAATACTGCCGTGATCGGCGGGCCGAGATACGCCTGCACGCTCTGGAGGTACTCATAGAGCGCCCCCGCCACGTAGCGCATCACGGGGATCCACGCGATGCCCAGCAGCACCACCACCGTGGTGGCGATGCGGCCCACGCGCACCAGGTGCTTCTCGGACCGGCCCGGCCGGATCTTCTCGTAGATATCCACGGTGAAGAGCGTCGCGGCGGAGTTGAAGAGCGACGAGAGCGAGCTCATCAGCGCGGCCAGCAGCCCGGCCACCACGAGCCCCTTCAGCCCGGTCGGCAGCAGGTAGCCCACGAGCACGGGGAACGCCAGGTCGGGCGAGGCCAGCTCGATTCTGCCCAACTTCGCCAGCGCATAGGCGATCATCCCCGGTACAATGAACAGGAACACGGGCGTGAGCTTGAGATAGGCCCCCCAGATCGTGCCGCGGCGGGCCTGCTGCATGTTCCGAGCGGCCAGGGTGCGCTGGACGATGTACTGGTCGGTGCACCAGTACCACAGCCCCACGATGGGTGCGCCGAAGAGCATGCCTGCCCAGGGGAAGTTGGGGTCGCTGGCGGGCCGCCACATGTTGAAGTGCTCGCTGCCGCACAGCCGCCGCAACTCGCCCCACCCGCCGACGGAGGACAAACCGATCGCGGTGATGCACAGCGACCCGGCGATGAGCACGAACGCCATGGCCGTGTCGGTGAACACCACGGCCCGCAGGCCGCCCGAGACGGTGAAGATGCCGGTGGCGACCACCGTGGTGACGGCGCCGACCCAGAAATTGTCGAGGCCGCCGAACGTGCCCTCGGGCAGCAGCGTCTTGAACACCACGCCCCCCGCGTACACGGTCACGCTCACCTTCGTGAACACATAGGCCACCAGGCTCACCACCGAGAGAATCCAGCGCACGGTCGCGTTGTAGCGCTTCTCGAGGAACTCGGGCGTGGTGAAGATGCCGGACCGCCAGTAGAACGGCACGAACACCCAGCCCAGCACCAGGATGCACCAGGCATGCAGTTCGTAGTGGGCCATCGCCATGCCGCTCTTCGCGCCGGAACCCGCCAGGCCCACGATGTGCTCGGAGCCGATGTTCGTGGCGAAGAGCGAGCCGCCGATGATGAACCACCCGATGTTCCGGCTCGCCAGGAAGTAGTCCTTCGCCGTCTCCTGGTGCCGCGACGACCACCAGGCCACGGCCGCGATGCCCGCGAAGTACAGCCCGATCACCAGCCAGTCCCAGCCGACCAGTCCAGTCATCCCGCATCTCCCGGAATCGGTGCCGTGTGTGAGACGAGGCCGCCGGGCGTGATTATACAGGATGCGGCGGAGCGGGCAAGTGGCGTCGCGAGCGCCGCCCGCGCTTCGGGCGTGCGTTTGACACGCGGCCGCCGTTGCTGGTAGAAGAGGCCGTGGCCGAGGAACCGGTGAGGCGTTGCGTCATGCCAGACGACCCGAGGGCCCGCTCGTCGCTGTGGGAAGTGACCCGGTTGTTCCTGAAGCTGAGCGTGCTCAGCTTCGGCGGCCCGGCAGGGCACATCGCGCTGATGGAGGACGAGGTGGTGGCGCGCCGCGGCTGGCTGTCGCGCGAGCGCTTCCTCGACCTCGTGGGCGCGACGAATCTCATCCCCGGGCCCAACGCGGTCGAGATGGCGATCCACATCGGCTATCTTCGGCGCGGATGGCTCGGGCTGCTCGCCGCCGGGGCCAGCTTCATCGTGCCGGCGGTCCTCATCACCACGGCCATGGCGTGGGCCTACGTGCGCTACGGGACGCTGCCCCAGGTCGGGCCGTTCCTGGCCGGCGCCAAGCCGGCGGTGCTGGCGGTGATCCTGGTGGCGGTGTGGCGGCTCGGGCGCGCGACGCTCAAGCAGTGGCGTCTGGCCGCCGTGGGCGCTGCCGTGCTCGCGGGCGCCATGGCCGGGCTGAACGAGGTGCTGCTCATCTTTGCCGGCGGCCTGGCGGGAATGCTGTGGCTCGCGCACCGGGGCTCGGCCGCATCCCCTCCCCCGCCCTCTGCGGCTCTGGCCATTCTGCCCTGGGGCTTCTCCTCGCGCGTTCTCGCCACGGGCGCCGCAGCGGGCGCCGCGGCGGGCGTGTCGCTGTGGGCGTTGGGGCTGTTCTTCCTCAAGGTGGGCGCGGTGCTCTACGGCAGCGGCTACGTGCTCGTGGCGTTCCTCGAGGGCGGCCTGGTCCGCGAATATGGTTGGCTCACGCAACAGCAACTGCTCGACGCCGTCGCCGCCGGACAGGTGACGCCCGGTCCCCTGCTCTCCTCCGTCGCCTTCGTGGGCTACCTGTTGCGTGGCGGGGCGGGGGCGGCCGTGGCCACGGTTGCCGTCTTCCTGCCATCGTTCGTCTTCGTCGTGCTGCTCAGCCCGGTGGTGCCGCGGCTGCGCGAGTCGCGCTGGAGCTCCTCGTTCCTGGATTCGGTGAACGTGGCTTCGGTGGCCCTGATGCTGGCCGTGGGCGCCAAGTTAGGCGGGGAGACCCTCATCGGGTGGCCCTCGTGGGCCATTGCGGCCGCGGCCCTAGTGGCCGGCGCGCGGTGGCAGGCAAACAGCGCGTGGCTCATCCTCGGCGGCGCCGCCCTGGGGTGGTTGCTGGGGCTGCGGGCGACCTGATACGTGTTCACACACAGGCTTGCCTCAAGAGCTCCGCTGCATGGGCGGGGCTCTTTACGCCCATGCTGATGAGGAACTGCTTGAAGCCCTGGCCGAACTCGCGCCGGAGGTCGAGGAGGTGCTCCGGCGTGTCGCACCAGATGAAGACCTTCTTGCCCGCCTCGAGCGTCCTGTGGAAGTAGGGCCACCAGCGGCGATGCCAGGCGGGTTCGTGGCCGTCGCCGGGCGTCCACTGAAGCACCTGGAGCCGGGGGATGGAGAGCAGGTGGTCGTGGTGGCCGAGGGCGCCCGGGCCGTCCCAGTGGTACATGCAGTAAGAGACCCGCTCGGTCATTTCGGTGAGGACGGGGACCATGAACTCGCCGAACATCGCGGGGGAGATCATGGCGGAGAAGTCGCACTGGAACTTGGCCATGCGGCCGGGGGCCCAGCACCAGAAGACGGAGCCGCCGACCTCGTCGCGGAAGAGGTCGTAGAGGACGTCGTAGTAGCGGAAGTAGCGGTCGGTGATCTGGCGGAGGCAGCGGTGGACCCACTCGGGGCGCTCGAGGAGGTCCACGAGCAGTTCCTCGGTGCCACGCAGGGCGGCCAGGGTGTCGAGGCCCTCGATGAGGTCGGGGAACTGGATGAGGAACTTGCCTTTGCCCAGGCGGAGCTGCTCGCGGCCGAGGCGCAGCGAGAACTGCCAGTAGAAGTTGCCGGGGTCGTAGTCGAAGCGGGCGTCGTCGGGCGAGGCCATGCAGGGCTCGCACCAGACGGTGCCGGGCATTTCGATGCCGCGGCAGCCGAGGTAGAGGGCGAGGCAGTTGGGCGCGAGGTCGGGTGCGACGCTGGGCATGGCCTCGCCGAGGTAGTGGGTGTTGACGCAGGCGCGGGCCGAGAGGTTCACGCGATAGGCAAAGTTGGTGGTGGAGTAGCCGGTGACCCAGCCCGGCGGCTCGGGCATGACGGGGATATCCTCGAGGGGCTTCTCGCGCGGCGCCCAGAGCTGGAGCGCGGGACGGCCGATGTCGCCCCCGTGCCACCAGGTGGTCAGGCGAGCGCGAACGTCGTCTGCATCCTCGCGGTAGAGCAACTTGCTCACGCGTGTCTCCTCATTTCGTCAGGCCTGCCTTCCTCCTGAGCGCCTCGACATCTAGGCCCTCGATGAAGCGGGGCAGGTTGCGGAAGATCGAGTGGTGGCCGAAGCCGCCCTCCTTCATCTCGCGGATCGCCTCGTCCTTGCTCCAGTTCTGGACAACCACGCGGTAGACGGCGCACATCGTGCCCGTGCGGTCGGCGCCGTGGAGGCAGTGGACGAAGACGGGGGTCTTCGCCCTGTCGGTGACGATCTGGAGGAAGCGGACGACATCCTCGGTTTCGGCGTTCCAGGCGTTCATGGGGATGTGCTCGTAGGCGAGGCCGGTGTCGCCGAGTTCGTCGCGGTCGGAGTGCAGGGCGCGCAGGTTGACGACGGTCTTGATGCCCATCTTCGCCAGCTCGCGCAGGCCCTCGGCGGTGGGCTGCGCGCCGCGGTAGAGCCCGTCCGAGACCTTGTGGAGGTTGGGCAGGCCGGGCCGCTGGAGGGGCGTGGCCCAGGCGGCGGGGCGCGGGGCGTCCCTGCCTTGCGGCTCCTCGGCGGGGCATCGGACGTAGAGGCCGCAGGCCAGCCAGGCGAGGGCCAGCGCGAGGGCGGCGAAACGGCGTCGCGTCATGGGGTGCGGGCCTCCAGCCGCGCGAGGCGGCGAATCGCGTCCACGTCCAACTGGTCCATGTGTTCCAGGAGCTTCTGCATGACTCTGGCATCAATCTCCCCGACCTCGCGGAGTTCGCGGAGGGCATCCTCCTTGCTCCATCCGCAGACGAGGATGCGGTACATGGCGCACAGCACGCCGGTGCGGCCGATGCCGTCGTTGCAGTGGAGGAAGACGGGGGTGCGGCCGGGGTCGCTCACCACGGCGAGGAAGCGGGCGACGTGGCCGTTGTAGAGGCTCCAGCCCTTGATGTTGATGGGCACGTAGTCGAGGCCGGGAATCTTCTCGAGCATGTAGCGGTCGGAATGGTAGTGGCGCAGGTTGATGATGGTCTTCACCCCCATGGCCCTGAGCATGCGGAAGCCGGTGGTGGAGGGCTGGGCGCCGCGGAGGAGTTCAGGGGTCACGCGGCGGAAGTTGGGCACGCCGTCGGGGTCGCCGGGGCGCAGGGGCACTTCGGTCTCCATCGCGTCTTCCTCGTCGGGCTCGAGGCTGCGCGCGCCCAGGTAGATGCCGGCGGCGACCCAGAGCAGGAGGAGGGCGAGGGTGGGCAGGCGGCGGCGGTCGTCCATAGGCGTCCTTCCTGCCAGGGGATCGTACCGCCGGGCGGCCTTCCGGTCAAGCCACCGGTCACCCCTCGCGAGCGGCGCGCTGCGGCCGCGCGAGGTCGGGCGGGCCGGCGACGTGGGCGGTGAGCACGCGTTCGAGGAAGATTTCGGTGCCGTCGGCCGCGTTGGAGATGCGGTCATGGGCGTCGAGTTCCACGCGGTCGGCGGCGGTGCCGGCGAGGCGAGCCTGCTGGCGGACGGCTCGCTCGAGCTCGCCGGCAGCGTAGGCATGGGCGGCGTCGAGGCGGTCGAAGTCGCGGGTTTCGGGCAGGCCGTGCACGGCGTAGCCGCCAGCGGCGTTGGGCTCGATGCGCGCCTGGCGGGCGACGACCACGCGGCTGGTGATGGCGCCAATGGCGTTGGCCACGTCGGCGTGGGGCGGGATGATGGCCTCGGCGCCCAGGCGGCGGGCCGCCTGCGGCAGGAAGAGATGCACGGGCGCGCCCAGGCCGATCACGGGGCGATGGAGCGCGAGCCGCAGCGCAAAGCCGCCATTGCCCTCCCCCAGCAGATTCCGCACCAGCGCCTGGCAGGCGGGGCAGTCGTCCATGGCGTCGGGGTTGGTCTCCTCGTCGAGGACCTTCTTGAGCAGTTCGACGGCGAGGCGGTTCACGAGCAGGCCGAAGACGCGTTCGATGAACTCCTCGGGCGTCGAGCCGCACAGGCGGCTCACCAGGCCGCAGAGGCGCCTCGCCGCCCGGGCGTCCCAGCGGGTGAAGAGGCCGCGGCAGTGCAGGAGGTCGGTGGGCGTGAGGGCGCAGCGCTGGACGATGTACTGCTCCTCCAGCCGCGCGACGGGCAGCAGGTCCACGTGGGCGCAGGCGGTGCGCTCCGCGAGCTCGGCGAGCGAGTGCGGGCGCTGGCCCAGGAGGGCCAGGAGGCGCGCCTCGTCGGACCCCGCGGCCAGCCCGTCCACGCGCCCCGTGAGCGCGAGGAGTTCGAGCGGGCGGCTCGATCCCTCGAAGTCGTCGAGACGGGCCTCGACGTAGTCCAGGGCCTCCGGCGTGCCGGCGTGCTCGGCGGCGAGCCAGGCCACGGGCGCGACGCGCGTGGGCCCAATCGAGAGCTGGCCGCGCTCGCAGGCGATCAGGCTGTCGCCGCCGAGGCCGACGGTGCGCATGTCGAGCGCCTGCACGTGGGTCTGCCAGCCGCCCACGCGCGCCCCGCTCGGCGCGGTGTGCACGCGGCCGTCGCTCACCGCGGCGGTGTCGGTGGTGGTGCCGCCCACGTCCACCACGAGCGCCGAGTCGCACTGCGTGAGGTAACAGGCGCCGGCCACGCTGGCGGCGGGGCCGGAGAGGATGGTCTCGATGGGCCGCTCGAGCGCGGCCTGGGCGCTGAGGAGGGTGCCGTCGCCCTTCACGACCATGACGGGCGCGCGGATGCCGCGGGCCGCGAGCGCCGCGTCGGCGTCGCGCAGGAATCGCCAGAGCAGCGGGATGATGCGGGCGTTGAGCACGGCCGTGGTGGCCCTGGTGCGGAAGTTGAGCAGGGCCGAGAGCTCGTGCCCGCAGGTGACGGCGAGGCCCGTGGCCTCGGCCACCGCCGCCTTCACCTGGCGCTCGTGACCGGGGTTCACGGTGCTGGCGTAGCCCGAGACGGCGAAGGCTCCCACGCCGTGCCGCGCCACCATTTCGGCGGCGACACGCCCCACCTCGGCAGGATCCACGGGCTCCAGTTCACGGCCGTCAATCTCCAGCCGCCCGGCGATCGCGGCCTTCGGCTCGTGGGGGATGTCGGACGGCTCGAGGAGGCCGTACGGCGGCATCAGGAGGAGGCCCACCTTCTGCCCGCGCCCCTCGACGATGGCGTTGGTGGCCAGCGTGGTCGAGATGGCCACGAGGTCCACCCGCTCGAGTGCCTCGGGCTCCAGCCCGGCCAGCGCGTTGCCGATGCCCACCGTGTGGTCCCACTTGGTCGTGAGGGCCTTGCTCTTGCCGAGCACGGCCCGCGACGCGAAGTCGTAGAGCACGGCGTCGGTGTAGGTGCCGCCGGCGTCAATGCCCAGGCCGAGGCGAGCCGTGGCCGCGGAGCGCGGATGGCGGCTTGCGGGCCGGGAGCGAGGCCGGCCCGCCCCGCCGTCGCGGCGCGCCGTGGCGAGGGGCACGGCCTTGAGCGCGCCCTCGGCGGCGTCGAAGGCAGTGACGTGGCTCGGGGGCACGACGAGGACCTCGTCGGTCGTGGCCTCGGCGGTGAGGAGCTTCTCGAGGAGGCCCAGGTTGCCGGGCAGTTCCTCGTAGCGCCAGCCGAACTCCTGGGCCATCGCGCGGGCGTGGGCGGCATAGCGTGCGCGGCCGGCCGAGCCTGTGTCAATGAAGGCGGCCCGCTTGTAGTTCTTCTGCCAACTGTTCAGGAACTCGACGATGGCCTGGGCGTTCTCGTCGCCGTACTTGGCGGCCAGCTCGGCCGAGTCGGCGCGCCGCTCGGCGCGCCCTCTGGCGCGCCGCTGCGCGCGCGGCTGGACCTTCTCCTCGAACCAGCCGGCCGAGATGTAGTAGGTGCCGGGCACGCGCCAGAACTCGCGGCGGTAGGCCGCATCGGAGCCGAGGAAGAGCGCGATGCAGTCGTGCGCCTTGGGCAGCACGAGCGGCACGCCGCGCGCCCGCAGGCCCACGGTGCCGCGCCCGCACACGCCGTAGCCGATGACGATGCGCGAGCATTCGCGCCGCGCCGATGCGGCATCAATCGCCGCCTGAAGCCTGCGGCGAAGCTCGGTTGGCCGGTCGTGCAGGCCGCCCTCGAAGAACTCCGTGGTCACCCCGATGCCCAGCTTCGCCGCCAGCGCCCGAATGTCTATCGCCAGCACGCCACACGCGATGACGTGCGCTCGTTTGCTCTCGGCCAAGTCAATGCTCCAACAGGAACAGGTCCCATGGTCACGCCTCCGCCCCTCTATTCTACACGATAGGGCGTTCGAGGAACATCTTCCTCAGAGGCCCACATCGTCCAGGTGCAGGGGGATGGCCCGCCCGCGCAGCGCGCGCTGCACGTCGCCAGGGTCGAGGGCATCGGGGGTCGTGTCGCGCTCCGCGGCCATTGCGGCGGCCAGGCCCGCCGCTTGCCCGGTGAGCGCCGCGGGCGGGATCACGCGCATCACCTGCCAGGCGTCGCCCGCGGCGGCCATGCAGCGCCCCGCGGCGAGAAGGCCCCGCACCCGGCGCGGCAGGAGCGTGCCGTAAGGCACCTCCCACACGTGGGCCGCCTTGCGCCAGTCGGCCACCAGGCCCACCGACTCGGCGCAGCGTTGCCCGTGCTGCCCGTCGGCCAGCGTGGAGTGGCCCACGATGCGGCGGGTGGTGCGGAACTGCGCCATCGCGGGGAGCGTGAGGGGGAACACGTCGCACCGCCCCGCCGCCCCACGTTCGGCCTGCCGCGCCCGGTAGTGCTCGCGGAGCATTCGCCGCGTCTCGAGGACGAAGCGGGAGACGTCGCGCCCGCGCGTGCCGTCCCAGGCGCGTCCCGGGGGCGCGCCGCGGCCGGCGTCGTCGCCGCCGAGGCGCACCGCATCGAGCAGCGGGGCGCCGCCCCCCTGCTCCACCGCCCTGCGGGCCGCGTCGAGCGAGGCCTGGAGCGCCCAGATCGAGAGCCAGTTCTCGCCCGGCGCGCACTCGGCGCCGGCGCGGAACGACACGTCGGCGTCGCCCGTGGCGTCCACCACGCACCGAGCGCGGAGCAGGCCCCTTCCGCTCTTGTTTTCCACCTCCAGGCCCACGAGCCGGTCGCCCGTCATCGCGGGCGCGCACACCAGGGTGTCGAGCCAGAGGTCCACGCCCGCCTCGCCGAGGGCCTCGTCGAGGGCAAGCACGAACGAGGCGGGGTTGAACACGAGCAGGTAACGGCCCTGCCCCTCGCGCCAGGCGGGCGGCACTTCGCCCGGTCCGTATCGCGCGCTCAGGTGCAGGAACTCCTCGGCGATGCCGAAGGTCACCTGCGTGCCGCAGCCATCGCACAAGGGCAGGTAGACGTTCACCAGGCCGGTCGTGGCTAGGCCGCCGACGAGGATCGTCTTCTCGACCAGCGCCACGCTCCGCCCGCCCCGCGCCGCCTCCAGCGCGGCGGCCGCCCCGGCCACGCCGGCGCCTGCCACCACCACGTCATACTCGCGAACGAAGTTCAACGCGCAGACTCCTCAGACGTCCCGACTCCCACCTCCCGGAGCCCATAGTGAACCGGGAGCGAGGCATTCTGTCAATGTGCGATTCCCCGATCAGGGGCCGCCATGGGGCAGGAGGCGCCTGGGTGCGTCCGGCGCGGCCCCTGGGCAGTGGTTGCCTGGGCATGGGAGTGCAGTGCTTCTATACACCGACCCGACGCAGTGAACAACGGCTACTGATGACCTCCCTGCCCAGCGCCCAGCTCAAGTCGCGTGTGTGAATATGGTTGCTCAGCCCAGCTTGCGATCTAAGTATTTGCCAGACTGATACTTGTGGACGCCGTAGCACTCCGAGTCGAATGCCATGAAGGCAAGGCAACCCCGCCAGCAGGCTACACTCCGAACTGGTCCATAAACTCTTGGGAATTTAGTCTTTAGGCGGCTCTCCCTTGTGGTGGGTACTGACCGGTTGCATGTCGTCACGCGATCTTACCCGGGGTCAGGCGAGTCCGCGCTCGCGTGGCACTGACCGGGTGTGCTGGGACCCGCGTCGGTGGCGACATCTCGATGAGCTCGCCTGCGTTGCGTGGGGCGCGTGAGAGCGGCGCTCGGTAATTTCAGCGCACTTACCCACAATTTCGCTTGCGCCTGCAAGGGGTGGTGTGGTATAATCACCGCTCGATTGGGTCAACGGGTCTACATGCGCGAGAGAACTGCTACGGTCGCCCTACCTGTTCGGCTTACCACCTCTGCACTCTTTTGCGCCCTGAAGTTCGCGGCCGCGTGGGGCATTCCCTGTCGTGTGGGAGTGACGCGGCCCCACCTGCCGCCGGTGCCAGACCTGCTGCGCCTGGAGCGCACCGAGGCTGCCCGCCGCAGGAGTTCGTTCGGTCCCTTTGGTGGAGTGTGTGGATGAACATCTACGTCGGCAATCTGTCGTACAGCACGGACGACGCCGCGCTGCGGGCCGCCTTCGAGCCCTTCGGCACGGTTGCCTCGGCCCAGGTCATCACTGACCGGGAGACAGGGCGTTCGCGCGGCTTCGGCTTCGTTGAGATGCCGTCGGACGAGCAGGCCCGCGCCGCCATCGCGGCGCTCAACGGCCAGGACCTCGATGGCCGGAAGCTGAACGTCAACGAGGCTCGGCCTCGCACCGATCGTCCGGGCGGCGGCGGCGCCGGCCGGGGCGGCGATCGCCGGGGCGGTGGCGACCGCGGCGCGCGCAGGCCCTCCTGGTAAGCCCAGGGCGGCTGCTCAGACAACTTGAATCGCCTGTTGAGAGGCCCAGGGCTTTTCGGAAGGTCGTGGGCCTCTTTTTTTTGGCCCCTCGGCCCTGACGATCTCGCCTCGGCTGCCCTGATGACGAAGGAGGCATGACACAGGATTGAAGAACCTCCCGCGGGTTACGAACCCGCGGGAGGTTGGGGTTGGACGCAGGAGCGTCCGGATTTCCGCCCCCACGCGGAGCGCAGGGGCGAGAAGGAGAAGGTGACGGAACGTAGGCGCGAGATAGAGAACCTCTACGGTCCGTGTGGGCGGGGGCTCTGTCCCCCGCGAGGAGGCGGCAGGACGCGGGGCGCGGAGGCCCCGCCCACAGCCGAACCCCAGAACGAAGCTCGGCCTCTTGGCCGCTCTGCCGTCGCTTCGTCTTCGGGGAGGAGGGGGCAAGAACCTCCCGCGGGTTACGAACCCGCGGGAGGTTGGAGTTGGACGCAGGAGCGTCCGGACCTCCGCCTCCACGCGGAGCACAGGGGCGAGAAGCAGAAGGTGACGGAACGTAGGGGGGAGAAAGACAACCTCTACGGTCCGTGTGGGCGGGGGCTCTGTCCCCCGCGAGGAGGCGGCAGGACGCGGGGCGCGGAGGCCCCGCCCACAGCCGAACCCCAGAACGAAGCTCGGCCTCTTGGCCGCTCTGCCGTCGCTTCGTCTTCGGGGAGGAGGGGGCAAGAACCTCCCGCGGGTTGCGAACCCGCGGGAGGTTGGGGTTGGACCCGGGAGGGCTGTGCCGAGTGCCTGGGGGGCGGAGCGTTACCATGCTGTATCAACCCTGTGAGGGGGGAAGTGATACAGCATGGGTGGATGGGCGAGAATGGGCGATTCTCGTGGTTCCGGCCATACTCGCTCATCCGCGCAATGAGCAAGTATGTGAGCGGGAATGGCCGGAGAGCGTAAGGCGTTGGGGCATAGAAGGTTATGGGGTGGCCCTCGCTGGCGATGAGCCACCTCTCCCCCACGGCCCGCCACGCCTCGCTACACGCCGGCGCGCAGGTGTCGCGCGGCGTCCGGCGGCGCGTTGTCGGGGCCGACGGCCAGCGCCTTCTCGGGCGGGCCCAGGCGCACGGCCGCAGGGTCGCCCTCGATGACCATCGCCGTCGCCGCCTCGCCGCCGATCTGGTTGCCGTAGATCACCACGCCCTCGGTGCCTTCGGCCACGCGGATGCCTGCGATGCGGCGGCTCGCAGGCTGGATTCGATTGCGGAGCACGTGCACGTCGGCCAGCGCCGCCGCGAGATGGACCTCGGCCTCTCCGCTCGACTGGCAGTTGCCCGCTACGTCGTTCTCCTCGACGTGGCAGCGGTTGCCCGCCATCACGCGGTCGTGTTCGCGGAAGAAGATGCCGCAGCCGCCGTTGTGGCGGATGGTGTTGCGCCGGATCAGGTGGTCGGTGTCGCGGCCGCCCACGGAGATGCCGTGGCGCCCGTTCTCCTCGACGAGGCACCCCTCGCACAGCGAGAACGACACGCGCAGGCAGTAGAAGATGCCGTCGGCCCCGTTGCGGCGGCACGTGCAGCGCAGGAGCACGGGTCGGACGGAGCCGCTGCCGGGGTGCAGGCCCAGGCCGGCGTTGTCCTCGCACGTGCAGTCCTCGATCCGGGTGCCGTCGGTCTGCTGGAAGCTGATCCCGTCGCCGTTGACGTTGGCGACGTGCAGGCCGCGCAGCGTGACCTGGCGGCACTGGATGAGGAAGACGCCGCCGCCGCGGCAGCCGTTGAGCGTGTCGGGGTTCTGGGCTCGGTTGCCGTCCACCGCCAGGTTCGCCACGGAGGCGCCGTGCACGCCCTCGCCCCGGACCACGGGGAAGAGCGAAACCACGCGGCCCTTCGCATAGCGCCCGTAGTCGTGGTTGAGCATGTGGCTCAGGCCGAAGCGGTCGCCGTCGCGCCAAGTGAGGGTGGCCTGGGTCTCGTAGAAGCCGCCTGAACGCGAGTCGCCGATCAGCACGCCCATGCCCACACGGAACTTGTCGGGCTCGGCGAGCGACACGTCGTAGTGCCCGTAGCCGAGGTCGGCCGAGAGGTCGGAGCGCACCTCGGCCGCCTTTCGGAGAACCGTCTCGCGCCCGGAACCCTCCACGTGCACCCCGGTGCGCAGGTGCAGGGCGTCTTCCATGTGGTAGGTTCCTGGCCGCAGGATCACCCGGCCGCCGCCGAGGGCGGCCACCCGGTCCACCGCGGTCTGGATCGCCCGGTTGTCGGCGCCGCACACGTCGGCGCTGCTTGGCCCCACGCTCAATTCTGCCCAAGCCATGCTTCGTGCCTCCATTCGGGTGGTTGCCTCAGCGCAGGAAGACGGGATTCGTCCACGCCGAACGCCCCTGAGCATCGGTGCATTCCACGCGGACGTAGACTTCGTTGCCCCTGGGCGCGAAGTCGCCGGCGGCCACGGGCGAGCCGTCGTCGCTGCGGACGAGTCTGCCCTGGGCCCCGTTGCAGATGAAGCGGATGCAGGCGACGGGCGACGTGCGCACGGCGAGCCGCCCGGCGTCGAGGGTCAGCGACTCGATGGTCGGCCCGCACGTGGCGTAGAAACGGCCCGAGGCCAGTGCCTGCATCACGGCCTCGGCGGAGCGCTTGGCGCACTTCGCCATCACCCAGCCCTGGAACACGTCGTGCGTCGCGCTGTGCGCGTCGTCCACCGCCAGCCCGAAGACCCGGCGGCCCTGCGACAGCAGATCGTCCCAGTGCACGCTCGAGGTCCCCTTCCCTATCGTGACTTCGCACGTGGTGTTGAAGACCTCCACGGCGGCGAACTCCTGCACGATCTCAAGGTCTTTGATGTTCTGGCCGGTCCAGTAGGGGTGGGCGATGATGGCGAGGCCGCGGGCCTCGTTGATGGCGTCCACGGTGGTCTGAATCTGCTTCGAGGCAGGCAGGGCAAAGCCGGCGGGCAGGCCGAGCCCGACCAGATGGTACCAGGGCCCCCCCGTGGGATTCGCGCACACCACCTCGATGCCCCGCAGCACGAGGAGGCGGCTCGGCGTCAGGGCCGACGGGTCGGCGAGCCGGTCGTGGTCGGTCAACGCCAGGAAGTCGTAGCCCCGGGCCTGGTACGCGGCGACGCGCTCCTGCGGGCTCTGCCGGCCGTCGGAGAGCGTGGTGTGCGTGTGCAGGTTGCCCTTGAGCCACTCGCCTGGCGCCTCGAAGGGATTGTCAAAGACCATCCTGTGGGGTCCTCTGTGAAAGGGGCGGGCCGCCGTCGCGGTAGACCAGGCGCACGAGCGTCAGGTCGCGGCCCTCGTAGTAGTTGGCCATGATCGTGTACCGGGCGAGCACCTCGTACCCCTGCACAAGGTGCGAGCACGTGCGATGCAGGCGGTCCAGCTCGCGCGAGTAGCCGAGGACGTAGGCGGGCCGCCAGCGCGCGAGGCGCTCGGGCAACTCGCCCTCGTGATCGTGCGAACTCGACAGCGGGCGGATCGTGCGGCTGCACAGCGCGGCCACGTGCGCCAGGCTGCCGAGCAGGCGCACCTCGCGGTTCCCATCCTCCACCCGCCGCGCCACGTCGCGCATCGAGCGGAGCAGCGACCGCGAGTCGGCGCGCGACGCGTAGCGCTGGACGGCTGGAATCTGAAGCACTACGTGCGCCACCACGAGCGCTGCGACGGCCGCCGTGCGCCGCCCGCCGCGGGCGGCCAGGGCGAAGACCAGGCTGGCCACCGCCGCGTACGCCGCGGGATACACCGAGAAGCTCACCCAGCGGGGCGGCTGGTACTCGAACCAGCCGAAGAACAGCAGCCCCACTCCCGCCCAGATGCCCAGGGCGGCCAGCGGACGCCACGGCTCGGAGCCGGCATCGGCCGCGGCGGGCCGGCGCCGCAGCCGGCGAGCCGCCCACGCCAGCGCGCCGGGCGCCATCGCCACCACGAGGGCCAGGCGCCAGGGCCGCCGCGCGTGCCACGCGAGCAGGCCCCACTCGTTGCGCAGCACGGCTTCGAGCGATGTCGTGCGGAACTGGGTCTTCATCACGCTGTCGAGGCTCGCCGCATCCTCCACCGCCACCCGCGCCATCGCCATGCGCATTCCGGCGAAGGCGGCCAGCGCACAGGCGCCCGCCGCCGCGACGCCCAGGGCCGTCCGATGCTCGCCTCGCCGAACGGCGCGCCACGCCTCCCACGCCCAGAGCAGCAGCGCCGCGCCCAGCGTGTAGGCCAGGTTCGACTTCGTGCACACCGCCAGCATGGCGCACAGCAGGCTGGCCGCGGCCCACGCCCGCCGGCGCCGCCAGGCCACCCAGAGCCACAGAGCCATCAGCCCAAAGAGCGTGCCCAGCGGCTCGGCAAAGGCCACGCGCGAGTAGGCGAAGGCGTCGAACGATGCGGCGACGAGGAGGCAACACGCCAGACTCGCACCCACCGCGAGCCGCTGCCGGCAGATTCGGTAGAAGACGGCCACCGAGCCGAAGGAGCAGAGCACCGACAGATAGCGCGCCGCCACGAGCAGGTCCCGGGCCAGAAAGCCGAGCCCGGTGGTGACCGCCGCGTAGAGCGGCGAAAGGTAGTACCAGTTCGAGTCGGCCTCGTTTCGCCAGACGCCGAACGTGTGGTAGAGTTTCGCGGCCTTGAGGTAAAAGCCCTCGTCGCCCATGAGCGCGCCGCTGTACGACACGATGCCGCCGGGAGGGTCGGCCTCGATCGCCGCGAGGCGCACCAGGAGCAACCCCACGACCGCCGCTGCCAGCACCCCGTGAACCCAGCTTCGCGATGGCATCAGGGGCTTCCCGCAGACGCCGTCGGGCACGAGCGCGCATCCCGCATCCGGAACTCCTCCTGAGCGGCCGAGTTCCCCCGCCGCTGCCGTTATCGCCGGCGGAGCCGCGCTTGTCAAGTCGCACAGGCCCTTGATTTTCCGGGGGCGGCGGCTAAGATCACCTGCGTCCCGTGTAACCCAGGCGCCTCATGGGAGCATGCACTTGGCCGGCAAGCTCTACAGCCTCGAACCGAACGCCGTCCCCCGCGTCGAAACCCGCTATCGGCGGATCGTGACCCCGATTCCCGTGCCCGAGTCGCTGCCGATCCTGCGCACGCTGCTCGACTGCGAACCTGTCTCGATGCAGGGCCAGCCGCCGGTCGTGTGGGACCGGGCCGAGGGGTTCCAGGTCTTCGACCGCTGGGGCAACGTGTGGCTCGACTGGTCGAGCGGCGTGCTGGTGACGAATGCGGGGCACGGCCGCCGGGAAATCCGCGACGCCATCGCCGCCCAGGCGCAGCACGGCCTGCTCCACAGCTACTGCTTCGCCAACGAGCCGCGGGCGCGGCTCGTCAGGAGGCTGAGCGACCTGGCCAACGCCGCCATCCACAGAATCGCAGGGCACGGAGACCCCGCCCACACGGGCACCGCGTACAAGGTCTTCCTGCTCACGACCGGGGCCGAGACGACGGAGAATGCGATCAAGCTGGCGCGCACCTATGGCCGCAAGGTCGGCGGGCCGCGCAAGATCGGCCTCGTGTCGTTCGAGAGGGCCTTCCACGGCCGCACGCTGGGCGCCCAGCAGATCGGCGGCATCCCGGCCCTCAAGGACTGGATCGGCAATCTCGACCCCGATTTCCACCAGGTGCCCTTCCCCGATGGCTTCCGCACGACAGACGTGAGCTTCGACCTGTTCCTCAGGACGTTGGAGCGCAAGGGCGTGGGCCCCGAACGCATCGCGGGGGTGATCACCGAGACGTATCAGGGCGGCGGCGCCGACTTCGCGCCGCCCGATTACATGCAGGCCCTGGCCGCCTGGTGCCGCCGGCACGACATCCTGCTGATCCTCGACGAGGTGCAGGCTGCCTTCGGGCGCACGGGCACCTTCTGGGGCTTCGAGCACTATGGCGTGGCGCCCGACCTCATCTGCTGCGGCAAGGGCATCACCAGCAGCCTGCCGCTCGGCTGCGTGATCGGGCGCGACGACGTGATGAGCCTCTACGGCCCCGGCGAGATGACGAGCACCCACTCGGGCAACCCCGTGTGCTGCGCCGCGGCGCTGGCGAGCCTCGACCTCATCGAGCGCGAGGCCCTGGTCGAGAACGCCCGCAGGGTCGGCGAACTGCTCCACGTGGAACTCGGCCGTCTCAAAGCCCGGTTCCCCAGGCACATCGGCGCCGTGCACGGCAAGGGCCTGGTGGCCGGCGTCCTGCTCGTGAAGCCGGGCACGAAGGACCCCGACGGGGACCTGGCCTTCGAGGTCGTGCGCCGCTCGGTCGAGAAGGGCCTGCTCTTCTTCTCGCCCGTCGGTTTCGGCGGAGCGACGGTGAAGGTGTCGCCGCCCCTGTGCATCACGGCCGAGGCCGTGCGCGAGGGGGCCGCGGTGCTGGGCGAGGCGATGGCCGAGGCAGTTGACTCAAAGGAGTGAGGCGGCAATGGCGGATGCGCTGGCGCCCTTGCACGTGGTCGTGGTCGGCGGCGGCATGATCACGCAGGAGGTCATCCTGCCCACGCTCTTCCAGGAGCGGCGCCGCGGGCGCATCGCGCACGTCGCCCTGGCCAGCCGCCGGGCCGCCACCGTGCGCGCGTGCCAGGAGATGTTCCCCGGCGAGCCCCTCGCGGGCTTCCCCGACCCCGCGACGACCGACGCCGAGGCGAGCCGCCCCGAAGCCTACCTCGACGCGCTCGACGCCCTCCCCGAGGGCGGCCTGGTCATCGTAGCCACCCCCGACCACCTGCACACCGAGGTGGTGCTGGCCGCCATCGAGCGCGGCCTGCACTGCATCGTGCAGAAGCCGCTGTGCCTCAAGGTGGCCGAGGCCCGCGCCATCGGCGAGGCTGCCCGCGAGAAGGGCGTCTACGTGCTCACCGACTACCACAAGCGCCACGACCGCGCCATCCGCGCGGCCCGCACCCGCTTCCGCAGCGGCGAGCTGGGCGAGATGCTCTGCGGCCACGCCTGGATCGAGGAGCGCCGCGAAATGCCCCTCAAGTGGTTCGCCCGCTGGTGCGACCAGAGCTCGCCCTTCGAATACATCGGAGTCCACTACGCTGACGCCTACTACTTCATCACGGGCCTCCTCCCCAAGCGCCTGATCGCCTTCGCCCAGAGCAAGTTCCTGCCCACGGTCGGCAAGGACGCCTTCGACGCCGTGCAGGCCGTGATCGAGTGGCGCGACGGCTCGGTGCTTTACGTGCAGACCTCGTGGGTGCTGCCCGACGGCGAGACGGCGCTCACCCGCCAGGGCCTCCAGCTCACGGGCACCCAGGGCGAGTACTGGGCCGATCACAAGGACCGCAACCTCTACTTCTGCACCCAGGCGCGCGGCTTCGAGCACTTCAACCCCAACTTCTTCAAGGGCTACACCGACCCCGACGACCCGAGCCGCATCGAGTGGGTGGGCTATGGCTACGACAGCATCCTCCAGGGGATCGTGGACGTGCAGCGCCTCGCCGCCCAGACGCGCGGGCTGGATGCCTCGCACGCGCTGCGCCGGCGCCGCGAGTTGCTCGCCGGGCTCGAGCCCGTGCGGGCCTTGCCGGCCCAGGCCCTCGTCGGCACGGCCGTCAACGAGGCCGTGCGCCTCTCGATCGCCAACGACAGCCACTACGTGGGCTTCGGGGACGATCTGGCGCCCGAGCCCCAGTGAGGCCACTGCCGATTGAGCCGCAGCCGCAAACCTAGTACAATCCCACCGAGGTGAAACATGGCCGGAAAGAAACCCGCACGCGGATTCGAAACCCTCCAGCTTCACGGCGGCCAGAAGCCCGACCCGGCCACCGGCTCGCGCACCGTGCCCATCTACCAGACCACGTCGTACTGCTTCCGCGACACGGCGCACGCGGCCCGGCTCTTCGCCCTCGAGGAGCCCGGCTACATCTACACCCGCATCATGAACCCCACCACCGAGGTCCTCGAGAACCGCGTGGCGCTGTTGGAGGGCGGCGCCGGCGCCCTCGCCTTCGCCAGCGGCCAGGCCGCCTGCACGGCCGGCATCCTCAACATCGCCTACGCAGGGGCCGAGGTGGTCGCCGCCGCCAACCTCTACGGCGGCACCGTGACCCTTCTCGACAGCACGCTCCAACACTACGGCGTCCGCACCGTCTTCGTGGACCCCGCCGACCCCGACAACTTCCGCCGGGCCATCACCGACCGCACGCGCCTCCTCTTCGTCGAGACCATCGGCAACCCGGGGCTCGACGTGCCCGACCTCCGCGCCCTCGCCGACGTGGCCCACGACGCCGGCATCCCGCTGATGGTGGACAACACGTTCGCCTCGCCCTACCTGTGCCGCCCGTTCGAGCACGGGGCCGACCTGGTGATGCACTCGCTCACCAAGTACATCGGCGGCCACGGCAACTCCATCGGCGGCCTCCTGGTAGACAGCGGCCGCTTCGACTGGGCGGCGAGCGGCAAGTTCCCCATGCTCACGGAGCCCGACCCCAGCTATCACGGCCTGAGCTACACCAGGGCATTCGGCCCCGCCGCCTTCATCGCCAAGGCGCGTGTCAACATGCTTCGCGACCTGGGCGCCTGCCTGAGCCCCTTCAACGCCTTCCTCATCCTCCAGGGCATCGAGACCCTCTCGCTGCGGATGGAGCGGCACAGCGCCAACGCCCTGCGGGTGGCCCGCTGGCTCGAAGGCCACCCCAACGTCACCTGGGTGCGTTATCCGGGCCTGCGCTCGCACCCGTCGCATCGCCTCGCGCGCCGCTACCTGCCCAGGGGCTGCGGCGGCATGATGGGCTTCGGCATCCGGGGCGGCCTGGAGGCCGGCAAGCGCTTCATCAACGCCGTCGAACTGTGCAGCCACCTGGCCAACGTGGGCGACGCCAAGACCCTCGTCATCCACCCCGCGTCCACCACCCATAGCCAGCTCAGCCCCGACCAGCAGCTCGCGTGCGGCGTGACGCCCGACTTCATCCGCCTTTCGGTCGGCATCGAGACGGCCGACGACATCATCGCCGACCTCGACCAGGCGCTCAAGGCAAGTCGCAAGTCGAAAGCCGAAAGTCAAGAATCCCACAGGGAGTGACCTCACCGCAAACCCGTCACTTTGGACTCTTGACTTTGGACTTTCGATTTTGGACTTTGGATTCTTGACTTTGGACTTCTGACTTTCGACTTTCGACTTTGGACTGAATTTCATGGCCGGCGACGAACCGCAGATGGATCAAGCACCGCAGCGCCCCGACCTTCCGCCGTGGCAGCAGCCGGACTCCGTGGGCATCGTCGAGACCAGGACCTTCACCTTCGCCGAGCCGCCCAACGAGATGCGGCTCGACAGCGGCTCGAAGCTCGGCCCGATCACCCTCGCCTACGAAACCTACGGCCGGCTCGACGAGCGCAGGCGCAACGCCGTCCTCATCTGCCACGCCCTCTCGGGCGACGCCCACGTGGCCGGCTACCACTCCGAGGAGGACCGCAAGCCCGGCTGGTGGGACGCCATGGTGGGCCCCGGCAAGGCGTTCGACACCGACCGCTATTTCGTCATCTGCTCCAACTGCATCGGCGGCTGCAAAGGGTCCACCGGCCCCAGCTCCGTCAACCCGGCCACGGGCCGCCGCTACGGGCGGAGCTTCCCGGTCGTCACCATGGCCGACATGGTCCGCGCCCAGAAGGCCCTCGTAGACCATCTGGGCATCCCGGCCCTCCTCGCCGTCGTCGGCGGCTCCATGGGCGGCATGCAGGTGCTCGAATGGGCGATCAACTATCCCGATCGCGTGTGGACCGCCATCCCCATCGCCACCACGCCGCGCCTCACCGCCCAGGGCATCGCCTTCAACGTCGTGGGGCGCCAGGCCATTCTCGACGACCCGAACTACCGCGACGGCGACTACTACGGCCACGAGCCGCCTAAGCGCGGCCTCGCCATCGCGCGCATGCTCGGCCACATCACCTACCTCAGCGACGAATCCATGCACCAGAAGTTCGGCCGCCAGCTCCGCGATCGCGACGACTACAGCTACGAGTTCGACGTGGACTTCGAGGTCGAGAGCTACCTGAAGTACCAGGGCCAATCGTTCGTCGAGCGCTTCGACGCCAACTCGTACCTCTACATCACGCGGGCGATGGACTACTTCGACCTGGCCGACAAGCACGGCTCGCTCCAGGCCGCCTTCCGCGCGGTGACGGCCCGCTTCCTCGTCATCGCCTTCAGCTCCGACTGGCTCTACCCCCCCTACCAGTCGAAGGAGATCGTGTCGGCCCTGCGCGCCAACCGCTTGCACTTCGCCTACTACGAAATCCCATCCAACTACGGCCACGACGCCTTCCTGCTCGAGAAGGCGCGGATCAGCCGCGTCATCTCGGACTTCCTGGCGCTCAACTACGCGCGCGCGCTCACCGAGGAGAAACCCTAGGTGTCCCCTGCCGCCACCTCGCCCCGGCTGCGCCCCGACCTGGCCGAGATCGCCGCGCTCATCGAGCCGCACACCCGCGTGCTGGACCTCGGCTGCGGCGGCGGCGAGCTGATGGCCCACCTCGAACGCACGCGCGGCGTCACCGCGCGCGGCATCGAGATCAAACCCGAGCGCGTGGTGGACTGCGTGGCGAAGGGCCTCTCCGTCTTCCAGGGCGACCTCGACCAGGGGCTGCACGACTACGAGGACAACGCCTTCGACTACGTGGTGCTCAGCCAGACCCTGCACCTCGTGAGCCGCCCCGGCCTTGTCATCCGGGAGATGCTGCGCGTCGGCGCCCGCGGCATCGTCTCCATCCCCAACTTCGGCTACTGGCGCATCCGCCTCGGGTTGCTGCTCCGGGGCCGCGTGCCGCGCGCCGGCTGCTTCGGAGAGCCCTGGTACACCACCCCCACGGGGCACGTGATGACGCTGTGCGATTTCCGCGACTTCTGCCGCGCCAGCCAGATTCGAATCGAGAAGGAACGCTTCGTCACCGGGCCCGGCCCGCTCGCGCGCGCGCTGGGCAGGACCTTCCCCAACACCTTCGCCCAGCTCGGCATCCACGTCCTGTCCCAGAACCACGCCGGCTCAGGCCCCACGGGCAGCCACAGGGTGTGGGCCGGAATTGTAGGTGGCTGCGGGAGCTCCGAAGGAGCGAAATAGGA
>ERZ795051.718-NODE-718-length-47794-cov-5.545236_pt1 | contig 47794 bp, 35 predicted proteins | sample MGYA00375135_ERZ795051 | MGnify/ENA primary metagenome ERZ795051 (study PRJEB30180, sample SAMN05720222) | activated sludge metagenome | isolation source: Anaerobic digester | place: Japan | collected 2015-05-26 ... | reverse complement strand
CGGCAAATCGAGTCCGGGGAACTCTCGGCGGAAGAGCTGGCTAATCAGCAACGGAAGCTGGAGTCGAGCCGTGGTTTCCGGGACGTGTTTGAATCGGAGACGGCGGACGAAGAAGAAGCGGAAAATGGCGTCGAGGAGAACGAGCGCGGCGAAGACACGTTGCTTGCGGGAGTGGTGGCCACGTCGCTGGCGGAACTGGAAGAAGAGCGCAGGCAAGTCGAGGACCTGCGCCGGGCGGCGAGCGAGCTTTATGAATCCGGCGAGGAATCGAAGTTCAACCGGATGCTGGAGGCGTTCCGGGACCCGCAGTTCGCACAGGAGAAATTCCTGATCTTCACGGAGCATCGGGACACGCTGGAATACATCGTCACCCGGCTGAAGGGCCTGGGCTACCAAGACCAGGTGGCGAGCATTCACGGGGGAATGGACTACCGGGAACGGGAGCAGCAGGTGGAATTCTTCCGGCAGAAGACGGCGGAAGGCGGGGCGCGCTACATGGTCTGCACCGATGCGGCCGGGGAAGGGCTCAACATGCAGTTCTGCCGGCTGATGATCAATTATGACATCCCGTGGAACCCGGCGCGCATCGAGCAGCGGTTCGGGCGGATTCACCGGTATGGGCAGAAGGCGGACCGGGTGCTGCTGTTCAACCTGGTGGCGAGCAAGACGCGCGAAGGGAAGGTGCTGAAGCGGCTCCTGGAAAAGCTGGAAACGATTCGGAAGGCGCTGACCTCGGACAAGGTGTTTGACGTGATTGGGGCCCAGTTCGAGGGGATGTCCCTGCGGGACCTGATGATCCGGGCGGTGGTGGAAGACAACGCCGATGAGCTGGCGGAGCAGATTGAGCGGGGCCTAACCAAAGAGAAGGCGCGGGAGACCCTCCGGGCGGTGGAACGGCGGTATCCGCGGACGGGTGATGTGGCCGGGCACCTGGTGGAGCAACGGCTGCAACTGGAGAAAGAAGACCTGCGCCGGCTGCTGCCGGGCTACGTGCGCCGGTTCCTGGAGAAGGCATGCCCGTTGTTGGGCCTGCGCCTGGAGGGCGACCTGGACGGGATGTTCCAGATCACGGCGGCGCAGCGCGGGGCGGCCGACTGGCTGCTGCCGCTGCTGGAAACCTACCCGGAAGAAGCGCGTGGACAGTTCACCGTGCTGAAACCGAAAGAGGGCGAAGCGGCGGTGTTCCTGCATCCGGGCGAGCGGGTGTTTGACCGGCTGTGCTCGCTGATCGAAACGCGCTTTCAAGGAGTCGCCCTGGCGGGAAGCGTGTTCTGCGATCCGTGGGCGGATGCGCCCTACTTTGCGCATGTGGCGCGGGTGCGGGTGGTGCGGGTGAGGCCCGAGAAAGCAGCGGTCGGAGGTCAGAGGCCGGAAGCTGAAGCGAAAGAGCCGTTGGAATGCCGGTTGGTGGCGGTGAAGCAATCCTTGAGTGGAGAATGCCGGGAGATGGCCCTGGAGCAACTGCTGTTGCTGCGCGGCGTGGAGTCCGGGCCGGGAGCGTTCGAGTTTGCCCGACAGCAGGGGGCGATGGCAGTGGAACGGGCGGCGAAGTGGCTGAGGGCGGAGCTGCTGGAACCGCAAGTGGAGGCGCGCCGAAAGGAACTGAAGGCTACACTGCCGCAACGACTGGAGTTCCTGCAACGGGGGTTCGCCTATCACGAGGCGGAACTGGCCATGGAACGTTCGCGCCGGGCGGAGAAGGCCCGCGAGGGTGATCCGCGGGCCAAGCAGTTGCTGGAGCGCGTGAAGGAACGGCAGCGGAACCTGTCCGCGCAGCGCGAGCGGGCGTGCGCGGAACTGCTGATGGAGCCGGACCTAGTGCGGGCGGAAGACCCGGTGTTCATCGCTCACGCGCTGGTGGTGCCGTCCACGGACCCGGAAGAGCGCAGGCGGCATGACCGGGAAGTGGAAAAGATCGCCATGCTCAAGGCGATTGGGTTCGAGGAAGAGCAGGGGCGGCTGGTGGTGGATGTGTCCGCGCCGGAAAAGGCGGTGATGCAAGGGCTGGAAGCGTGGCCGGGGTTCGACCTGCTGTCGCGCAATGGCAGCGGCGCCCCGATGGCCATCGAGGTGAAGGGGCGGGCCGGGGTGGGCGACATCGAGGTGTCGGACAATGAGTGGGCGAAGGCGTGCAACCTGCGGGAGCGGTATTGGCTGTATGTGGTGTACAACTGCGCGGGGGCGCACCCGGAGCTGCATCGCATCCAGGATCCGTTTGGGAAACTGATTGCGCGGGCCAGGGGTGGCGTGGTGCTGGACGCGGCGAGTGTCTTGCAGGCGGCAGAGAGGCAATAGGCCCGCGAAACACGCGAATAGACGCGAATGAAAAGCCCGCAGAACACGCAAGAAAAGCAGAAGGGATGCCCGCGAAGAACGCGAAGCACGCAACCATCTGACATGCAAACCACAGCGAATGAAGGCGTTGGACGCGGGGCGCAAAATGCATGGTTGACGAACCGGGGCGGGATGGTGTTTATTAAGGTTACATCTCTCCTGTCCGTTTCGACGGCAGGACGCGGGGCAGCTTCCTCGGAAGCTGCCCTTGCATTTTTCGGGGGCTTTCGTGGGGGAAGGGAGGCCGCCGGATGAAGACCATGCTCTACATTGACGGGTTCAACCTCTACTACAGCGCCGTGAAGGACACACCGCTGCGCTGGCTGAACCCCGTGGCCCTGGTGACACGGGCCTTTCCTCGAAACACCATCATCGGCACGAAATACTTCACGGCGCGGGTCCGCGCCCTTCCCCATAATGCCGGACAGCCGCAACGGCAGATGGTTTTCTGGCGCGCGTTGAAAACATTGCCCAACCTCAGCATCATCGAGGGAGATTTCCGCACGCGCAAGGTGCGGGCGGCAGTCGTGTCACCGCCGCCCAATACCATCGAGGTCTATAAGACCGACGAGAAAGGCTCGGACGTGAACCTTGCCGCGCATCTGCTCATGGACGGTTTTCGCAACCATTACGAGTGTGCCATCGTCATGTCGGGTGATTCCGACCTGGTGACCCCTATCCGCATGGTGAGGGAGGAGTTGAAAAAGCCGGTGGGAGTTCTCAACCCCCAACGCCTTTCCGGGCCGAATTGCCGTCCGGCCCGCAAGAACGCCGGTTTGCAGCAAGCGGCCTCCTTTTATCAGAACGGGGTGACCTGGGCGCAATTGGTGGCCGCGCAATTTCCGGCCACGCTGACGGATGCGAACGGGACATTTCACAAGCCCCCAAGCTGGGGAGCACCATGAGCTGCCCGCGAAACACGCGAATAGACGCGAATGAAAAGCCCGCAGAACACGCAGAAGGCGCGGAAAAAGCCCGCGAATGACACCAATGAAGACGAATATCGAGACCGGGTTGCTCTGCTTTATGCAGACACCCTCGGCACAATTCCCAGGAATGCCAACTCACTCCTTTTCATTCGCGTCTATTCGCGTGATTGGCGGGAGATAACTTTATGACTGACAAACCGAGATTGATTGAGGTGGCGTTTCCGCTGAAGCAGGCGTCGCTGGATTCGGTGCATGAGAAGAACGTGCGCCATGGACACATTTCGACGCTGCATATCTGGCCGGCGCGGCGGCCGCTGGCGGCGTGCCGGGCGGCGTTGATCGCCACCCTGCTGCCCGACCCGGGGGACCCGGAGGAACGCGCCAAAATCCTGGAAAAGCTGGGCGGGCGGGTGGTCAAAACGGTCAAGAAGAAGAAGATGCCCAGTGGCAAGGTCGAGGAAATCCAGGCCGAGGAAACGGTGGGAGGCATCCTGCATTGGGGCCGGGAGAACGGCCCGGATTTGGAGTGGTTCCGGCAGAAGATTCGGGAGGCCTACGGCGGGCGGGCGCCGAAGGTGCTGGACCCGTTTGCGGGGGGTGGCGCGATCCCGTTGGAAGCGATGCGGCTGGGGTGCGAAGCGACCGCGATTGATATCAACCCGGTGGCGTGGTTCATCCTGAAATGCACGCTGGAATACCCGCAGAAGCTGGCGGGGAAAAAGCTGCCGCTGCCGGAGTTCATCCTCGAAGACCGGGAATTCATGGAGGCCTTCTGCAAGGCGCACAAGCTACCCCTGCCCGCGAAACAGCCCGCGAATCACGCGAATTACGCGAATGAAGAGAAGAAGCACGAACAGCCGGACTTTCCCGAGTATTCGCGTCAATTCGCGTCATTGGCGGGCCAGTATGAGGCGGATTTGGCATGGCAGGTTAGGGCCTGGGGGCGGTGGGTGCTGAAACAGGCGCGCAAAGAACTGGCCGAGTTTTACCCGACCTACGCCAGTTGGGAGCCGGTGTTGGAAACGGAGAAGCGCAAGGTGCCCAAGGCCTGGCTGGCGCAGTGGAAAAAGGAGCACGCGGCGGAGATTGAGGCCAAGGGACTGCGGTTGTGTCCGCTGACGCCGGACGGCGAGGTGGACGAAAAGGAACTGAACAAGGAGTTCAGCGCGGAATACCTGGCGGAGCCGACCAACCCTCGCTGGGTGCCCAAGCCCACGGTGGCCTACCTGTGGGCGCGGACGGTGAAAAACAAGCACCATCCCGAAACCACGATCCCACTCCTGAAGACGCGGTGGCTGTGCAAGAAGGACGACAAGCGCGTGCTGCTGACCATGACGCCCAAGGCGGATGGCACCGGGGTGGAATTTGGGATTCAGAACGATGTGCCGAAGGTCGGGGGGAACACGGCCCAACGCCGGGAGCATGATAGGAAGATCGGAGCGGGAACGATGTCACGGTCGGGGGTGAAATGCCCCGTCCACGGGAATATCATGACCATGGAGGACATCCGGCTGGAAGGCCAGGCGGGGCGACTGGGAGAGTGCATGACTGCCGTTGTCGTTGATGGACCGCTCGGGAAGGAGTACCGCCTGCCCAGCCAGCTCGAAATGGAGGTGGCGCAAAAAGCTGGTAAGGCTCTGGAACGGACTTTTGCCGAAATTCCCTACGGCGTGCCCTGCGAACCTACCCCTAAAGCCGGCGTCGGAGCCAGCCGGGCGTTTTCGGTGGACGGATATGGCTTTGACCAATGGCGGAAGCTGTTTTTGCCACGGCAGCTTGTCGTTCTCGGAACGTTGGTCAGGGCTGTTCGAGCCATCAGACAAGTGGCCGTGGAGGCCGGGCTTCCGCAGGAGTGGATTGAAGCCATCTCGGTTTACTTGGCCCTGCAGAACGACAAAGTGGCTGATTACAATTCCCAGGTTTGCGTCTGGCACACGTCACGTGAGCTCATCGGGCACACTTTCACCCGCTTTGCGCTTCCCATAACTTGGGATTTCGTCGAACTGGCCGTTATGAACGACGTTGGCGGGGCGTACGCGGCTCAGTTGGACTGGCTTTGCAGATACATCGAGCACGCTCTTGCGGCTGCGAGCAGAGGGCAAGCACCGCGGTTGGACTGTCAGTCGGCAACCGGCCTGGGGGCCGGCGAGTTCGATGCGGTGGTGACCGACCCACCCTACTACGACGCGATACCGTATTCGGATCTGATGGATTTCTTTTACGTGTGGCTCCGCCGTTCCCTTCATGGCCTATCAGTTGAGTTGGATGGGATGCTGGCCGATCCGCTCTCGCCAAAGTGGAACAGCCAAGAAGGGGATGGCGAATTGATAGACGATTCAAGCCGCCATGGGGGCGACGGCGCGAAGTCGAAGGCAGCCTATGAAAACGGAATGGCTCGTGTCTTCACCCGATGCGCCAGTGTTCTCAAGGCTGAGGGCAGAATGGTAGTCGTTTTTGCCAACAAGCAGCCGGACGCTTGGGAGACACTGGTAGGGGCACTCATTCGCTCAGGTTTCGTGGTGGACGGGAGCTGGCCGATTCAAACCGAAATGAGCACCCGGATGCGGGCCAAGTCCTCAGCGGCGCTAGCATCCTCTGTTTGGCTGGTGTGCAAGAAGCGGAATCCGGTGGCACGGCCCGGGTGGGACAACGTGGTGCTGGAGCAGATGCGGGAGAAGATTACGGGGCGGCTGCGGGATTTCTGGGATGCGGGGATTCGGGGGCCGGACTTTGTGTGGGCGGCAACGGGGCCGGCGCTGGAGGCGTACAGCCAGTATCCGGTGGTGAAGAAGGCGAACAAGCCGAATGAACTGATGAGCGTGTCGGAGTTTCTGCGGCACGTGCGGCGGATGGTGCTGGATTTCGTGGTGATCCGGGTGCTGGAGATGGCCCGCGAATCACGCGAAACACGCGAAAAGGACCGAAAAGAAGGCATTCCGATGGAGGATTCGCGTCCATTGGCGTCATTCGCGCGCAATCAACCGGAAGTGGCCCGCGAATCACGCGAATCACGCGAATCACGCGAAACACGCGAAGAGAATCAAAAACAAAAAATTCGGATGGAGGATTCGCGTCCATTGGCGTCATTCGCGGGCAGTGAATTGGATGATGTGACGACGTACTATCTGCTGCACCGGAACGATTTCAAGATGGACGAAGCGCCGGCCGGGGCGTGCATTTTGTACGCGGTCTCGTGCAATTTGTCGGACCGGGACCTGGTGGATGCCTTTGACCTTTTGGTGCCGAGCGGCGGGACCAGCGATGGCGATGAAGAAGAGGAAGAGGCGGGCGACGATGACGCAGAAATGGCGGAAGGGTCCAGCAGCACGTTCAAGCTGAAGCCGTGGAACAAGCGGAAGCGGCCGGGCATGGGCTATGAGCCGGTGGTGAGGAGCCCGCGAATCACGCGCAACACGCCAATGGGGGAAGAAAAAGAAACTGATTCGCGTCAATTAGCGTCATTTGCGGGCTCTCCGGGCGTGGGGGTGGTGCCGCTGATAGACCAGATTCACCGGCTGATGCACTTGTGGAAAGCCGGGGACGTGGTGAAGGTGGATGAATACCTGAACAGCAAGTCGCTGCGGACAAACGCGCTGTTTCCACCCGTGCTGCAAGCAGTGATTGAGATGGCGGAGGCGGGGTCGGAAGAGCGGGCCATCCTGGAGAGCCTGAGCAACCATGTGCAAGGGCGGAGCGCGCGGGCGGCGTATCAGCCGGAATTGCCCGCGAATGGCTCCGAGGGGAAAGCCCGCGAATCACGCGAATGAACGCGAATGATATGAAAGACATTATCTACAAAGACGAGTGCTACAAGATCGTGGGGGCGTGCTTTGAGGTCTATAACGAGAAGGGGTGCGGCTTTCTGGAAGCGGTGTATCAGGAGTGCCTGGAGATCGAGTTTGAGCTGCAGGGGATTTTGTTCGTGCCGAAGAAGCCGCTGGACTTGAGCTACAAAGGGCGGCGGTTGAAGCAGAAATACGAGCCGGATTTCATCTGCATGGACAAGATCATCGTCGAGATCAAGGCGGTATCGGCCTTGGCGGATGAACACCGGGCGCAGGTGATCAATTACCTGAACGCGACCGGATTCAAGCTCGGGCTGCTGGTCAACTTCGGGCACTACCCGAAACTGGAATGGGAGCGCCTGGCGAACACGACAGCCCGCGAAACACAGAACATGGCCCGCGAAAAACGCGAATCATACGAATAACTTAAGAGAAAAGAGCCGCTGAATATTCGCGTCAATGCGCGTTATTCGCGGGAAAACGGAAAGAATTTATGGCAAACGGAACGATGAAACCCTGGCATGAAGTGGTGACGCTGCGCGAGGACGTGAAGTCCGGCGAGCTGACCCTGGCAATGTTCGCCGCCGATCTTTACGACGTGAAGATGGGCACGGCGAAACCGGTCTATTGCGACCCGAAAGAGTTCTTTACGCTGACGTTCCCGGCCAGTGGCATCCGGGCGCTGGCGCGGGATGTCGCCTACCGGCTGGCCGGGAAGAGCGACAAGGCGGTGCGGCAACTGTCACTGACCTACGGCGGCGGGAAGACGCACACGCTGATCACGGAATACCATCTGCACAACGACCCGGCGAAGCTGCCGGACGTGCCGGCGGTGGCGGAGTTCCGGGCGGAGATGGGGGGGCTGGCGATCCCCAAGGCGCGGATCGTGGTGCTGCCCTTCGACAAGCTGGACGTGGAAAAGGGCATGGAGATGGTCTGCCCCGCCGGGAAGAAGCGGTGGCTGAAGCAGCCGTGGAGCCTGCTGGCGTGGCAGATTGCCGGCGACGCCGGGCTGAAGCTGTTGCACGCCGACGGGAAGGCGGAAGAGCGGGAGTCCGCCCCGGCGGAAAACCTGATGCGGTCGCTGCTGGAACTGGGGGTGAAGGAAGGCGGGGCGCTGCTGGTGCTGCTGGATGAAGTGCTGATGTACGCGCATGAGAAGGTGCGCAAGGACCCGGGCTGGCTGGAGACACTGAAGAACTTCTTCCAATACCTGACGCAGGCGGCCACCAAGACCGACCGCTGCTGCGTGGTGGCGTCGCTGCTGGCGTCGGACGTGGAAAAGAACGACCCGACCGGGCGGAAGATTGAATCGGAGCTATCGCAGATCTTCCAGCGCGAGGGGGAGCAGGAAATCCAGCCGGTGACGAAAGAGGAGGCGGCGGAAGTGCTGAAGCGGCGGCTGTTTGAGCTGGAGTCCATCAAGGACACGGAGAAATTCCGGCCGCAAGTGATCGCGGCGCTGCAGGGGATACGGAAACTGGATGAGGCCACCGAGCGGGCGGGGGCGGCAGCGGAGAAGAAGTACCTGGACAGCTATCCGTTTCATCCGGAATTGACCGAGGTGTTTTACGCGAAGTGGTCGGGGATGCCCGGGTTTCAGCGGACGCGGGGCATCCTGCGCACGTTCGCGCTGGCGTTGCGGGACGCGGCGGGGTCGGACCCGTCGCCGTTGATCGGGCCGAGCGTGTTCCTGCCGAAAGCGGGGGAAACGAAGATCCCCGAAGGGCTGAGGGAACTGGCGGAAGTGGCGCGGAAGGAAACCTACGAGGGGGCGCAGAGCAACTGGCCGTTCATCCTGGACACGGAACTGGCGAAGGCACGGCAGATTGAGGAGGATTTTGCGGCGTTGAAGGGGCGGGAAATCCAGCAGGCGGTGATTGCGGCGTTTGTGCATTCGCAACCGATTGGGAAGACGGCAGACCTGAACGAACTGTTCGTGCTGGTGGGGGCCACCAACCCGGACCGGATCACGCTGGAAAAGGCGCTGCGGCGGTGGGTGGATGGGTCGTGGTTCCTGGATGAATCGAATTTCCCGGCGGATGACAAGGCGCTGCCCAAGACGTGGCGGCTGGGGTCACGCCCGAATTTGCAGCAGATGCACGATGTGGCATGCACTGACCGGGTGAAGGGAGAGATGGTGGAATCCCTGCTGAATACGCTGATTGGGAAGGCAAAGGACCTGACGGCCGGGGCATCGGCAGCCGGGGCGAAGGTGCACAACCTGCCGGTGAAGCCGAGCGACATCGAAGACGATGGCGAGTTTCATTATGCGGTGCTGGGGCCGAAGTGCGCGTCCATGTCGGGGAATCCAAGCGCGGAGGCGAGGCGGTTCCTGGAGGAAACAACGGGGCCGGACCGGCCACGGGTGAACAAGAACGCGGTGGTACTGGCGGTGCCCTCGCGGGATGGATTGGAGGCGGCGCGGGCGGCGGTGCGGAGCTACCTGGGCTGGGAAGAAGTGCGGGAGATGCTGAAGGGGCAGGAGCTGGATGAAGTGCGCCGGGTGCGACTGCAGCAAAACACCGAGAAGGCGCGGAGTGAGATCATGGAGGCAATCAAGAACGCCTACTGCATCGTGGTGACGCAAAGCGCGGCGGGGGACATCCAGGCGTTCAAGATTGCGCCGAGCGATGAGCCGTTGTTCCTGACGATCAAGGGCGACTCGCGGTCGCGGGTGGAAGACAACCCGGTGAGCGCGGATGCGCTGCTGCCGGGGGGGCCGTATGACCTGTGGCGTCCGGGCGAGACCTCGCGGCGGGTGAAGGACCTGGTGGGCGCGTTTGCCCAGGTGCCCAAGCTGCCCAAGATGCTGCGGCGGCGGGAGATTCTGGAGACGCTGGTGGACGGGGCGCGGCAGGGGTTCTTCGTGCTGCGGCAGATGAGGCCGGACAAGTCGGTCCGGACGATCTGGCGGCAGGATGTGTCGGTGGATGACATCGAGAAGGACCCAAGCTGGGAAGTGGTGCTGCCGGAGTCGGCGCAGCTTGAGGAAATCCCGGCGTCGCTGCTGACGCCTGAGGCGCTGCCGGAGCTATGGCCGGCGAGCAAGCAGATCACGGTGTCGGACGCGGTGAACTACTTCGCAGGCGGCAAATATGTGACGACCATGCGGGCGGCGGCGGATGGCACGATGTATGACGAGACGGTGCCGATCCCCTCGGCCAGGAGCGAAGCGGTGCAGGCCGGGGTGAAGGCGGCGGTGGAGGCCGGGAAGCTGTGGCTGGTGTCGGGGGTGGCGAGCATCTGCGGCGAGCCAATCCCGACGGGGGTGCTGACTGACGCGGCGCTGCTGTATCCGCCCCCGCAGCCGATTGACGTGAACCGGCTGACGCCGGAGCAACTGCCGGCGGCATGGCAAGGGAACCAAACGACGGCGCTGGGTCTGGCGAACCAGTTGTCGGTGGCCGCCGGCAAGGCGCTGCCGTGGCCGGTGGTGCGGGATGCGATTGACGGGGCCATCCGGGCGAGGCTGCTTGAACGGACAGCGGATTCCGGTCCGTGGCCGTGCCCGCTGAGCGGGGCCGGGGCGGTGAAACTGCAACGGCCGCAAAATGTGCCGGTGCCGGTGACACCACCGCCGGTGGTGACCAAGCCGGGGACCTTCACGGCGGAAGGGGAAGTGCAATCGCAGGAATTGATGGACCTGGCGGACTCGCTGGGCGAAGTGCTGAAGGCAGCGGTGCCGAACACGCTGAAGCTGAACGTGCGGATTGAACTGGGCGGGGAGCCGAAGGCGAGCGAGGCGAAGCTGAAGGCAATCAACGCAATTCTGGCGAAGGTAAAGAAAGGGCTGGAATTGAGATAGGGGAGGCAAAGGGACACAGCCCCTCGGAGCCTTGGCCCGGCTCTTAACGGGGCAAATGCAACGGCAGCTTGGCGGCAAAGTTGATCAGTGGTAATGCAGCCCCCCGTGGCCAGGCTGCTCTACGCCCCGAACAGGGGCAGAGTCGAGAATGGCTTGTTCCCCCCTAGTTTGCTTCCTCGCGACTCTTGCGCGAAAAGAATCCAAACTTGGACACAACTTGCCCGGGTTCGAACGCCCTTCGTCCAACTATATGCAAGGAGATGAATAACGCGCATAGCGCTGGTTCCATGCAGCGCGGACATTCCTGTCCGCCCCCCGCCCGACCATCCTGACGCCCAAACCCGCTCCGCGCCCGGGGCCGTCTCGTCCCCCATCCAACTGTCCAGTTGTCCCATAGTCCGATAGTCGGATAGTCCGATGGTCCCATCCTCCCCTCCCGTGGTCTATGGTCCATGGTCTTTGGTCTTTTTGCCGTCCTATAGTCCCCCTTCAGGTTTCAGGTCTCATCCCTCATCCTTTCCCCCTTTCCCCCAACCGAACCCATCCGCACCCGATTCGCCCCCCATACCTCGCGCTCGCCAAACACGCGGCTTTGTGCATTGTTTAACGCATGAACAAAACCGGCCGTGAGTTTGAAGGCATCCTTGAGCGTTATTTCGAGCGATTGCTCGAGGACGTTCCCACCTACGCCACCGTCGCCGCCGGCTTATCGTCCGGCGAGGGCAAGCTGGGGAGCATGGGCGCCGAGTTCCATGCCGAACGCCAGCGCCAGCGTCAGGCGGCGTTCCGTGCCCTGGAGGCGCTCTCGCCGCGCGAGCTCACCGGCGAGCAACACCTTGACCGCCTCGCGCTGCGGAGCCTGTTGTGCCATGAATCCGAGGACTTCGCCCGCGGCCGGCACGAGCTCGAGCCGGCCGCCCCCGCGTTATTGCTGGACATTCTATTCCATGAGCTGTTGCGGGGCGACGACCACCCCGCGCGGGCCGCCCGCAACTTGCGCTCTCTGCTGCGTCAGGCCCCCGACTTTCTCGAAGAAGCGGCGGGCGCCCTGAACCGGCCCGATCCCTTGTGGCTGAAGGTCATGGAGCAGAACGTGGCCGGGGCCGGCGACCTCCTGGACGGCGTGGCGCAATTTCTCCGCCGCACCGGGCCGGAGGATGGCGACGACGCGAGCGTCCGCGCGGCGCGCAGGAGCATTCAGCGCTACGCGGACCGGGCCCGCAACCGCCCGACGGCTCCGGAAGGCTCCTTCGCGCTGGGGGCCGAAGGGATGCAATGCCGCATCCGCGACGAGCTGGGACTGGACTACACGCTGAAGGAAGTCGAGAGCTTCGGGCTGGCCGAAGTGGCCCGCATCGAGGCCGCGCTTGACGCCGAATGTGCCCGGTTCGGCCGTGGCAGGAGCGCCGCCGGGATCATCGCCGAAGCGCGCGCCGCCTGGCGTCCCGCCCAGCCGCTGGTTGAGCTTTACGAACGGGAAACACGGCGAATCGCCCAAGGCTTTCGCCGGGCCCGGGCGATGACCTTTCCCGAGGGGGACGAACTGCGGGTCAAACCGGTGCCGGAATTCCTGCGCACGCTCATCCCGACGGCGGCCTACAGCCAGCCGGGCGCCTTTGCCCGGCGCCAGCGCGGCATCTTCTGGGTCAACGACCCGGCCACGCGCAAGGGGTCCGAGGCGGAAAAACGGGCCGAGCAGCAGCAGCATTTTGGTTTGGCGCTAACCTGCGCGCATGAAGCCTACCCGGGGCATCACCTCCAGTTTGTCACCGCCAACCGCCACCCGCGCAAGTGGCGGCGGCTGTTCGCGCACGCCGTGTTTTACGAAGGCTGGACGCTCTGGTGCGAGCAGATGATGGCTGATCTGAAGGTGGACCGCTCGCCCTGGCTGAAGGTCCAGCAGTTGCACGACGCGTTGTGGCGTTGTCACCGCGTGCTGGTGGACCTCCGGCTCCAGACCGGCCGCTACACCAGCGCCCAGGCCGCCCGCCACCTCCAGCGGCACCTCGGCTTCACCCGCACCCGGGCGGAGGCGGAGATCAACTGGTACAGCGCCCAGCCGGCCGTGCCGATGAGCTACTGGCTCGGGCGCCAGGAGAACGAGCGGCTCAAGCGCCGGCTCATGGACGGCCGCGGCTGGAGCCTGCGGCGGTTCAACGACTGGCTCTTGAGTTTTGGCACCCTCCCGCAGTCGTGGATCGAAAAATACGGTCTGGACTGAACGGCACGCCCTAACGCGCAAACGGAAAGGATTATGAATCCCCCCAAGGTGTTCGTAACCGGCGCGACCGGCTTTGTCGGGCGGGCGGTGGTGGCGCGGCTGCGCCTGGCGGGCTGCCCCGTCTGCATCCTGGCCCGCCAGCCCGGCAGCGCGCCGGTGCGGGACCTGGTTTCCCGCTTTGGCGTCGAAGTCCGCCAGGGCGATGTGACCGCGCCGGAGTCCCTCCCCCCGGCAATGACCGGCGCCCAGGCCATCATTCATCTGGTCGGCATCATCAGCGAAGTGCGGCGCGTCACCTTCGAGCGGCTCCATACCGAAGCCACCCGGCATGTCGTGCGCGCGGCCCAAACAACGGGCATTCGCCGCCTCGTTCACATGAGCGCCCTCGGCACCCGCCCCAACGCGGCGTCCCGCTACCATCAGACCAAGTGGGCGGCGGAGGAAATCGTGCGCCACAGCGGGCTGGATTGGACGATCTTCAGACCCTCCCTCATCTACGGGCCGGAAGATCACCTGGTCAACCTGTTTGCAACCCTGATTCGCCGGCTGCCGGTCGTGCCCGTCCTGGGCGGTGGCCAAACCCGCTTTCAACCCGTGGCCGTCGAGCGCGTGGCCGAGGCCTTTGCCGGGGCCTTAACCCGCAAGGAGGCGGTCGGCCAGACGTTCGATTTGTGCGGCCCAGAGCGGATGACGATGCGCGAGCTGCTCGAACAGGTCATGGCGGCGATGGGCCGGCGCCGGCTCTTGGTCCGCGTCCCGGCGCCGCTGGCGTGCCTTCAGGCCGCCACTCTCGAATTCCTGTTCCCGCGGCTGCTGGGCAAAGCGCCCCCGCTGAACCGGGACCAATTGATCATGCTCGGGGAGGACAACACAGGGGATGCCGCGAAAGCGGACGCCCTCTTCGGACTGCAGCACCGGAAATTTCGGGACGGCCTCGCCGCCTACACTTCAATCCCGTAGGCTTTGATTTTGTTATAGAGCGTCTGGCGGCCAATCCCCAGCCGTTTGGCCGTTTCGAGCTTGTTGCCGCCGGTCTCCCTCAACATCTGGATGATGGCGTTGCGTTCGACGCCCTCCAGCAGGGTGAAGTTGGTGTCCTGCGGCTCCTCGCCCACCATCCGCACTTTGGTGATCGAAAGGTCGCTGGCTTCCACGATTTCGCCCTCGCACAACAGGACGGCGCGTTGAACTTCGTTTTGGAGCTGGCGAACGTTGCCGGGCCAGTCAAAGGCGGTGAGCCGCTCGATGGCATCGCTGCTGAAGCCTTTGAGAATGCGGTTGGCCTGGGCTGCGAACCGTTTCAAAAACGCGTTGGCCAGCGGCATGATGTCCTCCCGCCGCTCGCGCAACGGCGGCAGATAAACCGAAATGGCGCTGATGCGGTAATAAAGGTCCTCCCGCAGCTTGCCGTCCTTGATGGCTTCCTCGGGTTTGCGATTGGTGGCGGCAATGATGCGGCAGTTGGTCTTGTAAGCCGTCTTGCCGCCCACCGGCCGGACTTCCTGGTCCTGCAGCACGCGAAGCAATTTGCTTTGCGTATCCACCGGCATTTCCGAAATCTCATCCAGGAACAGGCTGCCGCCCTCCGCCTGGCGGAACAGCCCTTCGCGGTCGCTGTGCGCCCCGGTAAAGGCGCCTTTGACCGAGCCAAACAATTCGCTTTCGATGAGTTCGCGCGGCAGGGCGGCGCAGTTGATTTTAATGATCCGGCCCTTGCTCCGCGTGCTGAACGCGTGCACCAGGTCGGCGATCACTTCCTTCCCCGTTCCGCTCTCGCCGGTGATGAGAATCGCCACGTCGCTCCGCGCGATGCGTTCGACCGTGCGCACCACCTCGCGCATGGCGGCGCTCTGGAACACGGCGGTGGGCACGCCGCTCATCGTTTCGAGCGCGCGACGGAGGGCGCTGTTTTCCTCGTTCTGCTCCTTCCGCTCCAGCGCGCACTTGACATCCGCCAGCAGCTTGTTGGTGTCGAAGGGTTTGGTCACGAAATTGTAGGCGCCCCGTTTGCCGGCTTCCACCGCCAGGCTGATGTCGTCGCAGCCCGTCAGGACGATCACCTCGGTCTCCGGCCACATTTTCTTGATCTGCGGCAGCAGCTCCAGCCCGTCGGAGTCCGGCAGCTTCACGTCCAGCAACACCACATCGGGCTGATCCTGCCCGAAAAGCTTTTGCAGCACGGCGCCGGATTCGGCTTCCGAAACCTGGTAATCGCCCTCGAGCAAGGCTCTCAGGACCTTGCGCAGGTCAGCATCATCATCAACGATCAGGACTTTGCCCTTCATAATCTTAAGTTGCGGCTCAGAACACACGCTTGCACAAACGCCCGGAAGATGGCTTGGTGTTCCGGGTAACGATCCACCAGGCGCTCCGGGTGGAACTGCACCGACACCACAAACGGCACGGGCTCACCGGCCCCAGCCTTCCACTCCAGCCCTTCAACGATACCGTCCGGGCTTGCCGCGGTTACCCGCAGGGGCGGAGCCACGCGCCTGACGGCCTGGTGATGCGTGCTATTCACGCCCAGCGTCAGCCTGCCGGTTATCTTGGCCAGTATTGAACCAGGTGTCAACCGCACTTCGTGGACAATCTCCCGGCGCATATCCATGCGCCTGTGATTCAAGGCGGTAGGGAGCTGGGTCGGCAGGTCGGCCCAAAGCGTCCCGCCCAGCGCCACATTCAGAACTTGCTGCCCCCGACAAATGGCCAGCAAGGGCTTGCGTTGCCTCAGCGTCTCGGCGATCAGGACCATTTCGCGGTAATCGCGCCGCCCCCCGTCCGGCGTCGTCGTGACCTTGTTGTGCAATTCCGGCCGCAGCTTTGGCCCGTAAATCCGGGGGTCCACATCCTCGCCGCCGGTCAACAGGACGCCGTCGCAGGCATCTACACACGCCGCGATGACCGGCCGCGAAACCGTCCCGGGCATGGCCAGGGGGAGGCCGCCTGCCTCAAGCAGGGCCGTCTGGTAGGCTTCCGGCAGATGGGTGGCGCATTCACTCAGGTCCGGTCCCGAGCGCTCGGTCGCCGCCGAAACCAGCACCCGAGGCATTTCATTTCCTGGACGAGATCGCATGGGCTTCCGGGCCACGAGCTGTTTTACTCAAACTCGGCATCGGGATACCGCTCGCGGATGGAACGGAGAATGCGCACCTCTTCCTCCGGCCGTTGCATGCCCCGGCCAATCCGGCGCCGGACCGCGTCCAGCAGCTCGAGCCAATCCTCCAGAGGCGGGTCGGGCACGGCTTCCCAACGGTCGTAACGACGTTCCCGGGCAAAAAACAGCCACTTGTGGCCCACGTGGCGGGCGTAAACCTGGAGCACAATTCCGTCGTCGGTCACCCGCTCCCAACCAATTTCGGCTTTAGGCATGGTCTGGTCGTCCTCCCTGTCCGGAGCGGATCATTCGGGCAAATCCACCGCCGCGACGGCCATCGCGGCTATGCCCTCCTGGCGGCCAATAAACCCGAGGCTCTCGTTGGTGGTGGCCTTGATGCCAACCTGTCGGATACTGACCTGCAGGGCGGCCGCCACATTGGCCTTCATCTGCGTGATATGGGGATAAATCCTGGGAGCCTCCGCCAACACGGTGGCGTCCACGTTCACAATCCGGCCCCCGCGGGACTGCACCTGGCGGGCGGCCTCCTCCAGGAAAATGCGGCTGGGCGCCCCTTTCCACCGGGGATCGGTGTTGGGGAAAAAATGGCCGATGTCAGCCTCGCCGAGGGCGCCGAGGACGGCATCGCAGATGGCGTGCAACAGCGCGTCGGCATCCGAGTGGCCCTCGAGGCCCTTGGGATGGGGAATTTCCACGCCCCCCAGGACCAGCCTCCGACCCGTGGCCAGGGCGTGCACGTCGTAACCTATGCCCACATGAACCATGGGCTGACTATAGGCAGGGGCAGCCTTCGAACCAACGGAAATTTCGCGCCCCCTTTACGCCTCGGGCATGGTAAAGAAGAACGACGCCCCTTGTCCCGGTTCGCTGCGGGCCCAGGCGGTTCCTCCGTGGCTCTGGACGATGTGTTTGACGATGGACAGGCCCAAGCCGGTGCCGCCCTGCTCCCGCGAACGGGCTTTGTCCACCCGGTAAAAGCGTTCGAAGATGCGTTCCAAAGCCTCTGGCGGAATGCCGGGACCGTTGTCCCGGACACAGATTTCCACCAAACCCGGGTTCGCGGGACGCGCAGACACCTCGACCCACCCCCCCGGCCGGCCATACTTGATGGCGTTGTCCACCAGGTTGCCCAGCACTTGTTCCAGCCGGTTCAAATCCGCGCGCACCGGCAGGTCCGGCACGGCATTGGTCAGTTTGATTTCCTTGGCGCCCGCTCGAGCCTTGAAATCCCCCAACACCTTGTCCGCCGCCGCGCGCAAAGCCACGGGCTGCAGGTTCAACCGGACGCGGCCGGATTCCAGCTCGGAGATGGTCAGCAAATCCTCGATGAGCAGTTTCAGACGGTCGGCGTTCCGGTTGATCGTTTCCAGGAACCGGGTGGCCACCTCCGGATTGTCCTTGGCGCCTTCCAACAGGGTTTCCACATACCCTTTGATCATGGACAGCGGGGTGCGCAACTCGTGGCTGACGTTGGCCACAAATTCCTCCCGGTTGCGTTCCAGCTTCTTGAGCCGGGTCAGGTCGTGAAAAACCAGGACCGTGCCGCGCGGGCGCCCCTGGTTGTCCAGCCAGGCGGCGCCGTTGACCTGCAACCACTTTTCGGGGGAGCCGGCCAGCCGCAATTGGTAATCCAGGAGCGGTTGTTGGGGGCTGAGGGATTTGACCAGACCGGCCAGCTCGTGGGCGCGAACTGTTTCGATAAGCGATTTGCCGCGCGGGTCCCCGGGCAGGTCCAGGAGCTTTACCAAGGCGCGGTTGGCCAGCTCAACGCGCCCGTCCTCATCCAAAAGCAGCAGTCCCTCGACCATGCTGTTGAGCAGGGCCTCCTGCCGGGCCTGGAGCTCGGACTCGCGCTCCTGGCTGGCCTGCGACCACGTGGACAGGCGCCGCTCGGCCTCGCGGAGGGCGGCCCGGTGCCGGGCGCGCCAGCCGAGGTGCAACGCCACCAGCGCGGCCACTGCCAAAAGAGTGAGGATGGGCCAGAGCATCGGAGGCATGGTGTCAGGCTCGCATCCGCCTGGCAACCGGTCTGGCGGGCGCCAGGGAATTACCGCTGAAATCGTCGCGCCGCTTCAAGCCTCGATAAACCGGTAGCCGACCCCTCGCACCGTATCGAGATGTTTGGCGGCCGGCCCCAGCTTGTCCCGGAGGCGCCGCATGTGGGTGTCAACGGTGCGGGTATCAATCAGGCTGTTGTACTCCCAGACGTCGCGCAGCAACTGGTCGCGCGATTGCACCCGGCCGCGCCGTTGCGCCAGCACCAGCAGGAGTTTGAATTCCGTGGCCGTCAGCTCGATCGCCTTGCCCCGCCAGCTCACCAAATGCCGGGGCGCATCAATGAGCAAGTCGCCGAACTTCAGCACTTCCGCCTCGGCGGCCGCGCGGCCCCGCTGCAGCACATTTTTGATCCGCAACACCAGCTCCCGCGGGCTGAAAGGTTTGGTCACGTAATCATCCGCCCCCAGCTCCAGCCCGATGATGCGGTCCATCTCGGCGGCTTTGGCGGTGAGCATGACGATGGGAATCCGGGCGGTGGCCGGATCGCGCCGCAACATGCGGCAGATTTCCAGCCCGTCAATCTCGGGCAGCATCAGGTCCAGCACGATCAGGCTCGGCAGCGCCGTCCGCGCTTTTTTCAAGGCTTCCGCCCCGTCGGCCGCCGAGAGGACCTCGAAGCCCGCCTGCCGGAGGTTGAATTCGACCAATTCAACCGCTTCGGCCTCGTCGTCAACCACGAGGATTTTTTCTTTCACCTGGCCACGGCTTATACCATGCCGCCGGCGGCACGACAACGCCGGGTTTGTGACAAACCGGTGACATCGCCGTGTCCTTTTGGCGTCGCCGGGGCCGGGGCCAGGGCGGGGAATTGGGCTTGCCAGAGCCCGGCGATTGGACCAAATGACACCCATGCAAGATCAACTTCACCGCCGCGCTTTCTTGAAACTAACCACCTTGGGCCTCGCTGTTCCGCTGGCCGGGCGGCTTCCCGCCGCCGCTGCCGCAGCCAAAGCTCCGCCGGCCGCCGAAGCGGAGGCCAAGGGGCTGACCGTGTACCAGCTCGGCCCCCAGATTTGGGTTCGGTACAATAACCGGCTGCTGACCTGCTATCGGGCCCACCGGTCGCAAAAGTACCCTTATTTTTATCCCCTGGCGGGCCCCGTGAGCGGCCTCTCGCTCACGGACGAGACCACCCTGCCGTATCCGCACCATCGGTCGCTGTTCTTCGGCTGCGACCGCGTCAACGGCGGCAATTACTGGCAGGAGGATTTCGATAAGGGACAAATCCTGTCCACCGGACCGCAGGTGGCCAATAGCTCTGCTGACACGGTGGAAATCGTGGACGCCTGCGACTGGCAGAAGCCGGGCGGCCCCGTGGTTATGAGGGACAAGCGGAAAATTGCCATTCATGTCCCAAATGAGCGGTTGCGGCTGCTGGACTGGCAAATCGAGTGGCAGGCGGTGGAGGAGGTGGTCATTCAGAAGACCAACCATTCCTTGTTTTCGATGCGCGCGGCGCTGGAGATCAGTCCCAAGGGCGGTGGCACGCTGGTCAATGCGGAAGGGGACACGGGGGAGAAGGGCACGTTCGGCAAGAAATCCGCCTGGTGCGGATTTTTCGGGCGCCGGGCGCCGGGCTTCGCGGTTGAAGGCATCGCGATCTTTGACCACCCGGCCAACCCCGGCGGGCTGGCCCCCTGGTTCACGCGCGATTACGGATTCGCGTCCCCCACCCCGATGTATTTTGTCGAGCGGCAATGGGAACTCGCCGCCGGCAAGAGCGTGACGCTGCGGTATCGGGTGGTTCTGCACGCGGGAACTCCGAAGGAAGCAGACCTGGATGCCTTGCACCGGGCGTGGGTGGCGAAGGGGTGAGGTAAGGCCAGGGGCGCGGTTGAACCAGCGGCCCGCGCCCGGCCGGGTGCGGGGGTGTCCGGGTTTCGGCGCGGAGCCCCGTTCCAAAGGGCTCGACTTGCGCGGCTACAGGGGGGGTGGCGGAAGAGGGGCGGCGGATGAGGCTGTCGGCTCCTCCCGGCCAGGCTCCGGGGGCCTGGTGGTGTGGCGTATGTCCCGGGCCTCGCAAAGATAGACCGTTTCCTCGGCAATGTTCTTGGCATGGTCGGCGATCCGCTCGAGGCTCTTGGCGGCGACCATCAGGTTCAAGGCCCGCGCGACGGTTTCGGGCTTTTCCATCATCTGGGCGGCCAGCGCCCGGTAGATTTCGCGGTTGAGCGCATCCACCTTGCGGTCTTCCGGGATGAGCGCCCGGGCCACCGCCGAGTCCAGCCTCACGAAGGCATCCAGGGCGCGTTTGAGCAGTCCCAAAGCCAGGTCCGCCAATTGGGGAATGCCGGTCACCTCTTTCAGCGGCGCTTCCTGGAGCAGCTCGCGGGCGCGCTTGGCAATTTTTGAGGCTTCGTCGCCAATCCGCTCGAGATTCCAGGAGATGCGCATGGCCACAATGATCAGGCGAAAGTCAGCCGCCAGTGAAGCGCGTCCCAGCAACTGGATGGCCTGTTCGTCCACCTCGACCTCGAAGCGGTCCAAAACATCCTCGTTCTTTTTGACCTCGGCTGCGCATTGCTCGTTTCGCTCGGTCAGAAACTCCACTGCCTGGCGCGTGGCGGTCTCGGCGTGGCTGGCCATGATCAGCAGCTTTTCCTTGAGTCCCGCGAGATCTTTTTCAAACGGAGAGGGCATGGGCGAACCTCGTTACTCGAACCGGGCGGCGATGCCTTTTGCCGCCGGCGCGGCGGGCGGGAACAGTCTCAGTTGTGTTGGTGAAGTCATCTGCGGCCAATGCGCCCAAGCCATCCAGCGCCCGGCGGTGCCATCCCCGCGCGGCCTGGGGCGCATCCCGTGCCGAGGATGACCTTCGCAAACGAGGGAGGCAATTCCAAAAGCCGTCTGGACCGGGAAAGCCTCAGCCGCGAGCGGGCTGACCGGAGGCGGCCGGAGGGCGAGAAAGGCCTGGGACGGGTGTTACAATTCTGTGACAAATCCGCGGAGGCTGATTTTTGGCCGGAAAAGGGGCCAAATGAGCCCGGGCGAATCGCCGTCAGAGGTTGCCAACGTGGAGTGGGCGGCTTAGATTTTTCTCTCACGATTGAACACGCATCCACATTTGGAAGAAGCGCTGCAGCGGGACCTGAACGCCATCCGCGGCAAAGTGGCGGAAATGGCCAGGCGGAGCGAGGCTGCGCTCAAGGCAAGCCTCCGGGCGCTGACCGAAGGGAATCGCCAGGCGGCCTATTCGGTCATCCTTCGGGACCAGTTCATAGATGAACTGGAGAAAGAGCTGGACCGGTTGTGTCTGGAATTCCTGGCGCGGCATCAGCCGGTGGCAGGGGATTTGCGATTCATTTTCGCGACCATTCAGATCAACCGGCAACTGGAACGGATCGGCGACTATGCCGAAAGCATCGCCCGGCAGGTGCTGCAGGCCAGCGCGGCCGAGCCGCCAGCCTTGCGCGAACACTTCCTGGAGCTGGGCCACTTGGCCGTGCACATGCTGCGGGATGCGGCGCATTCGTTTCTCGAGCGGGATGCGGACCTGGCCCGCCGGACGATGGCCATCGAGGAGCGGGCCAACGTCCTGAGGCACACCATCAATGCGGAACTCAAGGAGCTGGTGGAGCAGGGGACTTTGTCCCCCGACAGTCTGACGCCGCTGATGACGGCGGCCCGGCGATTCGAGCGCGTGACCGACCAGGCCAAGAACCTGTGCGAGGAGGTCCTTTACCTTTGCACCGGCGAGTTTGCCAAACACCAAAGCGCGGAGGGATTCCGCATTCTGTTCGTGGACTCGACCAACAGCGGCCTGAGCCAAATGGCGGAGGGCATTGGCAATGCCTTGGGTCTGCTGGGTTTTGTGTTCCACAGCGCGGGCGTGACGCCGGAGCCCGTGGACCCGCGCATGGTTTCCTTTATGGCGGGCAAAGGGATCAACCTTTCCCGCCAAACCAGCAAGTCCTTGGACCAGTTGCCGGGACGCGAACATTACCAGGTGGTTGTCTCCCTGGACGAGGCCGGCCGTCAGGCCGCCTCGGCTTTGGGCGGCAAGGCGGTGCATTTCACCTGGAAGATGAAGGACCCGCTGGCGGCGGATTCACCGGAGGCCTTACGGCGCGGGCTGGAACAGGCCTTTGAGACACTGACAGTGCAGATTAAGGAGCTGGCAGGCGCGATTTTGGAGGAACCGAAACAAGAAACAAAACCATGAAATTGACGATGCAAGCAACCAAGCAGGGGAACCTTTTGTTGACGGGGCTGGCCACGCTGATCGCGGGCTTGCTGCTCACCGCCTGCAAGCCGGGCGGCGGCCAGGCGGGCCGGACGGCCATCATCCAAAACAAGGGCTCCGACACCATGGTGAATGTCGCGCAGGCCTGGGCGGAGGAATACAAAAAGGTGAGACCGGAGGTGGATGTCGAAGTGTCCGGTGGAGGCACGGGAGTGGGGATTGCCGCTCTGATCAAGGGCACGATTGACATCGCCAATGCGAGCCGGGACATGAAGCCCGAGGAGATTGAACAGGCGAAGCGCAACACGGGCAAGGAACCGAAACTGACCGTCGCCGGCTACGACGCCCTGGCGATTTATGTCCACAAGGACAATCCGCTGAACGAGATCACCCTCGAGCAAATCGCCCAAATCTATGCCGAGGGCGGCACGATCACCAAGTGGTCGGACCTGGGCGTGACGATTCCCGGCGCGGCCAACGACACGATTGTGCGGGTCAGCCGGCAGTCCAGTTCGGGCACTTACGAGTTTCTGCGCGAGCACGTGTTGAACAAGAAGGATTTCAAACTGGGATCCCGCGATATGAACGGCTCCAAGGAAGTGGTGGAACTGGTGGGCTCGACGCCCACCGCGATCGGCTACAGCGGCATGGGCTATGCCACCCCGGCGGTCAAAATGCTGAAGGTCAAGAAGTCCGCCCAGGAGCCGGCCTACGAACCCACCATTGCCAACACGCTCGCCAAGACCTACCCCATCGCCCGCGCGCTGGAGCTTTACACCCTCGGCGAGCCGGAAGGGGCGGTAAAGGACTACATCAATTGGATTTTGTCCGATGCCGGGCAGAAGGTGGTGGAAGAGGCGGGGTTCGTCCCCCTGCCGCCGGAGCGGCGCGCCCAGCCGGGTTCTTGAGCAGGCCGCGCCCCGCGCCTCGGGCTGTCGCAAGCGGCGCGCCCGAAGCGGGCGGGTGAAACCGGAAGTGCCTGCAGGACCTTGCTCCAGGCCGAATGAGTGTATCCATGGAATCAAATTCACCGGGCCCCAACCTCGCCGTTCGCAAGGCGGCGCGGCCCGGCTGGGCCCTGGCCGGCGAGCGCACCCTGGAAATCCTGATCCACCTGTGCGGCATCAGCGCCATCCTTTTCGTGCTCGGGATTTTTTTCTTTGTTTTCAAGGAGGCCTTCCCGGTTCTGGGGCATGAGAAATTCAGCCTGAGCCAGTTCTTGTTCAGTCAGGAATGGTATCCGACGTCGGAAGTCAACAAGCGCTACGGCGTGCTGGCGATGATTGCCGGCACGTTCAGCGTGACGGCCCTGGCGATGGTGCTGGCCGTGCCGTTCGGGATCGGGGGCGCGATCTACATTTCCGAATTCTGCGGGGCGAAGACAAAAGAAACGCTCAAGATCGTGGTGGAACTGCTGGCGGCCATCCCCAGCGTGGTGTGGGGGTTCATCGGGCTGACGGTCATGAGCCGGCTGATTGTGAAATATACCGGCGCGCCCGTCGGGGTGAACGTCCTCAATGGCGGCATCATTCTGGCGTTGATGAGTGTGCCCATCATTGTTTCGATTGGGGAGGACGCGCTCAAGGCGGTGCCGGACTCGTTCCGGGAGGCCGGCATCGCGCTGGGCGCGACGCGGTGGCAACTGATCTGGCGCGTGCTGCTGCCGGCGGCGAAGAACGGACTGCTGGCGGCGGTGTTGCTGGGCGTGGCGCGGGCGGTGGGCGAAACCATGGCGGTGTTGATGGCCACCGGGCATGCGGTGCACATCCCCCACAGCCTGCTGGACTCGGTCCGCACGCTCACCGCCAACATCGCGGCCGAGCTGGGCGAGGCCCCGGTGGGGTCCGACCACTACCGGGTGCTTTTTCTCACGGGCGTGTTGCTGTTCCTGATCACCTTCGTCGTCAACCTCGCCGCGGATTTCATGGTTCGGGGCATTCGCAAAAAATGACGCCCCCGGCCGCCAACGTGTTTTCGGAAACGCCGCTGGTTCGCCGCAAGCGGCGGGAGGAGGCGCTTGCCAAGTGGATCTTCTGCGCGATGTCCGCGCTGATGATTCTGCCCCTGGTCCTGATCATCGGTTATCTGTTTGAGCGGGCGTGGCCCTCGCTGAGCCTGGGCTTTCTGCTGGAGGTTCCGACCCGCGGCATGCGGGCCGGCGGGGTGTGGCCGGCGTTTGTGGGGACGATCTACCTGGTGTTCCTTTCGCTGGCGGTCTCGGCGCCCATCGGGATTCTGGCGGCGGTGTATCTCAACGAGTATGCGCGCGACAACTGGTTGAACCGCCTGATCAACCTGGCGGTGATCAACTTGGCGGGCGTGCCCAGCATTGTGCACGCCCTCTTCGGGCTCGGGGCGTTCGTGTATGCCGCCCGCTTCGGCTACTCGATCATTTCCGCCTCGTTGACGTTGGCCATCATGACGCTGCCGGTGATCATCGCCAGCACCCGCGAAGCGCTCGCCAGTGTCCCCCGCAGTTTCCGCGAAGCGTGCTGGAATGTGGGCGCGACCCGATGGCAGACCATCCGGTCGGTGGTGCTGCCCAACGCCATCAGCGGCATTCTTACGGGCGTCATCCTTCAGGTCAGCCGCGCCGCGGGGGAAACCGCTCCCATCATGTTCACGGGCGCGGTGTTCTTCAAGGCGGTGCAGAAGGGAGACCTGTTCCCCTACAGTCTCCACGATCAATGCATGGCCCTGTCCATGCATCTGTACACCCTCTCGACCCAGGTGCCCGATGTGCAGGAATCCATCCCTTTTGCCACCGCGGTCGTGCTCCTCGGCTCGGTCCTTCTGGTGAATGCCGCCGCCATCGCCCTGCGCGTTTACCTCCGGTCGCGGAAAAAATGGTGAACGCCCTGCTGCCGCCGCCCGCATGAGCGCCCCCGAAAAACACATCGAAGTCCGGGACCTCCGCCTGAACTACGGCCCCCGGGAGGTCATTCACGGCATCTCTTTCGATGTTTATCGCAACGAGATTTTCGGCATCATCGGACCCGCCCAGTCGGGCAAGACCTCCCTGCTGCGCTGTCTGAACCGCACGATTGATTTCACCCCCGAAGCGCGGGTGCAGGGCACGATCCGGCTGGACGGGCGCGACGTGCGCCAGGATGCAAACGTTTACGCGCTGCGCCGGAAGGTGGGGATGGTGGCGCCCTTGCCGGTCGGGCTGCCGCTGAGCATTTACGACAACGTGGCGTTCGCACCCCGCTGCGCCGGCATGACCCGCAAATCCGAATTGGACGTCATTGTCGAGCAGTGCCTGCGGCAGGCCGCGTTATGGGACGAGGTTAAAGACCGCCTGAACAGCCTCGGCACCAAGCTCTCGGGCGGCCAGCAACAGCGCCTCACCATCGCGCGGGCGCTGTCCCATCAGCCGGAAATCCTCTGCCTGGACGAGTTCTCGATTGCGATTGATCCGGTGACCACCATGCGCATCGAGGACGTGCTCAGAACCTTGCGCCAGGACATGACGATCATCCTGGTCACCAATCTGACGCAGCAGGCGCGGCGGCTGGCGGATCGCACTCTGTTTCTGTGGAACGGCGAGGTGGTCGAATTGGACCGGAGCGAGGTCATCTTTTCAGACCGCCCCGGCAACCGCAAAACCTATGACTACGTAAACGGCATTTTCGGATGAGCGCGCCCGTCCAGTCCAGCATTGCCACCCGCAACTTGAACCTGTGGTACGGCAGCTTTCAAGCCCTGATCAACGTCACGGTGGACATCAAGGACGGCCTCATCACCGCCCTCATCGGGCCGTCCGGCTGCGGCAAGACCACGCTGTTGCGCTGTTTCAACCGCGTGAATGAACGCTACGGCTATGTGACCACCACCGGCGAAATCAAAATCCTGGGAAAAAACATCTACGCCCCCGACGTCTCCCTCATCGAACTGCGGAAATCCGTCGGAATGGTGTTCCAGCGGCCGAATCCCCTGCCGATCTCCGTTTACGAAAATGTGGTTTTTGGCCTCCGCATTCACAGCGAGCGGAGCCAGCTCAAACGCTCGCTGCTGGATGAGGCGGTGGAGACCTCGCTGCGCGAAGTGGGGCTGTGGGAGGATTTGAAGGACCGGCTTGACACCAAGGCGACCGGGCTGCAGCTCGAGCAGCAGCAGAAACTCTGCATCGCCCGGCTCCTGCCCCTCAAACCGCGGGTCATTCTCATGGACGAGCCCTGCTCGGCCCTCGACGTCGAGGGCACCCGCGCCATCGAGGAACTGATGTTTGGCCTCAAGGGCCGCTACACCATTCTCATCGTCACTCACAACATGGCCCAGGCCCGCCGCGCCAGCGACGAGTGCATCTTCATGCTCCTGGGCGAAATGGTCGAGCACGCCCGAACCGAAAAACTCTTCCTCAATCCCGCCGATCCGCGAACGGCCGAATACATCGAGGGCCGCTACGGCTGATTCACAACGCCAGGGCCCTCGCCCCCGGCCAACCGGTGACTCCCACCCAAACCGGCTTTCGCCCCCGGCGCGCATTTTGTTGTTTTTCTGTCCGGCGCCTCTTTGTTACAGTCGTGTTGCGGAATCGGCGCGGCCGCGGGCTGGTCCTGCCGCGAATTTCTGGGTGCTGGGTTGCCAGGGGAATCGAGTTGATCGCGGTGGGGGGGGAGCGGCGGCCTGGTTTCGGAGTCTGATGCGCAACAAATTGACAACCATTTAGTTATGTTTTCGCTCCAAAGATTGCTTGGCAAAGAAGACAAGTTCTTCGACCTGCTCGAGGCCAGCGCCGAGGAGGCGCGTAACAGTGTCCATGCCTTGGTCCGCCTGAGCAAGGACATAGACAAATCCACCGCGACCGATGACATGGCCTACGCGCGACGGAAGGACAAAGCCATCACCCAGGAGCTGAGCGACGCGGTGTACACCACCTTTGTGACCGCGCTGGAGCGCGAGGACATCGAAGCCCTGTCGAATGCCCTCTACAAAATTCCCAAGACCGTCGAGAAATTCAGCCAGCGGGCGTTGCTGGCGCCGCACTACGTTCGGGGCGTGGACTTTTCCGTCCAGATCAGCCTGTTGGAACGGGCCACGGAAATCGTGCTGGAGCTGGTCAAGTCCATCCGCAAGGGCATGAACCTCGAGCGGGTCAAAGACCTGAATGACAAACTGCAGTTTCTCGAAGGCGAGGCCGACAAACAGATGCTGGCCCTTTACCGCGACTTGTTCAACGGGAACCACGATCCGGTCCAGGTGATCGTCCTCAAAGACCTTTACGAGCTGCTGGAAAAAATTATTGACCGCTGCCGCGACGCGGGGAATGTGATTTCGCACATCGTCCTGAAGAATTCCTGAGCGCGATGAGTTTGCTTCTGACGGTCATCGTCGTGGCGCTCGTCTTCGAGTACATCAACGGTTTCCACGACACCGCCAATTCCATCGCCACCGTCGTCTCCACCAAGGTCCTGAGTCCGCGGCAGGCCGTGGCCATGGCCGCCATCATGAACCTGTTGGGCGCCCTTTGGGGAACGGCGGTTGCCAAAACCATCTCGTCGGGACTGGTGGACTCCCGCGTGGTGGAACTGACTTCCGGCATCATGATTTGCGCCCTGGCGGGAGCCATCATCTGGAATCTGGTCACCTGGTGGTTCGGACTCCCTTCCAGCTCGAGTCATGCGCTGATCGGCGGCCTGTGCGGCGCCGCGCTCGCCGCCTCCGGCGACAACTGGCACGTCATCGTCTGGTCGCAGCCGCATCCCGACCATTTCTGGCTCGGCAAGGGGCTGCTCTGGAAGGTCATTATCCCCATGGTGACCTCGCCCCTGGCGGGGCTGCTGCTCGGGCTGGGGGTGATGGCCGGCTTGTATGCCGGGTTGCGGAACGCCCGGCCAATGAAAGTCAACCGGTTTTTCGGCCGCGCCCAGATTCTCAGCGCGGCCTCCATGGGCTTCATGCACGGCACCAACGACGCGCAGAAAACCATGGGCATCATCGCCCTCACGCTGCTGGGAGCGACCCAGGCGGGGCAATTGGAGCACCTGCCGGCCGGGCTTTCCTTTCTGCGCACGCCGGCGCCGGCGCCCGGCCGGGACCTCGAGATTGCGGTGTGGATCAAGGTGACTTGCGCGCTGGTGATGGCCGCCGGCACCGCCGCGGGTGGCTGGCGCATCATTAAAACTCTCGGCCACAAGATGGTGAAGCTGCATCCCATCAATGGCTTTGCCGCCGAAACCAGCTCCGCCACCGTGATTCTGGCCGCCAGCGCCCTGGGCATCCCGGTCTCCACCACCCACAACATCTCCGCCGCCATCATGGGAGTGGGGGCCGCCAAACGGTTCAATGCCATCAAATGGTCGGTGGTTGAGCGTATGCTGTGGGCCTGGATTCTGACCATTCCCGTCACCGCGACGCTCGGTTACGGCTTGGTCCGGGTGCTGCACCTGTCGCGCTGAGGCGCGCGGCAGACGGGTCACGCGAGCGAGCGGCCGGCAGGGCGCTTGCGGCTCACCGCGCCGTGGTGATCGAACCATCCGGCGCCAGCACCAGCGGCGGTCGTTGCCGGGGCGCCGCGGCTCCCGCCAGCGGAGTCATCTCGCGGGTCAGGCGGGCCGCCTGGGCGCGAAGGGCGGCCGGATCATTCCATTTCTGGAGCAGGGCAGCGTGAGTGGATTCGGAGGCATTGAGGCGCTGGCGCAGCGCCTCGCGCGCGGCGTGGCCGGCCTCCAACTGCGACTGTTTGATCTCGACCTCGCGCTGAAGCTGTTCGCTCTGTTGTTCCAGCGTCTTGATCCGGTCGCGGGCGTCCTCGAGCTGCGCCTGCAGGCTCCGCAATCCGGCCTCGCCCCGGGCCACAGCCTGCCGCGCCGCCGCCGTCTGTTCCTGTTCGCGCGCCAGAAGGCCGCTGAGTGTCTGCAAACGGTTGCTGAGGGAAGTCAGATCGCCCGAGAGCAATCCCTGTTGGACGCGCAACGTTTGAATGGCGGCGTCCTTTTCGTCCAGTTGAGCCTTGGCCTGGGCGAGCTGGTTCGAGAGAGCGAGGGTTTCGGTAGTCTGGGCTGCCAGGGCCTTGCGCGCCCCGCGGGCGTTGGCGGCGCAGACCAGAGCGAAGACCACGAGGCCCAAGCCGAGGAAAAGGAAAAGCGGTTTCATAATCGGCGGATCGAGGGAATTAGGTGCTGGTTCTCAGGAGGGTCTGTCTTTGGGAGCGGCGAGCCGAACCGTTTCCTTTTCCTCGCCGAAGTTGGCGAGGAGAAATTCGCGGAAGTGCTGCCGGCTGGCGCGGCTCAGCCGGCGTTCGAGGGTGCCGGTGGCGCCCTTGATTCGGAGCTTCACCTCGTTGGCGTTGGCAATCCCCACCACGACTTCCGGCGGCACCTTGTAGAAGGTGGTAAGATACCCCCGCCGGCTGACCCAACCGGACTGCGGTTGAACCGGGCTGAAGGAATGCCGTTCGCCATCCACCAGCACGATCAGCGATTCGCCCGGCTGCAGCGGGAAATCCGGCGGGGCCAGCTCCGTGTAAAGATAATAGTCAAACACGGGTTGGGTGGGGGACACCACGGTGAGGTTGGTGAGCGGCTGGATCACCTGGTTGGTCACGGTGGTGACAACGAGGTTGGTTTCCACCGTCAGGGTCTGGTTGGTGCCGCTGGTTACCGCCTGCTGATTGGTGGTGAGGGTGGCCTGGCTGCTCAGTTGCGTCACCCGCTGGAAGGTCTGTGAAACCACCCGCTGGTTGGGCGCGACAGCAACCGACTCGTTGCGCGCCGTGGAGACGGTGACGCCGCTGCCGCTGGTGTCCTGGGCTGCCGGGGCGGCGATGATCACCGGCGCCTCCTCCCCGCCTTCGCCTCGCTTTTCACCCGCCGGCGCGGCCGGGGCGGGCAGGAGGTTGGTATTCGAGGCGAGCTGCTCGTTGCTGGAAGAGCTGACGGTCAGGTTGGTGAAGGAGGTCACAACATAATTGGTCATCCAGGTGACCGTCTCGTTCGTCGCGGGCGAGGGCCATCGCGATTCCCGCATCGCGTTGAGACAGACGAGGGTCCGGGTGAGCAGATGGAACTTCACGTCGTTTCCCACCATCTTGTCCACTTTCACCTTCTCGAACTCATCGTATCGCGACACGCGTGGAGCGGTGCAGCCGGCCAGCGTGAGCACGCACATCAAGAGCAACCATTGCTTCATAGAGGGCTCATTCTGGCATATCCCAAGGCGGAAAATCAAAGGGATGTGGTCTCGTCACCAAAATGTAACATGCCTTGCCGGCGGCGGGCGGCGGCTTGGGCTGGCGCGGGCTTTGCGGGTGGGAGACCACGCCCTTGTCGGTCTGCGTCAGGGGTGGTCTGCGCCAGCCGCCGGGAAGCAAACAGGGGAGCCCCGAGGGGCTCCCCTGCGCGCAGCGATGTTACCAAAACCGGTCCTTACTGGACGAGAACTCTAAAGAACTTGTTCGAGCCCTCCAGCGGCAACGTGTGAGTCAGGACGCTGCCGGTTCCACTCAGGGTGTTTTCGTTGGTCCAGACCCCGCCGGGAAGTTGTCCGGCGGACTGGAGTTGATAGGAAAAACCGGCTTGGGAGGCATGACGAATTTGGATGTTGCTGCCCTGCTGGAGAATGGTGAGCAGGGGCGGGTTGGGCGCCGCCGTGGACGCCACCACTTTTTCCGGGGTGATTTCGGTCACCGGCGGCAGAAAGCCAAGCTGGGCGAGGGTCGTCCAGTTCTGGAGCCACAGGTCGCGACTGAAAGCCCCCTTGAAATCCACCCGGGTATAGAACGGATCGTTCGGCAGGCGGCCGGTGTTCAGGGCGGGGCTGCCGGGCTGGAGGCGCGGGTCCAGGGCGTGGTTGGTGGTGCGGCTGATACTGACCAGCAGCGGGTTGACCGTGCTGTTGCTCCGGCTGGCGTCCGTGAACAACACCGCCGCATTGGCGCTGGCCACCGTGTTGAACCCGTGCACAATGTTCTCCCGCAGGTCCAGCAACCCCGCCGCCAGCATCGCCCCGCTCCGCGCATCCGAAATGTTGATCCCCACCGTCCCCGCATCCGACTGGTTGAAACCCGTCCACAGGCTGTTGTAAACCCGCGGCGAGGCATATTCCCGAATCGTCACCCCGTGATTGACCGTCGTCAGCCCCGGCCCCGACCCCGCCCCAATCCACGTCGCGTTATACACCTCAAAGGTCGCCAGCGGCGCGTTGCTCACCGCAATCCCGCTGGGCTCCCCGTTCCACTCGCCCCCGTTGTCCCGCTTCCCATTCTCCTGAATCGCAAACCAAAACTGGTTCTTCCCCCGATACCCCTGGTCCACGTCAAAGGCATCGTCGTCGTTAAACGCGCTCACCAGATACTTCGTGTTGACCGTCCCGCCGAAAAACTCAAACCCGTCGTCGGCAAACGCATACACCTCGACATGGTCAATGGTCGTGCCGCTGCCCACCGCGCCCAACGACAGCCCGTTGAGCTCCTTGTTCTGCAAAAACTGATAGCCGCCGTGCCGAATGGACACATAGCGGATCACTCCCGAGTTGTCCGCGTCGTTGTTGCCGCCAAACCGATACACATACTGGCCCCCGATCTGGTTGTCCGGCAACCCCTCAAACACGTCATACTTCGGACTGGCCGCATTGCCCGCCGTGCTCGAGGAGGTGTTGAGCACCGCCTTGCCCATAATCACCACCCCGCCCCACAACCCCCGCTGGTAGATGCCCACGTCGTCGGGCACGCTGGTGTCGTCAATCTCCGCCGTGAAAATGATCGGCTCGGTCGGCGTGCCCACCGCGTTGAGCTTCGCCCCGGCGGTGACAAACAGCGCGCTGGTGGCCTCGCCGGTGCTGGGCACCGCAACGCCCTTGATGATGGTTCCCGACTCGATCGTCAGGGTCGCCGGCGCCAGCACGTGCACATACCCGTCCAGGTAATACACGTTGGTCCGATACCACGTCGTGTTGACCGCAATGTCCGCCACCACCGTGACTTCGTTGGTCGGCTCCGGCCGGAGCCCCGAGGGTAGAAAACCGTAGGCATCCAGTGCGGTCCATCCCTTCAGCCAAAGGGTGTTTTCGTCAAAGGCGCCCTTGAAGGCGACAGGTTCGTAGAAGCCGTCATTGGGGGGGATGCGGGTGGTGTTCCGGGCGGGGCTGCCGGGCTGGAGGCGGGGGTCCAGGGCGTGGTTGGTGGTGCGGCTGATACTGACCAGCAGCGGGTTGACCGTGCTGTTGCTCCGGCTGGCGTCCGTGAACAACACCGCCGCATTGGCGCTGGCCACCGTGTTGAACCCGTGCACAATGTTCTCCCGCAGGTCCAGCAACCCCGCCGCCAGCATCGCCCCGCTCCGCGCATCCGAAATGTTGATCCCCACCGTCCCCGCATCCGACTGGTTGAAACCCGTCCACAGGCTGTTGTAAACCCGCGGCGAGGCATATTCCCGAATCGTCACCCCGTGATTGACCGTCGTCAGCCCCGGCCCCGACCCCGCCCCAATCCACGTCGCGTTATACACCTCAAAGGTCGCCAGCGGCGCGTTGCTCACCGCAATCCCGCTGGGCTCCCCGTTCCACTCGCCCCCGTTGTCCCGCTTCCCATTCTCCTGAATCGCAAACCAAAACTGGTTCTTCCCCCGATACCCCTGGTCCACGTCAAAGGCATCGTCGTCGTTAAACGCGCTCACCAGATACTTCGTGTTGACCGTCCCGCCGAAAAACTCAAACCCGTCGTCGGCAAACGCATACACCTCGACATGGTCAATGGTCGTGCCGCTGCCCACCGCGCCCAACGACAGCCCGTTGAGCTCCTTGTTCTGCAAAAACTGATAGCCGCCGTGCCGAATGGACACATAGCGGATCACTCCCGAGTTGTCCGCGTCGTTGTTGCCGCCAAACCGATACACATACTGGCCCCCGATCTGGTTGTCCGGCAACCCCTCAAACACGTCATACTTCGGACTGGCCGCATTGCCCGCCGTGCTCGAGGAGGTGTTGAGCACCGCCTTGCCCATAATCACCACCCCGCCCCACAACCCCCGCTGGTAGATGCCCACGTCGTCGGGCACGCTGGTGTCGTCAATCTCCGCCGTGAAAATGATCGGCTCGGTCGGCGTGCCCACCGCGTTGAGCTTCGCCCCGGCGGTGACAAACAGCGCGCTGGTGGCCTCGCCGGTGCTGGGCACCGCAACGCCCTTGATGATGGTTCCCGACTCGATCGTCAGGGTCGCCGGCGCCAGCACGTGCACATACCCGTCCAGGTAATACACGTTGGTCCGATACCACGTCGTGTTGACCGCAATGTCCGCCACCACCGTGACTTCGTTGGTCGGCTCGGCGCGAAGGGCCGGCGGGGCGCAGACCGCCGCCAGGAGCCAGAGTGATCCGTAAAGCAAGAGGTTTCTTTTCATAGTCGTTGATGTTCTGTTTGATTGCATTTGATATCCGAACGCGGCGATTAAAGACGCCTCCCGTGAAGAGCGTATGTCAGTCAGGTGACAAAACGGTAACGTTGGCTCAGAACTCGTAATTCAAGGACAGGCTGTAGGTCCGGCCGCGCGTGTAGGAGGAGTAGATGGCCTGACGGTCCTTGCCATAGGTGCGCTCGATGCGGGGGTCCAGGAGGTTTCGGGCGCCGATCTTGAGCCGAAGATTGCGGCCAAGGCGCTGGGCCAGAACCAGGTCGAGCTGCTCGACGGGCTGTTCATAGATGTCGGGAGCGGCGAGGTTGGCAATGATGAGGCGCGGGCCGAAGACGTTGTAACTCAGGGAAAGGGACGTGCCCCACGCCGGGTTGTCGTAAGCCAGTTCGGCATTCACAATGTAGGGCGATTGGTCCGCCATGGGGCGCGTCTCGCCGAGCAGGTCCGGCTTGGTATGGTTCTGCTTCTGCAGCTCGGAAACCCGCTGTTCCGACTCCATCAGCGTGAGATTGCCACCGAGGCTCCAGTGGCGCAGGGGGTAGCTGAGAAACTCGAGGGATTTGCGCGCTTCAAATTCAATGCCGTAAACCTTCGCTTCCGGCCGGTTGACAAAGGTGATGATGTCGCCGGCCGACGAAATGAACTCCTTTTCGATGACATTGGCGAGGTCCTTGTAAAAAACACCGACCGAGAAGAGTTCCCCGGGGCGGGGGAACCATTCCAGGCGGGCATCATAATTTTTAATGGCAGTCATTTCGAGCTCGGGATTGCCCACCACGTATTCGTCCAGGACGGGGTCGTAAGTCCGAATGCCGGCCAGTTCGCGGAAGGAGGGCCGGGTGATCGTTTCGCCGTAGTTGAGCCGCAGGTTCCATTTGGGAGTGAGGGTCCAGACCAACCCCAGCGCGGGAAGAATGTCGTCCTGGACCAGGGGGGATGGCGAGTTGGTTTCGCCCGGTTTGACGCCCTCGGAGGGGACGGTGGTAAAGGAGGTGGTTCGAATTTCGGTCTGCTCAAACCGGGCGCCGCCGATGAGCCTGAGCTGGGGCAGGACCGGCACATCCAGCATGGCATACTGGGCCGGGATCTCGCTTTCACCGTGGTAAAAACTGCGGTCCGACGGCGATTGGATGTAGTTGGTCCAGGGGAAGGTGTAGCGTGTGCGCGTGGCGCTGAGGGCGTTGGAGGCAACGGGCCCCACCAAGCCGAGCGAACCGGGGAGGAGAATCTGGTTCGGGTCGGTGGGATAAGGCCGGTAGGGGACGTCGTATTGGAGGATGCGCTCGCGGTAGTCCCGCTCGGCGGAACTGCTAAACCAGCCAAACTTGAACTGCGCCTCCTGGGCTGCCGACACCAGGAACGGCAGGGTGAAATCCACGCGGAAGCTGTCATTTTTCTCCTCGAGGTAACGCCAATACCGGGTTGGCAATTTGGGGTCGAGGCCGGACAGGCCCCAGTCGGTGCCATTGACATGGTAGAAGCGCGTGTCAGGCTCGTCCTGGTAGGTGTCCGTGAACGTGGCCAGCCAGTCCATCTTCAATCCACCGAGGGGGGCGAAGAGGTGGTCGCCCCGGAGCTGGTGCGACGTGAGGTTGCGCTCGATGAAGTACAACCGGTTCATGGTCAAATCGTAAAGATTGTTGTAGTTGTCTTTCCCTTTGCGAATGCGGGCCGAATCCTCGCTGTATTGGTTGAAGATAAAATTGTAGCCTAATTGCTGGTCCGGGAAGATCTGGTAAGCCACCGAAGCGGTGGCAGCCCAGTTCACTTCGACGGTGCCTTTCTCCTCGGTAAACTCCTTGCGCACCTCGAGTTCGTCCGAGTCGTTTTGATAAAAGGATCGTTCGACCTGGCCCCCCTCGTAATAGGAGTAACTCCGCGCGTAGGGGAGGCTGAGGAACAGGCCCATCGGCCGGCCCAGGAAGTAGAAGGTGTCTCCGGCCGAGGCGACGAAGCTGTGGGCTGGCGGCGGCGCCTCCCGTTTGGGCGCGAACTCAGCCGGCCCGGCCAGTTTGGTGAGGCGATCCAGTTCGAAGCTCTGCTTGAGGATATCCTTTTGGCGATCGGTGAGGGGATTTCTGGCAGTCAAGGAGGAGTAGGCCTGGCCGAAGGAGAGGTCGGGGTCCCAGAACTCGGCAGGCAGGGCGCGGGTCCCGTCGTCCATGCCCAGCCAATCCTTGCCTCCGCCTGTGTAAGTGAGGAACCTGTCATTGCCCGTCGTCTGAGTGTTGAATGCAGCCCCCAACTCGAGCGAGACAAAGGGGCGGTCCGGGAACGATTTGGTGACAATGTTGATGTTGCCGCCGGTGAAGCTGCCGGGCTGATCGGGGGTAAAGGTCTTGGTGACGGTGACGCGGTCAATGATCTTGGCCGGGAACATGTCCAGGGCGGCCGAGCGCCGGTAGGGGTCGGCGGAGGGCAGCTCGGCCCCGTTCAGCGTGGCGGCGCTGTAGCGGTCGGTGAGACCCCGGATGACGGCGTATTTGCCCTCGACCACGGTCGCGCCGGAGACGCGGGCCACGATGTCTCCCGCGTCGCTCACGCTGGACCTGGAGATCTGCTCGGCGCCGAACGACTCGACGGCAGCGGCGGCCTTGGCCCGTTCCTGGAGGAGCGCCTTGACGGTGCTGGCGCCCTGCGAGCGCAGGAGGGGTTTGGGTTTTTCCATTGGCTTCGGTGCGGCGGCCGGCAGCAGGACTTTCTTCGGCTCCTCTCGGCGCGCGGGCCCGCCGCTGGAAGCCGTCTTGTCGCCCTGCGCCCGCGTGTCCTGGAAAAAACTTTCGCCCCCGGCCGCGGCGGGGGCGTCTGCGGCGACGGCGCGCCGGGTGCCCGAGCTGGGGGCGGGGGGCATTCCCTGATTGATGGGAGGCAGTTTTTGCGGGGGACCGGCTTTCTGCTGGATGGGCTTGGCGGGCTCTGTTTGTTCCTTTTTATCGGAGCGCACGTATTGCAGCACGGCCTGCCGCATTTGTTCGAGCTTGCCGGTTTTGTAAGCCCAAAAGATCACGCCCCCGATCAGCAGCACGTGGAGAACCGCGGCGATGATGAAGCTGGTGCGGTCCTTCCTGGGCTTGCGAACGGGCGGCATGGGATGGTTTTTCCCGGCTCAGCCGCCGCTGCCCCAACAGCCGTTGGGGCGGAGGGCTGTGCAGGATACAGTTGGCGCCACGCCTCAGTTGGCCGCCACGGTCTCCGTGGCCAGGCCGACCTTGTTCACATTGGCGGACACCAGCACGTCCAGCACTCCCACGACTTTTTGATACTGGATCCGCTGGTCCCCCCGCACCACCACGTTCAAATCCGGGTCCTGTTTGCGAAACTCCACCAGGGTCCGCAGCAATTGATCCTCGTTCATCTCGACGGTGTTGAGGTAAATCTTGCCGGCGTTGTCCACGGTGATGTAGTTGACCTTCGAGGGAGCCTCCTTCGGCCGGCTGGAGGCGGTTGGCAACGAGATGTTCAAGTCGTTGACCGCGGGAGCCGTGGTGATGATGAAAATCACCAGGAGCACAAAGGCCAGGTCGAGCAACGGCGTGATGTTTAATTCCGAGAGGGTGTGATGCTTGCTCGCTGAATACTTTTTCATAAGGAAACTCCGTCAAACCCGGCTTTCCATGACTTCGAAGCGCTCCGCGCGCTCCGGGAAGATTTGCTGCAGGGCGCCGACCACTTCCTCGGCCACCGAACGGTTGTCCACATAACCATGCTCGATGGCGGTGGCGTACTCGGCGGTGAAGTTGTCGAGCTCCTGGGTGATCGCGCGGATGGTGGTAATCATATAATTATAAGCAAACATGGCCGGGATCGCCACGAAAAGTCCGACCACGGTGGCGATGAGCGCGCCGGCGACGCCGGGCGCCATGGCCGTCAAACTTGCTGCCTGGACCTTGGCGATGCCCGAGAAGGTCTCCATCACGCCCCAGACCGTGCCGAGCAGTCCGATGAAAGGCCCGCCTGCCACGGCCGTCGAGAGGATGATCATCCCTTTTTCCAGGGAAATCGCCTGGGCGCTCACCGCCCGCTCGAGCGCGACCCGCACCGATTCAAACGACGAAACGTTGACCTTCGTCGTGTTCGCCCGCGCGAACACGTCAGCGGCCCCTCCGGCGCCATCGCCGGCGGCCGGCGTTCGGCCTCCCCGCCGCGGTTTGACCGTCACCGGGTTGTTTTTCAGGTGGTAGGCCAGCTCCTCGGCCCCGCTCAAATAGACCTCGTAGGCGGGCGCGCCGCCGAAATCGTCGCCCCGGTTGAACAGCTCCAGCGGGTCCCGCGCGGCGCGGTAGGCGGCAAAGAACTTCCGGCCGGCCTTTTGCGCCCGGTACAGTTGCCGGCCCTTTTGAATAATGACCGTCCAACTGAACATCGAAAGCAGGGCCAGCAGCGTAATGGTGACCTTGCCTTCGGTCGTCGCCTTGTCAAAAGCGAACTGCAGGGCGTTGGCGAAAAACGGCGTCAAACCGAAATCGTTCATAGTGCAAACTGCTTCATCCGGGCGTTCACTCACGCGTTTCATCCATCGGCGCCCGGTTCCGACGCCCCCACTGTGGGGCGCTTTCGTGACGGAAATAAGGCGGTCAGGTTACAATTCGGTGACAGCGAGCCGCCGCCAATAGGCTTGGGCTCGCTGGCGTTCGTGCTCCAAGGCGGTGGATGCCGCCTCCTCAAGCAGCGTCGGGAAAACCAGCAGCGGGTAGGGAAAGGTGGTGGCCACGGCCGCCGCCTCCGCCGCCGCGCCCAACACCAGGTGGTGCGTGGTTGGGTCCGGAACCTCGTCCAGCAGCCGCATCACGAGTCGCTGCCGCGCAAGTTCCCACTGGGCCAGCTCCCGCGCGGCCTCCTGCGGGGAGGTTCCGCTCCCCGCCTCTTCGCTGCCAGGCCCCGCCGGAAGCGGGATTTTGAGAGCATGGGCTGGCAGAGCCTCGCTCGTCCGTTCGCGGATGATGATCGCGGGGGCCCACGCGACCGGGCCCTGACAGTCAACCTGAAGTTTCATGACACGATGGATTCTTTCGCCAGGTTAAGACCCTGGCGGTTGCCCGCCACCCTGCCACTTTTGCGTGTCAGCCGCGGGGCGATTGGGTGACAAATCGGTGGAAACTTGGAAGTCAGACCAGCCGCCAGCGGGTCATAAGTCCGCCCCGTCCGAATCAAACCCAAACTAATTCACATCTTATTAACCGGGCTTTTTAGCGGAATTTTGGGCCTTTTTGGCGATTTGAGACATTTGTCCAGCGCGCAACCTCGAACTTGTTCACACCCTCTTTCCGCGGCTTCGGGCCCCAGACCCCGGCCCGGACGCCCCCCGCGCGACCGACGGGGTCCTGTCGCGCTTGCCCCATGGGCACCCCAATCGTAGAATTAGCTCAGTCCGGCGTCTGACAGGTTTCCTCCCAGAGGGCCCTTGCGGCGCGGGGGCTCCGCATGAGAATGAACCACGGATTTGACATTGGTTTGGCCATCGCCCCCCAGCGGGGGAGGCGCGGCGGGCGGTGACTTGCGGCCAGGCGCCTGAAAAAACGCCAGCCACCAGGCTTTGGGTTTTATGGAAAACGTTTCAGTTTCACCAACACCCGCCGGCGCGCACGGGGAACCGGCCGCGGTGGCGGGCATGTTGCAGGTCCCGGACGCCGACCTGTTGCAGCCGCGACGGGCGGAACCGGCCGGTCCTCGCGGGGCGGGGGCGCGCATGCCAGAGCGCGCGCCAGCCGAAGCGCCGCCGGCGGAGCCGTTATCCTCTCACCTGGCCGGCTCCTTGAGGCGGCGGTGGCGGAGCTATTGGCAGGAACTGCGACGATGCCAAAAGGGGTTTACCGAGGAGTCTGTGCACGAACTTCGGGTGGCCACGCGGCGCCTGATTTCGGAATTGGTGCTCTTGGAGGGGGTATTTCAGACAGCGGCCGTGCAGGATGCCTACCGGACGTTGAAACGCCGCCTCAAGCGGCTGGGGGAGCTGCGCGACGTTCATGTTCAGCGCCTGTTCATCGAGGAGCGGCTGACGCGGTTTCCCGAGTTGCTGCTGCTCCGGGAACACTTGGTGCGAAAAGAAAGAAGGCTGGAAAAGGAAGCGGCCCGGGCGGTGGGGAAGTTCAAGACCGCCAAGCTGCAGAAACAGCTTCAGGCGCTGGTGAAAATGCTGGCTCGTTTTTCCGGCAATGCGCGGCGTGAATCCCGCCTGGCGGCCGCGGTGCGCACCGCCGCCGACCGGGCGTTTGAGGAAACCGTCCGCCGGCGGCAAGCCGTTTCGCCGGCCGACCTGAAAACCGTGCACCGCACGCGTGTCGCCTTCAAACGCTTTCGCTACATGATCGAAACCATCGCGCCCACCCTGCCCGGTTTTGATGCTCAGAAACTCCGCGCCCTCGCGCTCTACCAGCGGCGGATGGGGTACTTGCAGGACGCTGAAGTGCTGGAACGCACTGTCGCGAACTTCATCGCGCGGCATCGGGCTACGGAGGCCCTGCTGGCTTCATTCCGCCACTACCTGCTGCGGCGAAAAGCCCGCCTCCTTCGCCAGTTCCTGAAAACTGCGGACCAACTTTACACCTTCTGGAGCGCGAAACCACGCGGCAAAAACCAGTCCACATAGCCTCGGCAGCTTTGGCGTCCCGGCAGGCGGACGGTGGCCGGCGGGCAGAGAAAGCCTGCGCCGTTCCCTCAACGGAAACCGGACTCAGGCGGCGGGCGGGGTCGGGGCGACGGGAGCGCTGGCAGGCTTCTTCAGGGCGGCGACCGGCGGCGGCTGTTGCGCCGGGGGGCTGGACGGAGGGGCGGTGCGTTTCGGGCGTTTGGCCGGCTTGGCCGGTTTGACGGCCTTCTTCATGCCACGCTTCAGCTTCGCTGCGGCCTCCTTCACTTCCTTGCGGATGCGCCTGGCCTCTTTGCGCGCCTGCTTCCACGCTTTGCGGGCTTCCTTGTATTTCGCCTTGGCCTCCCGCGCCTCCTGATGCGCCGCTTTGGCGGCTTTCTCAGCCGCGGTGAGTTTCAGCGCGAGACGACGGAGCGCCTCCGCCACCTTCGCGTCATTTTTCTGCTCTTTCACGCTTTTCATGTTGCCTGCCACAAAAGTTGAGCGCCCCGTTATTTCCTGTCTGACGGCGCTTGGGGACCATCGCTAACAGTCCCGCCATGGAGTGGCAAGCCCCCGATTGTGACATTTTATTCACCGCCCAAATCATAAGGGGGCCCATTGCGGGCCCCCTGGGTCTGACGGTGGGGCTCTTCGCGAGCCCCGTGGTTTGTTTGTTGCGGCAGAGAACTACTCGCCGGCTAATGCTGCCCCCCCAAGGTTACAAACGCGTGTCGAAAAAGTGACAGGTTGCCAACAATTTTGCGCGCGAAATGCCCCTGGTCCCTCTTGGAAGCGCCCGAGCCCCTGTCCTTTCATTGACGCCGGTCATTTCAAGTATTAGGCTGTTGATAATGAGTGTATTGGCTGGAGTTTCATTGCCTGAGGTGGACCGCTTCCCGTTGCGGAAACCGCCGGCGAAGGACGTTGTGGATTCGCTTTCCCGCGAAATCCTGGAGCTGAAAAAACAGCTCAACGCGGTCCTGCTCGCCCACAACTATCAGGTTCCGGAAATTCAGGATTTGGCTGATTTTGTGGGGGATTCTCTGGGCCTGTCCCAGCAGGCAGCGCGGACGGCGGCCGATGTCATCGTGTTCTGCGGGGTTCATTTCATGGCGGAAACGGCCAAGATTTTGAATCCGGACAAGATCGTGGTGTTGCCGGACAAGGACGCCGGGTGCTCGCTGGAGGAAAGCTGTCCGGCGCCGCAACTGGCTGAGTTTCAGAAAACCAATCCCCGGTTTTGGACGATCTCCTACATCAACTGCAGCGCGGCTGTGAAGGCGTTGAGCGACATCATCTGCACCAGCGGCAACGCGGTTAAAATCGTGCAAGCGGCCCCCCCGGATCGTGACCTGCTTTTTGTGCCGGACGAAAACCTGGGCGCGTGGGTCATGGAGCAAACCGGCCGGCCGATGACGCTGTGGAAAGGCAATTGCTACGCCCACGTGGAATTTCGCCGGGAGAGCCTCCTGAAGCTGAAGGAAAAATATCCCGCGGCAAAAGTCGTCGTTCACCCCGAGAGCCTGCGGGAGGTGCGCGATCTGGCTGATCTGGTTTGCTCGACCGAGAAGATGATTCACTACTGCAAGGCCGATCCGGCCCGGCAGTTCATCATCGTTACGGAATCCGGCATCCTGCACCGGCTGCAAAAGGAATGCCCCGGCAAAGAGTTCCTTTGCGCGCCGGTTTACGATGCGCTGCGTGCGCCGACGGACCCCTGCCGCTGCAGCGAGTGCAAGTACATGAAGCTCAACACGCTCGAAAAAGTCCGGGACTGCATGAAGAACCTCGCGCCCCGGATCGAGCTGCCCCGTGACATCCTCGACCGCGCCCGGCTCCCCATTCAGCGGATGTTGGATTTACACTGAGATCGGCCGGACGCGCTGGCCGTCGCGGACCCGGTTGCCAGGATACAGAATAACGGGCTCACCTCCCTGGAGACCGTCCAAGACCTGGGTCTCGATGCCGCTGGACCTGCCGACTTTCACGGCCCGCAGGCGCGTCCGGCCGTTCTCCAGCACAAATGCCGCCCAGCCCTCGCCGCGGCGAAACAGGGCGCCGACGGGCACCTTGAGCACCTGCTCCTCTTCCCAGACGATGATGCGCGCCTCCACCCTGAAGTTATCCCCCACGGTTGCGCGTTCCTCGGGCGGGGTGACCAAATCGGCCACGACGTTGACTCGTTGCTCCTCGACGCCGAGGGCGGAGATTTTCGTAAAACCCGCCGGCTCGACCAACCGGACGCGGCCAATCAAAGGCTGCGGTCCGCCCCATTGCTCGAACTCGACGCGCGCGCCGGGGGGAATGACCGCGCCGTCCCGGGACAGAACTTCCACAATGACCTCGAGGTCGGACGGGTCCCCGATTTCCACCAGCGGCGTGCCCATCGAAACCACGCGCGAGCTCTCCTCGAACACCCGAAGAATGCGGGTTCCCGCCGGCGCGACCACCACGACGGGAGGACGCGAGGTGGCGCCGGCTGAATCCGGGGCAAAATCCGCGAGCCGTGCCTCGGCCTCCTGCAAAGCGGCCTCAGCGGCAGCCAGATCCTTGACGGCAGCCGCCTCGCGCAACTGCGCGGCTTCCAGGTCCTGCGCCGAGAGGGTCTGGGCCGCGAAAAGGTTTTCGGCGCGCCGCAATTCGCTTCGGGCGTAAGTCAGGGCCACGCGGGCCTTTTCCAGGCTGGCGGCGGCGGCGTCGCGGCTGGCTTGGGCGAGGGAGCGTGTCCGCGCATCGAGGAGGTTGGGTGGCACCGGATCAATCACCGCCACCACCGTTTGGTTGGAGACCACCTCGGCGCCGGCCTTGAAGGGTATGCGGCGCAGCAAACCGGAAACGGGGGCGGAGACAACATACCGATGCCGGATGCGGGTCTTGCCCTCCTCGTTAACCGTGACGCGCAAGGGACCGCGGGTGGCGGGCGCGATTTCAACCGGAATCGGTTTGGGCCAAAGCCCCAAGGCAATCAGGCCGGCCAATAGAAGGAGGCCGGCCCAAGGCAGCCACCGGCGCACCCGGTGGCGCTCGGGTTCGCGTCGCGTCATCAATGTCGCAACCTGGGGCGCCTGACCTGTCATATCATGGCGGTTGCCGCGCTATTCAGGCGCTTTCAGGACCCCGACCAGGTCCAGTTGCCCGAGTTTTCGCAGCACGGCTAGCGCCGAAAGCGAGGAAGCTACGGTGACCACGAGCACAGCGAAAGCATAATTGCTCGAGGTCAGCACCAGGGGCAGCCGGACCGTTTCGGTGTTGACGGCGCCGAGGATGACCTTGGCGAAGCCGGTCCCGATCAGCAGCCCCAAAGGAACCGCAATCAGGGCGAGAATGACCAGTTCGGTGATCAGGACGGCGCCGACCTCGCGGCGGGAAAATCCAATCACCCGCAGCGTCGCCAGCTCGCGCGCCCGTTCAGCCAGTGAGATGCGGGCATTGTTATAAACCACGCCGAACGCGACCACCGTGGCAAACCCCAGGTAAATCATTTGAATCAACCCGATGCTGGCAGCCGTGGTCTGCCGGAAATTCTCGCGCAGGGAGTTCTTGATCGCCACCCAGCTCACACGCGGAATCTCCTTCAAGGCGCGGAGAAACTCCGGCTGGCGGGCGCTATCCACCCGGAAATTGGCGCCGGTGATCAGGTCCCCTTCCCCCAGCAGGCGGTTGACCGACCGCAGCTCCATGTAGGCCGCCGTGCCGGCGAAATCCTCGGCCAGACCCACCAGGGGAACGGTGCGCACCGGCCGCTTGCCTTCGAGAAACTCGAGAGTGAGAAGATCGCCCACCCGGGCGCCGAGGATTTCCGCCAGCTTGGCCGAAACGACAATGCCATCCGGCGGGAGAAGGATCCGGCGGGAGTTCTCGTCGAGCACCCGGTTGTGCAGGCCATCCGCCGGGATGCCCTGGAGCCCAAGCTGGCGGCGTTGATGCCCGAAGCTGATGCGGACAAAGGCATGGCGGAACGGTTCGACGGTGACGACGCCGGGAAGCTGGCCGAGGAGGTGCTTGACGCGATAATGCGCCGGTTCAACCAGCCCGATGCCAAGGTCCTGCCGCTGGACCACATCCCACTGAAAATCCAGCACTTCAGCCACGCCATCGCGAAAACAATTCGGGACAATCAAAATGCCCGTGGCCAGAGCCAGGCCCATGACGGTGAAGCACGCCTGCACGGGCCGGCGTTCTATGTTTCGCACGGCAATGCGAAAGGTATGCGACAGGAACCGGCCGATGCCGGTTCGCTCAACCAGGGCCGGCCGGTAATTGGCCGGCGGCTCGGGCCGCATGGCCTCCGCCGGCGGCAGCCGCGCGGCGCGCCGCACCGCGCCAATGACCCCCGCAATGGCTGCCGCTGCGCTGACCGCCACCGCCAGCGGGAACGCCGTCTGGTCCAGCCGGAATTCGAGCTCGGGAAAGCGGAAGAACTTGTGGTAAAGGAGCACGAGACGATGGCCCAACAGAATGCCGCCGATGGCTCCGAGAAGGGTCCCGGCAACGACCATCACCAGGGCAAACTTAAGGTAGTGTACCACGATCTGCCGGTTGCTGAAGCCAAAGGCTTTCAGAATGGCGATTTGCTCGCGCTGCAATGCCAGCAGCCGGGAGAGAACCGCGTTGGTCATGAATGCCGCGACACTCAGAAACACAATGGGGAACCCGATGGAGATGGTTTGCAAAACCCGGATTTCATCCGAAACGCGAATGTGGGAGGGGTGATCCTCCCGTCCGTAGGCGGTTCGTCCCCCGTAAGGCGTGAGCAACCGGTCAACGGCTTCGAGGACCGGGCGCTGCGCGGCATCCGGGGCCAGAGTCAGGGAAAGGTAATTGAAAGCTCCATCGAGATCAAAAGCCCGGGCCAGTTCGGTGTAGGGCATCCAAAAGATGCCGTAAGTGCGGTTGTCCGGCAGCGCGGCGCCGGGACGCGACTCGAAGATGAACTCGGGAGACAGGACAATGCCGGCGATCTGGAAATCCTGGCGGCGGCCGTTCAGCAACATCGTGATGCGGTCACCCGGTTCGAGCTGGTTGGCTTGGGCGAACGCCTCCCCCACCAGCACTTCACGGCGGTTCGCCGGATTGAGCCAGCGCCCGGACCGCAGGAAAAGGCGGTTTAGCTCGGGCAGGCCAAAGTCCGGCACGGAACGGACCATGCCGCTGGCCGGCTCATCCAGAGCGGCCAGATCGAGCGTCACCTGGACCGAGATGGCCGGCTGAACCGTTGCCACGCCCGGCAGCTCGGCGATGCGCGCGGCGACTGAGTTGGGCGCCCGCTTGAGGTGAACAAACACGTCGGCGAAATGGTTGGCCTGATAATACTCCCGGCGCGTGGATTCCAGGGAGTAAATCAGGCTGCGCGCCATGATCATCATGGCCAGACCGCACGCCATGACGAGGGCCACGGCGATCGCCTGGCCCTTGAGCCGGCGCAGGTCGCGCCACAGTTTGCGGTCCAGGTTCGAAATCATGACATTCGGGTTCGCGCCGCCACGCTCACCAATTCAGGCTGCTGGCGGGGGCGCGGCGCGCGTTGGTGATGATATGGTGCACATGGCCGTCGGAGAAGTGGATCACGCGGTCCGCCATGCCGGCCATGACCGCGTTGTGAGTGATGATGACGGTCAGCGCCCCCAGCTCCTGGTTGACCCGTTGAATCGCCTCCAGCACCACGATCCCCGTCCGCACATCCAGGGCGCCCGTGGGCTCGTCACAAAGCAGCACCTCCGGCCGCTTGGCGATGGCCCGGGCAATGGCCACCCGCTGCTGCTCCCCGCCGGAAAGTTGGGCGGGAAAATGGTCCAGCCTCCCTCCCAATTGCACCAACTCGAGGGCCGCCTCCGCCGGCAGCGGGTCCCGGGCGATTTCGGTGATCAACGCCACATTCTCGCGCGCCGTCAGGCTGGGGATGAGATTGTAGAACTGGAACACGAAGCCGACTGTATCCCGGCGGTAGGCGGTCAAGGCGTTTTCATCCGCCGCCGCCAGGTTCATCCCGCGATAATACAATTCGCCGGCGGTCGGGGTATCCAGGCCGCCGAGGTTGTTCAGCAGCGTGGTCTTGCCGCTGCCCGAGGGCCCCAACAAAACCACCAGTTCCCCCGCATACAGGTCCAGGTCCACCCCCCAAAGCGCCCGAACCTCGGCGGCGCCCGTCCCATACACTTTGGTCAGGCCCCGCACGCGGAAAACCTGGCCGGAATCCGGTGTTGTCTGCATGTCCGACATTGATCCATGACGTCCATCCTGCCCGGAACGGGGCCGGCGAACGCCAAAGCCATACCGCATTGGCGGCTTGCGGGCAACTACGGCATGAAGACGGTCCGCCCGCCGGACTTACCGCGCCGGGCTTGCCATGGCCGCGCCCGGTTTCAGCAGACCGAGATCGCTCAGAGTGGCGCGGACCTTTTCCCGCTCGGCACCGCCAAACGGCGTCAGGGGCTCGGCCGGAAGGTCGCTGCAAAGGCCCAGGAGTGACAGGGCGCACTTGAGGCCTTTGACGACCGCCGATGCGTGGGGGTCCACTTCAAAGATGGCGCCCAGCCGGAGAAGGCGGCTTTGGAGGGCCGCCGTCCGGGCCTCGTCGCGACGGAGCGCCGCTTCGTACAAGCCCACCAGCAGGCCGGGCTCGACGAGGGCGCCGCCGTTGACCCCGCCATGCGCGCCCAGCCGCAGGGCTTCCACCAGCAGATGCTCCGGCCCCATGAACACCCGCCAGTCCGGCCGGTCCCGGGCCACCTCGAGCACCTGCCGGAAGTAGGCGAGGTCGCCCGAGCTGTCCTTGATGCCGGCAATGCCTTCGATTTGAGCGAGCCGGCGCAAGGTGTCGGGCGCGAACCAGGTCTTGGTCATCGCTGGCATGTTGTAAAGGAACAGCGGCAGCGGCAGCTCCAAAACCAGCCGTTCCACAAACCGGCAGAGCTCCGATTGACTCGACGGATAATAATAAGGGGCGGACGTGACCACCGCGCAGGCTCCCGAAGCCGCGGCGTGGCGGGCCATCGCCAGCGCCTCGACCAGGGAGGTATCCGTGATGCCGACCAGGACCGGCAGCCGCCCGCCCACCTGCCGGCCAACGCGCTGCACCAGCTCGCGCCGAAGCCGGTAGCCCAGGTTCGGTCCCTCGCCCGTGGTGCCGAGCACAAACAAACCGTGGACACCCCCGGCGATGACATGCTCGATCAACCGCTCGAGGCCGGGCACATCGAGTTGATCCGGCCCCGCCAGGGGGGTTATCAGAGGCGGAATGATGCCCTGCAAGGGTCTGGTGAGTCTGCCAGTCATGAACGTGTTGTTCTTGTCTTTGCGGGGCCACAGTGACAGAGTTCTTCAGAATCGTCTTTTGATTAAATCCATTGGACGATTTTGAAATTCGGTTTCCGAGGCCGGCATGACCACTGAATCCATTGAAATTCCGGGCCGCCAGATCGGACTGCCCATGGTGATTCATG